>OBPR01000001.1_pt1 | contig 42932 bp, 49 predicted proteins | sample 1470861 | NCBI WGS metagenome assembly OBPR01 (sample SAMEA3282990, study PRJEB22092) | marine metagenome | biome: costal lagoon periodicay coneccted to the Atlantic Ocean; feature: ENVO:00002042 | collected 2014-06-21T11:40:00+00 | depth 0 m
AAGAGAGAACCCAAAGGGTTGGAGCTCACTTAGAACATTCTTTTGAGGTCTACGAGGATCTCTTGGAGCAAGGTGTCTGTCGGGAACAGGCACGGGGTAATCTACCACAGTGTACCTATACCGAATTCTATTGGAAGATTAACCTTCACAACTTGATGCATTATCTCCATCTTCGTATGGATGCGCACGCCCAGAAGGAGATTAGGGACTATGCGAACGCCATCTATGACTTGGTTGAACCTCTCGTCCCTATTACGATGGAGGCATTCAAGGACTTTCGGGTCAATGCGATGCACCTCACAGGGCCAGAGATTGAGGCTCTTGCCAATGGGACCCCAATTGAGTCGCCAGGGGAGAGGAGGGAGTTTGAGGAAAAGTTGAAGCGCTTAAAAATTAAATGTCCTTAGATTGTAACAAACAAAAATGTTTTCACTTACAACCTCTATTACTTTTGCGGCAAAGACTAACCGTTTCAAGAAGTTTGGCAAGAAAATGAAGAAGAACAGTGACGCGGACGTGGGTAAGATCCGTGAGAAGTTGTCGGATATTAGCCGCGATGAACAGCGACGTGTCAAGGAAATCTTCAGAGAACACCAGGAGTTCTTCAAAGGTTCTCAAAAGAAGGAAGAAGTCGCTATTGATTTTTACGAGAACTAAATGCAAACCATAGAGTACATAGAACAAAGCCCATCGCTAATGGTGTGTCGTCAAACTGATGCGCCATGAGGGCACTCACAATGCTATACTGCACCATGCGAATATCTTGTCTCGTTTTAGACATAGACCTTTTCATGGCTGCCTTGCTTCTTTCCAGACCCAAGACAGCTGTACTTATATTGCGTATTTTTGATGGCATCTCCGCAGTCTTCATGATTGCCTCTTGAATGTCTATAGATTCCACAAACTGTTGTTTGATCATTGGTTCCAGATATGTAAAGTAGTTAAACTCTGGATCTAATTTGAGACATATTCCCTCTATTATAGAGAATGATTTTGCCAGGTATATAAAACTTGATGGTACAGTGAATGGCTTTTCAGCCGCGAGTTGTAGTGCTACATCATCATTTACAAAATTGGAACCATCCAGGGTCTCCAAGTATCCGAGAACATTTTCAAAAAAGAGTTCTATATCGGAGAGCTCTGATGTCATGGGTACGATAACACCGAGAGCCACAAGAACTTGTACGATCCCTTTGGTATCCTTATTAATGATACAGTTGAAAAGTTGTTTGAACCCATTGCGTAGCTCCTCGGAGAGGTTTATGATGAGTCCAAAATCATAGAAAACTAACTTACCTTTGGGTGAAAACCCCAAGTTACCTGGATGTGGGTCCGCGTGAAAGAACCCTTTGTCCATCGTTTGGATGACATATGAGTTGATGAGGGCTTCACACACTTTCTTTTTGTTAAGATTGGGATCTGAAAGTTCTGTGAGTTTTTCAGATTCCACATATTCCATCACGATTGTGTCATCGGTACAAAATTCCTTATAAACTTTTGGAACTTTGATCCATTTTATATCCTTCAAATTCTTTCTGAATCTCACGGCATTCTCAATTTCTTGTGTGTAATCAGATTCACCCAAAAGATATTCAATAGATTCATTGAGAACAAACTCTGAACTATTTCCAGTATCAACCCCAATCTTCTCAAGGAAGCGGACAATTTCCCGCACATTGTCGGTATCAGTCTTCATAGTCTTGTAGATATTTGGTCTTTTCACTTTGACGATCACATCCTTTCCATTTTTCAACTTTGCCTTGTGAACTTGACCAATGCTCGCAGATTTAAATGGTATAGGGTCAAACTCGGTAAAGTATTCTAAATTTACAACATCTTTTACAACATCATAATCCACTGGAGGAACATTATCTTGGAGGGATTCCAACTCTCTTGTAAATTCGGGTGGGTACAGGTCTCCGCGTGTTGATACAATTTGTCCCAATTTTACAAATGTTGGTCCAAGATCCAAAAGTTGGTCCCTCGTCCACGCTCCCAGTTGCCCCTTATCTTTTACAAAAGTATTTTTCCATACAAATTTGGCGGCAAACTTCCAAGTCTTTACCTTTTGGGGAGGTGGTGCCTTGAGTGGTTTATGGGTCGCGACGCATAGCATCCTACTATACAAATATCTTTTAATTTTTAATATCTTAGGTTACTTTAAATGGCAAAATTGTCCAACGCACTGTCTCCCGTCTCCAAGCCGCTTGAGAAGGTTCTCAAGATGCCCATCATTTTCTCACTGCTCATTTTGTACCAAGGTCTTTTCTCGGGTAATGCGATCAGTATTCCTTCCAGGTTGAAGTCGATGTTCGACAGTCAGGTTTTCAGATTCGTTTCATTGATGCTCATCGCATTATCGGCCACGTCTGATATTGAGTATGCACTCGCGTCTGTCATCATCTTCTTGACGGTCATTTATGTGATGAAGACCCCGGAAGAGCGTAAGAAAACTGGATTCATTTAATTTTGTGAGTATAGATTAGAATGAAAATTCATATCATAGGTGCAGGTCCCACAGGCATGACTGTCGCGTGGGAACTTCTCAGTACAGCGCCATGCGATGTGACAATTTACGACAAAAAACTCAGCGCGGGTGGTTCATGGTGGGAACCATCTTCGGAGTACCGTGATTTACACGCACACCGCATCGCGTTCGATCGCGCATTTATCAACACTCGAAATCTCTTCAAAGAAATGAATATCCAATGGAACGATGTTTTCGAACCAGTGGAATACAATTACGGGTATATTTTCAAGCACATGTCCTTTTCGGATTATCTCGCACTCGGTTCACTCGCATTAAAAGTTTTGGCACTTCCTTGGAAATATGAAAAAGTGACACTTAAAGATGCTCTCGGCGACTCCATGACGACTTCGGGTAAAAAGGTGATTCAAAGACTTACGTTTCAAATGGATGGCGTTCCGTGGAATGTGATGTCGGCGTATGAATTCGTCAAGAGTTTCGATCACATGGGTTTGTCCACCATGTATACACAACGGGTTTCTGGGCGTGCCATGTGTTACGCCATGCAAAAAGCACTCATAAAGAGGGGTGCAAAGTTTGTCTTCAATAAAGAACTCGAGGATGTCGACTATCTTCAAAACGAATACTTTGCAAAGTTTAAAGATGGCACAGAGATTTCCGATGGTTTACTCGTCATGTGTATCGATAACACACCCGCCATTAAACTCGTCAAGGAGAACTGGGGACCAACCGCGAAGAAACAAATCCGTGATAGTACGTATGGGTGTATTAATGTGCTTCTCGATTATCCACACCCGGTTAGACTTGACAATGATTTGAAAATTGCTATGGAAACACCGTGGAATTTACAACCCGTCGTATTGTCCGACCAAAAAACAATTTCGTGTGTCATCTGCGATCTCACGGAAGAAATCTTAAAAACGGAACCCGAAACACTCATGCGAGAAGTCATTCGTCAATTACGCGTCCCAAAACCAAAGCACGCGCGTATCGGTTGGGGATCCACATGGACGGGTAAAAAGTGGACGTTTAGTCAATCGTCGGGGGTTTTGAGTGTGCATGGACAAGTGCCATTCTTCGGTCACTCGTCGAAAGTAGCTCTGTGTGGCATGATGTCTCCGAGAAGTACTCCGTATTCGAGCATTGAAGCGGCCGTTGAAGTTGGTCGACAGTTCTGTCACGAAACCTTTGGTACACGACGACCCATGTGGCCACTCACGATAACGAGACTTATAGTTATCTTGATATTAATCATATATGTTACTCAACGCCTTCGTACACGAACCGATGTACGAACATAACGATAAAAAGTACATACGCGTGGTCGTCACTGAATCAGTGGCGCAGACCATTCGACGAATGCACGATACAAAAACACATCTATTAAAGAATGTGCGCGTGGACAATCCTCTCGAGGGACGTATACTCACAGTCAAGGTACCATTTCGTTACAGGAGGGTTATGTGCGATGTCAAAGGAAGACCCGTACAATCTCTCGTAAGGAATGATGTCGTAGACATGAATCTTGAATTTATGGGTGTATGGAACACCGGTGAATACAGCGGCTATGCGTGGAAGCTCAAATCTATTCAGTCGTCTCCTTGACTTCTTCTTCGGAGACGATTTCACCTTCTTCAGATTCAGCCGGAGCCTGGGTAGGCGGAGGTTGGAGCGGCACTTCAACTTCGGTGAGTCCGGCTTCCTTGAAGCCACGGAACACGCGGAGCGAACCCTCGAGTCTTAAGATCTCCTGGCTCATCTGGTTGATCGCTTCAACAATCTTCTGGATGTTTTCGTCGACGTTAAGAGTAGGCATTATATCGATATAAAGTTTCAAGTCTTTAAATCCATATAATGGAAACCTCTTTGACGAGGACTGGGTACCTCGTGAGTGGAGCTGATCTTTCACAAATAAAAAAGCAACTCACGGTAAGACCTGTCGTCAATGGTGATTTCGGATACCCTCCACCACCTTTCAAAGTATTTAAACCAGCTAAGAATGGAATCTGCGTTCCAAGATTCTTTGGAGTTGATGCATTTGGAACCCCACAGAAAGACAAACGACCACCCCCCGCGAGATCGAACGCAAAATTCGTCGGACAGCTTCGAGACGCCACCCATCAGAACGCCGCACTTGCTGCGGCTCTTAGTGCGGGTCATGGAGTTCTCTCGCTCCCATGCGGGTATGGCAAGACCACCGTATCCTTGGCGATAGCGTGTAAGTTGGGATACCGCACGATGATTATTGTGCATAAACAGTTCCTCGCGGATCAGTGGAAGGAACGGATCCAGCAGTTCTGTCCAGGTGCCACCATTGGTATAGTTCAACAAGACAAGAAGGAAGTTGAGTGTGATTTCGTCATCGCGATGCTCCAATCACTCGCACTCAAGGAGTATTCCTTCGGTGATTTTGATTCTGTGGGAACCCTCATCGTGGATGAAGCGCATCACATATGTGCAAAGGTGTTCTCCCAGTCCCTTTTCAAAATGTGTCCCAAGCATATCTTTGGCCTTTCGGCGACACCCGAGCGGAAGGATGGACTCACGAAAGTGCTTCATTGGTTTATGGGTCCCACGTTTTTCGCTGTCGAACGAAAGAATCAGGATCAGGTGGATGTATTTCCAATAGAATATGAATGTGAAAACTACAAGAATCCACCGCCGTGTACTCGTTTTGGAAAGTTGTGTCTTCCGAATATGGTCACGATGGTTGTCGAAGATCGTCAAAGGAATACCATGCTCGTGAATCTCATTAAGAAGGCATCGGCAGGTACGAGACAGCTTCTCGTACTTAGTGAACGCCGATGGCACTGCGAAATGCTTCATCAATGTTTCCCAAAGAATTCGGGTCTGTACATGGGTGGTATGAAAGAGGCTGATCTTCAAGAATCATCAAAGAAGAAGATCATTTTTGCAACTTTTAGTCAGGCTCACGAAGGTCTTGATATCCCAACACTAGATACGGTCATTTTGGCATCTCCAAAATCAGATATCGTTCAGTCGATTGGTCGTATCATGAGAGAAACTAAGGGGAAGAAGAATAATCCACACATCTACGACATTCATGATAAGTGGTCAATCTTGACTGCAATGTACTATAAGCGAATGAAAGTATACAGGCAAGGTGGGTTCAATATTCCAAGACACGCAATCACGGAAGATAAGCCAGATTTCCCTCAGGGAAAGTGTCTGTTTTTATAATCTGGACATAAATTAAATGTCTGGAGCATTGGTACAACTCGTGTCTAAGGGGGCACAGGATGTGTACTTCACGACATCGGAAGGCACATCTTTCTTTAATTTGAAGTATTCGAGACATACAAACTTTTCTCAAGCACCTAAATTCATTAAAGAGGTCACAAGTAAAGACACGTCTATCGTCATTCCGGTGTATGGTGATATTATTAACGCCGTGTGGTTTGAAGGTACGGATTTGCTTAATCAGTTTTTTGAATCGACCATCGATTTGTATATCGGTGGACAAAAGGTTGATTCGTACGGATACGATTACATTTCGGATATTTGGCAAAACTATTTAGCCGATACGTACACGAAGTCTCAAGAGATTAATAACAAGTGTTCGACGACGAACCCAAACTTCCTCCCTCTTCACTTTTTCTTTTGTGATAATAGTTCATTTCTCCCATTATTAGCGCTTCAATTTCACCAAGTCGAGATACGCATCAATTTCAAGACGCCGAATGTTTCTGGTGTCCGGTGCTACGGAAACTACATCTTCCTCGATACGACCGAACGCAAACGTTTCACTGAAAAGCGTATGGATTTGATCGTGACACAAGTTCAAAACATAAAGAGACAGATTGTATGTGACGACACGGAATATTACAATGACAAAGCGGTCATCGCGAAGAACCAATACGATGAAGCAAATACACTACTCCTATCACTCACGTCCGCAAATCCACCGAATCAACCCGCCATTGATGCACAACAAAGTAACGTAAACGCTCTCTTTAGCGTGTATACCGCAGCACAGGCCAAGGCGAATTCTGACAACACGAATAACGGTGGATACAATGACGTTGATATTTCACAGTTTAACCACCCAGTCAAATCTATCTTTTTTGGATATACCACAAAGTCTGCAGAAGTTGAGGCGGATAGATTTACCTTTACGTCGGCGGATATTCAGATGAATGGCACACCACTTCTCGAAAACATGTCACCACTATACTTTCACATTGTTCAAAACTACAATCACACGAAATATGGTATTATTCAATACGACGAAACGGAAAATTGTCCATTTTATACGAGATATTTTGCCTATCATTTCTGTATGAACGCGTCTGATTATAAACCTACTGGGACGTGTAATTTCAGTCGTCTCGATAACGCAAAGCTCATTTTGAGAGGTGCTGCGAAGGGCTACGAACGAGCAGTTACAGAGGAATTGAGCGTTTATGCGATAAGTTACAATATTCTACGCGTCGATAAGGGTATGGCTGGAATTCTATTTGCAAATTAAACAAATTCCAAACATGGAACCAATAAAAAAATATACATTACGTGTTATCCGTTGCGGCTAACACGACAACACCCAAGATAAAGGCTAAAACTAGATAATTACATTCAGTTTCTTCGGGACCCGAAGGTTCTCGTCGTGGTATCGGTCGACGTGTTTCGACCTGATGAACCACGGGTGGATCTTCCTCGATGGGACAGTATCCTATCATCTATGATATACTCACAGATTAATTTCAGTTTTCTTCTTTCTTCTGGTCCTCTTGGGTTTTGTCGTCGCAGAGACAGTGACCTCCTTTACTTCACCACCCGTGGATTCTCCTGAAACAGAGACGATGTCGGACACATCATCGTCGTCCTGGATCGGTTCCGGTTCACGCGTCGTCGTCATAGGCGACGTATTCATCGGTGGTGGGGGAGGCATCATGATACCACCCATCAATTTAGAGATATCGATGCCCGGACCTTGCATTTCATATTGTCCACCACTCGACTGTGATGGTTCGGTGTTTTGTCGACTCGTCGATTGAACGGCCTGAACCATATTCTTCATGAGATCCGGGTTTTGTTTAATGACATCATTCATGTTTGGAAGCGCTGCTTTCATCATCGAAGACGTCAAGTGGAACATCATCGCAGAACCACCAAGCATCATGATGAGCTTAATTTCCGGTGCGACGTTGACCTTGCTTCTGTACTTGACATACAGTTCTTCAAACACGTTATCGTAGTCATCCTGATTTTCCATGATCGACTCACTCCAACCATCCAAATAAAGTTCAAACGGATTGTATCGTTTATTCAGGAATTCAAGACCCGTGACACACGCGATAAGCATGCGCTTACTGAACTTAACAGACTGTTCAACTTCGATACTGTACGTGACACGCTTGACTTCGGTACGTAACTCTTCGATTGATGAATACGCATTGAGTCGCTTATTCACATTGAATCCTTTCTTTTCAAGTCTCGCAAGTTTGTTCAGAATGTCTGCCTTTTCTTCATCCACAGAAGTGAAACCATTCGATGGTCGCTCTTCTTGTTGTTGTTCATACATACCCGTGTCTTCGTCATCATCATAGAACATAGGTTCCTCTTCACCATAATCAACTTCTTCGGTTTCATGTCTCGGGGGTGGGGCTTGTTTGTTCGGGTTCGCGAACGCGTCGATCTCTTCCTGTGGAGCAGCCCTGGGCTGAGGTCTTCTGGAAGGGTTAGGTGCCGGACGTCTCGGCATTTGCATTTTAGGAGCGCTGATATGAATTTCGTCCATGAGTGCCTGTTCATCTGCATCAAGCTTCATGACTGTCGCATTTCCTCGGTCGAGAACAATCTCTTCGTCCATCTACCCTTTAACTTGAAAGTATTCAAAAATCTTTAACGCACTTTATAAAAAAATATCAGTAAACTATAAATGTTCAAGCTCAATCTCAACAAAGCCGATCGTGGCGCCATCATGGCTATCCTGGCCATCATGGGTGCCATCTACTTCCTGGCTGCCCTGAAGTCACGCCGAAGTGGGTACCAGGCCAGAGAAATCATCATCAAGCCGAAGACTGAAAGGTCTATTTTCGATCTCGAACACAAGCTCGAGTGTGTGGCCGGTCCTCAGAAGACCGCCGGGTATTACAGCCGATCGCTCACGCCGGGTGGTGTGTGTGGCGCACAACAGGTTATCCGTGACCACGGCGATTATGAAATCTCCGATGGAATCGGTGGTGTTTTAATCTAAGTGTATAATAGTAAAATGGCACTTATTACGGCGCCTTCCTTGAGTATTCCGGATATTGATTACGAATTTCACACGATCACCGTCGATAGTGTTGGTCAGGACAGTGCGAATACTTTTACGGTGTACCTGAACACTCCACTTCGAAACATTGTGCAAGCAAGACTTCTCGGTGCACACATCCACACAACGGACGCTACCGAACATTGTCATGTGTCTATCGCCGAACTCGATTCTATTTTCACGGATCGGGCATCGAAGGATCCACCACAATCCGTCTCTTCGCAGCCAGGTCTTTCTGTCTTGCGAAACTCGTTTGCATCGATTATTAGTAAATCAAACGTTCACAGTGGGACGAATGATTTGATTGTGTTCAGAGACAACTACCCCATTGTTACACAGTATATCGATCCCATCAACACGATCGATCGACTCACGGTGACAATTCGTGACCAAAATGGTGACACTATTGAGGATGGTGCCACAGGCGATAATTTCTTAATTATTCGATTTGTATGCAGGAAACCGAATATGCGGAGCTTTTAGACAAAAATAACATCCAGGTAATGTAAATGTCTTCTGGTATCGTTCAACTGATCGCAGTTGGTGCGCAAGATGAGCACATTATGGGCGAACCGGAGGTCTCGTTTTTTAATTCTTCTTTTAAGAGGCACTCCAACTTTTCACAATCCCTTGAACAACAAACCATACAGGGAGCTGTGAATAGTAACTCTATGTCGACCATCCGTTTCGAAAAAACGGGTGATCTTTTGGGATATGTGTATCTCACGATTGATAACCACACGAAGGCAGTCGATTCACTGAATTGGACGACGCTGATTGACAGCGTCGAGCTTTTGATCGGTGGTCACGTCATTGATGCACAAGATTCAATATTTTGTGAAAAGATTGCGATCGATACGTTTGCGAATAATGTGTCTAAATCGTCAAATGGACCACACCCAGGTTTGAGCTCTCGCTCGTATTTCTATCCGTTACGATTCTTCTTTTGTGAAAATCCACAAAGTGCGATTCCTTTGTGTGCGTTGCAATATCACAATGTCGAAGTGCGTATTCGATGGGGTCCAGATGCACATTTGTATAACTGGGAAGCGTTTGCGAATTATTACTACTTAGACAATGATGAACGTGCAACCATGGCTTCACGAAGTCATAACATTCTCATTCACCAAGTACAAAAGAATATTCCTTCCGGTGAATTGATTCAGGAACTTAGCTTTAATCATCCGATTAAGTATATCGCGTGTTCAAATACGAGCTATACGAGCGCGCTCACATCGGATACGAATAAGGTGAAAATAAGCATTAATGGTACGGATATCGGTGTATACAAGTGGGCGAGACCACATTACATCGATGTTTCTTCATTTTATCACACGAATTATGTGACGTCGCCCGACATCTTCTTACATTGTTTCTGTCTCACGACGAGTCTCCTACAACCTACAGGAACGCTCAATTTCAGTCGTTTAGATTCAGCAATGATACATAGCGAAACCTTACCAATAAACGACCCTATTTATGCGGTAAATTACAATATCCTCAGAATAAACAATGGTATGGCTGGTCTCATCTACGCCAATTAAAATACGAGATTATATAAATGGTGAAGAACTTGAGTACCATCGATCGTTCAGAGAAGATCAGGCTCGGTAAAAATACGTCTGATTATCAACCTGAAAATACGATCGTACTCAATGCAACTCCGGAAGTTTTCCCGAGTCTCACGGCGAACTCATTCTACGTAGCACCACTACGGTACGATTTCGATCAGCGTGCGACATCGAATACAATCGTATATAATTTTGTAACAAAGGAAATTGTGGATATTGGTCCGGGGTCTCGTGTAAGTTTAGAAGATGTACTCATCACGGGTAACGTGACAACTAATACAGCTGTGTTTAATAACACATTTACAGGTCTTGTGACACTTTCAAATGTGGGTATAGGTAACGCAAATCCTATTCACTTACTCGACGTTGGTAATAATTTTTACGTTAACGAAGGTGGTGATGTATGGATTGGTGGTGAACTCTTTGTCGAGGGGAATACATCGACGATTAACACACAGAATTTAACCATTAAGGATCCAATCATAGAAATCGCGCGCAATAACCCAGGGATCAATGACATTGGTGTCATGATGACACGGACGGTGGTTGGAAGTAATGTGGGTGTGATTTTTAAGGAGACGAGTGATGAACTTTCATTTGGATACACTGGAAGTAATGCCAATGCACGAAACATTACATTTAGTGAGTCTACGCCATTAAAAACCAAATTCTACGGGAACACGTATACGACGGGTAGTACACACGTTGGTCGTTGGTATTTTAATGAATCGCAGACACCCACACAAACAATTACGTATAGTTCTTCCAATGTGAATGTCACGGCACCCGTGACCGGTACGCTTACGATGACGATCCAATCAACACAGCTTGGTTTCGGAAACGAACTCATCGTGACGATCAATGGTACACAAGTCGGTATCGTCAATGACACGAGTCCTGGACCCGTGACTATCACCGAAGACGTCATTAAAGGTGATGTCATCGTCATTGATGACAATTTCGGATTTGGGTTTGTGATTAGTAATTACACAATATCGTATATTAATACCGTATTTTCTCTCGTGACGTACGATGAAACAAATGCAATCGCAATCTATGATGCATCGAAATTTGGTATTCTTCAAGATATTCCGACACACACGCTCGATGTTGGATCAAATTTATATGTCCAGGACAGTGGCACTTCCAATGTGCTCGGTGTGACTGGAAATGCCTACATCAGTGGTGATCTCACGGTCGGTGGTGACGTGACATTTTCGAATGATTTTGTGGTTGTTCAAAATCTCACGAGTTCTAATAACATCACCGCGACGGCAAATGTCGATGTTGGATATGATCTCAATGTGACCGGAAATGCATTCGTATCATCGAACGTGGTCGTGACTGGGAATACCGATGTCCATTCCGAACTCAATGTGTCTGGAAATGTGTTTGTCGCGTCCAATGTTATTGTGAGTGGCAATACCGATGTACAATCCGAACTCAATGTCGATGGGAATGTATTTGTATCTGGAAATACGAACATTTCTTCGGAACTCAATGTCACTGGAAATGTTTTCGTGTCTTCCAATGCAATCATTACCGGTAATACAGATGTACAATCTGAACTCAATGTCGATGGAAACGTCTTCGTGAGGTCCAATATCATTGTGAGTGGTAACACGGACATGTCTTCGGAACTCAATGTCGCTGGAAATGTGTTTGTTGGTTCGAACGTCGTCGTCACTGGTAATACAGATATCTCTTCCGAACTCAATGTCGCTGGCAATGTATTTGTGAGTTCTAACGTCGTCGTCACCGGAAACACAGATGTTCAATCAGAACTCAACGTCGCCGGAAACGTCTTTGTGGCGTCCAATGTGATCGTCACCGGAAACACAGATGTTCAATCAGAACTCAATGTGGCTGGGAACGTCTTCGTAGCCTCCAATGTCATCGTCACCGGAAACACGGACATGTCTTCCGAACTCAACGTCGCCGGAAACGTCTTTGTGGCTTCAAATGTCATAGTCACCGGGAACACTGATATCTCTTCTGAATTGAATGTCACTGGGAACGTTTTCGCGGCGTCGAATGTGGTCGTGAGTGGCAATACAGACGTGCAGTCAGAACTGAACGTCACTGGAAATGTGTTTGTCGCGTCGAATGTGATCGTCACAGGAAATACGGACATTTCTTCTGAATTGAACGTGACTGGTAATGTGTTTGTAGCCTCCAATGTCATCGTCACGGGGAATACCGACATCTCGTCCGAGCTGAATGTTTCGGGTAACGTATTTGTTGCCTCGAATGTTGTGGTCACCGGAAATACAGACGTACAATCAGAACTCAACGTTGATGGAAACGTCTTTGTCGCGTCGAATGTCATCGTGAGTGGGAATACAGATGTCCGTTCCGAGCTCAATGTTGATGGAAACGTTTTTGTCGCATCGAACATCGTCGTGAGTGGAAATACAGACATCGAATCCGAACTCAATGTGACTGGTAATGTCTTTGTTGATTCGAATGTCGTCGTCACGAATAACGTGCACGCGGCGCGCTATTATGGGGATGGTGGTCATCTCGCGAACGTGACGCTCCAGGTCGTTTCGGACAAGGGTAATACGACCTCGAATACGATTCGGTTTACAAATCCAACGACGGCGTTTACGACAGATCTCGTGTCAAACGTGATTGTTAAACTCGATCAATTATCGAATGTCGTCATTACGAGCCCTGAAGCTGATCACGGTCTCGTATACAATGGTTCGAATTGGATCAATGATTTCAATGTGCACAACTTTATCAAGGTACATAATAATACCGGAGCGACACTATACAGAGGTAACGCGGTCTACATCGTCGATTCGTTCAATAATAACGTCGCGAACGTGGCGCTCGCCAGGTCGGATTCAGCCTTGACCATGCCCGCGATCGGTCTCATTCACGAAGACGTTCTTCCGGGTGCCGAAGGGGTCGCCGTAGCCTATGGTAAAGTGAATGGTATTAATACACTTGGGTATGTGGAGGGTGATACCGTCTACGTGAGTAACGTTGGTACCGGTCGTATCATGCAAACGAAACCATACGGACTCAATGACCAAATTCAAAACGTTGGTATCTGTATCAAGGCTCATGAAAGCAACGGTGTGGTATTTGTCACGGGTGTTGGTCGTTCGAATGACATTCCAAACGCACCCATCGAAACCACAACGTCGCCGTACGTGTACGTGAATACGGCGAACAATAATCTTCGAAAGATTGTTCCTTCAAATTTGCTCACCAAACTCCAAACACTCGAACAAGTCACGAATACCGGAAATACGATTTCAAATGTGGTTCAGTTCACAAACGCGACGACTGGGTTAGTCACGACGAGTAATATTGAAGTTGGTTCAAATATTTCTGTGAGTGGTCTCACGGATCCAAATAAAAAATTCTTACCCATGGTTGATCACGATGGTTTCTTCAGACAGTCTCCCGTATATCTCACCGATGAGGGTAAGTATGTGATCTCTGCAGCCGAAGCAGAATTTTTGGGTAACATTACTCTCGGAGGTAATACAACTATCATTTCATCCACATCGGTGACCATTGAGGATAGAATTTTCGGCGTCGGTGCGAATAATAGCGCGACAGGGTTGGATAGTGGTTTTATGATTGAACATAGTCATCTCGAAGGAGGGGAAGTTATTTCGTATTCCAATATCGCGATGATTCACCACGCAGACGAGCATCGTTTTGCGGTTGGCTATACACAAAATACGTTCACAGATGATCATATTTTATATTATCAATATCCGGATAAGAATCTTTTGATTGATCTTCAAGGAAATGTTCAAGTTCAAAACAATATGACTGTGGGTGAATTTGGTACGTATTACGGGAACGCTCAAGGTCTCACAAATATCACACTTCAACAAGTGACGCAATATGGAAACACGACAGCCAATACGATTGAATTTACAAACACATTAAGTTTCGTGACGTCCTCGAACGTCGGTATCGCGAATACAGCACCCGAACACACGATGGGTATCGGGTCGAATTTGTACATCGACGATACTGGGTCAAATATCATTCACGCGACCGGAAACGTATACGCGACGCGATTTATCGGTGATGGCTATTTCCTCTCGAACATCGCATCAAACCTCGAACAAATCGTTACGAATGGAAATGTCACGAGCCGAACCGTTTCTCTCTTGAATACAGACATTAGTCTCAGCACGACGGGTCCGGTCGGTATTATCAATACCGCACCGGCACACACGCTTAGTGTGGCATCTAACGTATACTTTGATGACACGGGGTCGAATGTCATACACGCGATCGGTAATGTTTATGCGACGCGATTTATCGGTGATGGCTATTTCTTATCGAATATCGCATCCAACCTCGAACAAATCGCGACGAATGGCAATGTCACGACCCAAACAATCTCTATCGAGAACGAAACATTGAGTCTCATCACAACAGGACCAGCTGGTATTGCGAACAACTCACCAGCACATACGCTCAGTGTTGGTTCCAATGTCTACATTTCTGATACGGGATCTAATGTACTCGTCGTACAAGGTAATGTACTCGCGAGCAAAATTACACTCGGAAACGTCTCCATCACACCAGCCTATACGTTCCAACAAATTTCAACTACAGGAAACACCACTTCCCACACTATTGAATTTAATAACGCGGATGTATCACTCGTGACGGCATCGAAAGTTGGTATCGCGACGTCGAGTCCCGCGTATACACTCGAAGTCAACGGTGATGCCGCAAAAACTGGTGGTGGTACGTGGACTTCTACATCAGACGCTCGACTCAAAGAAAATATTCAAGACGCAAATCTAGACACGTGCTATGACACAGTGAAGAATCTTAAACTCAGACGTTTCAGGTGGCGTGATGACGTCGAAGGCATTACCGATAAAAATGTGATTGGTTGGATTGCTCAAGAGGTTGAAGAAGTTCTCCCCAAATCCGTGAGTACCGTGGGTGAAAAGTACGGCCTCGAAAACGTGAAATTCTTAAACGCGGATCAGATATACGCCGCAATGTTCGGTACGATCCAGAAGCTCATCGAGGACAAGGAACGTCTCGAAGCACAAGTGGCTGAATTGATGAAAAAGTAAGACGTGTATCTTATGATGTTTACATAATCAAATACATTAAGATGCATCCCAAAATATAATCCTTATTTAAAGTAACAATGCCGAACATCGGGAACACGGGCGTTTTTACGAATGTGTATCTCAGGAAGGTTGAGGAGACAACTCCGAACGTGGCTCAGAATGTTGTGATGTCTTACAACACGAAGAGTCACCAAGTCAAGGAGAGAGGTACGCAGTTCGTCGAGGCTTCAGTTTATTTGGGGGATGGTGGTCTACTCTCAAACTTAAGTTTCGATCAAATTACCACGACGTCGGCGTTCGTGCCTTCAAAACTGATTTTTAGTAATACAGAGACATCGTTCGTTACGACATCGAACGTTGGTATAGTAAACACGGCGCCAATCCACACGCTAGATGTTGGATCCAACGTATTCATCGATGACACTGGTGAATCAAAGCTTGTCGTCCGAGGTAACTTATTCGTGAGTGGGAATACCACGATTGTTGGTAATGTCACGACGCTCGGTGATACCGAGTTAATTTACGCGACTATCACCGTTGTGAGTAATCCGTTGATTGGATACGGTGAACAAAATCCGGGTAATCTAGGGTATGATCTTGGTTCATACCTGATTACGGATCGAAATGGTGCAAAGTCGAACGTTATGGCAATTTACAGAACACCCGATCAGTCGGGTATCGGTTTTGAAGAGTATGCAATTGGTTTTACGCGTTCCGAAATTATTGCAAAGGATATTATTCCTGATACGTCAAATAGCATAAATGTACACGTCTACGGGAACGTCACGAGTGACTATTATTTCGGTGACGCGAGTACGCTCTCGAATATCACATTCCAACAAATCAGCGAATCGGTATCCGGGAACGTCACGACACGTTCTATGAAATTTTCAAACATTACGACGTCACTCGTGACGACGTCGAATGTTGGTATAGGTATAGATACACCACACGCACGCTTGGATGTTCACAATGATGTACATACATGGACGGTTCGTATTGATCGCGCGGATAATCAAAGTACGAAGATCCATTTCCGTGAGATTGAAATCTTTGACATCGGTGGGCGTAAAATGACGATTACGGCGTCGAGACAATCAAATTTACCTGGAAGTGCGTATTATCAAGCGTCGTCCAACGCCTATGATGGAAATCTAGCCACCATTGTTCAAACTGATGGTACGTCGGATGATTACGTTGAATTTGATGTCGTATCACAAGTACCACCAGGTTTCATTAAGATCTATAATGTCCAGGGTGTTGTGAGTGGCGATTTGGCTGGATGTGCTATTATCATATGGGATGAAGACGCAACGACGGGTGTCATAGGAACTCCCAAAACGCCACAATATTACAATCGACCAATCATAGAAATCTTTGAAGAAAAGGAATTTGTGATAAATCCAAACTATCATTACCAACCAGTCATTCATTCATATGGTCAAATACTTTCCAACCTCGTGACGAGTAACGTCATCACGGCAACTGGTCGTATGGGTATCAACGCAAACAAGGGTGTATCTGTGAGTGGCAATCCATCGTATGTTGAGTATTCCCAATTTCACATCACGAGTGAAGACGGTGGACTTTCGGCACGTATGGGTATCGACCAAGGTGTTGGACCGAATGGATCTATTTTCATTCAGGGTTCGAATAATTTTGGTACGGACAATATTAACCTTTTACTTCTTCCTAAGAACGGGAAGGTGGGTGTCGGTACGCTCGTCCCGCAACAAGAACTCGATGTAGATGGGAATGTCTTCGTCAATGGTCGTGTGACGTTTGGAAGCACAACGAGACAAAATATTGATTTATACGCAAACACGTATGGTATCGGTGTACAATCGGATAACCAATACTATCGCTCGCCACATGGATTTGTGTGGTTCAAGGGTGGATCGCATAACGATGCAGCGCTTAACCCGGGTCAGAATGGTACGGTATCCATGGTCATCGACCAAAATGCACAAGTTGGTATCAATACGGCGACCCCACAAAGTCAACTACACGTGAATGGTGACATTCGAGTTCAAGATGAACACCCCACATTCCGATTCATCGATACGAACAATACCCAGAATGCGTACATTCAAGTGAACGCCGAAAATATGTACTTTGGGAATGCGTTCACGGATGGTACGGAATCGAATATTATGACGATTAACCTCGCGACATCGAACGTAGGTATCGGCACGACGGATGCAGATTCAAGACTCATAGTTGTTGCTGGACCATCATCTCAAGGTAGTCTGACGCGTGCACTCAAGATTAAGCGTGGGTACGCGAGTACGCAACCTGAATTGAATAACGTTGAAATGACTTTGATGCCAAACTACAAAAATCGTGAATATGCCTTCTCTAAGATTCGATCTTTCTGTCACGAAGAAATTGCCGGACCTAACGATCGAGGCGCTTTGCAATTCATCGTTGGTTCTAATGAAAATGTAAACGGTGTACCAGCTGTGACGATTCTTAATAAGAATACAACCAACTTTGTAGGTATTGGTGTCACACAACCAACGGCAAATCTCGATGTTGGTGGTGATATGAAACTCCTGACCGATCTCACGTTTCCGTCATCTAATCGCCAAAAAATCAACTTGAGTGGTAGTATTTATGGCGTCGGTGTACAAACAAATACACATTATTTCCGATCACCGGGAAATTTTGCATGGTATAAAGGTGGTTCTCACACGGATACCGAACTCGGTCTTAATGGTGCGACACCGATGATGGTCATGACGACAGCTGGTCAACTTGGTATCGGTACGACGCAACCAACGACGGGTTATGAGCTCGATGTCGTCGGTGATGCTCGTGTGCGTGGACATATTCATCTCGATGCGAGCCCCGCACTTTTGAATGTGTCTGGTGTTGACCAAGAAAACTACTCAAATACATACATTTCATTCGGACACGGTGGTTCGTCGAGTGATTGGGCCTATCTTCGTCAAATTGGAACTGAAAATGCTATTAAATTCGCGCTTGACTTTCACGACGATGCGAATGACGCTGGATTTGTGATTCGAGATGTCAATTCAACCGGGCAAAATCCAGATGTGATCACGGATCGTTTTGAAGTGAAGCGGGGTGGGAACACGTTCATCAACGGCAACGTTGGTATTGGTACACAACCTAACACGAATCGACTCGCCGTGAATGGAAGCGTTGAAGTTGGTACGACCGGTATTGTGAATTTCAAGAATTCCGCCGGTGAAAAGATTCGTTTATACAACGCGGGTGCAGATTCCCTGAACTTTAGCGTCTCACAATTACCAAATGAACTCCGATACAACGTACCGACGGGATACAATCACGTCTTCAGAATTAACAATAGTGAAAAGTTTAGAATTAACGAAACTGGTGACTTTAACGTGTCTGGTAACGTGTACGTTGGTCAAAATGATAGCACACTCGGACCCAAGTCCATCTTATTTGGTGGTACACTTGGAGATAACGGCTACGCGAATACGGTCATTGAAAATCGGGTCTTCGATGAAGCGAACACGGCTTCGGAACTCTTACTCTTCAAGGGGAATGACACGAAGGACCGTATCCGACTTCGAGCTGGTGAGATTATATTTGATACGAAAGCCACTGGTGCATCCAGAATTGCAAATTCACCCGTCGTGACGATTAAAAATAGTGGGTTTGTTGGTGTTGGTACGACGAACCCAGGAGAACAAATGCATCTCACCGGTGCTTTACAAATTGGAAGCACACGCGTTCGGTACACGTCGAATGACGGTCTCATTCTTGATAAAGCGGGTGGTACGAATAAGTTCCTCGCAGATGCATACGTATGTACAGGTGGCACGAATAAACTACTCACGACAGGTCTCACAGCGACAACGGCAAACGTATACGGTGACACTATCATTACTGGTAATGTTGGTATCGGGACAACTACAACATTCGCAAACAAGGTTTTACACGTAAACGGTGATATGCGCGTCGAAGGAAACATTCGTCAAGGACCATTCTTCGTGTCGATCGGTGAAGGTTCGGGTGAAGATAATCAACAACCATATGGCGTCGCCGTGGGTTACAGAGCTGGTCGGTATTCTCAAAACAATACCACTGTCGCACTGGGTTACCTAAGTGCCTATCAGGGTCAACAAACGAATTCGGTTGCGATTGGTTACCAAGCCGGTGAGATCGAACAAGGGCAGACGGCGGTGGCTATTGGTTTCAAAGCTGGACAAACCAACCAACACAATGATACAATTGTACTCAATGCGAGAACGACTGCACTCAATACGACGAGACCGAATGCGACATTCATACGACCTGTTAGAGCTGCAACTGCGGTATCTAATATTGTCGCATACACACCCGAAGGAGAATTGATCGACGTGACGACCATGAATTTCAATGGTGGTGGTAATCTCTCGACCCCTGGTGCCATTACGGCTGCTGCGTACTATGGGGACGCTGGTTTCTTGTCGAATATCGGTGGTAACTTTACCAATCAAATCACATTCTCGAATACTCAAGTCGGTTTCAACTCTGTGATTTCTAAATATGGTATTTCTAACACTTCACCGATTCACACACTCGACGTGGGCGCCAACGTGGTCATCCAGGATACAGGTTCAAATGTACTCACTGTGCGTGGGAACGTACTCGCGAGTAAGATTACACTCGGAACCGTATCGATCACGCCGGCGTATACACTTCAACAAATCACAACAACTGGTAATACGACATCAACGACGGTCCAACTCACAAGCACAGGGAACTCACTCGTCACGAGCGGGCGTATCGGTATTAAAACGTCTTCGCCGACATTCGATCTCGAAGTGATTGGAACCGCGGCAAAAACCGGTGGTGGTACGTGGTCGTCAACGTCAGACAGACGCCTCAAAGAGAATATCATCGACGCGGATATCGATCGCTGTTACGAAACAGTCAAGAACATACCACTTCGTCGATTTACGTGGCGCGATGGAATTGTTGACTTTAGTGAACATCAAAAAGACCGAAACGTACTCGGTTGGATTGCTCAGGAGGTTGAAGAAGTCATGCCTAAATCCATTGAAACTATCGATGAAAAATATGGCATTTCGGATCTTAAATTCCTTAACCCAGATCAAATATACGCATCCATGTATGGAGCTCTTCAGAAAGCCATACAGAAGATAGAGCATCTCGAGGCCGAGCTTAAAAAAATAAAATGCTAATATAGTATAAAATGTCTGGTGGTATCGCTCAACTCGTGGCCGTGGGTGCCCAAGATGCGCATCTTGTGGGTCAACCCGAAGTCAGTTTCTTTAGATCTACCTACCGTCGTCACACGAACTTTTCTCAAACGACCGAACGCCAGGTCATCCAGGGTAACGTGTCTAATAACGGCATGTCTACCGTGCGTTTCGAGCGCAAGGGTGACCTTCTTAACTATGTGTATTTCATGCCGATCAAGGGTGATGGCACGCAAGCGAACACTGTTCCCGACTGGAGCACGGCCATTTCCAAGGTTGAACTTCTTATCGGTGGTCAAGTGATCGATGAACAAGATTCCACGTTCTCGACGCACATCGCACCGGAACTCCTCGCGACGAACTTGTCTAAGTCTGTTGCCGGTGGTATTTACAGAGGTGGTGCGAACGAACAATTCTACCCGCTCCGCTTCTTCTTCTGCGAAAACTGGCAATCTGCGTTGCCACTGATTTCGCTCCAATATCACGATGTTGAACTCCGTATTACATGGGGTCCGAGCGCAGCCATTCACAAGTGGGAATGCTACGCGAACTACGCGTACCTCGACACCGATGAACGCGCGGTCTTCGCGAGCAAGCCGCAAAACATCTTGATCACGCAAGTCCAAAACGCGGTGGCCTCCCAGGCCAAGATCCAAGAACTTAACTTTAACCACCCGATCAAGTTCCTCGCGAGTAACACGCAAGTGAATGGTTTGATGACGGCGACGAACAAGGTCAAGTTGCAAATCAACGGTACGGATGTCACTGATTTCAAGTTTGCGTCTCCGAACTACTCGGCCGTGTCTTCGTACTACCACGTGCCGTTCTCGTCAGGTGACAAGAAGTCCTCGCTCTTCATCTATCCGTTCTGTCTCGAAACGTCCAAGCTCCAACCGACGGGTTCTTTGAACTTCTCCCGTCTCGACTCTGCAAGAATCGTCAGTACGGAAAACAACTCTTTGGATAAGATTTACGCCGTCAACTACAATGTCCTTCGCATCGAAAACGGTATGGGCGGCCTCATGTACTCGAATTAAATCACAGGTAATAGTATAATTATGCTTTGGACTGTTATAGCTCTTTTAGCCATCGTTTTTGTGCTCACTTACGATCCAAAATCCAGGACACTGGAAAAGTTTGTGGATGCTAAGCAAGCACCAACGAAAACCGGGAAAGAATGCGAAGATCCGCATTACAACGCCGTCCAATTTGGACAAGCCGCATATGAATGCACTCCATCTAACAGAGTAAAAATGGGCGCGATTGTAGGTGCTTAAAAAATTGAAACGTGATATTATCAGAACAATGTTTTCCTATGACCGCGAAACCATGCTCCTAGTGGCGGTTGCTGTCTGTGTCTTGGGTACTTTGTACATTTACAGAGAACTCAAGAGTGCGAAGAATGAAATTTCGGAGGTGAAGGCACACTCTGGACAAATGGCCCAATACATCAATGCTTTGTCTTACATCGAAGACGAACCCGACGAAGAGGAAGAAGAAGACGTCAAGGTTGAAACTGCGAATAAGAAGGAAGAATTGGGCGATTTGTCGGCGAAATAAACATATCCATTAATTGTAACTTGCTAATGAGCAATGAAAAAATACAAAGCAATAGCGATCCCGGTGACGTTCGCTGATGGAAAACCAAGGTTTTTAACAGTCAGAGATCGTCGCTTCAAGGATTGGATATTTGTCACAGGCGGGTGTCGCCGGCGAGAAATTTTCAATCCTCTTCGATGTGCTCTCAGAGAACTCGAAGAAGAAACGAGAGGAGTGGTGGCACTCAAAAAAGGTGAATATACCGACTTTAAATTTACAGTCAAAGAAAACGCAGCGACGGAACTCATATACAACGTATTTGTGTTCTTCGTTGACTACAGTAGAAATGACCAATATGGTCTCATTAAGAAATTTTATGATGAAAAACAAAAGACACAAGTAAAGAAACAAAACAAACAACCAATCAAAAAGACATTTGATGAAAACGATTACATGAGTTTTGATACTCTCGAAGAGTTCAATGTTCGTAAGCGCTGGAATCGAATCGTCGATAATGTGATTAAAAATCCAGAATTTTACGCGTGTGTTTCAAGCATGAATAGAAAAACATTCTGTATTAAGTAGTGATGAAGTCCAAGTCGTATATTCTCAGACAAATTAAAGACCTTCTCATAGATAACAGGGCACGCACACCCGAAGAAGCAGACGAGAAGATTGAAGAAATTAAAGACATGAAAGTGTGTGAACTTTTAGTCATGAAAAAGGAATTAGCTTCAAGTGTCGAGTTACCAGACTTGTCATTTGTGTCAGCTGTGAGTAGGTATTAAAAAATAGACGCGTATGTCATGTAAGTATGTTTAAAAGATGGTGTTCTCAGCAGGGATTTTCTCATGGAAACCAGTTATCACATGTGCTCATGGACGGTGGGGTCCTCTCCGTGCCATTTGATAAATTGGATGAGTTTTATACGAAATATGTAGAGTGTGTTCGTGACGGGGAAAAGGTGTTTGTTGTCGAACAAAAGACCCCGACGTATAATTTTTTCGTTGACATTGATTATAAAAATAACGAAGCTTTGAGTATCGAAGAGATACAAGACATTTGCAAAATCATTTGTGATAAAGTCAAGCGTCACGGTGGGAAGGAGTGTCTCATTTCTGTATCACCGCCAAAAAAGGCTGGAAATCTCATAAAAACCGGTATCCACTTAAACTGGTCGGGTTTCGTTGTAAATCAAGCATCAGCTATCGCACTTCGAGAACACATTCTCGTGGCTTTGTACGCCGCAAAAAAGTCAATAGATTGGAATGAGATCATAGATTCATCCGTGTACGGTGACATACAACGCCGTTCAAAGGGGAGTGGGTTTCGTATGCCGTGGTCACATAAAAAAGGAAAACACGATGTATGTGAAGGGAAAGGGTGTGGTAACTGTCACAACACGGGTAAAGTGACACAGGTTGCATATTTACCTGTATTTGTATACAAAACTGGACCTCTCAGCACACTTTTACGTATAGATCAAACACCAGACAAAGACATCTTAGCCATGGCCGCCGTTCGAACTGAAAATCAAGACTATGTACATATCGAGAGTCCAAGTCGAGCCATCAAAGAAGGCTCGTTCACCGATGTACAAACGAAGGATGAATTACACGACGAAGAAACAAAAATGCTTCTCGAAGACTTTGTCCGTACAAATCTAGAAGGTCAGGGAGACGCACACATTACAAAACTTTTCAAGTTTAAAAACCAATACCTCGCATCGACGACGTCAAAGTATTGTGAAAACCTAAAGCGTTCACATGGTTCGAACCATGTGTGGTTTTACATAAGCGGTGACAAAATTACACAGAAATGCTTTTGTCGATGTGAAACGCTCCGAGACAGGCGGGATGGTTTTTGTAAAGATTTTTGTGGTCGCCGACACGTACTCAAACCACAAATCGTAGAACGGTTGTATCCAGAAAAGGAAGAGATAAAACATTGTCCAGACATAAAAACGGATAAGAAAAAGGAAAAATTAGACATAGACTATGTAGACGCAAAGGGTCACGTTGAGAGATATATTCGTTCGTGTGTGCCAAAACACGATCAGGTCACAGTGATTAAAATCTCAAAAGAACGCCAAAAGTATATAGTGACGACGACTTCAAATTATTGTGAAGTTGCAAAAACAAATCACGACAAGTACACATCTTTTCGAATAGAAAAGGGTAAAATATTTCAGGATTGTCAAGTGTGTCGCAAGAAGGGTCGAATATATGCACTCAACACGAAATCCGTGAATGTATTGTACCCGAATAAAAATAAATTGTAATTACAGATATGGCATTCATTTTATTGGGTGTGGGTATAGTCCTCGCATCGAAACTCGCCTTCAAAGAAGAGCCAGAAGAAGATCCATTCATGGAACTCAAGCGTGAAGCACACGTGTATTCGGGTGTAAATCCTACTGTATTCATGCAATTCATGTCCAAATTCAATTTGGCACAAAGACACATGTATGTGGACGTACACACAGCTCAAAAGTATATGCTTGAATCACTCGACAGTCTTGAAGACATAGCTTTATACGCGGAATCCGGCGATTACGATATCCAGGAACCAATTCACACTCTCACAAAGAAAATAGGGTACTCATTCGAAAACCGACTCATGAATATTGCAATAAACAAAGGTGTTGTTCTTTATCCAAAATACTTAAACAATAGAATCAATTAAAACATAAATGACTGTCACTAGGACCCGCTCAGGACGCCAGATAAAGAAACCTGAAACGTTTAAACCGACAGAAGACATTGTTGTTGACGATTACGACGAAGACGAACACGATTCCGATTTTGGGAGTGATATCGAGACGGAAGATGAATACGATTCACAAGACGATTCGGAATTTGATGACGACGACGATGAAGAGGCAGATGAACATGGAAACCTCAAGGATTTTGTTGTTGATGAGTCAGATGAGGAAATTTAGCTTAAAAAAAAGATGATTTGTATAACAAATGGAGACGGATATAGGAAACCCCATTGATTACAAGTCTGAGATTGAATCGTTAAATAAAGACTACGATGATCGAGACGATTTCTACGACGAACCGCGACAATCGTCATATATGCATCAACAACCACCCCCTCCTCCACCCATGTTTCAAGGTATGCAACAGCAATGGCAACCAATCGATGCAAACAAGACAAATGATGTGTTTTCATCCATCGATAAGACGGCGTATATTATTATTTTTGTAGCCTTTATTTTAGGCTTTTTCATGGGTAAAACCATGCAACCAGTCATCCTCAGACCATCCTGAAGATGAAAATGGTTCAAAATCACCAATATCACCGGTCGCTGGTTCCGTGAAATACGCGCGACTCACAACGAGGGGATCTTTTAGCAATTCTAAACCTACTTCGAATGCAGTATCACTTTTGTTTTTTCTCTTTTTGTACAAGGAAAAAAACAAAATAAATAGCGCCGCGACAATAATTAATGTAACGATATTAAGAATGACGCTGAGCATATTATAATAAGCTCATACTTTTTATGCTGACGTCACTTCCTCACCTGGCTCTTCTGCCTTTTCTTCAATTTTCGCATCCGTCGAAGACTCTGCTTCAGCTTCGTGTCTCTTTCGTCGTTCCTCAATTTCAGCTGCGACGATCGCATCGGCTTCCTTCACAAGCTCTTCCATCGGAGCGTCTGGCTTTTCCTTTTGGAGACGTTCCAAGACTTCGGCTGGATGACTGACCGGTGCTTCATCAGGTTTCGTGTAGAACTTGGAGTTTTCGTCACCTGGCTTGATGTACGAACCATCTGCGCGCACGTTCATCATGTCCCGCTTACGCTCTTCAAACATTCTCGCCGCCTGAATTTGGTTTTCTCTGTAACCCTGCATGATTTCCTCGAGCTTTTCGTTTTGGTAATGCACGTCTTCGACTGCATCTCTATCTGGAGGAATCAACAACCACTTGTACATATCGACGACATAAATATCAAACGTCGAGTCTTCCTTTTGAAGACGCTTTGCGTGATTTGCAGCTTCGTCGCGACTTGCAAACGCACCACGAATCTTAACGCCAAACTTGTCATTCTTTTGGGGACACTCCGGACCAACCACCGACAGACATGCGAAAAGCTGTCCGGGAACCGTCGTGTAATCTTGTTCAAGAGAAGCCATTATAGTCTTCTTTCGGTAATAAACTTTAAGCCTTTTGTGTGACTAAGTCGTTTAAAAGACTGACATTAATACAAATAAATGGACGACCTTCGAAGAACGCACAATGATGCGAAGCGTGCACTGATTCAGTCAGTCACGAAAGAAGGTCACCAAATCCTCGATGTGGGGTGTGGTTTCGGTGGAGATCTTCAGAAATGGCGAGCGTGTGGTGCAAGCATAAACATGTGTGATCCAGAACCATCAGCACTCGAAGAGGCAAAGACACGCGCAAAAAACATGAAGATGCGTGTCAATTTTTATCAGGGTGATATCTTCAATTGTCCCCACAGATACTTTGATATAATTTGTTATAACTTTTCACTTCATTATATATTTCAGACGAGGGATCTATTCTTTGATTCACTGCGCGAAATACGAAAACGTATGAGACCCGGTGGACGACTCATAGGTATCATACCAGATTCAGAAATGATCATGTTCAAGACACCGATGAAAGATGAGCTTGGGAATTTTTTCAAAATGCGATATCCCGGGAATGGTGGATTTGGTGAAAAGTTATTCGTACACCTCGTCGACACACCATTTTACGCAGATGGACCTCGCTCAGAACCCATCGCGTTCAAGGATCTATTAATCACACACCTAGAAGACATGGGATTTAAATTAGAAATGTGGCGGGGTCTTGAAGGAAATCCAATTTCAGAACTCTATAGTAAATTTATCTTTGTATATAAAAAATGATAGTGTGGTTTCTGCTCATCATCATTAACCTGTTCATTCTTTCAATTACACGTGAACCGGAAAGACTCGTCGAAGTTAAAGAAAAATACAGGCGGCTACGAGAACACTTGCATGAAACGAATAACGAAAAGTTTAAGGTACTGACACGATGCATTCCAATTACAGCCGTGCATAAAACACGAGGACCTATTGGATACAACACGAATAAGGGTGTTGATATTGGTTTATGTATCGACGGTCAAAATTCGAACCAAATCTTTCACGTGCTCATTCATGAACTCGCACACGCGACCGTGCGTGAATATTCACACAGTCAAGACTTTTGGGACAACTTTGTTGAACTTCGACAGATCTGCATCGATCTCGGAATATACGAGAAGATCTCTTCAAGGACAAAGTTCTGTGGTCAGTACATTCAGGATAAATAATCTCCACTAGATTTATATGAAGACTCCAGTGTCCCTCGTCGCGAAAGCCATTGGTCTGTGGATTGGTGTCATGCTTGTGACGCAATTGCCACTTCTCATCGAAAATTATAATGTACGTCTCGCGTTAATGACGATCGTCATGCCGAACATTCTTCGTTTAATCGTTGGAAACATTCCGCAATTGGCCGTCGATCAAAAGTTCATGATGATCGCGTCAATCTTCTCATTCTTGTTGGCGTTCGTGTTTGGACTAATTAACAAAAAGTCGCAGGACACTGTCAAGAACTACGGTAAAGACACAAAGAAAACACTGCAAGGTAGTGCATTATTTGTGACCACTTTTACGTTGGGTGCGTTGATTACCTACTACTCTGGTATTCATAAGACGCTCTACACGCAAATGGGTTGGGAAACCGCCAATAATGCGGCACCCATGGAACCCATGGCATCGGCGATGAATGTTGCGAATTATTAATTCTTCACAATGTACGTCTTCGTGATGTAGAAAATAACAGCGGCGACGAGACCCGTCGAAGCCAACCCGACTGCGCTCCGAGAGCCATTCTCACTCAGAAACTTGGGAACAGTACTCGCAAGCTTCTCCTGGACCGGCCTACTCACAGCGGCAGCGGCGCACACACCCGCGATCAGGGCAAACAATTGATCATCCGTCAAGTTCATGATATTTTTACTCTTTGGTTCAACCTTGGTTTCCTTCGGTGCCTGTTGCATCGGCATGTGTGGTGCGGTGGCGAGTACGCTTTGCATGCGCGGTTCGGCGCTCATCATTGGCGGTGCCATCATGTCTTGCATTTGTTCTGGCATTCCGTTCCCACCCATTAAATCGGAAATCGGCGTGGAGTCCATGGTATCTTTATGTTGACTCATATTTTTTTCGGGTGCATTTTCTTGCACGAATGTCGTCGAAGGGTTATCGAGTGAGACCATACCGTCGTCTTTATCGTTCAGGTTCATCGTTCGTATGTCAGACATTTATATAGTCTGAGTTTTTTGAAACATACGAGTGACGCATTTTTCATTTTCTTTTGATTACCCTGAGTGGAGTCTTTTTTGTAGCCTTTCTCGTATCTTCTTCCCTTTGTTGTAAATATTTAGGGTTGTACATCTTCTTATGCGCCTGCCATAAACTTGGACCACCAACCCTAAAATTTTTCCTGACGGTCGCCTTATACCAAAAGACACAGTCGGTTATTTTATTTGATTTAACTGTATTATCAAGTACTAAGCACTCATAATTCTCCGTGCATTGATCCATCACCTTGCAGAACATATCGAACGATGGGAAGATACCGAAAAATGATTTATACAGTTTTTCTCTGTTCTGTATGATATTTTCCCTGAGAACAAATACGTAATCCACGTTCGCACGAAGAGCGGGTGGTAAATCCATGACGTATTGCATAGTCAACATAAAGAAGATCTTCCAGTGGCGTCCATTCATGAAACACTGACGAATACACGTGTCCTTGAGAAACTTTGAGTCGTACATACAATCATCGAGAAGCATGAATGCCCCACAGTTATCTTTACCGGCACCGACGAGTTTCCGCTGTCTCGCCATGACACGCTCAATCGCTTCGCGATCGTAATCCCCGTAAATGAAGAGATCTGGAATGAAATCGGAATAAAAGTGGTTTCCTTCTTCGGTACCAGATAAAACGATCCCGGCTGGAAGGTGTTTCTTGTGAAACATGATGTCTTTGACAAGTGTTGACTTTCCTGTGTTACGCTTACCTATGAAGACACACACCCGATCGTCGCTCATCGTCTCGGGTTTGAATTTCCTCAATTGAAGATTCATTCTATTTTAGTGTTCCGTTTTATTTCGCAAAATTTTACTCACATACTATAGATATGTCTGGACGTGTGAGACTCGCTGTCACTGGTATCCAAGATCAATGGCTCACGGGTGAGCCACAGTTTTCGTATTTTCTGTCATCGTTCAGACGACACAGTAAATTCGCGCTCGAGCAAATTGAAAGTCCGTTTGATGGGAAGGTTGATTTTGATCAAATACTCGAGTGTCGTGTACCACAAAACAAAGGAGATCTCATTAAGAATATTTCGCTCAAGATAACGTTAAGCGATCCCACACCAGACGAGAGTAATTCCATTAATAACATCGTGTACGTGCCGTCTGTGTGTACAGAACTTATTGAATACGCCGAACTCTTAATAGGTGGACAAACGATCGAACGCATCACAGGCGAATACATTTTCATGCACCAACAACTCCACAATAACGATGACGATGTCGCACAGTCACTTTACTTTTTGAATAGTCATGGAAACTATCTCGGATATCGTGGCGATTACACATATTTCATTGATTTGCCATTCTTCTTCTATAGATTTCCAAATCTGTCCATTCCGGTATGTGCCCTGACAAAACAATTGGTTGAAGTGCGTGTCAAGTTACGACCACTCAATACGATTGTTCGTGACACTAAGAATAATATCGTTCCTACAAACGTGACCGCGGCGATTAAGAATATTTCCATGGACACAGAATTCGTCTTCATTGGAAATGATGAAAAGAACTATTTATTGACTCGCCCACTCGAATACGTCATCACACAACTCCAAATGTCGCAATTCACAATGCCCTACGGTATGGATACAAAGTCAGTGATGCTCAAGTTTCAACATCCAGTCAAAGAAATGTATTTTGTCGCCCAAAATGACTATTACACGAGCAATAACCTTCCTTTAAATTTTGAAAAGATTGATAACGTCGAACTCAAGTTTAATGATAATCAGGTCTTCAATGCAGATCACAAGTTTATCACGTATCAACAACCATTCGCGCATCACACAAATTCACCGACGGTGCTCGGTGTTACAGCGGTCAATCCAATCTTCGGTGTGTATTCATTTTCAGAAAATCCACAAGTCGATTATCCAACGGGTCAAGTGAACATGAGTCGCGTGTACCATAAACTATTCACAATAAAACTTGATTCAACCACGAATGGTACAAACACGATTCGTGTCTACGCAAAAAATTACAATGTCTTGCGCATTCAAAGTGGGTTAGCTGGTTTAAAATTTTAACCCTTTATAGTAGTAATGGCTGGTAGACTTCAGCTCGAGACAACCGGTCCACAGGACAGGTTTTTTACGGTTGAACCACAGTTTACGTATTTCACAAAACGTTTTTCCAGACATACAAATTTCGCGAAGACGTTCACGAAGCTGGATTTTGATGGCGTTCCAGAATTCGGTACTACACTTCGTAGCCGAATTCCGATAAACGTAGGAGACCTGTTAAAAACGGTAAGCTTTGAGATTGAACTCGACGCCATTCCAAATGCATCGAGTAGTGGTATTGGTTACATAGAATCTATCGCTCACGCTATGATTGAATACGTGGATCTCATTATAGGTGGAAAAGTCATCCAGCGAATTCCAAGTGATTACCTTCAAATATATTCGGAACAAAACTGCACACAAACAAACCAAACGGCTTTGTCCAAACTTATAGGAAAGTATCCAAATAGACAGTCTTCGGTGCGCGTGGCCGATCCATCGATCGTTGGATATCTTGGACCAGCCACATCGACACAAAAATACTTTGTCGATGTTCCATTTTACTTTTACAAGAACCCAGAACTCGCGATGCCGCTGTGTGCGATTGACAAACAAGAAGTTGAGATTGAAGTAAAATTCAGAAACATTGAAGATGTTGTCATTGACAACACGACCATATCCGTGAATAATGTGACGTCCTACGCACCACACACGACCGCTGGTATTGGATACGAAGTCGGTAACTATCTCCAGATTGGTATTGATATCGACGGTGAAGCGACGGGTGATGAATCTGGGTTTTCAATCGCCGTGTCGAAAGATGGGTCAATCATGGCGGTTGGTGCCCCGAATAACGACGCCGTCCCGAACGATTCTGGTCACGTACGTGTATACAGACTTATTAATCAGACGTGGACACAGATGGGTACAGACATAGACGGCGCTGTCGCAAATGATTTCTTTGGTCAGGCTGTTTCTCTATCAGCTGACGGTACCATACTCGCCGTGGGTGCACCCGATCACAACTATAACGCTATTTCAAATAACGGACAAGTGAAAATTTATACATGGAATGGAACCACGTGGGGAAGTGGTGTCGCAATCAATCCAACTCAACACGCGACGACCCAAAATCTAAACTTTGGCGCCTCGCTTCAATTATCGAATGATGGGCGTACCATTGTCATCGGTGGTCGAGGTTACTCGACATCGCAAGGTGTTTTCTACGTGTATGCATACGAAGAAGGTGTGTGGACACAAAAACACACGGAATTTGGACAAGTGATTGGTGATGCACTTGGATATAGTGTTTCCATTTCTGGAGATGGTACACGCGTCGCGGGTGGTGCAAATAACCCAGATGGGACGAGTTATGTTCGAACATTGTACTATAATTCAATCACACGAGAATGGCTTCCGCTCGGTGATTATATTGAAAGTGAAAATCCAGGTGATGAATTTGGGTTTTCTATAAAGTTTTCGAGGGACGGACACAGACTCGCCGTCGGTGCTCCAAAAAATACATCAGCTGCGGGTCACGTTCGTGTGTTTGAATACGTAAATGGTAATTGGTCGCGTCTCGGATCGGACATCGATGGCGAAGCGTTGGGTGATCAAAGTGGTACTTCTGTCGCACTCTCAGATGATGGTAGTATTCTCGTTGTCGGTGCAAACTTGAATGATGGAACGGGAACAAATGCCGGACACGTGCGCGTGTATAGTTACGGTATGAATGGATGGGGGCGGGTAGGTAAAGATCTTGACGCCGAAGCTCTCGGAGACGAACTTGGTTGGTCGGTGGCTATTTCGGGTGACGGATCGCGTGTCGCTGCGGGTGCAAAATCAAACGACGGTACTGGTACCAGTGCCGGTCACGTGCGTGTCTATGATCAATTGAAACGTTCCTATCTCGAAAACCGAATCAAAAAATTGAATATGAATCTCGAACTCATTTTCCTTGAAAGTGCAGAGAGACTCAAGATTCAACACACGCGACGCGATTTTGTCATCACACAAATCCAGGAAAATGCATTCAAGATTCCAAAAGGGGTCCGTGATAACACGGTGAATTTGTCTTTCATTAATCCAGTGAAAGAACTCTTCTTTGTGTTCCAACGTGAAAACAATCGAAAATTCAGTGACTTTGTAACGCCATTTGATTACGATAACATATATATCGCCGTCGATAACCGGCTCTTCTTTTATGAAAACCTCGTATCACTTGATTTACGACTCGACGATGAACAAATCATCACAGGAGAAACTGGGAAGTTTATGTTTCTCAAGGCACTTCAACCAGGTATTCACCACTCAAAAACACCTCTTATTCGACGATTCTATTCATACAATTTTGGATTTGATCCGGAAAAACCCTACCCCACAGGTCAGAAAAACTTTACGCTTGTGAAGAATCAAACACTTAAAGTGTACTTGACACCAAACGATACACACGATCGAGATTTAAGGGTCTATGCCCTAAGTTACAACGTTCTTCGGATAATGGATGGAATCGCACAAACTATTTTTGATCACAACTAATAAATGAAGACTGGATTTGATCCGAGTGGTACCAGTAATGATATGTATGAAAGTCATTTGAAAACTCTCATAGATATCGTGACACCGGTGGTCGAACGAGCCATCCTACTTTCATGTGAATACGCGAAAGCGTGTGGTCGTGATACTGTCGTCAGTAAGGATTTTGAATACGCCGCAAAGTACTGTGCCATGCGCACAGTCGGACAACACATCGGAAGTTACTTTCCGGAAATATACAACGATACAGACGAAGACGTGGACATTGACGATCTCGATATCATCGACGATGACAGCGTTGAATTTCTTCGTTATTCAGGAGACGACCCGGCGTTCAAAGCGATAAACGATGCGTATGATGCATGGGAATCATGGAAACCACAAAGTCCGGTAGAAGAGCTCTTAAAAAATGCCATTAATAGTAATGAGCACTGTGGAGGGATGGTCAGCGAATGAATTTAAACTCATAGACGACGATAGTGCATCTGATTCCGATTCGGACAGTGATAGTGACAGTGACACCTCCAGGGCGAAAGGATACAAAAAAGTGCAATACAAAAAAATTGCACTCGAAGAAGATCTACTCCCAGAATAATTTCTATTTGTATAATATATTATACAATGAAGCAGGCGATCGATGCTGTTACCCTGGTTACCCAGGAACTCGAGTCTCAGTCCCTCAACGCCGTCGTTGCGGGTTTCTCTTTCGCGGCTGCTCTCGCGTGGATGGATCTCGTCCGATTCTTAATTAACCAAATCGTTCAAGTCCAACGTAACGGTGGCATGCACTACGCGTTGACGGCTCTGTTCACGACGCTCTTGTCTGTGACCGTCTACTTGGTGATGTCTCGTGTGTCGTCTCGTGTGAACAAGCCGCTCCAGCCGGTCTACGCGGTTACGCGGGCGTAAGCGGTTTCCGTTTGGTGAGCATGAGTGCGATGATACCAATAAATACAATCAAAGCTATAGAAGCATACTCTTTCCATCTATAAGGATTCTCCAATTCAGGAATACTTATTGGTGGCGGTAACTCCGTTTTTCGATCAACTTTAGGTAAACTTTCAAGTTTATCCGTAGACCCTGTAATTTCAAACTTAAGTACGTGTTCTTGGTTTCTAAAATCATATGGAATGAGTCGTCCATGACTCATATAGAAAAACTCAACTCGTATATCACGAATAGATCTCTGTGGACCAGAGTGAAATTCATGTGTCAGTGGATCATCGGCACCCGCGTGGACAATTTCACCATTTTTCGTAAGAATACGTCCCGTATAAAAAGGTGTATTTGAGTATACAGTCTTATTAAACTGATCAGACCCAGAACTTAAACGAATGATGATGGAAGTTGGTCCAGTAAGGTTTACAGCACCCGTAACAATTCGACCATTTGTCGATGTATAATCGAGCGAAGCAAGACCTAAAATCTGGTGGGGTGTTGTGTTCGATGACGTATTACTTGTGTATCCATTCACACCAGAATTGAACTCAAATGTAAACGTATTCGAATTACCAACATTTGAAAATGTCAACGCATTCGTATCATCGTCGTACACGACTGATGTTACGTTGGACACGGGTGGTGCGAGATCATTCAGGAGATCAGATGCGAGATCGTGCGCGTTCGAATAGTTTGTCTCGTCAAGTGTGACGAGTGTTCCATCCACGGTAAACGATTTATTTGCGGAATGAACGAGTAATTGTGTGTTTGGAATCTTTGCTGATACAAGTGAAATCTTTGAAACGTTATAGATTGGATTTTTCAAACTCACGATGTAATTCGATGGTGACGGATACAAAGTGGGATCTCTTTCACTACTATCGATGTCGAGGCTGTAGACCTTCATTAAAATATAGGCACAATATTTTAATGAGTGTTTTACTCTGGTATATCTACATCATTCTAATAGAAGCGCTGCGCCAACGGATTCTTTGAGAGTTGGTTCTTCGCCACATCAAGTTCATTACACTTGGCGTTCGGGTTTTCATTACCCTTGTACGGGTTGAAGTTGTAGTACTTGTCATTCGTGTAGTGTTGTGTCCAAGCACCATTCGCGGCATTCATGCGACCATCGATGCGCGTGGTATCGGCTCGAACGCTGGAGAGAACACCACCCTGCTTCAAAGCGGTTTCCCGAACATTCATACGACCCGCGTTACCAGGTCTATTCGCCTTACCACGACGATCATCCGCCCTGAAACCGTAGTTCTGGAGTTGTTCCGTCGTGTATCCCTTGTAGCCACGTTCCTGAGCGATCGCACTTCCCGGAGCATTCTTGTAGCCACCGTGGAAGTTGTGAATACCTGGAGCTGGCTGGTTGTTGTACTGATATTGGAATTCATTGGCATCAGACTTGTTGCGGGTCGGATCTTGCGCCATCGTTCCTAAAGGAATGAAACGCTTCGCCGGTGCATTCTCGAGACCATCCGTACGCAAACCGGTTTCCGCACGATTCGTGGTACGCTTGGTACGTTCATGTTCCTGACGAACCATACGACCACCCATACCTTGTGCACGACCTGGGAGTTCCGGACGTCGACTTGGGAGGAAGGCTGTCTTTTCTGGCATATTATGCGTCATCTCACCGATAAGACCGTGACGACCACCGGAGATATCATGCGCCGGACCGGATCGACCCGGAAGCGTCGTCAAACGGTATTCACCGACATTCACCGGATTAACACGTAAAAGTTGCTGGTATCCACCATACGCCGGAACGTTTGGACCAACACCAACACCCGGACCAACCATTTGTTTTTCAATTGGAGACAAGTTGTTCATACGGCCTTGATCATACATACGGTTGCGCATATTTAAGATCTCTTGGCCACCGCTTCGTTGTTGTGGAGCAATAACGGCAAACGACGGCGTTTCGTTTTTCGGTTGTACGGACATGCGATTATCGAAACGAGTTTCTCTAAATTCTGGAACTTGATCGGACAAGAGAGGTTCTTGTGGTTCAGTAATGAGACGAGGACCCAGTTGCGGAGGTTCAGTATCCTTACTGAGTGTTCGACCCGCATACACTAAGCCAGCGACCGCTAAAACTGAGATGGGATCAGCCATTCTTACTTCTTGCTAATATTTTTATTGTGGTATCTTTGGTTAAACAGGCCATTCTGAAGATCGGCGCGAGTACTCGAGGGTTCATACGACATGGACTGGAGCGGAAGCTTGCATTCGATATTTTGAAGAGGAAAGAAGTTGCGTTCGTGCGTCTTCACCAAGAACTTGTTAAATTGAGACGTCGACTGAGGTCTGAGCTGATCACTCGTTTCAATGTACTGCGCTGGAGATCCCTTACCAGCCATGTACGGCGCAGTGCCATACAACATGGTTTGAGGTCTCGAACCAAAGTTCAACGTACTTGGTTGAGGGTATACGAAAACGTCATCGGTCGCGCGGTTTGTCGGGACTGCCGGATTTTCAACAAGAGACAAGCCTGGTTGGAGCTGATATGCCATTTACTATTACATAAGAATATTTATCGTCTGTCTCCACTGAAATCCAATCCCGAGAAAGCGCCGAGCTGAGCACCTCTCGCATTCGGGCTGCAAGAACCCGTATCACTTCTACACAATGGGCGGTGTCTGTCACCATAGCACCACTCCGCAAACCCCGTTTGATCACCTGGAATCGAGGTAACCGGTCCACTCACGAATTGCCGAGACGCGGCAGACTTTTGATAGATGGGCAAGGGAGATCTCGAACGACCCGCATCGTACGGAATACGATCGTCCACAAAGCTACGAACGATCGGTCTAACCGACGAGTAATCACACGCCGGTAGTCTGTTAGGATTATCCGTAATGTCCGTCAAGAGAACATTCGCCATGGGGTTATCGATCGAAGGCATCTGACACCCATATCCACCGAAAGTCGGTCGACCATATGTCTCCTTAATCATCTTCGCCTTGTACATAACATAAAGAACACCAAGAACCGTGGCACCGAGCACAAAGACACGAATATCACGTCGAATCAAATAAAGTAAACACGTCACATAGATGACAAATCTAGAAGCTGCATTCACACGCTCTTCTGGGGATTGTTTATTCGTCGGCCAGAATTGCAAAACCTTCGCCGCCTTGATGAGCTCTTTCGGATCGTCAAACCAAGCTTTCATTTATATAATATAAGGTTTATTTTTTCATAAGGTTACCAAACATACTGTTCATAGTCTTCATGAGAGCGGCTTCATCGATACCACTTCCATCATCACCCATTTTGTCCGCGCATTCCTTCGCAATATTCTCAATCATGCTTAACGTTTCCGCTGGAATAGCGGTAATCGTCGTACCGAGCATGTAGAGCGTTTGTAAATATTGCCAGATCGCATCCTTCGTGCCAGTCGAGAGCGATGCGTTCCAGTTATCCTTGAAATTCATTTCAGAGAGATATTCAATATTCTCCAAATCCTTAAGAATAAATGATTCATCCTTTTGGGAAATCTTATCGGCGTATGGCGTAATCCCACTCATGAACGCATCCACCGCCATTCTTGGGTTCGCCTCCCTCAAGACTTCGAACTGAGTCATAAACTTTTTAATGCCTTTCTCCTGTGGGAATGTCTTGTGCAATTCCACAAGAAATTGAGTCATCATATCATTGAATGCGGAAACAGACGCCATTTTATTAGTATACCCTCAAAATCTTTAAGTCTAAAAAGGTTCCGTGGAAATCGACTCACGTTGACCGATACCATTCGAAACGATAAAATAAATAAGAATTGCGTTGAGCGCCGCGGGCTTCGTATACTGCGCCATCTTAAGCTTACCTTCATTATTCAATTGAGCCTTGGCGTGAATGTATATTGCGGTGATGATCCCACCAATCAACGCCGCCCACACGGGGTCTCGCAAATAGTCAGAGAGTTCCATTTAATTATAACCAACTTTTTTTGTTCGCTGTTCTGGAGCGTCGCCGAAGAGGACATCTTCATTATCTCCTGGCCCTGGTTGAGGGTTTGGGTTTGGGTCTCGAACGTTATTAATCGTCTTAAATTCGTTATCAAGTGAAGATCCCATAGGTCTCGCGATGTCTTCAACCGGAGCGATGTCTTCCACTGATGGTTCAATAGGTTCTTCTTCCATTGGCATCGCTTCAGCTTCGGCTTCAGGTTCAGGTTCAGGTTCAGGTTCAGTGTCGAAAATATCTGGATCTTCAGAGTCTTCGGTTTCACCGATATCGATATCCTTGCTTTCTTGAGACATGTACGTTTGAAGAATTTGTTGTACTGGAATCAACTCCTTGATAGATTCTTCGATGCAGGCATAGAAACGCACCGTGAGTTTTTCATCGCGAATGTATTCAGATTGTTCTTCATGATACACGTAAGGATCCTTGTACAAATTCTTCGCAGCATTGTTGTAGACGGTTTGAATAAAAACTTCATTCATGGGAAGCTTCAAGCTAATCTTCTTATTAACGGAGTTCAAGCGAACTGCGGATAGAATTTTCGTGCACGCGACAAACACCGCGGCGAGTAAATCACTAAACCACGCACATCGTTCGGTAATATTATCGGAATGTGATTTCGACATAGCGTTACTCCAATTCGGAACCTCCTTGAGAAGCTTTTGAAACATGATGAGTACCTTTCGTCCCTTGGAAAGTTTCGTGGCTTCGTCATACATGTCTTGAAACACTTGAATCATAACTGGGGTCATGAGATGACACAATTGTCCGAGGTACTCCTTCTTCGCTTCGACGAGTACGTTTAAATTGTCCATTTATGATTTAAGTGGGGTTTTAAATACAAAGATTACCACGCACCTATTTCCTGTATTGATTAGCAACCTTTCTGAGATTGACAAAACTTGGAAATTCTACGTCTGGATCTTCCTCTTCCTTTTTCGATTCCCTGGTTACTTTTACGTCCCATGTGACGTAAATATCTATTTCGGAGACTAATTGTGTGATGAACCCACCGTTGTCGAGCTGTCGCTTGAGATACCTCGCGGCGGTTGGACGATCAAATGAAGGATATCCCATGACGAGACTCGGAACACGTAGAAAAACTTGTTTCTGACCAAACTCAGCCGTCTGTTTAATCTTTCTTGAAAATTGTTCGAAGATTTTGGTATAGATTTCCTTCTTTATTTGTCTTCGTGTATTTTCGATCTTTTGTACATCATTGATGTTGATCATTACAATTAACTGAATTTATTTTTAACGGTTTCAAACTCACTTCTGGTAGGCAAGGCCTTCTCTCTGACAAGCCTGTGTTCGACGAAATCCTGCCCAGCTTCACCGTCGGTGAACGGTCTGATATCATTCGGGATATCGGCGTCGATCGGTTGCGTTCGAAGAGACTTAATCGTGACGACATCACCGACAATTTCGGCATCGACGGTCACCGCAAATCCAAAGGCAAAGCCATGATTCTTCACAGCCATGAACATCGCGCGGTAAAATTCTTTATTACCGATACGTTCTACAAACTTCTTAATCGATGTCGTTTCAATGATATAGTTGCACACCCCAGTTTTTTGCTTGATGGCTTTGTTCGTGGCGAGCACGAGACGCTCTATGGTATCATTATCAACCTTCGTCTCAGACACTCGATACTTGGAAATGTCTTCCACTGGATCATCAAGGATGACTCCTTCACTAGGCTTGGTCCATCCTGAGAAACCAAAAATTTCACTATACGATTCGCGTCTGACCGTCAAAAGAAGGACGACGACCAGAAGTAGGGCGATGGGTAATCCATTCATCATGCGTTAATTTAAATTGAGAAAATAAACCAGTACATATAAATGTCACTACTGATTTATAGTCCTAGATGTGCGCACAGCATAGACATTATTGATTATATTCAAAAGAACAAGACTTTCAAACAGATGGTAAAGTTCCATAATATAAACACCCAGGGCATTCCACAAAAATACGCAAATTCCATCACGCGTGTCCCGACACTCTTGACACAAAATGGAAAGATTCTTGTTGGAAATGAAATAAAGGCGTGGCTTGAATCTCTTCTACCATCAAACGAATTCGGTGGTTGTGGCTTTGGTTCCGCGTGTGGGGTATCGTCAATCGACGGTGAAGACGATGACGGTGATATTTTCAACTTGGATAGCTATGGGCGTTCCTTACAGCCTGCTATGACGAAAGAACTCGAGGATCGTATTACCACGAGTGTGTCAGATGCGTATAATAATATAAAGAAGTAAGTAAATAAACTTACAGATATGAGATTGGTCACAATCCAGGCGTCGGCATTTAAGTCTACTTTTGAAGTTCTCAAGGATGTACTCAATGATTTAAACATTTACTTTAAGCCAAGTGGGATGTACATTGTCACACTCGATACGGCTCGTACGTCACTCGTCGATATGTTTCTTCCCGCTGAAAACTTTGAAGAATACGTGTGTGAGCATGAGGTCATCGCAGGTATTAACATTTCAAATACATTCAAGCTTCTAAAGTCTATCACGAACAACGATGTTCTCAAGATTACGGTTGATTCCAAAGAATTCATGAATATCGAAATCGTGAGTGAGGCGAAGAAAACGAATACAAGTTTTGATTTGAAACTCCTCGACATTAATGAAAGTCAGATTGAAGTTCCGGACATTCAAATGACGACGGTGACCACCCTTCCATCCATGGACTTGCAGCGCCTCTGTCGTGACATGTCGAACATTGGTAATGAAATTGAAATCACGCGTACCGGTACGAAACTAAAACTCCGCTGTGAAGGTGACTTTGCAAATCAAGAAACGGAAATTGAATGCAATGAAGAGAGTCCGTTAATTTCGGGACTCTATTCATTGAAATACCTGAACATCTTCACGAAAGCGACGAGCATGTGCGCATCTGTCCAAATTCTTCAAGAAGAGGCGAATCGATTTTTGATTCTAAAGTATAACGTCGCAGATTTAGGTGAGCTTCGTTTTTACTTGGCCACTAAGGCAACCGAAGATCAGTTGTAAAACCTGTGAGTGTACTCACACTCTTAGACATACCAAGTGCATTCGTTAAACGAATGGTTGGATAGTCTTTTCTTAGTGTGTCTTCGGTGTAATATAACATATCTCGTATTCTTACCTTTTCGTCATGAAAATCATTTTTAGGTCCAGCATACCGCTTCACCTTTTTGGTGATGTCTCTCAGTGGTTTATCATCGTGATCAACCAACCAGGCTTCACCCAAAGGGATACTAAACGAAAAACTATTATTAATATCTTCCGGTAAACAAAACTTCATGTTTTCGGTGATGAGTTTGTACACTCTGCCATTATACCAATATTTCATTCGAAGAATGGTATTCTTAACATTTTCTGGAATTGTAGTGTCAAAGTAATTCTTGTATGTAAGATCACAATAGACTTCATCTGTATCGTGACACCAATACCTCGATTCATCTTTCCATAATTTATCTTTGATGTCATACGTTTTCATTGGATCTACGGTATAGATCATATTTACATTTTCGATGTAATAATCTGGCATGGTGACCACATATTTGTAAACACCGTACACCCAAACAATAACACGGTTTAAAAGATTGGTGAACATTATTTTATATGGAGGGTAACTTTTTAAGTAGATACAATAACAAGATTGACAAGTGGAAAGAGTTAATCGAGAGTGACCCACAAAATAGGAATACATATGAGACTGAGATGTCGGATTACATAATCAGATGTATGCCTTACATGAATAGATATGTAGAAGACACGGGTACAGTCACGACAATAGATAATGTGTTTAACTGTAAAGAAACACAGGGTCTACAGAGAAAGGACATTTTCGTGGACTATCTGATTGATGTTGAAAATCAAAACATACACAGAACTGCGGAAAGAAAGCGAGATGAGTGTCCACAATGTAAAGATAGTAACATTGTATTTTTTGAAGACACAAGTGATCTCATATGCGACCGGTGTGGTCTTGTGATTGCATCTTTAGTGAGTGAAGAACTTACATACAGAGAAGAACAAGAGAACAATGAAAAGATTGTGAATTACTCGTACAAACGGGAAAATCACTTCAATGAACAAATGTCACAATTTCAGGCGCAAGAAATGACAACCATTCCGGATGACGTGATTGAACAACTTCGAGCGGAACTCAAAAAACTCAAGATCAAGTCTCTCGATGAAATCACACACACACGAATCCGGGGACTTTTGAAGAAGCTCAGACTTAATAAGTATTACGAACACGTTCCGTATATCACGAATATACTCAATGGTATAAAACCTCCAAGTATGCCACAAGAACTCGAAGAGCGTCTTCGAATCATGTTCAAAGACATACAAAAACCCTTTGATCGACACTGTCCACCCGATCGTAAGAATTTCTTGAGTTACTCTTACGTACTGTATAAATTTTGTGAATTGTTAGATGAAGATGAGTATCTTCAATACTTTCCACTCTTAAAGTCGAAAGAAAAATTGTACCAACAAGATGTCATATGGAGAAACATATGCGGCGATCTTCATTGGGAATTTATTCCAACGACATAAAGATATCACACGATCCATGAGTAGCATGGAAGATCCACACAATCTTATTCTTGAGCGACTGCAGCTCGGCAAGACTAAATATGGGCATGGTGTTCGCGCTGATGATGATACGATGACATGGGGTACAAAAAAGGACTCGTGGATGCACATGGCCAAAGAAGAGTTCCTCGACGCTATCATTTACGTAATTGCAGACTATATACGAAAGGGTAGAGAATCTCTAAAACTCATGTCATATTTAGAGTTTAGATATATGTATACCTATGATTTCGTAAATAGTGAAGATCCTAGAAAATGGCTCGAAGAAAATAGAACAGAAGATGATAATGGTTTAATTCTTTTTATTCTTAGAAGAATTCGTATGATAGAAAGTGTGAGACACCGACATATGCTTAAATCACTTAT
>OBPR01000003.1_pt1 | contig 15966 bp, 22 predicted proteins | sample 1470861 | NCBI WGS metagenome assembly OBPR01 (sample SAMEA3282990, study PRJEB22092) | marine metagenome | biome: costal lagoon periodicay coneccted to the Atlantic Ocean; feature: ENVO:00002042 | collected 2014-06-21T11:40:00+00 | depth 0 m
AATTTGAATTCCACCATTTCGAAAGGGGTCGTGTGCCAATGGCGAAGCAAGTACCGGAGGAGTCCTCGGTCTCCACGGGACGACTTTGTCCCGTCTCCATAGCTGACTCTGGCTGCCTGGACGATGGAGGTGTCCATATCTTGTCTCGGCATGTGATCAACCAATCGTACAAATCCATGGTCCAAGACATCTTTTTGCATACTGTTCTAATTCTTAGTTCCCCTCAAATCTTTAATCACGTTAGAAATCTAATACCTTCGAGACCGAGTAAGAAACGACCACCGTACATGCGTCGAGCGATAAAGATGTTCAGAATCACGACGAGACTCACGACTATCGCGAGTCCGAAATATCCAAGTGCCCTCCGCTCTTCTTTTTCTTTCATGGATTGAGCACCCGCAATCAAGGATGCGAGTGCCACGACGATACCAATCACCGAGTACACATAGGTCATGTATTTACCGGCAACGTTGAGTTTCGTACCGATTGCCATTTATTTTACATCGAGATCTTTTTCGAGATCTCCGATATCTCTATAGTAACGTCGAAGGTCTTTCATGAATCGTTTATTATTCTCAAGATATTCACACTCGGGTTTGTTGAGAAAAATCCATGCGAGATTCGACTTTGAGTACTTGGTCGATTTTTGATTTTCATTTGGTTTTCTCGGTACGAGTTTTGTGCTCTTCTTCTTTGTAGCGGGTGTCGTGAGTTCGACGCGGTTCGTATAACTGATCGCTTGCATGACGGTATCTGCGAGATCATCCTTTTTCTTTGATTTGATAAATGTATCGAGCCAGTGTGCATTCACACCGTCACGACGGATAAAGGCTTCACACCGTTCGATCGATACCTTTTTACGTTTGAGGTACTGTGATCGACCGGGTCCAGCGACATCTGGAATTTTATGACGCGCATCGTAAATGATAGTTTCGGCGTTTGGACACTTTATTATGAAATATGCGTGTAAGAAGTGCATGACAGAAACCATTTTCTTATTACGATCGGGTTGTTTTTCTATGAGAATCGTATCGGCTGTGAGAACCCATGGTCTCTCATCGAGATGCTTTCTTAAAGAAACGTAGATTCCATCTTTATGTTCTGGTGGAACACCCGAGACGTCCCATTCGACGACGAGGTTAGAAGTTTCATTAAGTAAGCATATGGCTAAGTTTCGAATACCGACATCGATACTCAAAATCATTAAATTAAAGACTCTTTAATTCTTTAATAGTATCTTGGTGGAGGTGGGGGCATGGGCTTTTTACCCATCGACATAAAAACATACATCAAGATGACACACAAGCACACACCACACCCGATATACACCGGCAGTTTAATCGCGGCCCAGATACCCTTCGCCGCGAATGAAGTCACACCCTTCAAGGCACCACCAACAGCACCCGCGCCAGCCTTCGCGAGTTCGGCACCTGGAATGTCAAGCGGATTGATTTCTTCACACTTAGCTGTACAAAAGTCGCCACACTCGGGGATGTCCGCTGAACAAAAAGGTTGGTCGGCGTCGACCTCAGCACCTTTCGCCTTGACGCTTTCGATCGTTCTATACGCCAGACTCGACTTCGGCTTACCACCATACATAACTTCATCGTATCCTTCCGGAAGACACACCTTTACACAACCTTGCACAGCTTCACTTTTGTCTTTGAGTTTCTTATTCATGTACAACGCACCACCACCGACCACGGCGGCCGCTGCACCGTACTTGAGTGCCTTCTTACCGAGTGGTGATTTGGCGAGCGCTGCACCCTTTTTGGCACCTGTCTTGGCGAGTGTTGCGCCCTTTTTGGCACCCGTTTTTCCAACCTTGACAGCCTTTTTACCAGCTTTTTTACCAGACTTGAAAGCTAGCTTACCGAAAGACTTAACACCTGATTTGGCTTTACCAGCCCCCTTAAGAGCCTTTAATGCCGAAGCCATTATTTAATACAATATATATATAAAATTATTTCGTCTGGATATATTTTTTGTTTACAAGGTTATCCTCCCAATCCCAGAATGTATATTCGCCTACTGGGATTTTATGTGTACTCGTGACGAGACAGTATAAAACTTCATCATATTCTTCAGTCTGTATCGAACCTGGGAAATCACATACCTTTACATACTTTTCACCATGTTTAATGTAGTGACTACCAGTGACGTAAATATAATCATCGAGTTCTTTACTGAAGATTTTATAATATAGGTCTTTTGATCTATTTCCAATTTGCATGGTCGCGTCAACGATAGTGCCACCCATGAGTACGTCACCAAGTTTCAAATCCTTTATGCATACACGAGTTCCATTTTCAAGTGTAATGAGTGTATGTGGTGAGAAACACACCCAACTGAACGCCTTTTTGGCGGCTTTCGCAACAGATTTTGCAGCATTGGCTACTTTTTTCGCGGCTTCTTCCGCAGCCTTTTTCGCGGCTTCCGCAGCCTTTTTCGCGGCTTCCGCGGCACGTTTTGCTGCTTCTTCCGCGGCACGTTTTGCTGCTGCCGCGGCGCGTTTTGCTGCTTCAGCGACTCTTCGAGCTGCTTCTTGCGCGGCACGTTTTGCTGCTTCCGCGGCGCGTTTTGCTGCTTCTGCAGCGGCTCTTGCGGCTTTCGCAGCAGCGTTCGCAACCGCAGTTGCGGCCTGTTTTGCGGCGTTTGCGGCAGCCTTTGCAGCGGCGACCGCTTTTCTAGCTCCATTTAAAGCTACGTTTTTTAGAGCATTTGCCGTAGCCACTGCTGCCTGTTTCGCGGCATTTGCGGCAGCCTTTGCTGCCTGAACGGTTTTTTGAGCAGCCTCTTGTGCGACACGTTTTGCTGCATTCGCTACGGCTTCGGCCGCTTGTTTTGCTTTTCTGGCTGCGTATTCAGCCGCTTGTTTTGCTTTTTGAGCCGCTGCTTTAGCGGCATCTACGACGGCTTTTGCTGCTTTTGCAACCTGTTTTGCAGCCTCTTGTGCGGCGCGTTTAACTGCGGCCGCTGCGACTTCGGCAGCTTTCGCGACGGCGGCGACGGCCTCTTTCGCGAGCTTTTCGGCCACTTTTGCAGCCATCGCGGCAATCGCGAGTACTTTTTGCATTTTCGATGTGCTTTGAATTTGTTGTGTCATTTCTTCAGCCGTGAGACACCCATTTGCAACTTTCATGTTTGGTCCGACACACCCGGTAATGATTGTTTTGTCATCCGTTCCCTTGAATTCCGTAAAGTCGCCATCTCTATACAGAAAGCATGTGTTTCGTAACTTTTTGTCTTTATAATCAGCCGTTCTATATCCCCATGCACGCACACCTCCATCGATACCCGCATCACTCGCAAGTTCGAAACATTCTTCAGCCGACATATCCACCCACGAGGGGTCTGATTCAATCTGTACACCACGAGGCTGTCCGAACACGGTATCGATGTTTTTGGGTGGCATGCGCTTCATGCGCGCAAAATACTCCTTCTCATCATTGGTCATACACCCATCACTTAATTTCAAACCAGGTTTATGACACCCGGATACATGTATTTTATCGTTCGGATCACCGTTAAAAGGAGGCATACCTGTACCGTCCTCTTTTCGTATGTATACAAAACACGAGTTTCTCAATTTTGGGTCCGGGTGTTTCTCGTTTCTGTGTCCCCATCCAACGATACCACTGTACTCATCTTCGTCTTTCACGATACTCCAACAATCTTCGGGTGACACATTTACCCACGAAGGATCGCTCGTAATCTCAAAACCTTTCACGATACCCGGTTTCCTATCGATCGTATCCGGTGGCATTTTTAAGAGTCTCTGTCGCTCGGCTTCTTTTGCCTTTGCTTCTTCTTCAGCCTGAATCTGTGCCTGCGTTTTTCCGGGCTTTGCCTTGGGCTCCGTCTTGGGCTTCGCCTTGGGCTCTGCCTCGGGCTCCGCCTTGGGCTCTGCCTCGGGCTCCGCCTTGGGCTCTGCCTCGGACGCAGTTCCCCAGTCGATCGGTGTATCATCTCCGAGAATTGTAGTTACGGTATCTTCTGGTAAATCTAAATCTTTTGAAACCTTCTTGAGCGCCTTTTTAAACACGGAAACGTCACACGTTTTCAGGTCGAATTTAGTCACGTCAAAACTACCACCTGAACACGCGTAGACACCACCCACTCCCGCGCTCATACTCGAAGAGGCGAGTAATAGGAGTGTCAATGCGGCTGACATTTAAATATACTGACATTTTTAAACAGTTAGTTGTGTAACGGTTTAAAAGTGTTATTGATTATGGTTCTACTGTAGAATACACTTATTCGACGAATTCTTCACCTTCTTCGTCGTCGTCGGAATCTTCATCATCGGAATCTTCATCCGAATCATACATTTCGTAACCTTCATCCTTTTCGAGTTCGGCTTCGAGTTCCTTTTCAAGCTTTTCCAATTCTTCTTCGGAGATGTCTTCGCCATCGTAGGTGCTTCGTCTGAGACGGAAAGTCCATTTGGTCATGAAGCCGATCACGGCAATGATTGCGATGACCACAAGAAGGGCGATAAGTCGATTATCCATTATATTCTTAGTTGAGATTATTTATCCTGAAGAAACGTCTATCGCCATGACTTTTAGATCTTCCAAGTTTACTCTTGGTCCAACGGGTTCTTCCACTATTAGTACATGTTAAAGCCATACATCTGTTATCCTATTGATGTTACCCGGGTAATCAACACCTTGCCAGTACTTATTCCATGTATTGAATACCAATTTCTTTGATTATGTGCTTTGATTTCTAATATTTGCGGCGGCAATGTTACCTTTATTCTTAATATCCATGGCTTCTTTAACACCATCCGCTCTGATCCGTGTCGAATCGCGTGTAGCGTTATCCGTAATTTGCTGTGCTTCGGATTTTGCATTTCTTATCGTGTCCGCACTTTCACGAACAGCTTGAGATCGGATATTAGCTGCATCTGAATTCGCTTTATTTTTGATAGTATTTGCCTCTGTGTTTCCAACACTCTTAATCCGCGCGGCTTCTATGTTACCACGTAAGTTTATCGCGCGCACTTCTCGTCCACTCACATCTTGAATTCTTCTCGATTCTTCCGTTCCTTGGCTTTGAATTCGCGAAGCCTGTTGATTTCCCTTGTTTCGTTCCGTGGCAATTTGTAGAGCAGAATCTCGAATAATACTTTGTTGCTTAGCTTCCTGACGGGCGACAACCTCCTTATATTGTGCTGTTTCTCGTTGAAGCTTTTTTAAATCCGGGTGTTCCTTTACCTCCGTAAAGTCTCTTTTAGGCGTTTTACGAGGAGCGCTAGGTTTAGGCTGGTTAGGTAATGGTGTAACTTTTATCTTGTCTATGACTTTCGTATCGTATCCAGATACACGTCTCCGGTACCACACGACACCGAGGATCAGAAAAATGATCAAAAGGTACATATCTAATGTATATGTATATTTTTTGTCCCATTTCATTTACAAATGGGACAGAAAATATGATTAATGGCAATTATTACACACGTTTCCTGGATACACAAACGAACACTGTTCGCACTCTTTTAATACAATAATCTTCCGCTTTGGGAGCATATTCTGATGAAATCTTTCGAGTTCCTTCACCGTGTATATACCATACTCGATCATCGTGGCGAGTGGCGGAAACTTCATACTACGTATTTGGAGATTCTAAGTCTTATATTACTTCTTCATGCAGCACGACAAAAGACCCTCTTTCATCTTAAGAAGGCGAGCGAATCCATCAACCATCGCCGGAACCATCGACTTCAACGCGGATTCGAACTCGGAATCCTTTTCACTGTCGCCGTCGATTTCACCGATCAAGTGATTTAAAATCGCCACAACGAGGCGCTTCTTTTCCGGACCTTCAAGCTTCTTGAACTTCGACGACATCATCATGAGCTTCGCCAGAATCGGTGGCAGATCTTCCTTGGTCAAACCATCGTCGATGTATTGCACCTTGATTTCTTCGACCGTCTTGATGACACCCTTCGCATCAATCTTTCCTGTGAATTTACTCAAGATCACGTCCATAATTTTTATATAAGCGTAGATTAAAAATGAGCTTGGACATTGCTCTGCCCGTGGCCGCATTCGGTATAGGTACGTTTCAAATGTATGAGACATTTAACAAAATCCGAACGACGGGTGATCTCTCCGGACACAAGCGTAACTACGTGATCCTCAGTATCATTGCGAGTGTGTTTTGGTTCATCTATCAGATCAGACGCTCTGGTGCGAATTTTACACTCGCATATACGACGCTCGGTCTCGCTCTAGAAATCTATATTCTTCGTGAGATCTTAGTTAAAGGTAAGAATAACGAATAGACAAATGATTCAAACGCTCACGTACTCGCACGCTCGTCCAACGACGCGCGCTCGCCGAGCTGTTAAAGCGACGGCGTATCATAAACAAACGAAACTCGTAGAAGCCATCGCGGGACGATCAGCCATGTATGGTGTCGTTTTTGGTGGTGCGAATTGGGCGCTCACGGGACTCGACGTGATCGACCAGACACATTATTTACCATTTGCAATTATGGGGCTCATGAGTGCAGGAATTTCTACGAAATCCATGTTCGACGCCGACCAAAAACTCACGAAGAACCAATTCGAAGTGTACGCTGATCGAAAACTTGGTCGAATGGCGATGCTTGTATTTGCATGTATGTTCGTGAGCTCAATTTTCCAATAAATTCAAGCATTTTGACTTTTTCTTCCATCGTAAATGTTCCTGCCCTACGCATCACGTAGGCCAAGAGCATCACGACTATGTAGACACTTTGTACGAGTTCGTCCATCTATAGTTCTTTCAGAAATTTAATAAGATCTTCACGCATTTTCTTTTGACTCCACCCCAGTGATTTGAGTTTATCAGCACAGATGTAGTATCTTTGATCATTAAACGGGCGATCATCCACATACTCTATCCATGCATCATAGTCTTCGGTATCCCTGATCGTCTTTATCATAAGTTTTGTGACATCCATGACACTCAATTCATCATCAGACGCGATGTTATACACCTCACCAGTTTTACCCTGCTTCCACACGACTTCTACGGCGTCGACCACGTCGTCGACGTGCATGAACGCGCGTCGAATATTCGCGCTATTCGTTCCATGAATCGTACACTTTTTACCTTCTTTTAAAAGTCGAACGAATTTCGGGATGAGCTTTTCCGGATACTGTCTCGGTCCATAGACGTTATTACATCGAAGAATTTTTACATTCATGTTGAACGATTCGATGTATGAATTGATGATCATTTCTGCAGCAGCCTTAGACGCTGCGTATGGATTTGTTGGTCGCAAAACACCGCCTTCTTCGGTGAAAGGTTTATCAATCTTTGATTCGCCATATACTTCGTCGGTACTGAAATGAATGAATTCAACATTCGGAATATATTTGCGACATGTCTCGACGAGTACGTGTGTACCGTATGCATTTTCAAATGTAAAGCCAAGTGGGCTCGTGAATGAATTGTCTACGTGACTTTGTGCAGCAAAATGAAAGACGTAATCAAATGCATGTTCTTTAATAACTTTTTCGACGAGGCCCGCGTTACATAAATTTCCTTTAACAAAGGTTGCCACACCCTCGTTTACGTTTTTGATATTTGAACAATAGTCCACCTTGTCAATATTAACAAATTCGATATCAGGGTATCGCTCTTTCATGGTATTCAGAAAATTGGAGGCAATGAAGCCACAGCCACCAGTCACTAACGCTTTCGGCATTTATATAGTTAGTGAAAGTATTTACCACGTTTGTCCGCAGCGAATGTCTTGAGAAGATCGCAGACTCGATCGACGTCTTCAATCGTGAGTCCGTGATGGGCACCGAGAAGGAACCCGTCTCGCATGATTCGATCGGCATTCTCAAAGTCACTTAGGTATTCCCTGAACGCTGGGTGTCTCGTGATATTCCCTGCAAACGTCACACGCGTCTGCACGTCATTTTCTTCAAGAAACTTGACGAGTTCGAGACGATGCGGACACTGCAAAGGAATGGCGAGCCAATTCGGTTTCATGGAATCATCCGGAAGCGTGTAGTACGGACAGTCCTTTAGGTTTTCCAAGTATCGTTCAATCATTTGACGTCGGGTCGTGAGAAACCCATCCAATTTGTCCAATTGTACGAGGCCGAACGCCGCGTTCATTTCACACGCCTTAAGGTGATACCCCGCGACACCGTAGAGGAACTTCCAATCGTACGGAATACCATCGACCGAATGATTGAAGCGTTCACTGGGTTCTTCGATGTTGTCACCGATCCGCCCCCAATCGCGGAACATGATGGCTCGCTTGAGGTGTTCTTCGTCATTGAACATGACCATACCACCGACACCACCAGCCGTAATCACATGACTCGCGTAGAAGCTCGTCGTTGCGATATCCGTACACGGTGTCTTCGTAATGGTATCTGCAGAATCTTCGAAAAGAATGACACCCGGGAAAGCGTCACGAATCGCCTGCCACTGGGGTACGTTTCCAATGAGATTCGGGAGTAAAATACATTTCGTTTCCGGTGTGACGACCGCCTTCAATTGTTCAACCGTCGGAACGTATGAATTGAGACCGACATCACAGAACACGGGCTTGAGACCAAGTTGCACCAAAGGCGCGACGGTCGTAGAAAACCCACACGCCGGGGTCACGACTTCACTTCCCTTTGGGAGGTTCAATCCACACAAACCCAAAAGGATCGCACTACTTCCAGAGTTTACAAAGAGTCCATGCTTCTTTCCAAAGATGTCAGCCACTCTCTTTTCAAACTCCACAGAACGATCACCAAAACCAGCGAGCCACCCGTCGCGCAAGCAAACCTCAACGGCCTTGATTTCCTCTTCACCATACGATTCAAATTTATTCGGGGCATACCACACTTTCTTGGGCATTATGACATAAAGAAGAAGGTATTCTTTAATTATATGAAACGAGTGTGTATACTCGGTTCAAATGGATTTATTGGTAAAAACCTAATAAAAGATACGCCGTGGACGGGTGTCGGTCGAAACGATGTTGATCTCACGAATCAAAGTGCCGTTGAAGCGTTTTTCAAAGAACATACATTCGACGTTGTCGTACACTGTGCCGCGAGTATCGATCAACGTAATCCATCCACGACGTACACGAATACTCTCATGTTTGAAAACGTCGCACGCGTGTTCAAAGGCAAATTGCTCTACTTTTCGAGCGGTGCGGCGTTACGTGGAGATCCACCGACAGATCCGTACGGACTCTCGAAATGGATCATCGATCAACGAATCAAAACGATTCCAAATGCATACTCGTTACGGGTGTGGGGATGTTACGGTCCGGGTGAACTCGAGACACGTTTTAGTGCGGTGTGTCGACGAGAAGGACACGTCATCATCAAAAAAGACAAGTACTTTGACTTTGTTGATGTGGAAGATGTAAAGAAAATTGTGACGATGTATGTAAATGACGAACTCTACGAAAAGGATATAAACATCGTGTATCCACACACGCGTTTACTTTCGGAATGGGCGGTATTCTTCGGTGCGACGTGTGAGGTCCAAGAAAGTGGATACGATACACCCTATACCCACCCCAACTTCCGTTTAGGTGGAACCTCAACAATCATATCCGATTCGAAATCAATGTAAGGTGTCATATTTTCAAGTGAATTCCCAAATTCAAGTTTTGGATAGATCTTTTGTGTCTCCGGAATGGGTACGTCCTTGAGAGAATGAACACCGTAAGCTTCTGCAATTTTTGTGAATTGTACCGCATCACCAAACACGTCATTTTTAGATGTTGCGACGTATTTTGATCCGAAATAACTATCTTGGAACTGTTTGATGATACCGTAACCACTGTTATTCAGAATGATAATATCAATTGGTAGATTGTACTTTTTAACGGTGAGAAGTTCTTGGATGTTCATCTGAAAACCACCATCCCCGTCGATGCAATAGACCTTCTTACCACTTCCAATAGCAGCGCCGATTGCTGCGGGAAGTGCAAAGCCCATAGACGAGTTTCCAAAATTCGTAAATAGTTTTTGCCCCTTTTTAAGCTTTGCAGATTGCATGGTCCACACGAGATTCCCACCTTGATCCGGTATGATGATACATTCATCCGGAAGTTCATCGAAGAATGTAGAGAGATAGTCATAGACAGCCGAATCACCTTCACGACTATCTTCTTTGCTGTACTTTTCTTTCCAAACCCCGAGTGTTTCGATCCATGACTGTGTGGTCGGTGGTGTATCGATAGTCACATTGTCCAGGAATGTCTTTGGACTTTCTTGAATTTTGTAATCTATGGGGATACCACGTTCAAACATTTTCATGATTTCTTCATTGTCCACATCGACCATGATTTTCTTTGAATGTTTTGAAAATGTTTTTGTATTTCCACCTATTTGTCGGCTATCGAGACGACTGCCGATGGAAATTAAGAGATCCGTATTCTGAATCGCGTAGTTTGCATAGCGATCACCATACACACCCGGGGAACCAAAACGAAGTGGATGGTTCGTCTCACATATATCGAATGCGCCCCACGAAACGATGAAAGGGATTTTATACTTTTCGACGAATGCGATGGCTTCTTTTTCTGCACCAGACAACTTTACACCGTGACCAAATATAACGAGTGGGCGTGTAGACTCTTTGATGTACGAAGAAATGTCATACGTGTGTTTTTGATCGTGTACATCGTCACACACTTCGAATGGTACGTGATCAATCATTGACATTTGTATGTTCACTGGGAGGTCCATGAGTACCGGACCATATCTCGGGGTTTTTACGAGTGTAAGAAGTTCGCGAAGAGTTGATTCAAGTGCATCTATCGATGGGACGTGTACAGACTTTTTCGTGACACCCATAAACATGTCTGCGACTGGCATTTCTTGAAATCCAGTTTGTCTCGGTTTCGATGAAAAGTTTGAAAGATCTTCAGCCGTGTTGACCTGTCCACTGATGAAGAGTGCTGGAACGGAATCGTACCAACATCCACACACACCGTTCAATATGTTTTGAACACCCGGACCACTCGTCACGCATACACACGCAATTTTACCACAACTTCTATAGTATCCTTCGGCCGCCATGGCTGCTGATTGTTCGTGTTGAAAGCAATAATACTTGACATTTGAATTTTTAGAAATTGAATTAATAAATGGGACTATAGCACCACCCGTGACGATAAAATATGTATCGATACCATTTCGATACAATGTTTCGACGATGTAATCACCGGTGTTCATTTCTAGACTAGACTACCAAAACTTTAATCATATTTCCACGAGCTTCCAGACATTCCAAGTAACTTTTCAAGTTCATGTTCTTTCATTTGATAACTGTGCTGATCCGTTGGAAAATGATCCCCATGCACTTCATTTGCATATTCATTAATCGCATTGTGAAACATCTGTTCACCGTTTATGTACTGCTTGATGAATTTTGGTTTAAAATCCCAAAACAAACCGAGAATATCATGTGCGATGACGAGTTGTCCATCAACGCACGGTCCAGCACCAATGCCGTATACTGGTATCTTCAATTCATCGCGTACAATCTTAGAGACCTCCTTTGGAACAGCCTCGAGAAGAAGGAGAGAAGCTCCACTATTTTCGACATCTTTTGCCTGAGAGACGAGTTTATCGACTTCGTCTCGCGTCTTTGCCTGAATACGATACCCACCGAGACGTGCTTGTGTTTGTGGTGTAAGTCCCAAGTGTCCCATGACCACCGTACCAGAATCCGTGATTGATTTGATTCTTTCCGGAAAATACCCTTCAACCTTTACGGCATCCATACCCACCTGGACAAATTTACCAGCATTTTCAATGGCTACACTGTTCGATGGCTGGTACGACATGAAGGGCATATCTCCAATTAGAAACTGTTTCTGTGATCCACGTTTTACGGCTTCACAGTGTGTTAACATCATGGACATCGATACCTCATTGAGATTTTTGATGCCATGGACGGTTGAACCAGCGGTATCTCCTACGACGATAAAATCAACATTACAGTTATTTATAATACGCGACGTTGGATAGTCATATGAGGTTATTCCTATACTCTTAACCTTGTTCGTCTTATTTTTGAAGAGATTAAGAATGGTTCTTTTCATGTTACCGTATAGACATGTGTAATCTTTAAGTTAAAGATATCCCGTGTTTTTCTATTAGAATGTCTATCGTCGTTGTGTCTGTGCACGATGAAAAATACGAGCCGCTCGCCGAATGGACGTTACATAAGAACAAGAAACACTACTGTGAAAAGCATGGATACATTTTACACTACGCGAGTGATGGTGGTGCGGCGGTGGCTGGAAAACCCATGATGGCAAAGCCACAGCCACCGATCCCAGAATCACACATTCCTATGGGTTGGGGAAAGGTATTCGTCATCAAAGAAGCGATGCAAAAGTACCCGGACGCTGAGTGGATTTTCAATACAGACTGTGATGTCATGATCACGAATATGGATACTAAGATTGAAGATATCATTAAATCATATGCTCGCGAAAATACACACATCATCATTCCAGCGGATTGTAATGGTATCAATTGTGGAAATATGCTTATTCGAAACTCTCCAGTTGGTCGAGCATTTTTGAACACGATCATCTCTGGTATGCCTTTGTATCGTAACTGGTATCTCTATGAAAATCAACTCATTCAGGATTTATTCATCGGGACGCATCTACAAGAAAGTGGTATCAAGAATGGTGGAACACTATGGGCCATGGTCGGAAATGTGATTCCACAACGCGTCATGAATTCATATGACTATTCGAATCTTCCTATACTCAAGAATCGCCCCGAGTACAAAGATATTCTCGGCACCGACGGACAATGGCAAGACGGTGATTTTATGATTCAGTGGCCGTCGACAGATCTCGAGTATAGAATTAAAGCGGCTAAAGAATTACACCCTAAAATTAAGAAATGATCGTGGTCACATCTCTACACGATCAAACGTACGAACCACTCGCCGAGTGGACGCTTCATAAAAATAAAAAATTGTATTGCGAAAAACATGGCTACATCTTACATTCTGCAAATGACGGTGGTGTGCGTGTCATCGGCATGCCAGTCATAGCAAAAGCTAAACCACCGATTCCGGATGGACACTATCCGATTGGATGGGGGAAGATCTTTCTCATGAAGGAAGCCATGGACAAATACCCGGATGCCGAATGGATATTTAACGCAGATTGTGATGTCATGATTACAAACCCCGACATCAAGCTCGAAGACATCGCCAAGGACTACGCGGGACCGAACACACACATTCTCGTGCCATCGGATCATCACGGTATAAATTGTGGTGTCATGATGATTCGAAACTCTCCGATAGGTCGCGCATTCTTGGATACCGTCGTCGTGGGTATGCCACTCTACAAGCATTGGTACTTGTACGAAAATCAACTCATCCAAGACATGCTCATCGGTAAGTATTTATGGGATGGTACGTATAAACCAGGTGGATCGTGTTGGTCGGAAGTGAGTAATGTGCTTCGTCAGCGAGTCATGAATTCATACGACTATAAAAACTTACCGCTCTTTGGAGGTGACAACGATTACAAAGATATATGGGGTGAAAGTGGACAGTGGCAGGAAGGTGATTTTTTGATTCAGTGGCCGGCAACAGATCTCGAATATCGAATTAAAGCGGCTAAAGAATTGCACGCTACACTAAGTATATGAAGTTGACATACACGATTCAAGTGTGTAACGAGTCGAGAGAACTCTTCTCACTCGTCAATTTTTTACAAAAGGTCAAAGATAATGAAGACGAAATCAATGTTGTCGTTGATACGAATAACGTCACGGACAAGGTTGAAGATGTGTTAGCCTTCTTTTCCGATAGTGTACACGTCTTTCGAAGACCTTTTGATGACTTTTGTAAGAATACAAATTATCACAAGAGTGTCGCGACCGGAGAATACATCTTTCATATCGATGCCGACGAAATGCCACAAGAGGATCTCATTCGAAAACTTAAGGAAATCATAGAGACGTCGGGTGCCGAGGTACTGTACGTGCCCAGAATGAATATTCACCCAGGTGCGACAAAGGCATTTCTCGAAGAGATGAAATTTAACGTTAATGAAGTCGGATGGATTAATTGGCCAGATTACCAAGGTCGCGTCTATAAAAACGCCGAACACGTTTCGTGGTCAGATGAACTTCATTCAAAGCTCGCGGGTACAAACAAAGTTGTAGCTATTCAGGCGGATCCGAGACTGGGTATGTGGCACATCAAATCACTCGAAAAACAGGCGAGTCGTTGGAAAAAGATAGAAGATGGGTCCTATACGATTTTCCCACCAGAAAAAAATAGTCTATATGATAAATTGATGTAATGGATAATCACGCTGAAATCAAGGATAAATGTGACGATCTCGATGTGAGACTTGAACAAATATGTAACGACATACAACAAGTTCGTGTCAATTATAAACTCATCGATCAATGTTATGACATTGATCGCCAAGTCAAGGAAATTTACGACTGGTATGATTACCGAAAGGAATTACTGCGACAGTATGAGTATGAACGAAAAATTGTACTTGAAAAGCTCAGCGCGCTTGACATGAAGACTAAAGTATTGAACAATACGGTCCAAAATATTAAATCACAAGCATTTTCTCGTGACCAACGCGCAGTTTCGTATTCACAACTACACGATACCCGGCATCTTTAAGATTTTTACAGAATGCGACATCTTCCGAACACATATCTTTTATGAGTTTCCCATTTTCAGCTTCTATCTCGATGAGAGGATAGCTAAAGTATGGATACTTGAGATTTTCAATGATACCCTTTCGACACGCAAAGAAACCCATACCATTATACGCCACGGTCGCGTATTCTTCACACGCGTCAACATCTTCTTGTGTCATGAATTGGAACGATCCCGTCTTTTTGAAATAGTCAATGTCCCATTCCTTGACTGCAGCGAAATGGACCATATCGGCCATACGATAGAGTCCCGAAACGACTGGATACTTTTTCGTGTCTTCGATGAGCTGGATGACCTGTTCGGGTGCAAAGACGATATCGCTATCGATCGTGACCCACGCATCGTAATCAATCTCCCCGTTAAATGGAACTTGGGTGGCACCTCTTAAGACATCGAGGCCGAGTGTTTTCATTCGTGAAAACGGAACAAAACTACTGTACTCGTTGACTAAAAGAACCTGATATCCACGTTTCGTGAGTTCAACAAGCGTCTGAGACCATCGCATAAGGAATGTTCCTGAGAATTCTCGACCGGGAAAGGCGATAATAACCTTCATTACGAATTTATATGTTTAATACTTTAAGCACTTCATTCACGGCTGGGTGTCTCACGATGTCTTCGTCATTCATTTCGACGTGTTCAATATACTGCAATTCCATACCAGACAGTTTATAGACGAGTTCGGCGAGACCATTGTCTTCACCGAGATCCGACTGTTCGAGATCACCCGTCACGATGAGCTTTGTGTTTTCACCGATACGTGTCAAAAGCATTTTCATTTGATTGGGTGTGCTATTTTGCATTTCATCGGCGATAATCACGGTATTGTTAAACGTTCGTCCACGCATGTATCCGAGTGGTTCGATGCTGATACACCGATCCATCTGATTGTGTGATAGATACTTTTCAAAAATATCAAACATGGGCTTCGTCCATGGTTCCATCTTTTTATCCATGTCACCCGGAAGATACCCCATATCTTCATCGGCTGCGACGATCGGACGTGTTAACACAACTTTACCCCGAAACGCCGAATAGATGTGTTCCATACCCACTTGACACGCCAACATCGTTTTACCAGAACCGGCGGGTCCTGTAGCCACGACGATTGGTTTGTGTGATCGAAGTGCAAGTACGTATTTACACTGACCACTGCGAGAGGGCTTCGAGCACCCGGCGCGCGCGGAGGCGCAGGCGCGCAAGCACGATCGCCTTGCCGATGTGCGCGTGCACGACTGCGCCGAGGTGCAGCATGATCAGCTCCTTC
>OBPR01000004.1_pt1 | contig 15768 bp, 25 predicted proteins | sample 1470861 | NCBI WGS metagenome assembly OBPR01 (sample SAMEA3282990, study PRJEB22092) | marine metagenome | biome: costal lagoon periodicay coneccted to the Atlantic Ocean; feature: ENVO:00002042 | collected 2014-06-21T11:40:00+00 | depth 0 m
GAAGAATTCGTATGATAGAAAGTGTGAGACACCGACATATGCTTAAATCACTTATTAACATGTTATATTTCTGTTGATGAGTCTATTTGGATCGGCGGCTTGTTTCACATGAATCACGTGATACGTGAAATCGAATGCAGGGAAACGATCTTTTATTTGTTGGGAAAGTGCGGACACTTCGAGGTGTCTAGGTATACCACTACATACAGCTAAACGTTCGAGTTCGAGCATTCTGTCCTCCATATGGACAAATGCCTTTAAAGACTCCGACGTCACACCAGAATCTTCCATACGCTTATACATACCCTTGGACATGCCTTCGCTCATGTAAAAGTGTTTGGAACCACCAACTTCATCAGTGTTCACAGCCCTGTCATACATGAGAGCACCAGCGACCATGAGTAAAAAGACTAGTTTCATCATTTACTAGAAGACAACAATTTAAATACGTCATTAATCTTGTGGACAATGTTAAACAGTTGCTCCGACGTCTCGACGCGACTGGGAGCAATGATTTCGAACTCAACTTGATATGACGTCGGATCCTCGGCATCCATATCCACGGTGTCACCTGTAGACTTTGTCATGTCAATGCTCAAGTTTTTACGAACAAATGACTTACGTTCTTTGAACCGTTTACGATCCATGTCTGTATAGTCACCATCTTCAGGCATCGGCACCTCTCGACAAATACTAAACCGAACATCAAACGGCGAATTCTTCACCTTCTTGATATCCTCCTTAAACATAGATCGCTTTTGTACGATGGTTTGATCACCGGTCTCGTCATCGATATTCATACGAACACTGTCTCGGTCCCTGTAAAAGACCTCGGATGAGATTGTCTTGACATCTTCCCATCCATCGTATTGCTCGAGACCGCTTAAGATTCGTTCGAAAACATCTTTACCAACATTCGTATCGAACATGGACCCATTAAACTTTCCAAGTCGCATCTCGACTTCGATCGAGGGGTCATCCTTGTTCGCATCGAACGCAGCTTCAACCTTTTTGAGAATAGATTCGACGTTCATGATTTCTTACATTTACCATTTGCGTTTTCCTCTTAAGCCTTTTTTATTCACAAATTCTAATGAAAGGATTTATAAATTCTGGAAACACGTGTTATTTTAACACAAGTCTACAATGCCTTCTTCATATTCCGTGTCTTTCAAACTATTTCATAGATCATGGATACGACGGACCGTGTCAATTCACAAAAGTATATGCACACATGACTCGTATGTTTTGGCGCATCACTGACAAACGAGTCATCGATGTAACACTACTTCGGAAACTTTTCCAGGAAAAGTTCCCACGATTTGACGATGAACACGAACAACATGATATTCAAGAAACAATATTATGTATCATAGATATTCTAGAACGTTCTGTACCAACTATTAAACAATGGTTCTATGGTAAAAAGACTCAACAGACTATATGGCCCAAAGGAAAGTCGGAACGCGTTGAGGATTTTAGCATACACATCTTATGTTCTCGACAGGCATCTTTAGAAGACATGCTTCGTGATTCTATGAAGTGGAATTCCATCACAGACTTCATCGATGACAATAACAAAGTACACCACATCGCGACAACGCGGTGTGTTTTTTCGGAACTTCCAAAAGTGCTCATTGTTTCATTCGATAAGAAGAGTCACGTGGATGTCGCTGAAAAATTAACAATCAATCAGTTTGAATATTCACTCGTCGCATCTGGTATTCATGTGGGTGTACAAACTGGTGGGCATTATATCGCGTTTACGAAACACAAAGGCAAATGGTATTACAAGAATGACGAGCACGTGATAGAGCAGCCGCTTCCTAGCCGTACAGGGCATTATGTTTTGGTATACAATCTAAAAACTCCTTCATCTCAATATCCTCCTTAATATTGACGAGTGTTCGGTAGAATGTTCGTCTATTGTTTGGGTACGTCTTATCCCGTCGTCGTTTGAGTGGTTTCCACCACAAAGGCCCACCCTCCCACGTCACGTACATACACTCGACGATCGCACCATCTTCAAACCACGGTTCATTCATCTTTGATATCGGAAATTCACTCTCGAAAAACAACTTTCCCTTTTCTTGAACATAGAGTTTCCACACGGGTAGACCTTCCTGCCCGATTCCATCAAAGCTCTTATCTTTTTTCATGTAAAAATCAACCGTATTCTTATTTCTTGGTTTCCATTTGAACATCGTTTCGTGTGTTCCTATTCTCACCGGTTCATTCACCGGTGTGAATACGAGCCCATCGACATCTTGTGTCACCGTGGGGAGGTACTCATCCATAAACCTTTTGAATTTAATCAACGGGTAAAATGTTTTGAGTTTGAGTCTATACTTGTCCGTCTTGACATAAATGATCGTCTTCAACAATTTTCCAATTTCATCGAGACGTTGTTTGAAATTCATGTGACCGACGGGTTTACCGTTAATAATCAAAGCGTCATATACCATGAGCGTGTCTTCGTAGAGTTCTCCATCGAGAATCGTTCCTTCATATGTGGGTCGTCGTAAACTGATTGATACCTCAAACATTTCAAATGAACGGTTCACGAATACACACTTACGAGCACCTTCATACGTCAACGCGACCATCATGTACCGCTCACCATCCGTTTTCTCACACACGACATATTCATTGTTTTGAAGAATAGAGAAATGTCTGCGTTCGATCGATATCGGTTGTGGACCCGGAAAATACTCTTTCGATCCCCACACTTTATGTATGAAATTCACGACATATGTATACAGCGGGTCGGACGACGGTATAGACATGTTGATATATGAATTTTAAGCTTTAATTTGTTGAGACACCCGCAGCGTTGAGGATGTTGCTAATGCACTCATGTGAGTATGTCATGGTTAACTTAGCCGCTGTAAATGCATGAATCTTCATGCCATTTTCCTTGAACTTTGCAAACATGTTCTCGGCTCGTGGAAGAATCTTAATACTTCCATTCTTTTTGTCCTTGGTAAATTTGGATGCATTTTTACAATTCATAATCCACACACGCGCAGATGTGGACTCTACCGTGTATATATTTTCAGAGACTTTTCGCCCAACCTCGGTGTCGAAATGAAGACCCATTTGACTGTTTGGTTCGAGACATTCGGCGTCTCGTACCTTTGCTTTGAAAAGCCCCCAATCGATACCTTCTTTGACACCCGGAAACACGAGGCATCCAATACCTTCGTATTTCTCAAATACCTGAAGAATAGAATCGTCATCCATACCCACACCAAAGTCGATAAATAGAATCTTATCCGGATTCTTTTTGATTGCGTCTACGATGACATCTGATTTCTCGTATGGGTCATCATTCACGAATACGATCTCATTATTCACACCACGTTCCAAACACTTCAAATTCAAACGAAGAATCGTATGAAGTGTCTTTACGTGACACGATTTTGATCGAGTCGTGAGAATGGTTGTTATTTTCATACTGCATATACAAAGTATCTAAGCCTTAAGCCTTTCATTGAGGCACCCACTAAAAGGTAAATTTCCGACGTGTCCCAGAGTCGTGTTAATATCTGCGTAGATCTTTCCACCACACTGTTGCCAGCGTCGACAAAAGGCGTAATCTTCCGATAGGTACCGCTTGGTTTCTGGGTCAATCATACAGTCAAAACACGCGTGGTAATCATCAAAGTCTCTGTTTTGGTGATCATTCTTACACCACAACTCCGGAAACTTTTCTTCAAGCTTCGTAAACACTTCGCGCTTGATGAGCATAAACCCAGTCGGTCCATCTAGAATTTCTATGAAGCCATTTTCAACCGGTCTTCGCGAAGCTCCAAAATTTAATACGAGACTCGAGGAGAGCATGGCCATGTTACGGTCATCCCCTCCCTTTACCGCGCTCGCCGCTTGATCCCACATCACACATTTCTTAGGATAACACGCCACCGAGATATCATGTCCAGATTTGACGAGTCGCAAGACACTCTCGGGGTCAAAGTCTACATCGGCGTCGATAAACATGAAATAGTCGGCATCCGTCTTTTGCATGAACCGACCGACGGCGACGTTTCGAGCACGATGCACAAGTGATTCGTTTTCAGTCGTATCTATATACAGTTGGATACCGTGTTTAATCAAATGAAGCTGCAATTTTATTATACCTATCATATACTTTTCTAAACACAACCCTCCATAGCATGGCGTACTCAAAAAGACTTTCGTTGTCATTCTGTCTATTTTTGAGCTTTAACCTCTAAGTGTTTTTTTATGATACTTTCAATCTTATTGATTGTCGGTACCGAAACTGAACACTTTTCACAGATTTCAGATTTGGAACATCTATCGCTAAGTACTATGAGAATGATTGCAGACGCAATGCTATTGGGTGTCTTGCTCATGAGCTCAACACAGTCTTCGAGCGCGGCGCATACTTTGTTACATTGTAATCGTTCCCCTCTCGAGGCATTGAACGGACCAAGAAGTCGAGGCATGATATCGAGTGGTTTCGTCACGTAATTTTTTTCAGTCTTACCCATGAGTGTATCTTTGAACATTTGTGTCGTTCGACTTATATCTTTCGATTGAATGCCAAACATATCCGCAATTTCTTTTGTCGTTCTTGGATACTGTGCGAGACGACACGCGTACAAGACGCAATTCGCCTTGATACCGAGACGCACCGCACCGCGGGTAAGCTTTTCAGTGTTAAATTTTTTGTACATAATCTTGGCATCTTTGAGAATACAATCGGGAAGCGTGTGACACGCTTCATCGATATCTTTGTACGCGTGGAACAAAGATCTGTCGCGGTGGTTCATTGACATGTGAAAATTAATCTTCGCCATGCGTTTATTCTCGTAGGTTGATGCTCTATACGTAGAAATGACTGTGCCTTTTCCCCAATTTTGTGAAAATAGTTCTGGGTTTGCGTTTGGATTTCCGCACCGAGACGGATCGTTTACCGTACCATCATCCGAGATTCCACTCGTCCATTCCGGGGATTCATCGATAAATGTTCCATCGACGAGACCACACGACGAACACACTGGAAACCCATCTGGTCCAATCACTTTGACACCTTCACATTCTCTACATATATTGATATCCACTAGCTTTTGTTCTGTTTGATCTTTAAGAAGTTTGTCCACATCGGACCATATAGCAGCTAGCATGGTATTCTTTCAACTAACTTTTTAAAATTTGGATTATCCCACGGAACTTAGGTTTCTAAAAATTGAGAGTATCCGCGTGTTGTTTTGCGTGCATTTCAATCATATCGACCGTATCTTTAAAACTTCGAGCGCCTGGAGTTGACGGTTTCCATTTATCCCATTCTTTATCGATTTCGTCGTGGTTTTTGGGTGGAACGACACGTCCATCAATTTCATTATCCGGAACAATAAAGTCTTCCATTTCCGAATCCGTTTCGTCTTCGTCTTCGTCATAAATTTCGGAATCAGAGTCTTCGATGTCAATTTCGGAGTAATGTGCGTACATGTTATCTCCAAGTGACTTAAACTCTAAGTCTTGAAAACCGGTACCAGATGGGTAATGTTCCATGATACTTTCGTAGGGTGCAGGGCTCATGTCTTGGTCTTCATCTTCCAATTGATAGACACACGCGGATTTATATACAAGTTCTGTGGCGTTTAAATATCGAATTCCAAGAACCAGGCCAGTGTTCATACCAACCACTCCGTACATTTCGTCTTCGATTCCGTCTTCGTTTACGAGTATTTTTACTATATCATTTTGGTGTATCTCGGATGCAACAATCATGCTTAAAATTTTGGAACAAAAAATTATCAACGATAATACTACAGATGAAAATCACTATTTATTCGAAGGAAGGATGTCAATACTGTGACCACGCAGTTAACTTATGTGAGTCGGAAGGACTCGATTATGAGAAGGTCATGATTGAAAAGGAAGAGCTTAAAAAACTATGTGATGGACGGCTCGACTCCTACCCTCAAATATTTATTGATGATCATCGGGTCGGGAATTATTTTGAATTTCAAGATTGGTTTGAAAATGATTATGAGCCTATTTTAGCTCCTACACTCAACAGATTTACCATCTTCCCCCTGAAGTATCCCAATCTGTGGGAACTCTATAAGAAGGCTCAAATGAGCAACTGGACAGCGGAAGAGGTAGATCTCTCGAAGGACCTTGATGATTGGAAGACCCTTAACGAGAATGAACAGAAATTCATTAAATACATCCTGGCATTCTTTGCTGGATCTGATGGTATCGTTTTTGAGAATATCAATAATAACTTTGCCGATGAAGTCCAAATAAGTGAAGCGCGCTCTTTCTATGGGTACCAGGTCCATAATGAAATGGTGCACGGTGAAACATATTCAAAATTGATCGATAAGTATATCAAGGATCCAGTGGAAAAGAAGGAACTCTTCGAAGCTATTCAAACAGTTCCGTGTATCGGTAAGAAGGCTACATGGGCGATGAAATGGTTTGATGCGAAGTCTCGTTCCTTTGCTGAACGTCTCTTTGCGTTTGCGTGTGTGGAGGGTATCTTTTTCTCGGGATCATTTTGTGCGATTTTTTGGTTGAAGAAGCGAGGTCTCATGCCAGGGTTGTGTTTCAGTAATGAACTCATCTCACGAGACGAAGGTCTTCACCAAGAGTTTGCGGTGGAGTTGTTCAAGTTGTTGAGAAACAAACCATCAACCCAGACTATTCATTCTATTGTTAAGGAAGCTGTTGAGATTGAAAAGGGTTTCATTCTTGACGCACTCCCGTGTAATCTCATCGGTATGAACTCCGAGAAGATGTCTGAATACATCGAATACGTGTCTGACCGTCTTCTCAAACAAATCGGTCAGCCGCCCATTTGGAATTCAAAGAATCCATTTGATTTCATGGAGAATATCAGCCTCGATGGCAAGACGAATTTCTTCGAAAAGCGCGTCGGTGATTATGGGAAACTCGATGACGATTCAGGTGAAATTGGTTTCGATGAAGATTTTTAATCTCCAGGTATAGTATAAATGGATTTCAAAACCTTAATCATTCTTGTTCTCAGTGCAGCTCTGTCGGGTGTTCTTGGGTATCTCTATTCGCAAAAGCGTAAAATGAAGAAGGGTGGCAAGAAGAAGGGTGGCATGAAGAAGGGTGGCAAGAAGAAGGGTGGCATGAAGAAGGGTGGCATGAAGAAGAAAGATTCTGTCATTAAACCCGAAGGTGCAGCAAAGGGTGAACCCGCTGAATCTCAGCGTGGTGTCGCGCAGTATGTTATTGAAAACGGACTTTAAGAAAAGGTAAGAGTTTGTGTATATGATTGAGGCTCTACAAGCAGCGATTGGCGAATCTGGACCCCTGGTTGTGGAACATGGAAATACCGTATTTTTCGAAAATTGTATTATGATTTACGAAAAACACGTCCTAAATATGATTGAAAAAATAAAAAATATCGCGTATACGAAAATTGAACAAACGAGCGAACGTTCATTTATCTTACTTAACGCATGATCATAATTTCATTACCGTCTGTACACTTACACGACGTGTACTTACCGCTCTTCTTCTTACTAGAGACGATCGGTGCGGCCTGTTCGTCTATGCCCAAATCGAGAGATCCAAGTGTGGACTTCTTCGGGGACGGTGCGAAAGAGATTTCAGACATGTACGGTTCAGCCGTCGGCATTTCGGCCATCGAAGGAACTTCGTCGTCGTCGTCGTCGTCTTCCTCGGCGTCGAGTTCGGCTTCAATCTTCTTTAACTCTTCATCCGAGATTTCAATTTCTTCGCCAGATTCACCTTCACCGGCAAATCCTTCCTTCTGAATTTGCATCATACCCCACACGATCAACAAAAACACGACCGTGTGCAGTGCGAGACCGGCGATCGACGGACACCCGTTCGGGCTCGACACCCAACCACCGAGAATTCCACGCATGATGATGAACGTGCTCGGATTCGCCACGATAAAGAAAAGCAAAGCTGAGATCACAGAGATGACAAACTTGTCACGCGCCTTGGAGCCACCGCATCCACATCCACAATCTTTAAAGAGACCCATTGTTTACTGTTCCTGGAGAAAAAAAATGCTTAAAGTTTGGACTCCTAGTAGAAATATAACATACACTAACATGTCGCTCGCTATCCAACAAGCATCCGAATTCAACCCTACGTCTGTGGGATTTTCGAAACTTCGTAAGAACAAGAATGGTGGCAAAGCTGTCTACCTCAACGGCGACAACAACAGAAAACTTTACATCCAACTTCCGTACATGCGTTCTCCGTTTGGCTTGAGTGCCTATACCGACGAAACGAGTGGACGCACGTCGTATTCACTCGATCTTTCGTTCGATACAGATAACGCGGAAGCCATGGAACTTCACGGCAAGCTGAAGCAGCTCGACGACATCATCGTTGAGACTGTGGCGAAGAATTCGAAGGAATGGCTCGGTAAGGAATTCAACGTCGCTGTTCTTAAGGAAGCTTTGTATAAGCCGCTCGTGCGTCCGGGTAAGGAACAATACCCGGCGACTATGAAGCTTAAGATTCTCACGAAGCCGGATGGAAGTTTTGTGCCTGAAGCCTATAACACGAAGCGTGAGAGTGTTTCCATGGATACCATCGAGAAGGGTCAAAAAGTTCTCACGATTGTTGACTTGAACCAGATTTGGTTCATTGACAATAAATTTGGTGTGACTGTTCGTTTGCAACAAGCGCTTCTCGAACCGTCTGCGAAGCTTCCGTCGTTTGCTTTCCAAGGTGTTTCTTCTGGTGAAGAGGAGGAAGAAGAGGAAGAAGAGGACGACATTGAAGTCGATGAAGAATAAATACGTATGCACATTATAATCGATCGCAAGATTGATACGTGGCTCTCCTAAGTCACGTATGAATCTCAAAAAATCAAAAACAAAAATGAATATTTCCCAAGCTATCCGATATGGCGACCCGGGCATTCTTAGAGCCAACGAACACGAGATTTTGTATGACGTTGAACTGATGCTTGATCAATGTAGTATCGAAAATGAAAATTACATCACATATTGGATTGCTTGTCACAGAGACAAGGACATAGCTACCGAAATGTTTGAAGTCTTTATGAATACATGTTCAACTGCGTTGAGTCTTCATAAATATGAAGAAATCATGGATCTTTATTCATATCCAACGATGGTGGGTGCGATTGCTAGTGAAAACACAAACATCATAGAGTATGTTATGGGGTATCAGGGAAAAGATGCCCTTGTCGAAGAGATATACGTTCAATATGGTGAAGAAGAGTATTGGCCGGAGTCACTCTTGACGTGGTACCGTAGAACTTTTTCTTAGATTGTAATAAGTATGGTAAAGCTTGCGGATCTCGTCCACGTTGCCAACAATGCCAAGACAGATGCTCAGAAGAACGCGGTCGGTGAAGAACTCAAGAAATACTTGCGTGGAAAGAGAGCTTGTAACTATAAAATAACGACCAAAAAAATAGTGAATCAAAATGAAAAAACAAAGCTCCTTCATACGGTAAAATCCAATATACTTTTCTCAAATGTAGGTCTTCGTATAGAAAAAGGTAAGAACCTCCGAAAACTTGGTCAGGGGGAGTATGGCGCTGTATTTTATGGATGCCTCGAAGATAAATGTAAGACAAAAATTGCTATGAAAGTTACTGATGAACCTACCGCCAAAATGGAATATCGCATCGCAGAGAAATTGAAAGGTATGGGTGTACCCCGTATGTACCACTTTAAATCGTGTGGCGATGATGATGTTCTTTATTTTGAATATGTAAAAGGACAAACACTTAAAGAATGGATGAAAAGTTCAAAGTCACTTGATCAATATCGCTCTTTAATTTCACAACTTATCAAGAACTTGAAGAGAATTCATGAGAAATATCCAAAGTTCAGACACCATGATCTTCACTGGGACAATATACTTGTATTGGAAGGTAACAAACCAATTATCATCGATTTCGGTCTGGCGACAATTGAAGGTGTAAGAAATCCAAGTATCATAAATGGAGGATACAAAAATAATGGTATTTACACTGGATCACATTACATGTATGATGCACATTACATTCTTAATATCATCCAAGCTTCCACGGGTAGATCTCAAGTAAAAAAATTTATAAGAGATTTGTTTCCAACGGAATACCTCGCGAAAAATTCAAATGTGGTTACATCGATGCGTCTTCGTGTCATGAGACACACGGGTCTCCCTACATATGACGATATCTTGAAGCACCCATTCCTTCAACCAAAGAAAGAAGGTGGTATTCTTCGAAAAATTTTACCAAAGAAGTCTCCTAAAATGATTGTGGTGTCACAAGCACCTAAAAAGGTGGGTACCGCGAGCGCCATTCGTCGTGCCAAAGCTGTCCTTGAAAAGGAAGCTGCTAAAAAGAAGGTCCCACTAAAGAGACCGCGAATTCAGGGGAGAGATCCATCTGTCATGAACCAAGTTCGTAACATAGAAAGAAAGATTGCGGCTGAAAAGAAACCTGTGACACCCAAACCAAAACTAAGAGTTTTCATAAACAAGAATGGCGACCTCAAGATTGAAAAGAAGAAATGCCGTCTCTACAAAAAGGAAGATTTGGTTAAGATGTTCAAGTTAGATCCAAAATTGACCAAGGACCAAATGTGTACGTTCATAAAAAATATGTAATGGTATAGTATAAAATATGTTGGTATTCGCCGTTTTGTTTGTTGTCGCGATATATATGTTGTCGCGAGTGCCGACGCGTATTCCTAGGGGTAAACCTTGGACTATTTACGGGACCATGGGATGTGGATGGACTCGTAAACAGTTAGATTATATGAACAGCACTGGTAAGCCATTCACGTTTATCGACTGCGATAAAAATGGATGCGAAGGTATGGATGCGTTTCCAACCCTTGTCAGTCCGGAAGGTGTGCGTCACAAAGGCTATAAAGAGGTTTAAATACCACGAACAGCCGCGATGGAGATGGAAAGCGCAAACGCGTCAAAGAGAGACGAGATCGGCTTGAGCACGGTGATGTGCTTGGCGAGAGAGCGGTTCCAGACCACGCGGAGGAGGAAGGTTCCGATCAAGATATTGACAAGGAACACGAGGGCTTCTGTGATGACGTCGGACTTATTTTCAGCCTTTACGATTTCTCTGAACATTTATTATGTATCCATATTTTTTTTCTGAGCCAAATGTAAATGGCACCGCTTCCTCTGAGTGGCTCCGAAAGAAAGTTTACAAATAGACGCTGGGGTACGTCGACGGGTATCGGTAATAACAACTGTTATGCATATGCTGTCGGAGATTACGAGGCGTACCGTTACCAAAAGTCAATCCCCGGGGACAGGTCTGGTCTGTCGAATAGACCCCATAACTATACACACTGCAAAAGCCTACCGGAGCGCGTCGTCTCGGATAACCCGAAAAAGGTCTACCCAGTCCAAGGAAACGAAAAGTGTAAGAAGGGGTATTTCAAGGTCATGATGTTTGTGTCGCCTGGACGCCCGACGAATTACATTCGTCAAGGGGATTTTCATTTCTACGTACAACACGGTGTTGTTGAATACAAGGTGAAGGAGGGTGATACTGTGAAAAGCATTGCGAAATTTTTCAAGGTTCCTGAAACAAGAATTCGACAAGCTGGAAAGATTGAAAAGGGTAAGCGTATCGTATTTAAGGCAAACGTCTTCAGTCACAAGCGGGGGTGGGCGACGGGTCCACTTCTGACTGATGCGAAAGGAAATGCTATTACCGATCCGAGAAAGGCTTCTAGAAACTATCCTGGTTTGAATTACAGTAAATATTGTAGCTCATTCTGTGTCCGTGATCGAGGTATCAAAGTCGGAAAGACTCACCCCAAGGTCCGTCAAAAGACTGTCTAAATCTATGGTATTTTCTACATCAAACGATATATCAAACAAATCCATCACGTTAAACATAACGTCGTCGTTCAGTGATATACTGTTCGATGTGGCTGCATAATTATTCTGTATTGTCAATGTGACTTTGAACTGTGAAACGTCGAATACCTTTCTACATAAAGGACACGTATTCTTACCTTTCTCTTTCCAATCGTCCAGGCACTTTGAATGAAATATATGTCCACATCGAATAGGTGGATTCAATCGTTGTGATCTCACCTGATTAAGACATATAGAACACGTGCTCATCCTGGAGTACTGCATTAAACTTTTTTACCGTATTTTACTCACAAAGGCGTGTCACACGACGAGCAACGATCGTTGGTGTCTTGCAACGATTGGATTTGGTTAATCAAGTTCGGACCACTTCTTTGGAGGAGTTGGCGGTACGCGTAGTTGTCGACGAGCGGAACCTTGTTGGATTCCATAATCTTGTTATTGAGCAATTGAGAAGACGTATTGATGGTGAAACATCGTCCGTCGGCCATACCAAGTCGCTGAGACATTTTGTTAATATTACATTAGAAATTTATTGGCCTGTTCTCGATGGTCCGTAACCACGAGTGAAATCCCCTTTCTCTGATTCTGGGAATGAGCGTCTCGCATTTATAGCCAAGAAAGACGTCAAAGTTTTCCTTTTCTGACGTCTCTGACACTCGAATGGATGGGTTTTCATTGATGTGCTGATTGATAATGTTGTACGCAAAAACAATTTCCTTAAGAGTCTCGGCACCTGTGATGATAATCTTCCCTGTCGAAAAGATACTCGTTGTGATTTCTTTCATCTCTTCTGCGGGTTTAAATTTAATTTTCACAGCTGAGTATCTGTCTGGTTCAAACGACACTTTGAAAAGCCCGTTGTGTTTTTCAAAGTGATTGGCCACCATCATGAGATTGATATTGTAATTGAGACTGAAATTGGAATTAATCATGACGACACGAAAAGAATCCGGTGACACTTCACGTTCCATGTTGAGGCACACTTTCAAGATGTATGTGAGTTGTGTGATGATTCTTTTGCAATCAAAAAGATCGGAACACCCAGCCACTTGAATACTTCCGTTTGGGAAAACTTTGATAGACTTTGTACTGTAGACATCTTCATATGTGAGTGTAATCTGATTAAAGAATGTCGTGGGTTTCAGTTTCCACTCAAAACCACCAAACTTCGAACCACTTCTGCGAAGTCTGATTGACCCGAGCTTCTCGAATGCTGTTCGGAGTTTCTTGATATCAATCTCTTCGATGAAATTAGAAATCATTGTGATTGTTGTAATCTTTATCCATGACGGTTTCGTGTTTTCTGGCATTTTGTTCCTAAACTCATCGAGCGTGAGTAAATAGGAAAATGTATTGTTTGCTATACCCGCGTACTTCATGACTTTGACTTGAAATGTACACGAACCAATGGCACTTAGGTGTCTATAAATGGTTTAGAGAAGAGAGTGGATGTGAAGACATGAGTTCATTCTTAAAGAGAGCGCTCGTCGTCCATGACATCGATTCAGATCTCGCCTATGTTGAAATTAATTACCTAAAATACGTATCCGGACGTGGGTACATTGATTTTGTTGATTACATAAACACAAAACCACGGGGCGACTGGACGGAAATTGTCTCTCGCAAGCAATCCATCCAATACGAAAGCTTTCTCGAAACGATGGTTGAACCGAGTCGTGAAACACGAGTTAAAATGGCGACGATTGCACTTGAGAATATTCTCTGTGGAATCGCCGACATAAAAACATACATTCGCGTAATGAACGCGGTAAAAATCATCGATCCTACGTTTACACCTCCATTCATTAATAAGAAGAGCGCATGGCAGCGAAAATACGCCGAGGATTTCTGTCGCGAAGTTCTTCCAGATGTTATCGAACGTACCGCGTCGATGAAGAATCTTTTACGTTTATTTAACGTCTTAAAATTAATAGAACTGCAATGATCAAAATAATCAAAATAAGAACATGTCTAAAATCAAAACGCGTGCGGGGTGTGGGAATAGTGTGTCTATGGTTTGGGTCCGCGTGTGCGACAAAACCATAGTCGATATTTCTTTCTGGATAAAGAGGTCTATTATCGAAACAACTCGACTTTGATGGTTCACACATGTCTTTCGTACGCCAGCCACCCGTGCGCGCGTAATCACAGAAGGGACTCTTCTCACCCTGAACCTCCATACCCGACTTCTCTTTGACGAGGCTTCGATCAGCAAACGAGCCGAGCTGACGAATACCACCCGGCAAAGAAAAATCGCGAGACACGAACGGATTCACATCATTGATCGCATCCTGATCACAAAGCATGTACTTGCTCATAGTTAATAGTAGGCTATATTTTATATTTTTTGGTCTTAAGTTTTTGTCTATGCTCCTCCCACATCTGATCGAGATCAACATTCAGCATGTGTGCGAGTTGGAAAAGATAACTAAACACATCTCCCATTTCCATCATGACATCCGTCCCCCTGTCCTTTTTTAGATTTGTTTTCTTGTATGTTTTCTTCTGTTGACGAATCGCTGACGCGAGCTCACCAACTTCTTCAGTCAACAGTAACCACACCGTATCAATCGCAGCTCTATCCCAACCCTTAGATTTACAGACTTTTTCGGTCTCATCTTTGTAGTAGTTCAGACTCATCTTAGAACACCAACGCCTGAAAACTTTAAATCTTTGTAAATATTAAATGGCCCTTAACAACATTGACCGAATGTCCATCGTATCCATTGTATCTCTCCTTATTATCATCTCGATCATGGTTCGTCTCCGTGTTCAGGGGATCGAAAGGTATGCACCAGGTGTCGAGACGATCCCCGCGAAATGGAGGCGTAAATAATAAATAGGTACAGTATAATGGACTACTTACCAGTACATCTCTACAACAGTGTTAAAAAATTGCAAGATGTGCATGATTTTTTAACAGTGCATTATGACCAAAACGACCTTTCCATCACTCGAATGAAGCGATTGATTGAGGTGACTATCAAACGCATTCGAGACCTGAATCGCATTCCTCCCAATGCACTCGAAGTCATTGGTGCCATGGAACCTTCAAATCTCATGCAATTGTCGATACTCTTGTATAATTTACAAACCTATCTTTGCGCTTAGGTCGATCTTTTTACCGTACGTGCTCGTGTTGATGGGTTGAGCCAATGGAATGCTCACGGTATCGACATCGCGGATAAAACCCATGTACTGAGACACACCACTCTGAATTTGTGACATCGCCGTTTGAATGACACGTTCGTTCATTTGCTTGACTTGCTCATTCACCTTTTCAAAGTGGTTACCGGAGTTGTTAATGAAAACAACACGCATGATCCCATATAAATCATCCTTATTCTGGTAATCAATGGCAATTCCCGTTTTGTTCTTAAACTCTTGCCTGATTGCCCGCTGGAGAATGTTCGTATTGAACTCGGAAAAGAAGAGTGTGTTCAATGGAGTCTGACACTGCTTCAGGGAGTTGAGGTGAAGATTGTCACACATTTAATATAAGGTTGGAAAAAAAACTGTTGGTAGATATTAAATTATGTTTGTGCTCGCCGACTTCGATGCGACGTACAGTGTCAAGCCTGATAACAACGAACGCGTTCCGTCGAAAGGTGTCGAACCGTTCATTGGATCGTATCCACCGATTTCTAAGCCGGGTGAAGAGGGACCGTTCAATGTGAACACGTATCTTCTCCAGCCGAACCGAAAGGTCGAGATTGCCGGTCCCGTGCGCGTCAGAAGCACCGATATCGAGTGCCGCAGGAAGTAAGTTAAAAATAAAACACTAGGAATACTTAGTAAACATGAGAGTCGTTAAGCGCTCAGGTCGTATTGAGGATATGAAGTTTGATAACATCACCAATAGGATCAAGAATCTAACATATGGACTCTCTGAAAATTGCGACT
>OBPR01000005.1_pt1 | contig 15567 bp, 24 predicted proteins | sample 1470861 | NCBI WGS metagenome assembly OBPR01 (sample SAMEA3282990, study PRJEB22092) | marine metagenome | biome: costal lagoon periodicay coneccted to the Atlantic Ocean; feature: ENVO:00002042 | collected 2014-06-21T11:40:00+00 | depth 0 m
CATTAGTATGTATGGTTAGGTTTACAGTTCATGGTGATTCGAGGTCACCACAATCCTTCCACGAACACAAATTTCAAAAATCATACTAATGTATGGTTAGGTTAGCAGTTCATGACCACCACAATCGTGATCACAAATTTCAAAAATCATACGAATGTATCGTTAGGTTAGCAGTTCATTCCTCCACGAACACAAATTTCAAAAATCATACGAATGTATCGTTAGCTTTACAGCTCATGACAACAACACAAGTTGACGCAGTATGAAAAAAAATAAATATCACAAAAGTGAACGAGACGAGGAGGAGGAGAGAGACCCGGTCAAGTTCAGATACCAACTCATAGCATGGATGAATAGCATTGAAAAGGCAAAGAAAGACATGAACGACTTTAAACAAGTCAAAAGGATTACAATTCAATTTAAAGAACTAGCAATTAGGTCGTACTGTAGACATAACGGGGTAAGCATTCCAGTACACACATGGAAATGCCTACAACACTATGGATACACACCAGTATCAGAAAAAGAAATGTATAAGCTTTACAAAATACATTACAATCGAAAAATGAAATTATATGAGGAAATATATAACATAGAAAAAAGTAAACTAAACAAAATGTTGTTATGACAAAACACTTTTAAGACGTTCTTGGATCGCGTACTCCGCGTTCACGACGGACGGGTCGAGCACGTCACCGTGTTGAACACAGAGGTCGCACGTCGAACTCACTTCGGCTTCGCCGTGGTCGTGGGTCGGTATGATTTTAGCCTTCGTGGACGATGTCCCCGATGTCGTTGCCTTTCGTTTCTTGTTTCCTCCGTGCATGCCACAGTAGTCGCTGTTTTCGATCCTCTTGTTCGTGCACGGCTTCCCCTTTGCCGTGGTGCCCACGCACGTGGTGAAGTTGTCGTCGGTGCCCTCGCACATGGTCGACGCCGCGACTTTCGCGGAAGTTGCGAAAGCGCCGCTACGCAGTTCTTCGCGCACGTCCAAGAGGAGGTCGCGGATTTCAGTCAGTAGGTTGGTGTTTTCCATCGAGTAGTCTTTTCGTGTCAGATTGTGACGTGAGGACGGTCATGGCCGTCGCAAGGGCACCCAAAGTCTTGCTCATGAGATGTGATTTAGCGGTGCGCATTTGTGTATCACTGACTTCACATACAAAATTGCCCCATCTCCATATTGAGAGGCAGTCATTCGCTAAGAAAATCCATCGTGCCACGATGTATGACCCCAATGACCCCGCGTAAAAGGCAATGATTGGGAAACGAGCAATCCATTTATTCATAACATTACAGAGGGTCACGCCCTTAACAGACTACATGATGGAAGTATGAACAAAACTGACGAACCCGGTTCGCGATGGGTTTCCACTTCTCCACGTCTCTCTGCACGAGGTAGGACCGCATCTCCCCTTCGTGGGATTCGACGAGCAGACAGTCCCTCACGTTCGCAGGCATCATGGCCAGGTACACCCGACACTGGACCTCCTCGTAGTCTCTCAACCTGTTGAACAACCCTTTCATGCGCTGTTTCATCTCGACCAGTGTGTAGGTGCCGTCTGGGTTAGGTCTGAGACGGTCGACCCTCCCCACGATCTGATACAGCGTCCCCTCTATCGAACACACGTTGTACTGCTGAAACCCACCACCACCACTGTCCATGGGTCTGTTGGACCTCACGTACACCGCGGTGTTTCTGATGTGGTCCTTGACCAGTCCCTTCTGTGCCGGGGTTATGGTGTCCAGGGCCTCGACCTCGTCCAACACGCACACGTCCCTCGTGGACTCCACCCTCCTCTGTATGTCCTGTAAGACGGGGCACGTACTGATGACTTCCATGGCGCGCTCGCCCCGGGACTTCATGGTACACGTGTCGGGGCGGTACTTTCTCCACATCTCCTCGAGGACATCAGGGGCTTTTTTAAATTGAGAGAGACCCATGATACTCGAGACGTCCGATGCTTTGATGATAACCTTGGAGACCCCCATTGGTTTGTGTACGTGCTCGACCTCGCGCATCAGGGGGTACACCTCCCCACACGCCCGTGCGTCATTCAGGGCGTCGTGGGCCCCGTCGAACCCACGTCCAAAGGTTTTCGTGTACAAGTCGATGAGTTTGATGGGACTGAACTCGTGTTCTTTGTGTAAATTGTTGGTACACACAAAGTTGAACTTTGCAAAATCGGGAACCTGACCGATGCGAAGGACCTCACTGATGAGGACGTTCTCGTCGAACCTGGAGTTGTGTGCCACCAGGGTCTCGATGGGTCCGATGAAGTCCATGAACTCACGGAACACCTCGGTGAAAGGGACGCCGTGTTCCAGGGCGTGTTCGTGGGTGATGCCGTGGACGTGGGTGGCCCCCACGGTGTACCCCACGGGTTTGATGATTCTGTGGAAGGAGGCGAGTTCCCTCCCACGACTGCTGTACTTGACGGCGGCGAGCGATACTATTCGGCAACTGTCATATTTATGTAAATTCTTAACCGTCGGGGAGACTCGAGTCCCTGGCAACCCAGTGGTCTCGGTGTCCCACGCGATGTACATGATGTTATAATTACAACGGTCTGTATCTTTATTCGGATTCATAATCATCTTCAACGACCATGTCCTCCCCCTCCTGGTCCTCGTCTACATCGACCTCCATGTCGAACGGGTCTTCCTCATCTTCCTCGTCCTCCTCCTCCTCGTCGTCGTCGTCCCGCTCTTCCTCTTCCTCTTCGACGACGCTGACGGTCTCCTTCCTTTTCGCGCGCTTTTTCGACCCCGTATCGGGTTTAAATATTTTATCGAGGTCAACCTTCTTTATGCGCGCTGTCATGGCATCGTGTCTGGTTAAAAGCTTTAATAGATATTTTTCAGAATATCCCATGGTGTTGTACGCGCGCACGAGCTCCTCGACCGTCGGCTGCACACCCCGTGCGTAGTGTGTGTTGTACAGGTCCACCATCGGTGCGGATGTGTACATGCGCACCTGACCCGCGTCTTCGTCGGGGCTCAAGGTGACCACGAGCCTGTCCCCAAACTCTATGACAGGCTCTTGATCTGGGCGCGTGTGTTCGGGTGCCCCCGGTGCATCTGGAATATCGTGTATCCATGGTGGTTCGGGGAGCCCGCATTCGCTATAGTTTCGGAGGAGGAGGGCCACGTAGACGTCCTTCATGTACACGGGCGTTCTCACCGGTTGTCGAAGGGGTTCTGGTCGTTTCTTCACACCATCGATGATCCGTTGCAACATCACGATCTGGAGTCAAAAAAGTGTTCCAGTTCGGCGTTGATGAGATGTGCGGTCTGCCCGTTCTGGTGTACATGATAAGGACCCCAAATCTCTATCTTCTTTCGTTCACGATCGTACCATAGATAATCGAGACCACAGACGCGGGTGAGGTAGTAAAATTTCCTACCTTCCCTCCCGATGAACTTGAATATGTCATCGACCTCGTACTGCGAGACGTCCATTTCTGAATAGTGACTAATAGGGGGGTTGTACTGCACCATTACACTTAAAGGGTGGATTCTTTTTAAGTAGGGTTGTTACGCCCTGGTCAGTGACGAACACGCTCGTGGTGTCGTAGCCCAAGCGCATGAGGCGGCACAACCGGTCGACCCCTTCGGAGACCAGACTCACCCCCACACGCGCGCGGCACGTTGGACAGGTGTCGCTCACCGTGAACCAGCGCTTCGTGCACGACCGGCACATCCCGTGTCCACACGGAAGGTGGAGCAGACGGTGATCGCCGTAGCACACGGGGCACATCGCATTGACAAATAATTTAAATCAAAGCTATAATTAAGAACATGGACCACCTTCGCCACGTGGGCATGTGCTACATCAACCGCCCGAGAGTGGACGCGAACGACGCGGTCATGTTCGACATCGACGACACCCTTCTGACGGTGATGGGTCGCCCCATCGCCCCCATGATTAAACTCCTTTGGGACGCACAGGCTGTGGGCTACAAGGTGGTGATCATCACCGCCCGACCACGCCTCGAACCCGTCATCCAGTGGACGATGCGTCAGCTCGCGGACAACGGCATCACGTACGATAAGTTGGGGTTCACGTCGGCGGACACTAAGATACTTATGAAACAAAAACTAGGCTACAACTTCGTTCTATCGGTGGGTGACCAGCTGACGGACCTCACCGGTTCCGAGCACTGGCTCAACACTTCCAATTTTTCCCACAGTTGAGACATGACACAAAGGTAGTCATGGGTTCATCCGCGGAGCGGGTTTGTAATTGATAATACGTCGTCTTTTTCGATTTGCACTTGGCACACGTGAAGAACCCTTCCTGGTTCATCGCTTCCGCGGCCACCGCCTGTTTCCTCAAATCCTTGTGAATCTTCTCCGTCATGGTGATGTCCCACGGCCCCCCTGGGTGCAACTCGTGTGGTTTCATGTCGACGACGTCTTTTGTTTTCAACCGCTTCTCCACAAGACTTCGTCGAAGCTTTTCGCACCGTTCTAGATTTTTATGAATTTCCAGAAACTTGTGTCTGTAGACCTGGACGAACCAGTAGTCTTCCCACGACGGTTCTCTCACTTTGCGCACGCAGTGATTAAGTATGGACTTCTCGAGATTGATGGGTATGGTATCATCCTCGGGGAGTTGGAGCACTTCGGCGAGCTTCTCTAACGCATGGGCTCTCGTGGCGTTCATAGTTTATGTATAACAAACGGCTGTAATCTTTATACATAGCGGCACTCGTTTCTACATGCACTATTAAAGTATGAGTTCCTGCACAACTCCTTCTTGCACCCGTCGGTGCGGGACGACAGCATCGAGGTGCAGTATCGAAAGTAGTTGTCGGGATTATTGCCTGGGTACGACGTCCTCGGATTGTATCTATTAACCGGCGGGCAACCGATCGTGCGAACATCGTTGCCGCGCACTGGTAGCGCCCGCAAGGGTGGCGCAGCTCGCACCGGCTTCGGTCGTCTCCGCCACCACCACGGCCTGTAGTCTTCCTTTTGCGGAATCATCAAGACGGCGAAGATCACGAGGATGGCGACGACCCACATGACCCTGGTAGACCGAATTTGATTTTTCATTATATGGTATAAATCAATAATTTTATTTTTCAAACTAACGAGGACAGTCCTCTAAGTTCTCCGGCGAACACGTGTCGAAAAACTGTGCAGTGCGACGCATGGGATTGGAGTCGACGCGCGCATCCATGATGTACTTTTCACATCGAGACATGAGCGCCACGACGACGAGGGCGAGGAAGAGGGTGAGCCAGAGCATTGACCTATGCTATGGGTCGACATTTTTTCCTGGCACCCACGCGTCTTCGCTCAGCACCGCCGCGGTGTATTTCATGGCGACCTGGAAGTGCACCTCCGCGAGGTCGAGGGGGGAACCTAGGGTCTCCCCGAACGGGTTGGAGTTGGCCACGGCGACGATGTCGATGCGCCCACCCTCGTACGCCTGGGCCATGGCCGTGCACATGTCTTTAAGCCAGAGGACGTGTGATTTTTCTTTCGGGTCAAAGGCTTTCACGAACATTATTATATATAAACGTCGACTCTCTTTATGTTTGTGTACAGGTTCCGGTTTCACTGCTCCACGCACACCCCGGCGCCGCGTCACAGTCCGCCTGCCTGCCCGACCCGAGGTCCGAACACTGTCCATCGGTCGTCGGTGTGGACTTCGGGATACACGTGCTGTACGAGGGTCTGAAAAAGTCCCAATTACAGTCGTCTCTGTTCACGCACGTCTGTATGTCCCTCTCGTACCCACACAATTTCCCAGGTTGTGCGCACTGACCACCACCCCACTCGCACCCCACCAGGGGACACGTGTCCTCGCTCTGATAGTTCGCCAGGTGGCAGTCCACCTCTTCGAAGGGTTGACCCGCGTCTTCGCACACACCTTGGACATCGTCCACTTGACATCGAACCGAGGGACAGTTGAACATCGTGTACTGCCCACACGGCGGCTCGGGAACCATCGTCGGGAGCGTTTCAGTGGTCACCACATTGGACTCTAACAACTCATCGAGGACGAAACAGTTGGCGGCGTCGAACTTTGCAATGTCAAAGGTCCCCGATGTACACGTGTACCCGAAGAAGCCAAGCACCAAGACGGCCAATAACGCCACGATCAGCACCATGACGATAGCAGAAGTCGCGTTGGCTTCATTGGCGGCGGCGGCGTCCATTATCTTATTGCGGAGATTTTATTAAAAGACGTGCACTCGGGTCGGTTTCGTCCGTCCACCTTGGACGCCATATCTCCGAGATGAGATGATCGTGTCTACATCCAAAGAATTTCCAAAACATTTCTCGATACCACACCTCCTCCTTCGTGAGGGGGGTGTTGTGTTCCCCACACACCGCCTTGTTCACCATGAACGCCGTGTCGGTGATAACCTGTTCCCCTTTCTCTCGAAGGGCGTCTACCCACTGCGTGCCGACCGCATCGCTCATGCCATCCTTCTGTCTCCACAAAATCTCTTCGGGGAGGTAGCCTATGAACGCCTCCCTGAGCACGCGTTTCTCACACGGACCTATCTTTTCCATTTGATTCATCTCCATGCACGCCTTGATGAAACGGGTGTCTAGAAACGGGACGATGAGGTCCAACCCGTGCGCGGACGCACACCGGTCGGCGCGCAACCCGTCGAACTGGTGAATCAGTTTGAGACGTCTCATGTTTTCCATGGCAAATTCCTGCACCCCTGGGGCGTTTTTGAAATACAAATATCCCCCGAGGAGTTCATCCGACCCTTCCCCGGAGAAGATGTATCGACACGTCGTCTTCTCCTTGATGTACTTGCACAGGAGATACATGGGCACCGACGCGCGCACAGTCGTGGTGTCGTAGGTCTCCAAGGCGGCGATGACGCTCGCCACCATCGACAACCCCTCTGACACCGTGAACTTGACTTCGTGATGGTCCGAACCGATGAACTTCGCCACCTTCCTCGCCGCCTCGAGGTCTGGACTCCCCTCCAGACCTATGGAGAACGTCGTTATTTTCCCAACCATCCTCTGGGCGATGCTCGCGATGAGACTGGAGTCGAGTCCCCCGGACAGGAGGAACCCCACGTCCCTCTCGGTGTTCGCCAGACGCACGCGCACGGCGTCTTCTAGCGTGTCCTTGAGCACATTCCTCGTGGGCACCTTGGTCTTGACGTGCCAGTAGCCGGTGTAATAGGTTATGAACTCGTTGATGTAGCTGTCGTAGAACGCCCCCGGGGGGAACACGTGCACCTGCGTGTTCAGGAAGAGCAGGGCCTTGGCCTCGCTCGCGAAGGCGATGGAGTCTTTGGCGTACCTGGTGTAGAACAGGGGTCGCACCCCCACCGGGTCCCTCGCAGCGATGACGTGTTTCCCGTCGGTGTACACGAGGGCAAAGTCCCCGCGCACTTCCTCGAGGGTGTGTTGGATGCCGAAAAGTTTGATATACGCCCCGAGACACTCGCAATCGCTGGCGCTCCGTTCGTGTCCCATGGAAAGTTCCCTGTGGTTGTAGATTTCCCCGTTGCACACGAACATCGCGTCTTCGTGGGTGAACGGTTGCATCCCAGCCTCGGTGAGGTCGTTGATGGCCAACCTGTGGAAATCCAGTCGACACCGCCCGAGGGTCTTCGTCGCGTACGCATCGGGACCGCGATGGCTCAGGATTTTGTCGGGAACATCGCGCTGTGCCCCGAAGAGACAGAGGATGCCGCACATATTACATGTATGTTTACATAATTTCTAAATTTGCAACGTATTCGTTTAAATCAACGTACGCGTCCACCTCCTGACCACTGAATGAAACGTTTTTTAAATTCTTCTCGTCAAACTTAAACTTGTGGACGTACATGAAGTTCGCGTTCGTCGTGCGCGCCATGGTGTCCAGGGCTTCTCTGTCGAGGGTGTCGATGTAGAAGAACCGGGCGACGTCGCCCATCGTTCTCGTTTTAAATTTTTGCGGGAGTTGGAGTTTGGTGACATTCGTGGACATGTCGAGCGTGGGGAACACACCGTTCGTGCTCCTAAAAAGGGATATGTATTCCACACACTGTACTGCCGTATCTCTGGCACTGAAACACATATACCTCACTTGATGGGAGCGGTCCGTCATGGTGAGAACCGCCCCAGTGGGTTTGAATTTAATGAAATGAAACGTGAGGTCCATCCTACTATGTAAATCTATAAAATTTTACGTCAGCGCGACGAAATCTGATGCTCTCTGGGGATAAAAATGTACGATTTCCGTTGGCGCGTAAAAAAGACCCGATAGTCGTACGTCCACCCTTTATTGTTCGTAAGTACACGGCGAAATCCTTCGCCTTCATGTACTTCCCACGCGCGTATCGAATGACCTTGTCCCCAGCACTGAATGGTGCCTGCGAAACAAAGTTCACGGCGTTCGCGTTCAAAGGCGTCTCCTCGTACTCCAATGCGTTGACGTTCTTCCTATCGGCTTCGGTGTACCGCACGTTCGTGGGTGGTGCGTTGTCGTAGTTCAACACGCGTCGCACTGCGTTTCTCGCCCTCGCCGCGCCGTCGCGAATCCTGTTTGCGCGCACCAACGCTGGGGGTTCGTTGGGTGTTGACGACGGTCTCTCCCGTCTCGGTGGTGTGGTCATGATTACTTATTACCTTTATTTTTTTTAGAACGCTTCGGAGTTTTCTGGGCCGGCGTTCTCGGTGCTGGTGTGTTCAACAACACGGTGTTCAGGAAACGAAAGAAATCCCGATCGTTAAAGTTCAAACGACGCGCGATGACCCTCTGGGCGTTTGGTGCTGCGACGGCGCGCACAGGACGTGGGGGCGTCTCGAACGCGGCGTTGGTGTTGCTCCGGTTCGGGGTCGGAGTGCGACGCGGTCGTCGAGGGGCGTTCGGGGTCTTTCTCGGGATGGGTTGGTTCTTCGGTGTCTCTCTTCCGTTGTTGTTTGCCATGATTTATTATACGCACATAAAATAATACTATGGAATTTCCTAAAACTGCAGGACAGTGTCGATACATGCTCGCCCTTCGTGGACCCAAACCCGTGGTCATAGGCACCGGACCCGCGGGTACGGGGAAGACCATGCTCGCGTGCCACGTCGCCATGGACCACCTGTTCGACGCCAAACGCACGAGAGTCATCCTCACCCGCCCTATCGTCGCCGCGGACGAGGACATGGGCTACCTCCCAGGGACCATGGAACACAAGATGGAACCATGGACCCGGCCCATGTTCGACATCTTCGAACAGTACCTATCGAAAGCACAAATCGAGAGGAACATCGCCATCGAACCCTTGGGGTACATGCGCGGACGCACGTTCACGAACAGTTTCATCATCGCCGACGAGATGCAAAACGCCACCCCGAATCAGATGCAGATGCTCCTGACGCGCCTCGGTCCAGGGACGAAACTCGTCATCACCGGCGACCTCCACCAGAGCGACCTCGGCCCAAAGAACGGCCTCGCGGAGATAGTGCACAAGATGCAAGGTCTGGACCTCACCTACATCCACCACGTCGAGATGGGCATGGAAGACATCGAGAGACATCCAGGAGTCAACGAAGCCTTGCAAGTCTTGCGCCTTTGAGGAAAGGGTGGCGTCGCACCTGGTCGATGAACGTGTCGTTCACCGGGTACGTGCCCACGTCGTCGAAAAATTGTTGCAATTTCGACGGCATCTTCCGGCCGAGGTTTTCCACGTCGGCTTCTAAGAAGTGGAGGAACACGTAGGCGTCGGGGGGTTGCGACCTGCGCCACGCCTCTTTGAGATGTGGGCTTCGCACCCCTTTCATTTCCGAAAGGCCAAAGTCCGCGAGTTTCACCACCTTCCTCCCGCGTTCCGCGTTGATGAGGACGTTCCCGGTGTGTAAGTCGTAGTGTTTGTAGGTTGGGTAGGTTTTTTGAATCTTCTTCAAAGCCTTGAGAACGCCGTAGATGATGGCTTTGTAATCGGACGAACGAAGGATGTGTTTTTTCAAGTAGTCGTCGAGGGCGCCGTGAGACGCGTACTCGTAGTACATGAAATACATTCCATTCCCTGGACACCTCCCACAGTGATACACCCTCGGTGCGACCCCGAGGTCATCCAACCGCGCCCCGATGACGCACTCGCTCTGCAATGATTTTTTAGAAAACTTGATGGCCACCCGCGTGTGGCACTTATCGTCCAAGCACCCGTAGAACACCGCACCGTACGCCCCCTTCCCGAGAATCTCCACCCCCGATGTTATTTTCAAGTTCTTCTTCCCCTTCTTGTACAACAACCTGTCAGGGGTGCACGCCACCTGGTCCATCATACTGAGCAGGACGCGACCGACCGTATTTCTCTGTGCGTCGGTTTTCGCCTTGTTTGCGATGTCGACGAGTTCTCTCATTACATGTGTCTGATATTTTTTTGTGCTCCACACAGTATATAATGGGCGCCGACGAGACCGCCATCGTGGTCATGTTCGCCGGTTTCTTCATGTGTTCCATCATGTCGGCGGGCACTGGGTTCTACCTGTACAACGACGGCCTCCGATGCCTCTTCATCAAGGATGACCTCGCGTGCGCGCAAGACCAGACGTGCCACTGGGTGAACATGCCAGACACCGATGTCAAAGACGGAAAGTGTGTGCCGCGTAGGTACTACGAACTCAGCCCCGACGAGCAGGTGCGCATGTCCAAGGGGTGTGCCATCGTGGGCACGGAACGCGAATGCGTGGACTACGACGTGGACGACTGCGTGTGGAACATCGCCAACAAGAGGTGCAACTTTCACTCGTGCGCGTTAAAGCCGACTGAAATCGACTGCAGCCAGGACACCGAGACGTGTTCATGGAACGCTGCCCAAGAAAAATGTCGTAAGAAGTAAAGACGCGATGAGGCGTGATGAGAAAATTCAAAACATCCTAAATAAAATCGCGAGGAAAACGGACGCACTAGGGGCACGAATTCGTAAACACGAGAAAACGGCGGAACGTCTTCGCATCATCATGCAATACGTCGGTCGCGAAAACCTCTTGACGCGGGAAGAACGCAAACACCGCAAAGTCATGCAAGAGATTCGAGATGACACCAAGATGTTAAAGGAGCACATGAATGTCCTCAAGACATTCTTCAAAAACTCTAAAAGATATACCGACCAGGAAATCAATGGATTGCACAGGGGAAGTTTAGAAAATATCGTCAACTATGTTAAAATATACTCATGAGCTACCAGGAGCAAGAGTGCACCTTTAAATACCGCATCAAAGCCCTCGAACGCGTGGTGGACGGGGACACCATCGACGTGGCCATTGACCTCGGGTTCGACGTGTGCACGTCCCAGCGCGTGCGCCTCCTCGGCATCGACACCCCGGAGTCTCGCACGTCCGACAAGGACGAGAAACCCTTTGGCCTCCTCTCGAAGAAGAAGTTGAAGGAATGGTGTCTCAAAGCCGTCGCCTCCGACAAGGATGACATCGAGATGGAAATCCGATGCCCCGAGGCGGACTCCCGTGGCAAGTTCGGAAGAGTCCTCGCGGAGGTGTGGGTGCGCGAGGACGACACCTGGACCAATGTGAACAAGTGGATGTGCGACAACGGCTACGCCGTGCCCTACGTGGGTCAGAACAAGGCGGACGTCCAGGCCCTTCACATGATTAACAGAGAGCGCGTCGCGAGCCAACTGGAATAGTGCTTCAGGTCTCCCACGTAAATTCTTTGTGCGTAGGATTCCGTGATGCCATCCAATGTTAATAAATTCGCGAAACTCCCATACTCCTTCGCACACCTTTCCCCGTCGAGAATGTTTGCAAAATATGTGCATCCATCGTTCTCGACGGTGTCTAACCACTTCATCTGTGCCTTGATGAACCCACCCACATCCTTCAACCGAGACGTTTGATTCCCACCCTGACCCACGATGAACTTGAAATTCACGTACACCACACGACCTTCACCGAAAAATTGTTGACCGTCAAAGTTTTCTGTGTGGTGATGAATGTTTCCTAACTCCCGCTGACGGACGAGCTCCACGCGTTCGTCGTAGAGACACACGGGCACGGTCAACAGGCGTACCGCGGGTGAAGGTTTCGAACACTCCGTCTGGGTCTCCTGTTCCACCAACACCCGTTGGTAGTTTTCATAATCCGTCGAGGGTGGGTTCTGACCGAACCACGTCTGTTTCGTTTCTTGGGTCCAGAAGTGTCCAGGGTGTACTTCCATTGGTTTTACAACAGGTCCATGTCTCTAATTATTTTGTGTACGATGGCGTAGGCGAGGTCAAATGGTAAACGTTTCCTCGTGAATTCCCTATATTGTGGTAAAAATAAACTCCACGTCTCTTCGCGTTTCTTCTTCAGATACGCATTGAACCTGTCGGCCAACGCACACTGCTGCGCCTCCGTGAGTTCGAGACCATGGATGCACAGCGTCGCGTACGTGCGACTCGTGTCTTTTCCCTTGTACACCTGTTCTTTCGAACACGTCATGATGCAGTCATCGAGGGCGTGGAGTGTGAGATGGGTCAGACCCGTGGGGTCATCCACGTAGCGCGTTATTTTCACCCCAGGGTTGAGGGGAATGTCGTACACGTCTCCACCCACGATCCACTTCTCGTGGGCGCGCATGGGGAACACCTTCGTCTGCCCACCCGGAACCCGTTCCCAGAGGACATCCTGAACCGTCGTGGGTTTCTCAGCCTTTGTGAATGAAAACGCAACGACAGCCGTGGTCGTGTCCGGGAACACCCGCTCTTCGAAACATCGCACGCGCCCTATGACGTAGCGAGACATGAAGAAATCGCGACACCGCACGTCCACGTCTCGAGGGGACAGGAAGAACCCCACAGGGACGATGAGAATCCCCCCTAAACAATCCTCGAGGGTATACATGAAACACTTGTAGAGGTCGTTCGTGTCGTACGTGTCGAAATGTGTCTTATCTTTGGTCTTGTTTCGTGCTAAATATGGGGGGTTCGTGATGACCCACGCACCCTCGTAGTTCGGGGGGTCCGCCAACGTATCCCTCTGCTGCACCCGCGCATCTTTCGGTTCGATGTCGTACGCCTCGCACGCGCCCCCGAGCCAGTCGAGCAAATCCCCCTGTCCGGCGAACGGTTCGATGACGCGAGCCCCCTTTGGTGGTCTCTCGAGACCTTTTAATATGTATTCATGATTCACCGTGTAAAATTGTCCTCGGTCTTTCTTGGACATGTGTGTTAAAAACGTGCCTCAGTTTTAATACAAATGTCGACGTTAGTTGTCCGAGCCTCCACATCTTACCCATCGTTGAAAAAGAAACTGTGTAAAAACACACTAACCCTCAATGGTGTTTTCACGACGTACTACGCGGTGTCCTATGGCGCCACTGGGGGCATCTCCGCCCTCGTCGGCGCGGGTGCGTCCCTCGCCTACCTGCACGTGCTCTCACGGAACGTGGATACCCTCGATTTCACCAAGTCTGGAGTGATCGTGCCCTTGGCGGTGGCACTGATGGAGAAGGCTGCTCCATATGACTTTAACTACGAGGCGACCCTCGTGACGTTCCTCTCGTATCAGCTTGCCGTGCTCAGCCTTGTATACGATGAAGTTAGAGATATAATGTTAGATAAATAATAATGTTCGCCATCACCCACCCCACGACAGCCCCTCCCGTGAAAGTGGGGACCGTTAAAGACCCCGAACATTTCACGTACACCCAATTCGTCCGAAAACTCAAGACCAAAGAACTTCAAGAAGTGGTCCTGAAACCGAACACCAGTCAGGTTCTCTTCTTGGAGAAAGACGGCAACATCGGCGATGCGTCAGTCATATCCAACCCGACGCTTTGGGAACTCCTCACCGATGCACCCAACACGGACGTGCGCGTGGACCTCGCCTCTCAGGCGCCCATGAACCCATCGGAAGTCATTTCCATAAGTTTCCTTTTGTTTTTTTCATTCATGCTCGTGCGTGCGTTCTTCTTCAATGGTGGGGGTGGTCCACTGAACCTCATGCAGAGCAACACCGAACTCGATGTGGACAGTCAAGTGCCCACGCGCTTCACCGACGTGGAGGGCATCGACAACGCCAAGGAGGAGCTCGAGGAGATTGTGGATTTCCTCAAGAATGGGGAAAAGTACGCCATCAACGGTGCCAAAATCCCCAAGGGTGCGCTTCTCACGGGGATGCCCGGTACGGGGAAGACCCTTCTGGCTCGCGCCATCGCTGGGGAATCTGGCGTCCCTTTCATCAACGCCTCGGGCGCTGGGTTCGTGGAGATGTTCGTCGGCGTGGGTGCCAAGCGGGTGCGCGACCTCTTCACCCTCGCTCGGGCCAACGAGCCGTGCATCATCTTCATCGATGAAATCGACGCCATCGGGAAGAAGCGGTCCGCGGGGGGCATGGCCTCGAACGATGAGCGGGAACAAACAATCAACCAGCTGTTAACCGAAATGGACGGCTTCGACGTGAACACACAAATCGTCATCCTCGCCGCCACAAACAGAGCGGACATCCTCGATGAAGCCCTCCTCCGTCCGGGAAGGTTTGACCGCAAAATCAGCGTGTCCCTCCCCAACGTCGATGGTCGTGAACGCATCCTCGGTGTCCACGCCAGGGATAAAAATCTCTCCCCAGACCTCTCCCTCAGGGACATCGCTCGCCAAACCACCGGCTTCAGTGGTGCAGACCTGGCGAACCTCCTCAACGAGTGTGCCATCCGCTCGGTAAGGGAGGGGAAGGGTGTTATCACGTGTGAAATCGTCGAAGACACCTTCCAACGCATCGTCGTGGGTGCCAAGGGCATGACGAAGTTCTCGGACGAAAAGAAAACCCTCGTGGCCTATCACGAGGCGGGGCACGCCATCGTGGGTGCCTTTTCCAAGGGGTTCGACGAGGTGCGTAAGGTGAGCATCATTCCCCGTGGCGACGCCGGTGGGGTCACGTTCTTCCAACCCAAAGAGGAAGTGGACCTCTACCCGAAGTCCTACTATCTGGCCCAGTTGCGCGTGTGCCTTGGTGGTCGCGCCGCGGAAGAAATCATCTACGGCCCTGACGAAGTCACCACGGGGGCATCGGGGGACTACGCGTCGGCCTACCAGTTGGCCCGCGAGATGGTGACGCGCTATGGTTTCGGGAAGAACAATTACGATTACAACAACCTGAGTCCATTCAGCGCTCGCGTGGTGGACAAGGAAATCGACGCCATCGTGAAACAGTGCTACGAAGAAACCCTCGAACTTCTCAACGACCATAGGGCTGAACTCGAATTCTTGAAGAATGAACTCCTCGAGAAAGAGGTGGTCGATGGAAAGTGGATGTACGAAACCCTTCTCTGTGGGAATCAGGATAATGGGTGCCACGCTTAAAGATACGTTTTGTTGTAAAACTAATATGAAGCTTGTATTTGCCCTCCCCGGTCGCGAATTCTCCGGACGTTTCCTCGCCGCGTGGACGGAGACGTTCACCACGCTCATGCGCGAGGGGCATCAGGTCATGATGGTGAACGAGTACTCGAGTTTCGTCTCCTTTTCGCGCATGAAAACCCTCGGTCTCGACGTGCTTCGCGGGAAGGACCAAAAACCTTTCGGTGGACGGGTGGACTACGACCTCTGGATTACCATCGATTCGGACATCGTCTTCCGCCCCGAACAAGTTCTCGAACTCAT
>OBPR01000006.1_pt1 | contig 13629 bp, 21 predicted proteins | sample 1470861 | NCBI WGS metagenome assembly OBPR01 (sample SAMEA3282990, study PRJEB22092) | marine metagenome | biome: costal lagoon periodicay coneccted to the Atlantic Ocean; feature: ENVO:00002042 | collected 2014-06-21T11:40:00+00 | depth 0 m
ACGGATCACCACGATTCTCAACGCATGCGCGCACACCTCATCGAGAAGGGTGCTATTGTTCCAGAGACGCTACGACTGGAGACGGACATACACGAAATCCATCGGGGTATGCTCATGATTGATCACAGCACCCACGAGGATTGGGACGATTGGTATTCAACCGAATATTGGGAAAGGTGGATGTTATGGTCCTATCCAAATATTGATCATGCGAAATTGTGGATGGCGATGCGAAAAGGTATTTTATTTATGCCCACAGAGGAGAATATGTGGTTCTGTCATAAATTCGATTGATTTATTAAACTTCTATTCTTACTTTTCTTCCATCGGCGAGGCGAATGTCTATCCGCGCCATAAATTTGAATGCACGTTCCGCCCACGTGTCGCCATCGAGAGCCTTGATGACGTCACGCATGACTTCGTTCGCACTCGAGTTTCGTACGTACAAATAGATACGCTCACCGTCATCATATCTATAGTTGTCTCGACACATCCATCCACAGAATTCAGTTCTTCGAAATGATGTACCCCTGTGTGGATTATCGGAGATAGATGGAAATAGACCAGATAGCAGCGTTTCCGTCTCTATAGACTGAAATATAATCTTTCGAAGGTCTTGGAAACTCGTATCCGTCTGGTCCATGACGACATCTCCGTGCCAATCCTTAATAATGGATCGGGTGACTTTGGCGTCCGTGAAATCCACGGACGTAGGATCAAAAGAAATCTGTGCGAGCATGTTTATTTACTTTTTAGATTGAGTTTCAAGACTTAGGCGCCCGTAGAACCAAATCCACCCGAACCTCTCTCGGTGTCTTCGACTGCACCAATTTCCACAACTTCTGGTGTATCGCATTTCTCAAGAATGAGTTGTGCGATACGATCACCCTTGTGTATATGAAAATCGGCATGTCCGTGATTGAAAAGAACAACCTTGACTTCACCCGTATAGTCCGGATCAACAACACCGGCCCCAACTTGGATGCCGTGTTTCACCGCGAGACCTGAACGCGGAGCAACGCGACCATAACACCCTGCCGGTAGAACAATGGCTACACCCGATCCAACAAGAGCGCGGTGTGAAGGTGGAACCACAACGCTGTCACTGCTATATAAATCATAACCGACAGCACCACCAGATCCGCGAGTCGGGATACGCGCTTCATTCGTAAGCTTTTTGACCTTGAGCGTCGCATGCATGTTTATACGTTTTTCACACACCTAAGCTTTATAAAGTTTATCGGATAGTGTAATGTAAGCATGCGTCTTCTCGATCAGCCAGAGCTCGTGCTCGCTGAAAATGACCATCACGACTGGAAACTTCATGTGTATCCGTATTACACGGAACGATTTTGTCTTCAAGAAGTTTCGATGGGTGGTCCGAAACAGAAAACCGTGACCGATGCGTTTGAAAAACTTGAGTGTCACATCGGTGATCGTCTCGAAGATTTTGTCGTTCGAAAACCTTTGTGTGTACTTCCGAAAGGCCACACCGGAAAGTGTGTTGGGAATTATACGTGTGCATGTTCAAAGCTCAATTACATCACGATCAGTGAAGGCGAATCCGAAGGGCCGTTGAAGAATAGAATATCGAGATTGTTTCCAATTCGAATGAGTAAAAAGACGGCCTCATTTTTCAAAAAACTCAGCATCTCAAAGGTGGCGGTTCCGGTGGCAAACTCAACCACACCCGAAGGCATGGCGACGTGTCTCATAGACATTCATACATACATTCAAAAAGTTAAGGGTGCTGGATTTGAACACCCGCTATTCGAAGACCACTGGACACACATGTCGACCATGTATCCACACATCGTCCGTAATGACGTACTCGTGTGTCCGGTGACGGGTGATCCCATCACCATGCACATGATTGGACTCAATGCACGTGAAAATGAAGACGGTATAGAGATCGGACACCTCGATTGTCGATGCGAACACCGATTTACGATACGGGGCATGAATGTCTTTCTCATGACACGAAAAGGAAATCGTCTCGTGGGTGAAAATCGATTTGATTCCAGAGAGTTTCGGGACGATCTTATGAGAATAGGACGTTATGGAACTTAAAAAGTCTAGTCCATACTTTTGTAATGGTAGTACACATTCATCATGGTGACTGCTTAGAAAAACTCGACCTCATTGAAGATGCGAGTGTCCAACTCGTATGTATAGACCCACCGTATAACATAGGTAAAGATACGTGGGACACGATAGACAATTACGTGGAATGGTTCACGACTGTGGTACAAAAACTCGAAACAAAACTCAAACGTAATGGAAGTTTCATGTTTTTCCATAACGATATGGAACAGATTGCAGAGATTTTGATTTCAATCAAGCGACACACATCACTCGTCTTTCGAAACATGATCACGTGGAATAAACGATTCGATGGATCACCCCGAAAGGGATACCTCGATGGGTACGTCGTCAAGAATGATATGCATAATTGGAATAAAATGTGTGAATACATACTCTTTTACACGTTTGACAATTCCGAACGCATTCGCGACCGTCGTCGAGACCTCGGGGTCAAACAACTCGACATTTCGCGTGAGATTCTCTCAAAGACGGGTGGTTTGACGGGGTGGTATTCAAACATAGAAACCGGAAAGAATATGCCCACGCGTGAGACGATCAAACCCATTGAAAAGTTTTTGGGACTCACGTACGATGATATCGTTCCAAAGTTTAACAATCAAAAGACAGATCACTGTGTATGGAACTACGACATGGCGAAACGAACAGATGTACACATCACACCGAAACCAATAGATCTTTTAGAAAATATCGTTCGACACACGACAGATGAAGGTGATCTCGTACTCGATTGTTTCGCGGGAAGTGGGTCCATGGGCCGAGCGTGTGTCAACACTGGACGTAGATGTATTCTGATTGAGAAGGAGGCAAAATATATCGACTTCATTCAAAACCAATTTAAGGAGACGACACCCAAAGAGACTAATGAAAATAGCGTGGCAGATTCATAACGCGGTCGTACCTCCGAAGAATGATTATGAAAAACTTAAACGCAAAATCAATCAGACGAGTCTCGGCTATGGGACGGCGATCACGTCCATGTATTTCATCACTCACGGTGCGGAAGAAGGTGTATCGGCGACACTCGGCGTCGTGAGTTCTTTGGCGTACATTCAACTTCTTGCGAAGCGTGTCGATACGATAGAAACATCGTCACCGTTTCAGAAACAGTTATTCGCACCCGTGGGTACGGCTATTTTTGAAACCGCGTGGAATCATGCACCGTTTGCATTTGATTTTGATTACGGTGCGACGTTTGTGGGCTTCCTCGCCTATAAGTTTGCACTCCTGACCGTCATTTACGAAGAAGTGCGAAAGATGATCATCGATGAAGATTCGCGTTAGCTGTGTGCCATGTTTTTCCTTTCATGACAAAACTATGAACTCTCGCGTATCCCCACGCCTGCGGAGAAGCGCCCGGTCGGTGTCCGGTTCTCCACGCGGCGAGTCCACGATCGTACACAGTTTGAAGCGTTTTGAGAGGAATCTTCGTCGCCTTTGCAATCTCTGGAAGTGATTTGACGTTAGACCCGTACGTCTTTCTAAACTTTTGGGTGTATGAAGATGTGCGGGTCTTTATACCTTTATCAGTCTTGAAATCCGTGTAGTCCTTCTTGAGCATCTTCTTGTAGCGGGTCTCTACAGACTTGAGGGTTTTGAGACCTCGAAAGTATTTCACGGGCGCGTAGATCTTACCCTCACGTCGACGCAGTTCTCTCACTTTCGTAGCAATCTCCTGATCAGTCAAGGGCATCTTAATTATTATGTAGATTTATTTCAATGACGTGGTACAAAGACCCTGTTTCGGAGGGTAACGAAAAATGTACTTGTTGTTTGATGACACTTATAATAAGTGCAATCGCCGGGGGTATGATGTTTAGAATCATGACTGACCCAGGTACTTGACGGCGGTAAGAATGTTAGGAAAGATCTTGTTACCGAAACGAACTCGGCCTGTGGACGCGGACATCCATCCACGTCGACCATTCAATGTACACCGATGAATGTCAGGCATATAAAAATATGAGATTATTTTATTCCAAGAGATGGGGCTCACGATTATTATGGGAAATATGTTTTCTGGTAAAACATCTGAACTCATCCGACGACTTAAGCGCTATAAAATAATTGGTAAGAAGATTGTCGTCATTAATTCGGACAAGGACACGCGATCCGGTGATGAAGTTTTACAAACGCACGATGGTGTTCAGTTTCCATGTCTCAAGGTTCCGCACATCTCACACTGTATCATTCGACAAGAATTCTGTGACGCTGATATTGTCGCCGTCGATGAGGCACAATTCTTTACGAATCTCAAAGAATTTGTAGAGATGTGTCTCTTTCTTGGAAAGTCTGTCATACTCACGGGACTCGATGGTGATTATCGTCAACGAAAGTTTGGGGAAATTCTTGATTGTATACCCATGGCCAGTGATGTCGTGAAACTCTCTGCGTTGTGTATGGAATGTAAGAATGGAACACCCGGACCATTCACACAGAGGATCGTCGAAAATCAAGACTTGGAACTCGTCGGTGGAAATGATATGTACAAGGCTGTGTGTCGTAAACATTTAATCTCCGTGTAGTGTATAATGAAAGAACTCCTGAAACGGAAGGCGCCGTTCATGTCGAAAGTGTTCGCTAATTTGATTCTTCAGGGTGGCATTGCATACGCGGCGGCGTTACAACGTAGTCCGCACATCGCACGTAACATTCTTGTCTATACACTCATGTTTGTTATGGCTGTGTTCGCCATGATTTTCGCAACTTTATCCATTCAAGTTCGATTCGCACTTTTCACAATCATTTCCACTCTGTTTGGTTCTATTCTCGGTGCCGCGCGTAATCTCGACAAAGATACCATTCGAGAAACGCTCGGTGACATTCTCGGGGTCTTCGTCGCCATGTTCGCGCTCGGTGCGATTTCCGTTCAATTTAATGTGGATATTTTCCCACTCGCACTTCTCTTGTTTATGGGTCTCATCGGTCTCATGGTTAGCCGAGCGGTCGTCTCGAGGGAAAAGAAGGGTGCATTTTCCAAAGCCTTTGTCATTTTGTTTGCCATGTATATTCTCGTAGACACGAATGTGATTCTTCAAAGAAACTATAGCGGTGATTTCGTCGACGCGTCGTTTGATTATTTCACGGACATCACACAAATGTTTTCTGGATTAGTACCGACGAATATCTAAGATGAGTGTGATTCGTCTCGCGTGACCACGCTTCGTGAGTGCGTGATATCGCGCGTGATCAAACAGAAACTCTTCGCCCGTCATGTGCATGTGCACACCGTATTCCGTCTCTAATACACAATCTTTTCCACTCTCCAACGTGAGATGGTATCGCAATTGTGTATTACTTTCGGCACGGTGTGGTGGAATGACTAACGGTCCTTCGATGACAGAAAAGATCGCGGTAGATTCGTCGACGCACGGAATTGATTTTAATAGTTTGTACACTTTTGGAAAGTCTTTGGCTTTATAGTAATAGTACGTATTCTTCTTATCGAACCATTTGTCGAGATCGTGAAAATAATACTTGTTTGTTTTTGGAAACACGTCGTAAAACTCACAACGAATCGCATCGAAATGTGTCTTGACTTTCCATAAACCTGGATAGTCGTTGTGATCGTATCGTCTCCTGTGCATAAATACGTCTATGAGTGTGTTTCGTATCCCGACGAGCGGTCGCCATGGGTTTTGAAAATACAAAAGGTCGATGGGCGCTTTGAAGAAATCATAGACGATGAGTGCAACGATGATCCACATTAATTTCTTCATACATAATAAATGCCAGGATATAAGCAATCCGAACTATTCGCACCTCAGCCGACCGAAGCCACGCCCGACATGAAGCGCCGATTCGTCGTTCCGCGATTCACGATGATTCAGTGGATCATCATGGCGCTCGTCGCGTACGTTGGGTTCCAATACAAGAACTTGAATAAGCCGGTCACGACGACCATCATGTTCGCGATCGCGCTTTTGCACATGTACGACCACTTGTTTCTCGTCCAACGCGGTGATGAACGCCTGTTCTTTTTGCCTGGCGAAAAGAAGGAAGGGTACTGTGCGGCGTGCCAAAAGTAAATGTTGGTACACAATAAGTACCATGCGCGTCAAGATAATTCCAAGCCCGGATCGAAAAAAGAAGTTCCAGGCTATTTTACCCGGCGACAGGACTGTTGACTTTGGTGCTCGTGGATATTCAGACTACACCAAACACAAGAATCCCTCGCGCATGCGTTCGTATGTCGTGCGACACGGAGGTCGTTTCATCGCTGAACGCGATCCTAAAAAAATTCACAAGCGCATGCTCAACGTGGACACGAGTGATAAAGAACAATGGCGACTCGGAGGTATCGCGACCGCGGGGTTTTGGTCACGATGGTATCTATGGAGCCATCCATCGATTCAGGAAGCGCGGCGATTCATGGCAAAGCGATTTGGAATTTATTTTATACACGTATAGTATAATAATGATATTCATTCTTCTGATATGCATATTGGCCATCGGCGCAGGGGCTTTTTTTTACATGAAAAACAAAAAGAAGAAAGCCGCGGCAGCGGCGGCAGCGGCGGCAGCAGCGGCAGCAGCGGAAGCGGCAGCGGCGGCAGCGGCAGCGGCGGCAGCGGAAGCGGCTAAACCCGCACCCATAGCCGAACCTCTAAAGAAGGAACCGTCGTACGCGGATATAGATACCGTTCAGGGTCACCCACCTGGATATGGTTCTCACCACGTTCCCCATGGTAATAACTGGCACATCGTCGCAGCGGGTAAAGCTGAAAAACCAGAGGTGTGTTGGAAATACGCGAAAAAGAACAACCTTTCGAATTGGGGATGGCGTTCGGGGGATAAGTCGTGTTGGTCGTACATGGACTCATACCTGTGGTCTGGTGGCGGTGGTCAATCTCCACAAAATCACGTGGGTGGGTGCACAGAACCCGGTGTAAAACTTCAGGACGGGTGCTTTAATCTCGATAACGGGGACATCGTCGTCGGGCATAAGGGAGGAGCCGAAAATGGTTATAATAACTTCGCAGGCAACGAGAAGATGTCATTTAAAAAGTGTCGTCTTCTCGCCGCGAGAAAGGGTTACCCCATTTTCGGATACAGAACCAATAGACATCCGGATAGTAATTGGACGAACACATGTTTCGCACCAAACAACCCCGATAATATGGTTGGATTTACTGGCAATCCAGCCGATAACGCACACCTAATGGCGTGTACGAATAAGGATAAGAAGATACAAACTGCGTGTCGTTAATTATTCGCGAGACCACGTCGCTTAAGATTCGCTTTGAGATTTGCCATGAGCGCGGCGCGTGCGTTCTTCGGGGCCTTCGGGGCCTTTGGCGGGCTCGGCGCCTTTGGGGCCTTTGGCGCCTTCGGGACCGGCGGGGCTCTCGGCGCCTTCGGTTGTGTTTCGGCTAAGACAGTTCGACACACGCGAATAAATTTCTTTGCGTGCTTTGCCTGATTGTTGAGAGTCAGTGAATTCATGAGTTTCATCTTGAGTTCTTTATTCGAGAGTTTCACTCGTTTGCCGTTCACGACTTTCGTGACACGAATACCCAATTGCTTGGCCTTTTCTTTGAGGTCCATTTAGTATACATGAAGAAAAATATCCTTATTCTCAGTGGATTACATAAACTTTTACAAACGAATGAGGAATTTGATACATATTAAAAGAACTCCATTCAGAAAACTTTGTTAGTAGTATATATAATGCTGCTGCTACTGCTGCCGCTATTTATTACAATCGTACTCATAATTACGATGAGACGTAAAATGGACTACGTGGGTGTGCACTACATCATCGACGTAGACGATGCAGACGAACGACTTCTCTATGATAATACAGCCATGATTAAAGTATGCGATGACGCGTTGCAAAAATCAGGTGTAACCATCGTAAATAAAGCCGTACACCCATTCCATCCACATGGATTGACTCTTTTATATCTTTTAACCGAAAGTCATTTCTCGCTTCATACGTGGCCCGAACATAGAAAAATTCGTATCGATTTCTTCTCGTGCCAAAATCATGAAAAGTGTGAGATTGGGTGTGATCATTTAAAGCGTGCATTTCATGGATCGACTATTCGAGTACAGCGACTTTATCGATGATGATATACACCAGCTCTCGTGGCGGCGTCATCGATTTCGTCGACCATTTCCCACGCCCATCGACGTTCCTGCTCGGTTCCGTGTTCGCATAGTGCGTGTGCGATATCCAGCGCCTCGACAAGTATCATTTTTAAACGCATTTGTCGAGGCGTTATTTGTTTTTGTTCCCTGAAATGTGGTGTGACGTAGACCTGTTCGAGTGCCGTTCGTGTAATTTCGAGTCGTATCTTTTCACTCTTAAACCCCGCGACGATCGAGTATCGGCGTTGTCTAGGTCCGACAGGTGGAGGTGACCAGTATCCCAGGTGTTTCAGTGTCCGGACCATTTCAGCCTTTCTACGAGTCTTCGAAATAAATACGGTGTTAATTCACTTAGGGATCCGTAAGGCGCGTACACATTTGGACCTGCGTTAAGTGTGAGAGATTTAAAAAAAGTCGTCTGTGCGATAGAGTTTCGTGCTGTATGCACCGTTCTTTCCAAGCACACCGACGCTTTCGTTTCCATAGAATTCGGGACATCCAATATCTTCCGTACACTCTCGACCGTTGTGAGACACGGTCAAGGGATACAAGTTTTCACCCGACGTCGTCGTGTAATAATGGTATCGGTCTCGATGGCCACGCACTTCACGGCCATACAAAGGAAGCGTTTCGTTATTGCTTCCAACTAAGAGTCCCATCTGTTGCGTGTGTCCGGGTTTGTACTTTTTGATTGGTGCTTCCCTGAATTCAGGTGCGCGCGTCGACACGGGTCTACGCTGAACGACGACTGGTGGAGGTGGTTGACGGACAATGACCACGGGTCTCTGCTTGAGGTACACAAGCACGGCGAGCGCGAGCACGGCCACGAGTAAAAGACGTGTCAGAGTCTTTTGTTTCATTTCTATGTACGGAGAAGTTTTGTTGGAATGAGTCGACCGAGTTTGAATTGTACCACGAGCCATAAGAAGAACAACACAACCTTGATGAGATAACTCGCGTCGTGGTCATCGATGTTATAAATAGGACTCATCACGCGTCCCATGAACGTGTCGTATTTGTCTTTACCAGTGAACCACACTTCGAGTTGCGTCAAGGCACACGTATCATCATTCGTCGTCCAATGAAAGAAAAGGAACGGGACGAGAAGTGCGTAAAATTCGAGGTGTTCTTTCGTGCCTGCAAATGGAACGACCAACATCGAGATCAAAAATAAGAGATGAATGGCGAATATAATGTTCATCTACTATAAGATGAGTCAAGAAATTATTGGCGACGAAGCACTGCGTAAACGTGAGATGCAACTCCGAGGTGAGAGTTGGAACGATCAACACGAAACCATTTTGAGACAGTGGGGTGAGGCCTCTGGAAGTTACAGATACATGCACCACAGGGCGTTTCTCATGTATAAAAAATTGAGTATGCGTTTTACTTTGCCTGTTATCGTCTTAAGTACGATCACGGGCACAGCGAATTTCGCTCAAGAACAGTTTCCGGAATCGATTCGTAGCATGGTTCCGTCCGTCATCGGGGGGTTGAACCTCGTCGCCGGTCTCGTCGCGACGATTATGCAATTCTTGAAGATTAATGAGTTGATGGAGAATCACAAGGCGGCGGCTCTCTCGTACGGTCTCCTTTCAAGAAACATTCGATTGACATTGGCGCTCGCGCGCGAAGAACGTAACCAAGACGGTTTGGACTTTGTGAATAATGCAAAGACTGAATACGATCGCCTGATTGAACAATCGCCGGCGATTCCGACGAACATTCTCGTGATGTTTGAAAAAGAATACCCACTCGATAATGTATTCACGAAACCAGAGATTTTGGACGTGCGCGCCATCCCGAAACTTCGTATCGATCGCCCGAAGACTGTGAGTACCGTGGCGGCGGTCACGAAGGGTGGTCTGCTTGAAAGTGTTGGAAAGTTACTGGAACCGAAGACACCTCCGCCGAGTGTTACGAGTGACCTTGAGGAAGGCGAGATACGCGACGAACTAGATACACAATGAGGACAAACATGAGTACATTAAACACGACTGCACATAATGCGTATGGTACAATTTTCCTTCTTAAAGGTTCTACGATACGTTCTTGTAGTGCGTTATTCTTCAGCACCATATCTATGGCCTGATTAGTAAGATCGTCCATGGATTGCTTCATTAAAATAACGAGTCAAAAAAAGATTGACCAGAAAACGACAATACACACCGAACAACTGAAAGAGCTTGAAACGTATGTGCGAGACGGGAAGAATGTATTCGTGTGTGGACCCACGGGCGTCGGAAAGACGCATCTCGTGAGTATGCTTTTAGATGGTGACAACAGCATCGAACTTGCACTCGAAGACGTGTCGTCAAAAAGTATCCTCTTGGACGTGATACGTGGAACGTCGAAACACGTGCTCATAGAAAACTACGAATCGTCCCAATACGGATTCAAAACGCTCATCGATCACGTGTCCGACGGTAAAGATATCACGAAAGGATCACTCATCGTCGTGACGACGGATGTGTGTTTCGGATACCCTAATTTTGAAACTCTTGTGATTCCACGCCCAACCGTCAACCAACTCATATGCATCGATTCGAGAGAAGGGGCTGAACTCGCCGCGCTCGTATCTCGGGGAGACATTCGAGCGTTTCGCAATGCGCTCGAGAATTACGATGAAAAGGATCGGTTCAAAACATCCAAAGAATTCATCACGGACATTCTGTGTTCCGATGAACCGATTGGATTTCAAGAGTCGTTGACAGAACACGGGAACATTTGGAACATTTTTCAAGAAAACTATGTCAATTCAAAGGGCGTTGATTGTGTGCGATGTGCACACGCATTCGCCGACGCCGACATTTACGATGCGGAGATTTATCAAGGTCAATGGGAACTCATGCCCTATTTTTCACTCCACGCGGTGACGATTCCACACATGTATCTCGGACAAAGACTCAATCGGGACAAACTTCGTCCGGGAAGTTGTTGGACGAAATACGGAAACTATAAAATGCGATATCAAAAGTATCGAGATATTCATAAACGCACGGGACAAGACATTGATTCTCTGTGTCTCTTGAAAAAGCACGCGGAATATGGAAACACGAAGATTCTCGTGGATTACGGCATTACGCCACAAGATTTCGATGTCATGAACCACCTCGCCATTTCAAGTAAATTAAAAGCAAAGCACGTGACTCATGTAAAGAAAGCACTCAAACATGCCATCGATCGAAAAGGTGTTTGAAAACATTCTCAGCGGTGCCGCCAAGGACAAGGGTGAAGACGATGAACCCGAAACGACCAAGGTTACGGGGAACGAAATTCACTTTTATGGTGAAATTACGTCCGAGAATTCACTCGAGTTCATTTCGGCGTTTCGAAACCTCGAAATCAAATTGCTCAAACAAAAGGCGGATCTCATCGGGTACGAACCGGAAATTCGTGTGCACATCATGAGTGAAGGTGGGGATATGTTTTCCGGGTTGGCCATGAAGAACATGCTCGAAAGTTCTCGAGTCAAGGTGATCACGATCGCCCAAGGTGCGTGCTGTTCCGCCGCGACGTTCATGTTTCTCGGTGGTGCTGAACGACGTATGGGTCAGAATGCGTACATTTTGATTCATCAAATTTCCACGGAGTTTTGGGGAAAATACCAAGACCTCAAGGATGAAGCCAAGACGTGTGAAAAGTTCATGAAGGCGCTCAAAAAGATGTACAAGGAAAAGACGAAGATTCCGGAAGATAAGTTTAAGAAACTCATGAAGAAAGACCTCTTTTTGTCGGCATCAAAGTGCCTAAAGTATCAGATCGCGCACGCTCTTGACTGATGATCACCGCGCGTCTGTAGAGACCCAGAATGCATAGGATGATCACGGCTATGGCAAATGTGTTTGCATTCAAAGGCACGTACGAGGCGTCTGGTGGCCTAAGTCGCGCCATTCTACCGTAATTAACTACTGGTATCATTACTAGAGGACGAGAAAATAATGGAACGCATCGTGCGCAAAGACAAAAATGGACGCCAAAGGTTTACCGATATTCACGTGGAAGATCTAGGTGATGGGACGGCGGATATCGTGAAAGTCACGGGCATGGTTGGGGGTAAGACGACCACGTCACGAACGAACGTCAAGACGGGCTACGAGAAGGCGCTCGGACGGGCACAGACCATGTGGAATAATGAACGGACGAAGGTGACACACGTCATGCCCATGTTGGCGAATAAATGGGAAGATCGTCACAAGTACATTTCAGAACCGTTTTACGTCCAACCGAAACTCGATGGGGTTCGTTTGCTCGTCTCGAAGGATGGGTGTTTTTCACGAACTGGAAAAGCGGTGCACGGAGTCGACCATTTGGGTCGCGGACTCGCTGATGGGGAATGGCTCGACGGGGAAATGTATGCACCGGGCATGACCTTTGAAGAGATCACGAGCGCGTTCAAGACGAACCCGACGGCCCTGACGTTTCACGTGTTTGATTATTTCGACATCCATCGTCCGGATTTGCCATTCGCGGAACGCCAAAAACGTGCGACCGTGGAGACCGTGCTCGTCAAGTCAAAGAATGATATTTCCATGTACCACGACCGATTCGTCGAACAGGGTCACGAAGGTATCATGATTCGAGACGCCGTGAGTCCGTACGAAATCGGTAAACGGAGTAATTACTTGCTCAAGTACAAAGAGTTTCAGACGGAAGAGTACGAGGTCGTGGGTGTCAAGGAGGGTACGGGTCGGGAGAAAGGGGCGGGCATATGGGAGTGTCGCGTGGGGAACCACGTGTTCTCGGCCAAACCCGAAGGGACCTTGGAGTTCAGGCGACACTTGTTTCGGGACCGTGAAAAGTACATAGGTAAAATGCTCACGGTTCGGTTTCAGAATCTCACGGCACTCGGCGTGCCTCGATTTCCGGTGGGTGTGGCGATTCGCGATTATGAATAATGTTAGTGACTTTTAATATGCAAAGAATAGCTGTTGATCTCGATGAAGTGCTCGTTCCGTTCGTTCGACCCATGGCTGCATGGCACAGACGCGAGATGCCTACCGCGCGCAAGTATAAATACGTATACAAGGACATGTTTCACGTGTCCGAAGAGGAATCACAACGCATGGTTCACGATTTCTATAAAACGCCCGAGTTCTTGTTCCTTCACCCGATTCTCGGGTCGCAACGCGCGATGGCACGCATGCGTCGGGGTGCACAGAAAATGTACATCGTGACGGGACGTCAAGACGCCGCACGGGAACAAACGGAACTATGGATCGAAAGACATTTCCCGGGTATCTTTGATGATATCATTCTCACGAACAGTTACACACCTCACGAGGTAAAAAAGGTTGATATTTGTCGATCCTTGGCGCTCGATACGATCATTGATGATGGCATCGATACGTGTCTCCAATGCATGGACAGTGGCATGGACGCCATTCACTTCGTCGGGCACGAGGTGTACCCGTGGTGTGAAGAGAGTGACAT
>OBPR01000007.1_pt1 | contig 13392 bp, 18 predicted proteins | sample 1470861 | NCBI WGS metagenome assembly OBPR01 (sample SAMEA3282990, study PRJEB22092) | marine metagenome | biome: costal lagoon periodicay coneccted to the Atlantic Ocean; feature: ENVO:00002042 | collected 2014-06-21T11:40:00+00 | depth 0 m
GTGTGTTATTTCACTCATCTTTTTGATTTTCATCTTTTTCAGTTCCGCCCGGAGCTGTTCGATGACTTCGTCGGGAATCGTTGTGCTCTCTTGGGCTTGGAACTGCGACAGCCACTCGTTGAAGTGGTTTTCCCTCTTGTAGCTGTAGTTGATGACTTTCGACGTCTCCTGTTCCTCCTTGTACGTGAGTTCGTCTGAAATCAACCTCGTGAGCACGACCCCACACCCGTCGCACACCAGTTCGCTCGTGTCGTGGCAGTGGATGACGTTGCTGCCCATGCCGCAGTCAACGCACGCGTCGATGCGTCTGTTCTCCGTCTTCCTCGCCAGTGGTTGGTTCTCGACTTCGATGAGATAATCGGTGTAGAGGCTTCCGCGAGCCAATCCCGCGGTCTCCTTGACGTTGAACACGTTGTCCGTGTTGGAGGTGGTCTCGCGCTCTTCTTCGGCGTATTCGTTCATATAGGGCATGCACTTGATGATGTACTGGCCCATCTCGTGCTCGTACACCGACCTATTCGATGGGTCCCCCCGTATCATGGAGTTCCATTCATCGATTTTATTATTGAAGCGACTTAAAAAATTGCCCTCCATAACTATGTAAATGCCAAATCTTTTAACTAATGTTATAGTGTGGGCATACGGCGCCTACAAGCGCGTCTTCGGGATTCAAAACTACAGCGTGTCCCGCATCTTCATGGAATACTACGTGGACCCGGATCGTAAATACGAAATCTGCGACGCCTTCTGGGCGGGTGAAGAGCAGTACTGGGAAGACGAACAGGAGTTCTACATCGACGTGACTCGATGTGCGTTCCGCGAGACGGAAATCCCACAAAACGTCACGAAGACCATCCTTCGCGTGCACTACTGGTACGACGGCACGCGCTACAAGCACTGCACCTACGACCCCGATTTCCAGTGGCCGCCACCACCCACCCGTGGCGTGCAGTTCAACATCCCCATCGTTCGCGCCGTTCTCGTGGACGAGGACGACAAACCGAAGAAGGACGTCACGCAAAAAATCAAACGCTACGCCGGCCCCCGTGGTGATTTCCACGGTGAATCCGTGCGCCTGGCGGACCTGCTCTATTACGACGAAGACACGTTGAAAGGGGAATATCCAAAACTTCAAATTACAAACGCCGTAGGGCTCAAGACGACGGTCTCTACCGTCGATGGCTACACGGTGGATTTAGTGGCCAAGTAAAATTTCAACTGACCCAAGTTAGCCACGTTGTACTGTAATATCAAAAACTGACTTTCTTGCAACAACTGCACAGACGCGCACATCCCGGTGGCTTTGGTGAAGATGTTGAGATACTTGAGGGAAAACACCCCAGAGATTGTTTCCGGCACCTCTTCGACCGTTTCGATGACGGTTTCCTGATTGGCAAAGTCCCCTTCGCACGTGAGGGTCATCAGATTCTTGTGTCGCGCGATGGCCATGTCTGACCCTATGTTGGCCATGTCTCGACATATTCTCTGAAAGTCCACGCTCTGCATGGTGGTCATGCACGCGCACTTGAGTTCGGGGACTTCTATCCTGTGTTCGTCGATGTCCAGGAGTTTGAGTTCAAACTTTGACTTGGTCTTCTTGGCTTCACTGAGGATTTCGATGTTCATGAACTCCTTGGACGTGATGGACATGGTGAGGATGTCGTTGTTCGTGATGCTCTTCAGGAGTTTGAACGTGTTGGCGATGTTGATGCCAGCGATGACCCCACCCTCCTCGGGGCACTCGTACTCCTCGAAGTTGTCGGCGGCGAGGTGTAGGTCCACGAGACTGCTTCGCGCGGTGTCCAAGGTTACGATGGAGACCCCTTTCGATGTGAAATAGACGTTAACATCGTTGAGGATTTCTTTAAGTACCTCACAGACCGATTTCACAGCGGTGGATTGTATGGTCACCAGGCGCATCTCTTTGCATGACAAAAGCCTTATTTCTTTATTTGATTAAAGGCGTCGCTGACGCTTCGGTTGATTTTCGCTTCGAGTTCTGGCGTCATCGCCGGCTGCAGGGTGGACCCGTAGTTGTCGAGTTCGAACACCCCGCCCCCGCTCCGCACTTCTTCGTCGTTCTCCAGGGAGGTCATGGCGCACGAGAACCCACTGATGTCGTCGAACGACACCTCCTCGTTAGGCAGGAGGGACATGAGCCACGCCTTGATTTCCGAACCGATGAGGATTTTTCCATTCTTCGTGAGCATGGTGGGGACGCGTGATATCTTCTTCCTGTATTCAGGAGGTATCCCTTGTCTGTTGACGTCGTGATACCGCACCAGTTGCGCCAGCTGTGGACGCGCGCGAATGAAATCGATGAGCTCCCGACTGTGTTGACACTTTTCACTGAATATCAATAAAGACATCTCTTAACTACAGCAGATTATTTTCTCTAAAAATATTAACGCAACCATGCTCTTCTTACTCATCATCCTGGCCATGGCCGTGGCTTGGTGGTACATGACACAGAATGAAACGGAAAAATACACCCTCGATGACCCGACGTACGACACGTCTTCGTACACCGAGGCCGAGGCCGTGGTGGACCACGACCTCATGGAAAAGCTCGTCCTCACGACGAACGAGGAAATCATCAAGCGGACCGACGACTGTTCGTACATCATCGAGACCACCGCGGTGAAGCGTTTCGTGAAGAGTGGCAGCCCTGATGTGTACAAGTGCATGTTCATGTGCGTGCGCGCCAAGGGTTTCGCCTATGGCTTCTCCGTGGTGTCCACGCTCTCCGTCAGAGACGATGACGTGCGCGTGCTCTCGGTGCGTTCTCAACCGCTCAACGTGGACGAACCCTCGGACCTCAGACCGTACGTGCAGGACGTGGCCAAGGAGTTCTTGGACTTTGACATTGTCAAGGAAAAGTCCGCACCCACGGTGGGTGAGTTAGATGCGGCGAAAGAAAACCTTCGATAAATTTTAGATGCCCATAGACATCAATGAAGTGCGGAAACTCGATGTGAAACGCAAAGAGATACGCAAAGAGATATACACGCGCATTTACGAACAGTTTGAACGCAAGATTCGTCAGCAGGTGGAGCTCGGGAGGGACAAGTACGTGTTCCTGCGAGTGCCGTCCTACGTCATGGGGTACCCGAAGTTCGACCGAGAGGCGGCGGCGCGGTATTTGGTGCGACAGTTCGAACGCAGTGGGTTCGACACCCAACACGTGGGGGAGGTGGACGTGTTCGTGTCGTGGCGACCGAAGCAGAAACAGAAACAGAAACAGAAACCCAAACCCGCGGCGGTGGCGCAGGTCGAACTCCCAGTGGAGTTCCCAACCTTGATGAATTTAAAAAAAGCGGCGAGTGCGTACAAGACTGGGTAAAATTATTTCAGCCTATTGTAAATGGACGTACTCGTCGAAGCGAAGAAGGAATACCTCGGTCAACTGTGCATCATCATGGTGCCCGCCATGATCGAGACGTTTGAAAACATGTACAAGGAGTCCGTCACGATGTGCAAGGGCAAGAAGGTTTTGATTCAGTTTCAAAAACTCCTCAAGGAAGTTCCGAACTGGTCGAACGCCATGTCCAAGCAGCACAGCGATAACATCGCCAACAGGTGTGCGTGGTACGGCGACCTCCTTGCCGCGGTGTTCGTCGCGTGCACGAAGATTCTCAGCTCGGTGCGCCTGAACAGTACGGGTCAGAAAATCAGTTTGAAACTCCCAGCCACGGAAGTGTTCATTCAGACGTGCTACAACAACGTCGCCAAGGACCTCTACAAGGACCCGTACGTGTACCACGAGGAACAGAGTGAATACGTGCGGGACGAGACCCTCACCGCGCGCATGAGCACGTGCATCGAGAACACTGTGAAGGAACTCATCCCGGTGCAACAAATCCTTCAGACCTACATGACCTCCCAAGGCGCCGATAAGAACATCGAACTCGGCGACGAGGGCGCGGACCTCGAAGACCCAGAGGAGGTGTACGACGAGCCTGAGCCCGTGGCCGAGCCCGTGGAGGAGCCCGTGGCCGAGCCCGTGGCCGAGCCCGTGGAGGAGCCCGTGGAGGAGACGGAACCAGAGCAAATCCCCATGGGTTTGGAGAATGAGTTTAAAACCATCCCCGACGTCCCCGCTCAGGACGAGGAAGAGGAGGAGGAGGAGGACGGGGTCCTCTTCGGTGATGCCCCTGAACGTCGACGATGATAAAAAAGAAAACCTCTGTCTAGTATATGGAACTCAGTGATTACCTACGAGACCCGTTCAGTGCCGCACTCATCGGTGCGGCGATCACGGCGGGATACATTCACCTCAAGGCGCAACTGAACAACGAAGGGAAGTTGCAACTGCCGCAGTACACGAAGCCTGCGGCGCTCAACGCGATTCTTATTTATTTCATCGTGTCCAACGGCTTGGGTCAACGCGAGACCATCTCCACGGACCCGTTCTAATTTCGCTTAAAGATTTTATCATATAATTACACAGAAACATCACGATGGCTTCTGTTTCGGCGTTTAACGAAATGATGGCAAACTTTCTCGGTGAATTGGGAAAGGCGTTCCCAGAAGAGAAGGGCGTCAAGAAGTTTGCAACATCTTTCGACCTGCTCCGAAAGAGTAACCCACGAAAGATTGTGGAGGCGTACATGGCGGGCATCGGCCCTTACGCCGAACGCATCACCACGAGAGATGAAACCCTGCTCGATGAGGACATCGGTTTCTTGAAGGACTTGAACATGAAGGCGAATTGGGCCAACGCGAGCGAGGGCACCCGCGGCGCCATCTTTCAGTACCTGCAAACCCTGTACATGCTCGGCATCACGATCACGAGCATCCCCGCCGAAACCTTGAAGGCCATCGAAGGCCTGGCGCAGGACTGTGCGGCAAAGATGCAGTCCGGTGAAGGTGGTGGTGGCATCGACCAGGGCGCCCTCATGAACATGTTAGGTGGACTGTTGAAAAAATAAACCTCTTGTTATATTAAATGAAACCCTGGTTTGAAGATTTCAAAGAGCTCATTCGCGCCGATGCGGTTTTCAAGTTTTGGCCCACGAACGAACAGTCCCCAGCCGAACGCGTGAACGCGACGTCTCGATTCATCATCTACGCCACGTGCATCATCTACCTCATTCGACGCGACCCGCGCATTTTCGTCCTCGGCGCCACCGTCCTCGGCGTTCTCGTCGTCATGTACCGCTCTAACATGGTGAAGGTTGGGAACAGCCCGCGCCCGGAGGGGTGTCAGTTGCCCACGAACGACAATCCCATGGCGAACGTCCTCATGACGGATTACACCGACAAGCCCGAGCGCAAACCCGCGTGTGCCTACAATTCCGTGCAGTACCCAGTAGGCAACACGCGCTACGACAGTGGCCGTTCGCGCACGACGCACCCGGAGTACCGCCGTCGCGCAGCGCAGCGCCAGTTCGTGAGCATGCCCGTGACTGACATCCCAGGAGACCAGACGGCGTACGCCGAGTGGCTCTACGGCCCCAAGTTTGGTTCCATGTGCAAGAGTGGGGACATGTACACGTGCGACGCGAACGCTCGTGGGGTGCAGCTCGAGGCCTTCGCTGGAATTGATTCCGATGGAGACCGACGACGATAATTAAAAAATCTCCACTAACATTAATAATGGCTTATCAGCTTCAACCCGGTCTCACCATCGTCGACAACACTGGCGCGCTCCCGGTGCGACGTGCGACGGACGACGTGTTCGTGTACCCTCAGCCGAGCACCTTGAACTACGCCGACGGTGGTCGACCGAACACCATGTTGTATGGAACCGCCCCATTCATGGCGGGTAAAGGGTCTCCCGCGCAGTACATCGACACCTCGGACCGACTGCGCCCTCAGAGCACGTCTCGATTCAACAAGCCGTTGGTGATGACGTACGAGAAGAACTTGTACCCGTTGAACGACATGGCGTGCAAGCTCCCCGTTCGAACCATGGCGTTCGAACCGGCGAGCACCCGCGCCGAAGCCCAAAACGAGTTGTTCCAACAGAGATACAGCAAATAAAAAATATTAGTAATCAATAAGAATGGCAGACCCCATTTCAATCGCAGCCGTCGCCGCTTTGGTGTACGCCGGGAAAGTGTTGAGCACATCCAAGCCAACGCCGACCCCACAGGCACGGGCGCCCGTACAGGTTGGGATGGATGCGGAACCCGGGCCCGAAGAAGAAGAAGAAGATTTCATTCCATACAACGAGAGCAAAGTGGAAGTGCCGAGCTTTGGAGACGTCACCCCTCAGCGAAGAACGTCAGGTGGTGAGATTTTGGACATGCGCAACAGACTTTACGACCAGGGTACGATGAACAATCTCTCCCCCATCGAGAAGCAGTTGGTCGGTCCGGGTTTGGGTTTGGCCCCCGAGGTCCCCGCCGCCGGTGGTTTCCACCAGCAGTACCGGGTCATGCCGACGAACGTGGGTGAGTACAAGCTCACGCACCTCCCTGGACGCACGAACCACGGGTCGGACACGATGGGTGGACGTCGCGGTCTCGTCGGTGAGGTGGCGAAGAATCGTCCAGAGCGCACCACCGAGTTGTTGGACCGTCTTCCAGTGGCTCGTGGACGCGCGCAGGGCATGAGCGCCATCACGCCGAGACAGGAGCACGAACGCACCAAGCGCACGACGAACAGGTCGGAGACGGGTCTTCGCACCGATGGCCTGGAGGTGTCTGCCCCGAAGAGGTTCACGTCCGCGATGACCATCGCACAAGAACCCACCAGGAACAAGAGCGACCTCAGCGATGCCCAGTTTCACTTTAACAATCGCCCACAGCCGGGGATTCACAGTTTCCACGGGGCGTACGTCAACTCCGCGGCCGTTAAGGCGTCGCAGACCAGGGACAACAAGAGTCTCATGGACCTTGGGTTCAGGCCGGAAGATAAGCGTGGTCAGGCCAACCGCATGGGCAACCCGGGTCGCATGAACGTCCGCGAGAGCGCCTTGAAGCAGGGTGGGAAGTTGACGAGCGTGCGTTCGGACACGACCAGAGTCGATGGTCGCGTGAACCCAGCCTCTGGCGGGTGGATGCAGCATTACAAGAACGCGGACTACCACCAGTTCAACCCGTACAAGGGTCAGGCGAACCCGTACGCCACGTCGGAGAGTTTGAACAGCACGAAACGCCAGTTGGAGAACAACCCGTTCGCGCAGAGCTTCTGTTAATTACGCGTCTCGAATGATAAAAAACACTCATTAAAATTATGTGCCTTAATTTTAATGAAGGTCTATACCTTAGATGTTGACAGTAGTCAGAGGGACCCCTCGGTCCACGCCTACGCCAACAACTATGTCATCGCGTTGGAAAACCCCGTGTACGACGTTGAACGTCTCGAACTCGTGTCGGCGCGCGTGCCGCTGTCTCGACACCTCGTCGATGACACGAACAAAACCTTCACGGTCGATGGCGTGGACGTCTCACTCCCGGTGCAGGCGTACGCCAACGCCGTCGTGCTCGCCGAGACCTTACAGACCGTCCTGGCCCCTCCGACGTCCAACGTGGACACCGTCAGTTACGTCGAGCTCACGGATTCCCTGTACTTCGCGAACGCCGCGGGGACGAGTGGTTTCACCTTTGAGTTCGGGACGGGAACGAACGGGTTCGAGAGCAACGTCACGGACCTCGCGACCCCACACCAGGTTCTCGGTTTCCCCGCGACGGACGTGTCCTCGAACGTGAGCTACGAGCTCTCGTCGGGTTCCGTGGACCTTTCGGGACCCACGGCGTTGTACGTGCGTCTCTCGACGGGTTCCCACGAATTCACGAAAGGTGTGTACTCTGGCACCCCCTTCTACACCGGGAAGATGCACGCACAGGGCGTGGGTGCGGAGTACATCGATTTCACCAGCGCCGACGACCCCATCGTGCACGAGTTCCACTCTGGACCACAGAAGGTCATGGACAGCCTTCGCGTGGAATTCTTTTACATGTCCCAGGGACGCCTGGTGCCCTACGACTTTAGAAACAGGAACCACTCCCTGAAGTTTAAACTCACCTGTTCCACAGACCGTTTGGAACATCTCCCGAGGGTGCCCGTACCCTCCTCCTCCACCACCACTGACGACGACGACGACGACGGTCCACAAATACAGGTCGAGAAGGTCGACCTGTATAAATGGGTTCCCATTGGGTTCATTGTTTTAGTTGGCATTCTGGTGATGCTGTTTATCGGCCGACGACCGCGTACACCGGCACAGACGGGCGTTGAACCTTCGGGCTGACGGAGGTGATGATGAGGAACACCAAGATGCTCAACAAGGTGGTGGCCAACGCCGTCAAGGTCAGGGGCAAAACACCGTTCTTGTTGCCCTTGATGAACTGACCGATGACGGAGCGGGACACGTCCATCCACGCGAGGGCGGCCGCAAAGAAGAAGCCACTGGAGAGTGCGTTGAGGGATTGAGATTCGAGCTGCTTCGAGACCATTTCGAGGCCCGCGGTCACTCGTTCGGTGATGCGCGTCGTGTCCATCATGGCCGGGGCCGGGGCCGCGGCGGCGACCGGCTTCGGTCGGGCGACAGCAGGCTGCGGCATTTCTTCTTCGTTCGCAATGATGGCAGCCATCGTGTGAGGTTGTTTGTTAATATGTGTGTAGAAAAAAAATTATTCTGGTAGCAGTTCCTCTTCGTGTACGATTTTTTTATATTTTACAACATTCCACTCCATTCCCCTGGGTGTGGGAACGATGTCTTCGTCATCATCCTCCTCATCGGACGATGATGAGGAAGAGTCTTCATCTAATATCGGCTTGAAAGAGTCGCTAGAATCCCAACCCTCCACCCCCGCCATCTATAGCATTTTTTAACATTATTTCCACGGGAATTGTCGGCTCCCAAGTGCTCCACGCGTCGTACGCGGCGTTCACGGCCTGAAGAAGCGGGTCAGCCCCCTCGTACCTGGTGAATTCGTGTTCGCAGTCATCCACGGTCTCTATCTCGTCGTCGTCGTCGTCGCTCCCACTGTCTCCGAGTTCGAGGACGCTCCCCGTGTCCGCTCCCACGGTGTTCATGGCACAGTATTTGGCGGCGTATTCCACGTCTTGGGCAAGGACCGTGTTGCGCCCACACGCGTTGCAGTACTTGCACGCGAGGAGTAAACTCTTTTCCAAGACGGGGGTTATGATGTTCACGAGGGCTTCGGCTTGGCGCATCTCGTACATGCCCGATGTTTGTCCAAATCCGGTCTTCATGGTTTAGTATTGTACGTTAAAAATTACTCGCGCGTTTCCCCCGACGACGCGGAGCACGTTGTAGGCCCGGGCGTACACGCGGACCTGTCTGTCCTGGAGGGTGTTTCTGTTAAGGGTGAGCTCGAGATTTTGGTCCTTGATGACTGTGAAGTTCACCTGACCCGTGGGTTGTGCCTTTTCGGGTTCGAGGGCGAAACTGTAGCTGTAGAATCTTCGAAGGAGTTGGGTCTTCGCGTGGTGGATGGCCGCCTGCACCGCCTTGAGGAACACCGCCTTTCCAGTCTTCGCCGTGAGCACCTCGTCCCTGTCCAGGGTTAACGTGAGATGTTTCAGGTGTTCGTACTGCACCAACCTCCCGTCCACGTCGGTCTGTCGATAGTTGTCAAAGTCGAACACTCGTGCGCCCTCACTCTGAATGACAAAGTATAACTCTTTCACGAGATTCGTAAAGGAGAGATTACACTTGAATACGTCCTGTCCCTTGGGAATTAAAAAACTGTTGAGCTGATTCTGGGTGATGAGATAGTCTTTGGGGGTGTTTTTGAATTTTATTTTTTCAATTGGGTCCAAAAACACCATTTCGCACTGCATGACGAATGCTTTCACATTGTGTGTTCCAGACAACGTGGGGAGACTTCCATCGGTGACGTCGACCACGAGGTCGGCCACGTCGCGCAGTTTCACCTCCACCTCCACCTCCTGCTGGTCGCACACGGCGCAGAGGGGGAACGCGAGCGTGGGTTCTCGGTGAAAGTAGAACGGGATGTCGACGTACAAGTCCACGTCGTTGGTGGACGTCCCTAGGTAGCCCAACACAATGGCGCTGTTCGAACGAATCCCTCCCGAGCGCACGGGATACTTGCCCGTGAGTTGGAAGAGGGCGTTCTGTTTGGTCTGCGTGTAGTAGTGTTCGCCGTAGATTTCCAACCAGTCGGAGGACACTCTCTGTACCATCTGCCCTCCGACGCGTAAGTCCACGTGCTCGATGATCGCGTGTCCCACGGATTCTATGTACCCCACGTTGGTCTCGTTCAAACCTGGGAGGGTCATCTTGAAACTCACGGTGCGTATGAGGTCTCCGGCGTTGTTCGGGATGCTGAACCGAAAGGTCTTCCCAAAGTCCACCACCTGGTCCGCCTCGACGTCCACGAACTCCGTGCTAAAGTTTGAATGTTTCCTAAAATTTTCTTTAAAGTGGGTGTACTCTGGATTCATCGTGAAAAACTGGTCCTGAGGCCCTGTGGTGGCCAATTGAATTCTTCCAGCCATTCCTACTAGTATGGGTAGATTAAAACCTTAGCCCCGCCAACCCATGTTCGATGCGCAAGACGTTGTAATTCTCGGCGTACACGCGTACCGCGTTCTTGCCGGACACGTACAGAGGGGCTATTTCCACCGTGAGCAGTTTGTGAATGATGCGGGACATGTTCACCTGTCCTGTGGGATAGTACCGCTCCGGGTAGAGGGACCACGAGTACATCCCGAACGGCGAGCGCACGACGTAGTCGTCGAGGGTCCCGGTGTCCCTGTTGAAATACTTGGTCGTCGTGTCTTGTGCCACGGGGGAGTTCACGTGGCCCTTGAGGGGTTGTTCGTACGTCAAAAACTTCGTGCCTTGATTGAAGACCACCTTGTCGTTGAACCTGAGTTCGACCCGGGAGAGGTTGTTAAAGTTCGTGGGGATGTTTTGTGCCACCGCGTTCTCGTTCTGGGAGACGAAATACATGGTTTTCACGGGGTGTTTAAAGTTCACCATGACTGATTTTTTAGTCTCCCCCTCTTTCATCTCGAACTGGGAGAGCTGGAGCTGTGTTATGACGTACTCCACAGGGCGCGTCTGTAAGAACCGTCGCTCGTCTTCGGTGATGAACACGAAATCCGTGTCCAAGGAGAGATTGACCATGTTCGCCGTCGTCCCTTCTGGGGCGCCGAGGAACACCATCTGCGACAGCGGTCGAAACTTCACGCGCACCTCGACGTCCTGTTTCAACAGGGCACAGACGGGAATGGCCAACGCCGGGTTTCTGTAATTGTAGAACGGCAGGTCCAGGAAGTAGGTGTTGTTTCCTTGATATCTCAAGAAATCACCGTGTCCCGTGAGAAAGTACACCCCCTGCTTGACGTCGTCGTCGTTGTTGTACAACTGCTGGCGCATGTATATGTACTCACCGGTGATGCGTTGGATGGTCTGTCCACCGATGACGAGTTCGGCCCACTCCACCAAGTGCGTGCACACGGAGGGTGGGTAATAGACGTCGTTCCCAGCGTCGCTGTCGGGTACGGGGTCGCTCAGGGTAATCTTGAGGGTCATGTTTCGTATGAGGTCTCCCTTGTTACGTGGAATCCGACAGGACACCTCTTCCCCAAAGTCCGCTTTGCCATCGAACGGGGTCTCCAGACGTTCTTGGGCGAACTTTGTGTGTCTCTTGAAATTCATCAGGAAGTGCGAAAACGTGGGCTGTCCTGTGCACCACGTGTCGGCCAGTCCCACAGCTGCGAGTTTCAATGACATCTCTACTATAGGGTGAGTAAAAATTTGAGAAACAAAAAATGTGCGTTCTAGTAGATATGAATCTCCAGTTGCGGAAGTTCAAACCCGAAACGATGGGGGACGACAAGGTGTGCGTTTTCATCGGAAAGAGAGGTACGGGTAAGTCCACCCTCGTGGCGGACATTTTGTACTACAAGAAACATCTCCCAGCGGGGATTGTTCTTTCTGGGACAGAAGAAGGCAATCACTATTACAGCAAACACGTCCCCGACCTGTTCATCTACGGAGACTACGATAAAGAAGCCATCGAGCGAGCCATCGAGCGTCAACGGAAACTCGTGAGCGCTGGGAAATCAAATTGTGGGTGTTTCCTGCTCTTGGACGATTGCATGTACGACAACAAGTTCCTCAAGGACACGTGCATCAGACAATGTTTCATGAATGGACGACACTGGAAAATCTTCTTCATGTTGACGATGCAGTACTGTATGGACCTTCCCCCAGCGTTGAGAGCCAATGTAGACTATGTGTTCATACTCAGGGAAAACATCATACAAAATAGAGAAAAGCTCTATAAGAGTTTTTTTGGAATCTTCCCATCCTTTGACATGTTCAACAAGGTCATGGATGCGTGCACTGAAAACTACGAGTGTTTGGTCTTGGACAACACGGTGAAATCCAATAAGATTACGGATTGTGTGTTCTGGTACAAAGGGAACATCAGGAAAAACTTCAGGGTAGGGGCGCCCGAACTGTGGGCGGCGCACAAGAAGATGTACAACCCCGCACACATGCAGGACCGCCAGGGGGACCCGAAAAAAATGACGAAGAAGACTGCGCTCACAGTGACTAAAAAGAAATGAGCTCATACAGTAATATGTCAGACGGTGTGGTGACGTACAATCTGAGCGATTCCGGCGAGGGCATGGTCGCCCTCAAACCACCGGCGCAGCCACAGCTGCAGCCGCAGTCGGACACGCGAGAGCCCGTGAGCACGGCGTTCGTTGCGGATGAAAAAAATGTCCGTCAACAACATATGGATTCCACCGCCATCTCCGAAATCATGGAACCGGAAATGGTTCAACCCCTTGACCCCAGGATGCAGGGCGTCATGCCGCACATGATGGCCCCGCAAGCCGGTGCCCCGACGGCCTCTGGCTTTGCCATGCAACAACAACAACAACAACAACAACCGGAGAAGAAAAACCCGATGGGTCTCTCTGATGACCAAATGACGGCGTTGTTGGTGGCGGCGTGCGCGGCGGCGGCCGTGAGCAAGCCCGTGCAAGATAGATTGGTAACCTCTGTTCCCAAGTTCCTTAACGAACAGGGGAGCAGAAGCGCTGTTGGCCTCGCGGCCACGGGCGCAGTTGCCGCGGTTCTTTTCTATTTCGGGAAGAACTACATTTAAACTCATTCCCAGTTGAGGTTGCTGTAGATGGACCGGTCGAGACCGATGTAGTACGTCAGCAATGCCCCAGCGACGAAAGTCGCCGTCAATAAGCCACTCACTTCAAGTGTCTTCTTGACGTCCTTTCCGAATTCATCGAAATCCTCCTTCAAGTTTTTGAAATAGGAGTGCAACGCGTAGGTGAGAATGAGCGCGATGGCGGTCGACGTGAAGAAGAAGCTTCGGTCGACTGCGAGACGCGGGAGTCGGTTCACGACCAGACGCATCAGGTTGGGGACCACGAGCGTGATCAGGATGAGTCGCGCGGTGTAGTTCTCCACGA
>OBPR01000008.1_pt1 | contig 12804 bp, 9 predicted proteins | sample 1470861 | NCBI WGS metagenome assembly OBPR01 (sample SAMEA3282990, study PRJEB22092) | marine metagenome | biome: costal lagoon periodicay coneccted to the Atlantic Ocean; feature: ENVO:00002042 | collected 2014-06-21T11:40:00+00 | depth 0 m
TTGCGACTGTTAAAACATTTGATACCAAAACATTTTCAACTACATTGAGATCTTTGGCGACTGTTAAAATGTTTGAGACCAAAGCATTTTGAGTCACCGTGAGATCCCTAGATACCAAAACATTCTCAGTCACAGTGAGGTCGTTCGATACCAAGACGTTATGAGCTACAGTTAAATTATTAGACACAAACACATTTTCAGTCACCGTGAGGTCTTGATGAACTAAAACATTCCCAAGTACATCCACATTTGAGCGTGCGTACGCAGTGCCCGTGACTATAAGCTCAGTGACGTCTAAAACATTTGAGACACTCACGGTATTGGCATACAACCTCTCATCAATCTTGGCGTCTCCGTGGACAACTAAAATATTTGACGCGGTATCATCAACATACACATTTGAGCCAATATCTAGAGTATGTATTGGTGATGTGTTCACTATACCCACATTTGAGTCTGTAAATAAAGAACCATAGACATGAACATTCAGTGTGTTTGAGGAATCTGGTACAATATATCGCCCACTTGGGTCGCTCGTTGTATATGCGAGTACAAGTTCATCATCGTTCTCAATGTAACCCACCGCTACATTAGAATCTGGGCGCGCCATCACAACCCCCAAATCAAATACAAAGTCATCATCTGTATTGTTTTCACCGAGAACAATGATAGGGTCTTTAATCGATAAGTTTTCTGAGTGTACCAACGTCGTTGTTCCCCGAACGGCGAGATTACCTTCTATAAATACATCACGTTGTAAGGATACGTTACCCAATACTGTGAGTACATTTGATGCGGTATCATCAAAGTACACATTTGAACCAACATCAAGTGTGTGTATCGGAGATGTATTCGCGATACCGACATTGGAAATTGTCGTAAACGCAGTTGTTGTATTTATAAACTCAACCGTGTTGTTTGTTGTAACTCCATAATCAGTCACATCTTGGAGTGTTTGGTTATCCGCACTTATACCCGCATCCACAATTTCCTTTGTGACTGTGTTATATACCAATGTATTGGATAGAACACTTGTGTCGTAACGAATAGGCGCTACATAAAACCCACTAATCGGTGCTTCTACAACTGAATTTGATGCATTGATTAATACCGTATTTATAGCCTGTTCGTCTGGAACATTCTTACCAACCCGTATCCTTTCAGATCTTTCGATCGTATTCAGGTTCTTCGGCATTTATATAATAGGTCATTTTATTTTAACACAATGTAGTCCATCCAGTTCTTTTGTATCCCCAGAATGTATCTGTTTCCGTATCGTATACAATAAGACCTGGCTCTGGTTTTTTTATCATATCTGTACCCACTACACGAGGAACTAATAAACCGCGTGTCGTTGAATCAACGGCTAAAGCTGCTGATGGATGTGGGGTGCTTGAGCCCACGGTAAGACATCCATTTCCGTCAAGGGTCATAGAGTTTTCAAGTACATCATTGGGTCTCTTTGTCTTGAATACAAGACCACCTGGTCGCCCCGATGTTGTTCCATTATTTGCTTTTATGTACGCATTGATTTGAGCGAGTTCGTTAATCTTAATTCCATTGACTTCCCCAATTTCAGACACAATATTTGGTTCACTATAGATTGAAATTCTTGACGTTGGTTCGGTTGTCCCAATACCTATATTACTAGATGTCGTTAATGACGTTAGTACATTTGATAATTGTAAAGTTGTTACAGTATTGCTTTCATACGACATAATATCTTGGAGAGAACGGGGCAAGATACTTTCCACGTGTGTAAGTCGTGCGTCAATTGGTGGGATTTCATTTTGAATTGTGTGTACATTTGACTCGGTAGAATGTATTGTGGGTACGAGTGCCTCAAGTGGTTCAAATCTTGGAATGTGGGTTTCGAGAATGCCTACTCGTGGAACTTGGTCCTCCAAAGTCTTCACACGTGCTGGGAGTACTTCAAGTGCCTTAACACGGTGTTCCACCTGCGCAACTTTGCGTGTAAGTGGTTTCAGAACTTCCACGTGCTGTTCCAATTGCGCAACTTTGGGTGTGAGTGGTTCAAGCGCCTCGATGCGTGGTACATACGTTTCTAATCTCCCAATTTTTGGTACGTGTGCTTCAAGGTTCTTAATTCTTGGTACGCATGTTTCAAGACGCTCCGTTGCAGTTTCCAATGTATTCAAACGTGGTAAGTTTTCCTCGATGAGACTTATTCGCTTGGTTGTACTTTCTATAATAGGTATATATGTATTGAGTTTTCTCACGTCACTATCCGATTGAATTATAATGGGTATGTACGCACCAATCTTCTGGGTATCTTTGGTCAATCTCACAATGTCTTGAGAATGTGTATCAATCACTTTTGGAATGTATTCAAGTTTTGAAAATCTGGATTCAAATTTCTCCGTCTGTCTAACCCTGGGTTCGAGGGCATTTAGGGCGTACTCTAATGAATCACACTTGGTGATAATATGTGGAATGTGGTGTACATCTGTAACTTTAGAGGTCAATGTAGTACCCAACTGTTCGAGTGTTTCAATTCTCGAGACATTTGATTTCAAATCGGATTCTTGGGCCACCCCATACAATCGTCGTCCATCTCCAATAAACTCATAGGCAATGACCGAACGCGAGGCGCGCACTATACCATCCACGTGGAGTTCCGAACCGACACATACATTTCCTTGGGTGGTCACAGACGCGACCGTTAAATTATTTGACGTGATATCCCCAATTTGACTAAGTGTGAGACCTGTGAGATGACGTCCATCCCCATGATACTGGCGCGCGTGGATATCCTCTGTGACACGTAGATGAGGCATCACATACCCCAATTGTTCGTACGTGACGTTTGAAAGGAGACCACCATCACCAAAATAGGACTCGCTGTGTAATGCACCATCAATGGTGACGTTGAGAGGAGTGTCCGAGCGAATGGTGAGGTCACCATCATAGTCGAGAGACACCGCGTTACGACCCTTGACCATTTTGATTGAGGCACGGTCGTGGGCGTCAGTGTTTGAATCACCAACCACAAACTCAGGATTGTCTATATAGTAGGTGTTGATTGTGGTCACATTGACCACGTCCAATTGTTCAACTTCAAGGTGTTTAAAACGTGTTTTTACATTTGACGAAGACCCTAATTCAGTAATACTTTGGAGGGACAAATCATTTCCAAACACAACTTCTTTTGTCTCTGGGCTATACATGAGTACATTCGATGAGACACCATGTCTCATAGGCGACACATAGAAACCTGGGGATTCTATATGTGGTATCTCAGTTTTACCCGCGTTCAAAACGATTGTATGTTCAGGTTGATTTTCCGAAGTATGTCGACCAAGTCGTATCTTCTCCGTCAGATGGAAAGTATTGATGTTTTTCACCATTTATATATTAATGTATTTTAATTTGCGTATACGAGCCCAGCCATACCATTTTCTATCCTGAGAATGTTATAGTTTACGGCGTAAATTGGATTTACAATGGGTAATGATTCACTTTGTATCTTCGCAGAGTCTATACGGCTAAAATTGAGAGACCCCGAGGGTTGATGAAGACTTGATGTTAAACAGAATGCGTGAAAGAATATATCTGGAGACGTCACAAAGTTTGTATGATAGTAGTGTGATACATCAACAAAGTGGGTCTTTGCCCATTTATATTTACAAATATCCATACCATTGATACTCAACTTAATACGGTTACCCACAGCTGTGAGTGCGCTTTGTGAAGCTGTATTAGAACTCGCAATGTACTTGACTGGGTGATTAAAATTCAACTCCTGCACAAGCTCGTGTGATGGAATATTCTTTTGGACTTGGAATATGAGCATATCATTTGCACGAGATGCGATGTTCCCCCGTTCCTCGTTATCAACATAGTAATAGTTTGAATAGGCTTCCCAGTTATAATCTGCGGCATTTGGACCCCAGCGGATTCTGAGTTCCACATCATGATACTGAAGGGCAACCAAAGGTATCGCGGATTGTGCATTTTCACAGAAAAAGAATCGAAATGGATAGAAATAAGACCTTGAACTTATCCCTGGGTGGGGCCCATTTGAACTTTTTGAAACATTTTGGGCAAACGTATCAATCGCAATCGTTTCACAAAAGAGTGAATCCTGTTCATCTATCACCTGTCCACCAATCAAAAGTTGTACACTGTCGATATACTGGGACCAATCTTGGATGTCTACACACTCTGTACCATCATCTGGCACCAAGAAGGTGTATCCCAAAAGGTCGCCACTTCTCTCAACTCGAATCGTTGATAAAGAATTATTTTTCACAGCTCCATAGAGTGTATGTTTTTCAATGGACTGTGAAAAATTTGAATGTCTTTTAAATGACGAATTAAAAAACGATATCTCAGGGTTTCCTGTAATATGTTCATCCTGAGCGCCAATCGCCACTAACTGAACAATACCCGAAGACATAGTATACTACTTTAAAGGAAGAAAATTACAAATTAGGTTTTCTACACACAAATCTAAGAACGAGGAAATTATCGGCGTTATCATCTGATGGTTTAATTGTGGCGCCATTTTGATCACGAATCGTTACACTGAGACGGTCGACTCGCCTGATTGGGTCTATATATTGGGTGGCGATTGTGTAATTGTCTTTGAAAGTAATGAGGGCATTACCGTCAGTCACGAGACTCGCGAATGAACCTCGAATCATACTCATAGATGCTTGACCCGTGAGAACATTGGATGCTCGGTCAGAAAAAATGGAATCTAATTCGTCAATCGAAACATAGCAATGTTTGGTCGAAACATTAGAATTGATATGCGCCGCGAGGAGTCTGGCCTGAACAACATTGCGAAGTGGTTGTTGGAGATGGCATGTAAAAGTATTCGCACTGTCTTGACCAATGGTATCGACAGTTATGGTGTGATACTCGTAATCGAGGTCTGGGATAGTTTGGGGGGAAGTAACCAAAGCCATTTATATTACTTTAGATTAAAGATCCACCGATTCCATCTTCAATTCCATACGATGCATGGTCGGCGACGAGTTGTTGGGCACCACAGAGGCCACCTGGAGTCAAGCTCTTGGTGTACGCGCTACCCTCACTGGTGTGTCCAGGGGCACATTCCAACTTGTTCTCAAGATCAAAGATGGACTTTTCACTGATCGCCTTCACAGTGATGTGTCTGGGCTGGTATCGACTGGTCTTCTTGATGGCGCCAAGAATGTAAATCAATACAATCAAACCAAAGATGGACACAACGGCATTTCGGTTGGCTTTGTTGAGGGTAAACATTTATAATGTATACATATAATTTTTTTTTAAAGTGCGTTAAAGGTAATTGAATAGTTTCCTTATAAAGAGTAGATGGACGAAGAAATAGTCATTGATCGTGGAAATACTACTGTGATGAAATTAGACGCCGACGAACAGGCGCTGATGGATGAGATTGAAATATCGACACCACGCCCAAAACCCGTGCCCCGACCCGCACAACAAAGTCACAGACCACGTCCTCCTGTGCACCAAGAAGCTATGGATGCTTTTGTAAATCCAACCAAACAAACTGCCCCCAGTCAGCCCCAACAGGAACAGGAAATTGATTACGGTGATGACGACGACGAACCAATGTTTTTTGATGACGAGGGGCCAGGCCCCCAAGAGGAGATGCCCTCCAAGGGGTACTCGTCTATTGATGAAGAGAAGGCCGACCTCATTAATAAATTGGGACGCCTTGAGAAGAAGGGGTTTGCGGTGAACAAGAGACTCACGGCGTATTCCAATGTTGAAGAGTTGAGAACTGAGGTCAAGCGTATCACCTATAGCATAGATGTCGAGCAATCGATTCGATTTTCAAGACGAATGTTGGTGGCCTGTGTGACTGGCCTTGAGTTCCTTAACAAACGCTACAATCCATTTGAGATTCAACTTGAGGGTTGGTCTGAGTCTGTGATGGAGAATGTGGATGACTACGATGGCGTCTTTGAGGAGCTCTACGTCAAGTACCGCTCGAAGGTCAATGTGGCTCCAGAAGTCAAGCTCATCATGATGTTGGGTGGTTCAGCGATGATGTTCCACTTGACCAACAGTATGTTCAAATCTGTGATGCCCAATATGAATGATGTACTCAAGCAAAACCCAGACCTTGTGAACAATATGATGCAAGCGATGCAGAATACGACACGTGCGCCATCTGGTCCAGCGGATACAGCCCCTGTGGGAGGCACGGGCCAGTATGAGATGCAGGGACCTGGGATTGATATCTCGAGCCTCATGGGTGGTGTGATGATGCCCCCACCACCCCCAATGAACACCACACCACGACCACCGGTGGAGGATGACGACGATGATATTTCAGACATCGTGTCCATCTCAGGTGAATCGACGGGTGGTGAAGTCAAGGAGGTGAATATCGATGCTTCGAAGTCCAAGCGTGGTCGCAAGAAGAAGAAGACAGAAATTAATCTCTAAGTACAGTATAAATGATAGGTTATTGTCCTCTGGAGGAACTGGAACCTCCTGTAAGACAACAGGTTCCAGTCGGTGCTCCAAAGACTGAGACCGAGGCCAAACCACCAATGGGTCTCGAAGAAACTGAATGTAATTACGTCGTGATGGCTTTCATTGTCGGCGTTCTCTTCCTAGCCGTCTCTGATTCCATCAGGGCATAAATGTTTACTCTAATTCTACCTTTGGGTTTTCCCCGAGAGGTAAAGTTATCTAATATGTGAATGTCGAGCGTATGATAGTACCACTCTTTATAGATTCAAGTCCACCACCATTTGAGGTCATTACATCAACGACGAGGTCATATTTGTATGTTCGTGTACCACCTGTATCATATGGTGAAATGGTGACGGTTTTTTCTGTTGTGGTGACGGTGGGACTCCAAGGGTAAAAGTTTGATCCACCAAATATACTCTTCGTACCAACAGCGATGGGCACAGTGGATAAGGACCCGTCATCTGTACCTCCTTGAACATCAAGAATCATTGTACTTGAATCCACAACCGTCGAACCATCTGTACGCCTTAAAATACCAAAAATCTTAGCATAAAATGACGATTGTCTAAATGTAAATGTTATAGTTTTGTCGTTGAATCCTGTGATAGTGACTGCGTTTGAATACTTTTTACACGCCACCTGGTCAGAGTTTGTAATAATACCACCATTCACGTGAAGAGATGTATTCGCCGTTTCATCACCGAGACCAATAGCGACCTGGTCACCCAAATCAATGGCTCCATCTACGGTCAAATCTCCAGTGATTTCGAGATCACTTTGAACAAATGTTGTACTGGACCGTGGTTGAATATAGACATTACCCGTTGTACTCGACAGAATATTAGACGTACCCGCGGTTGTTTTGAGTTCTATGAGAGCATTACTTGTGGAATGTTCAATTCTTGGGGTCCCGTTATAGAGGTGAAATCGTGTCGCAGGTGTCGCTGTGCCTATACCCACATTACTCGTGTGAATCATATGAATACAATTCGTCATCGTACTGTTATTCGATACACCCATCACGAGACCCGTCGTACTATTCGTGGAATTACTGAACCCTCGAATGTATCCACCTTCTCCATCATTGGTATATATGAGCATACCAGTCTCTTTGTTGGTCCCTGGGCTCTCAAGTTTTAGAAGATTCACATTATCCGTGGAATCACTATATATGTGTACATTTGCTCCCACAGTTGAAGTACCAATACCCAAATTACCTATAGAATCAAATCGAGCAAATTCAAAATCATCATCACCGGTAACCTCGTGTACAAATGTAAGTGGACGTCGTGATGTACCATTGAGAAGATTTCTAATTTTATTAATAGAATCTACACCCTCCGTCGTTGAAAGTGCAAAACCAGACAACTTAAACGCACCCCCGGCACCAAACTCAATATCACCATTCACGACTAATTTGGTATTTGCACCTTTACCATTTGCGTCGGACCTCTGTCCACCGACAACGACTATACCGATATCCGTAATAACAAGTGGTTTATCTATTTCACTATCTTTTGCGGTAAGAATAGTTTCAAAATCTTCACCTGAACCTGTGTATGTTTGGAATACATGTTCTGCCGCGATGTGTCGGATTCTATCTGGACCCTGGTCGACCGATGACGCATCATTACCCTTAAAGAGTAATAGTTCGTTTTTTGTATATTCTGAGTCATATCGGCGCTCTTCAATGTGTGTATTTCCAAAGTCGTCCCCACTGAGACCAAAAAATGAAAGTTTATTTCCGATGACTACATTCCCCAAAACTTCGAGTTTGGCCCGAGGAATATCTGTACCTATACCCACGTTACGCGTTACATTATCTATGAATAAACCAATACTCCCAGAATCATATACTCTATATGGACTTTGTGTAATTCTATAATCACCATTACCCGTAACACCGGTCGACCAACCTGCGACAGGTATATCTCCATCGGCTTGAATATATGACGTAAATGCATTACCAAGATTTACATCCGTTTGCATCGATACGATAGCATCACCTCCCACGTGATTATGTACAAGAAGACCATTCTCTTGAGGATTCGCAGTACCCGTCGAGTACACCTCTAAATGTGCAGCCGGTTGGGTTGTACCAATACCCACACGACCATCACTTTTTAAAGACATCACGTACTTTTCATCTGTGTACGTTTCATCGGCGAGGTATATATCAAGCTTGGACTTGGACTTTCCAGATGCTATATCGTGTTTAGACATTTTGAATGTCGCTCGAACGCCATCACGAAATTCATTACCATCCCCTGTAAGATGTAACACAGTCAGGGAATCTGTAGTACTTACAATTGGATTTGTATTCGTCACGACGAGAGGTGAATCCAAATGATTATAGCCATTACTGTACGTCACAGGGTTATTGATGAACACAGTTCCACCGGATGTGTGAAGACGCCCCACAGGTGTAGATGTCCCAATGCCCACATTACTTGTTTCTAGAATGGTCATCTTTGGTGTACCCATTGTGGCTGTTCTACTCGCGTAAAAATTGAGACCTTTACCTGCAGCCACAATGTTTTCAATTTTATTTTCACCACCCGCGGTACTCGACAATACACGCATCGATGTATTTCCGGTTGAACCCCAAATATTACCATATACAGATGCGTTGCTCCCAATCACATAGATATTACCCGCAACTGTAAGTTTTTCCGTTGGACTTGTATTTGATATACCAACATTACCACCAGATGCAATGCGCATTCTCTCTACATTTTTGGTGTTAAATCGAATATTTTGGTGCGTGTTGGATGTACTCGCCCCATAGACTTCTATACTACTCACATTTGATGCCGTGGGTCCAGATTTGAGTGTAAGTACATTAGACGTACTGTCTCCACCAAATCTATCACCATGGATTGTAATGTTTGAACTTGAAAAGACCAAATCCGTCACAAGACTTGTTGTCGCGGTGTTCCCCACAACCGTCAACGTATTTGCCGTGCTCAGATTTGCAAATATTTTGGACCCTATGGAGAGTGTGTCCGTTGGGGCTGTATTGGCGACACCCGACGGTGCGGTACCGGTGGTACGTAAACCATTCATTTGAACATTACTACCAATCACAACTGGATTTATAGATAAAGGTTCCAAAGAAAGTAAGTTTCCAACGGTGATACCACCCGACCCAACTGCGAGTTTGTTCACATAGACATTACCAGTGGTATGCATCACATTCGAGCCAGTATCGTCAAAATATACATTTGAACCTAAAGCCAATGTGTGATTTGGAGATGTATTTGCTATACCTACACGACCCTCGGTATACAATTCACCATACACGTGAAGGTTCATTGTATTCGAGGTATCGACTGTAAATGTTTGGGTTGTAGGTCCACCGAATGTTCTTCCCAAGACAAATTCATTATCTGCGTGAATATAGCCAGCAATAATATTTGAACGTGATGGGTCATCCACCATAAGTACACCGGTGTCGTATAATCCGTTATTACCCGTACCCATCTGAATAACGGCATTTGATACAACAAGATTATTCACAACTGTATATGTTATACCCTGTGTTACAGATAAATTACCATATACATTCATACCCCCATAAATCTGGAGAAACCCACCATCGACGACTACGTTTCCGTTTCTAAATACAGCGATATTACTTCCACTTACAGCTTCTGAACCAACAAGGAGATGTTTACCCACGTATACATTCGTGGAGTATGTATTTCCAGTCACACTCAAGATATTTGAAGCCACGGCGTTTGCTGTAAGCCTTGACCCAACCCTAAACACATTTGACGTGTGTAAGTTTCTTGAAAATGTATTTCCATTCACGGTCACCAAACTTTCAGCATCTGGATTTGTATCAACAATGAACCTGTCCTCTCCAGATGTTAGAATTTCAAGCGTCCGCGTTGGATTTGTTGTACCAATACCAATCTTATCATCTACAAAAAGACGCGCCGTTCGGATACTCTTCTTTACATCTAAAATGATTTCCTCACCATTTGTGATGAACAAATCTGTACCTACAGATACATTTGTTGTCGGATTCGTATTCGCGATACCTAAACGATTTACAACAAGTTCGTCTGCCTCAATCTCAGAAGTAATAATACTTCTGACACTGGTGAGAACATCCTGTTCTAATGGGTCTGCGTCGAGCGAAGACACATAAATTTGGTCAAAACGTACGGTCCGTCCCATTTATATTAGTTACCGAATAAAATTCCAGCTAAACCATCACGGATTCTGAGTACATTATAATTGACCGCGTACACATAAAGGGGTTGATCGGCTGGTCTGAGTGAACCCTTTTCACATCCACGAAGTATGAGCTTGGCGTTATCTAACCGACTAAAATTACACGTCCCAGATGGGTTATAACCTGACGCTTTCGTACAGAAGTGGTACGCAAAATATCGTGTATAGAAAATGACGTCTGTGGGGTACTGGTATTCAATAACACCATGTTCGGAATTGTAATAGTTTTGTACAACGTGAAAGTATAATGGAGACATGTTCTCTAATAAGGGTGTCCCATTGAGATGTATATCTGCATTTTTAAACGTAAAACGGTCATTTGGGGCATCATCTGTGGTTGTTCCAAATCCAAAAAATAACGTCTTGACTGGATGATTAAATATAGATAAATCTATATCATTCTGTCCTCCAGATTCAATTTTATTATCCGATACCGTGTTTAGGGGAAATTCGGCGCGTTGTACTTGGGTGATAACAAAATCCATATGACGCTTGGCCATAGATTCTCGCTCATCTGTGTCCAAATAAATGTAGTTACCATATACTTTTATGTGTTTATCGGCCTCTAATACGTCTTCAAATTGGGTGAGGTCAAAATTAATCTTTATTTCAACTTGGTGATGTTGAAGAGACACGAGAGGTAGGAATCCCCCGTGGTCACAAAAAAAGAAATGGAAGGGGAGAAATCCAGGTGCACCACCCGGGTTATGTTTATTTGTAAAGTTCAAAGATTTTGTGTTTGTATCCGCGAGATAATTTGGCCATATTTCGCTATAATAATCGTAATGTTGTGAATCAACTTTTTGCCCCCCAATATAAAGGTCAACCGTGGAATTGTAGAATAAGTTGGATGCGACCACATTACCTTCACACCATAGTCCATTTATAACATCACCCAAAACAGGGATAGTAATGTGTGGGTCTTTATCACTAATAGTTTTGATAAACTTGGGGGCTTGGGAAAAATTCGTATGCCGAGTAAACTTCATACGAAAGAAAGAATGTCCTTCATCACTATTCAAGTAAACATCCTGTACACCCTTTGAAACAAGTTGTATTAATGCACCAGACATATATGTATTATTCAGATTATAAAAATAGACACTTTCCCTGAGGGAAGTCTGGTTTTTCTTCGATATCCGGTTTGCCGTGTATCTTGAAACCACCTTGTCGATACACCTTCATTCTCTTGTAATACATAGCCGTAAAGATAGACCATGGGTCGTGGACATCATAGATGTGGGGATTGTTCTTTTTTCCCTTGGTCTCTCGCATAATACGTCCAATACTTTGTACAATATCAGACTTTGGGGACGCCAGAATAACTGTATCGAGTGTTGGTATATCCAGACCCTCATGGGCTTGACTGAACGTCGCAAATATGATTTTCTTTTGGGAAGACGCCTGGAGGTCCGCCTCCTTCATACCACCCATATAGAGGCCCGAGCTCTTTGGGAAACACTGGTGAAGCATCTCACAATGCAACCTCCGGTCACTGAGTACGAGGAGTTGTCGTGTCCCCGCGGACGCTTTTTTGACCAGTTCTACGAGCATTTGGTTTCTCTTTCTGTCCTCGACAACCTCGGTGACCATATTGGGCATAGACAGTTTCCCATTACGTGTACATGGTGGGGCATTTCTATAGTTCTGGGACTCGTATACAATTGGAAACACCTCCACCTGTTCCTGGTTTTTCCTCTCAACCGCAAAGAATGTTGGACCCATAAACCAGTGCAACACCTTCGTGAGACCATCCTTCCGCTCAGGAGTTGCCGAGAGACCAAAGATATGCTTGGGACACATCTTAAACAGGGACTGGGAGAACACTTTTGCACATATGTGGTGCGCCTCATCGACAATGAGTGTACCTATCGAGTCAAAATCACTGAACGAATACTCCTTGAGAGAGAGGGATTGGAGCATCGCAATCACAAAGTCACACTCCACCTCCTTTTTGTCCTGTTGAACAACACCAATCGTGGCACCCGGACAAAACTGTTGAATACGCTCCTTCCACTGGTCCGCCAAGAACTGCTTGTGGACAACAATCATTGTACGGTATCCCAACTTACACGCTATCGCCAAGGATACGGTGGTCTT
>OBPR01000011.1_pt1 | contig 10580 bp, 6 predicted proteins | sample 1470861 | NCBI WGS metagenome assembly OBPR01 (sample SAMEA3282990, study PRJEB22092) | marine metagenome | biome: costal lagoon periodicay coneccted to the Atlantic Ocean; feature: ENVO:00002042 | collected 2014-06-21T11:40:00+00 | depth 0 m
TCCCGTCTTTGTGCCCACCCTGGAGTTCGAGGACGAGGGTGTTGAGGTCTTCGTCACCGTGGAGGAGCTGAGCCACCACCTTGGCGTAGAAGACGTTGGAGGCAAACTGTAGGGTTATGTTTGAACTCGGGCTGGTCATGGACCCGGAGTGTGTGTAGTAGTGCGTGTTCGCCAGGACCATCCCGGTGTCGATGTAGGCCACGTTGCTGACCGTTATGTTCGAGGTGAACGTGGGGTCCAGGTAGGTGGCTCTCGTGTTTTCGAGGTCCGCGATGTCATCTCGCGCCGTCGAGAGTAAGGCGGCGTTGCTGTCCACGTCGGTGCGTAAACCCTCAATCAACGCCACGTTCGCTAAGAGCTGTGTCTGCAGAGCGACACCGTCGAGCTTCGTGCCGTCCCCGTAGTACTCGAGGGCGGTGATGTTGGACGCGGCATAGATGTTCCCTGAGGCTTTCAAGCTCCACGTCCCCGTGTTTGTGAAAGACACGGTGTCCGAGGTCGTGGGGGACACCGTGGTCACTTGTTGCAACGTAGGCACCTTGGTCTCCAACGTTCCAGGGGCAATTTTCTTGAGGTCGTTGTTGGTGGTGTTGACATAGACGTAGTTAACACCAGTCATCGATGTGAGCACGTTCGCGTTGGGGATGTCGTTGGCGCGACCGATGCCCGTGACGAACACGGACCCATTTGACCCTGACTTCACACAGACCCCCAAGTTTTGAATCAGGTGGGGGAGGGTATCATAGGGTTTCGTGTCCATAATTCCACCCGCGACTGTGTTCGACACGTACACAGTCTTTCCGACATCGATGCCAGTCGTGTTCACACCCGACGCTCGTCCATAGGTTATGGCTAAACCTTCCCCACCGTTGGCCACGGTGTCGTACACCACGCCGATGGCCGGCATGGTCGCACTGTCGTTCGACTGTGCAAGGGCGACGTTGGCAAGGTTTTGATTGTGCGCACCGTTGATGTACACCACCGCACCCTTGTTGAGGTCCACTCCGGTGTCATTGTAAATTTTGATGAAGGTGTTGTCGTTGTGTTCGTTCACCCAGTTTGTGCCATCGTAGATGAGACGCTGTTCCGCGGTGAGTTCACTGGTGTTGATGACGACGTTGTCCAACTGGTCCACCTTGATGCCCACATTGGACGTGAGGTCGGTCGTCAGAGCTGTGTGTGGATTCGTAAATGACGTGATGCGCGAGGTCGCGTTCCCGAGGGTCGTCACACCTTGAAGGGTCACGTTCGAGAGTGTGCCACCGTCCCCGTAATAGACAGCGGCGTTGGCGGCACCCCGAACGTCGAGGGTGTGCGATGGTAGTGTGGTGCCCACACCCACCCTGGAGGTTGCCGTGTCCACGAACAAGTCATTCGTGGCGACGGCGACGTTGCCCACGACGTTTAATTTATAGCCGAGACTGACGTCTCCCGTGAGTCGGTCAGCTACGAGGGTGTCGTCCTTCCAAGCACCCGAGTTCACGTCGGGGTCTCTCACAGCCACGTAAAAGTTATTCGACGAGTTCCTCCCAACGGCAACGTACGCGTTGGAATCATCTGCAAACGTGACGGTCGACGCACCACCATTGGTGTCATTGAGGTAAATTTCAGGTTCCGTGCTATCGATGCGAATCGCAGAGACCCCCTAACCTAGGCTTTCGGCCGTGATGTGCACCGGGTACGTCGTCGTGTTCGGTGAAGTGAAGTTCAACGTGTGCAACCCTTGGATGGTGTACGCATTCAACGTGTTCACGTTGGCGTCCCCCCTCACGTCGAGTTCGTACAAGGGTGCGGTGGTGCCCAGACCAACCCGCCCTGTGAGGGTGTCCACGAACAGATTGGCCGTGCCCACTTCGAGATTCGAGCTCACGTAGACATTACCGGCGACGTGAAGGTTGGCCTGTGGTGCCGTGGTGGCGATGCCCAACAGTCCACCGGTGAGGCGCATCTTTTCAGAGCCACTCTCACTGAAACGAACGTTGGAACCGTTCACGTAGGTTTGCCCCGATGCATCTTGGTAGAGGGCAAAGCCCGTGGACGTGGCGTGGTCGTAGTGGGCCACTCCGGCGGTGTCGCTCGTGCCCGTGACGTCGCCCAACTTGAGTCGACCCACGACACCCGTGATGTCCGCATTGGGGTCCACAGAGAGACCACTCGCATTGAGCGTGGCCACGTTCGCGTCGCCCCACACATCGAGGGGATAGGCCGGTGCGGTCGTCTTGACACCGACATTGGCGTCTGCGTAGATGGTGGCTACATTGGCTGTGCCTCTCACGTCGAGTGTGTGTGAGGGTGCATTCGTACCCACCCCCACTCGACCCGTGGTTGTTTGCACGTAGAGATTGGCCGTCCCCACCCCGACGTCCGCATCCACACTCAGACTACCGTACACGTGCACCGCGAGGGCGTTCGCGCTGTCTGGCACGATTTCCGTCGACGATGGGTCGCTGAGGGTGTGGGCCAATGTGAGTTCTGCCTCGTTGCCTCTGTATCCCACGACGACGTTCGAGGAGGGTCGGGTCATGATGATGCCCATGTCGAGCGTGTCCGAGACGTTGTTGTTCGCCAATTCCACGATGGCATCGTTGATGATGGTGTTCGTGGTTTTCAAAAACGTGGTGGTCCCCCCGACCGTGAGATTACCCGTGAGCTCCACATCACCCCCGACGTCTAACTTGGACCCACTGAATGTGAGATTCGGACTATCGACGAGGAAATCATCGGCACCCACGTAGACGACGCGTCCGGGGGTGAGTGTACCCACCGCGAGGGTTTGTGTGGTGACGTTCGCCGACACGGTGATGTTCGATGTGAACGTGGGGTCCAGGAGGTCCGACTTCAATGCAGCCACTTGGTCGGTGTAATTCTTGGCGATGGCGAGATTTGCATTAACCTGTGTGTCGGTGTACGCCTTTGCGTCGGCGAGATTTGATGCGATGTTTTCATTCAGTTTGAACACATCTGTGGCCAACTCCGTTTTCGTGGCTCTCGAGGTTTCGAGGTTGACGATACGAACGGCGTTCGATTCATGGACCGTGTACAAATTAGAGAGTCGCGAGCTGTTTGCAGCGAGGTTTGATTCCAAGATGACGATGCGTGCGGTGTTGGAATCCACATCCCTCTTAAGTGCTACTGGTTCGGAACCCACGTACACGGTGTCTCCGACGGTTATGTTCCCAGCCACGAGGGCATTCCCTTTCGTGACTTCAAAGCCGGTCACTGCGTTTTCAAATACCACGGTGTGTGTGGTGTTCGCCCCGTTGTCAGTGATGCTTTGGAGTGTCGTTCGCACGTTCGAGAGGAGTCCACCGTCGCCGATGAACGCGTTTGCGTAGATGAAACCACCTTCGGTGATGAACGTGTTGCTGTTGACGTTTAGGGTCTTGTCCACGAACACGGAGCCGTACACGTGGACGTTCATGTGTTTTGCGGTGTCTGGGAGGATGTGCAACTCCCCGGGGTCCGATGTGGTGTACGCCAACATTAACTCATTCTCATCACCCCTGTACACGACGGCGACGTTGGCCTCGCCGCGACCCATGACCAAACCCGTGTCAGCGGTGGTGGTGGTGTTGTTAGCAGCCACTTTGATGATGGCATCTTCCACGGCGAGGTTTTCCACGTTCAGGAACGTGGTGTTCCCGGACACGGTGAGATTGCCACCGACGACGAGGTCCTTCGAGGTGGTTATGTTTTTGGCTTGCACGTCACCGTACACGTGGAAATCGATGTCATTCGTGGGGTCGGGTGTGAGGGTAGCGCCATCGATGCTGTCGGTGCTATGGGCGACGATGAATTCCGTGGCACTGCCGTCGTAGCCAAAGACGACGTTCGAGGGGTTTTGACAACTGATGATGATCCCGGAGTCCACGAGCCCGTTGTTGCCAATGCCCAAGATGGGGTCCCTGATGTACACGTTTTCAGAGTACAAATAGGACGTGGCCCCGTGCACGTTGAGGTTTCCATAGATGGATGTGTTCCCTGTGAGTTTGTTGTTCACCCCGTTGAGCACCGTGCTCGTCCCCGCGGCGTAGATGTTCCCAGACACCTTTGTGTCCCCACCCACGTGAAGTTCGTACTCCGGTTCAACGTTCACACCGACGAATCCGGTGGTCTTGAGGGCCGTGGGACTTCCGGTGAGCACGAGGGTGTTCGATGTGGTGTTCCCCGTGTCGGAGATGTATTGGAGGGTGAGGTTGGAGATGTTCCCCCCGTCGCCGGTGATGATGCCATCGAACGAGGGGTCCACTTCGAGGGCGGCGATGCGCGCACTGTTGTCCTGCAACCGCTCCGGGAGCACCTCAAGGGCGGTGATGCGCGCGCTGTTATCGGCCAAGTTGCTCTCGAGGTTCACGACGCGTGCCGGGTATGTTTCCAAGGTTGTGATGCGAAGGTGGTTGTCGTTCAGCTGTGTCTGTAAATTCGCGATGTTTGCAAAGTTGTTGGACGTTCTCACCTGCAGATTTGCGATGTTCGCGGTGTGCACAGAAATTCTGAAACTGTTGTCGTCGAGGCGCGAGCTCAAGGTGCTTATGCGCACGCTGTTGTCTTCGAGGTTGCTCTCGAGGTTCGTCACTCGGGTGGCATTCGCCTCCAAGTTGCTTTCTAAATTGACGATGCGAATGACGTTCGACGCGTGATACGCGTAGAGCGTGGTTATTCTATTGGCATTCTGTTGTAATCCAGATTCCAACGTGCTGATGCGTAGGCTGTTCGCGTTTAAATTACTTTCGAGGTTCCCAACTCTAATAGCGTTGGAGGTCATTTGGGTTTCTAAATTGGACACTCGCACCAGATTGGCTTCGAGCAGGCTCACCCGGGACGAGTTGTCCACGAGATTGACTTCGTGGGCAATCCCCGTGAGCGTGCGCCCGTCGCCAAAGTACGCGTTAGCATAGACGTCGCCGACGACGTTCATCGTCAGCAGGTTCGACGTGGTCGTGATGTACCTATCGGATGCACTGTTCGCGGTGTACGCAAACGTGAGTTCATCCACACCCTCTCTGTAGGCGATGCCCACGTTGTCCCCGGGGCGTTTCATGACAACGCCGACGTCGTACAGGAGGTTTTCATTCACGTTATTCTGACCTAACTCTAAGATTGGGTCGGTGATGGAAATGTTTTTGGATGAGATGAACGTCGCTTCACCCATGGTGATGAGGTTCCCCTCGAGGTAGACGTTTCCCCGGGCATAGATGACGTTCCCCGTGGTCCCGGTGTCGTCCACGTACACGTTGCCACCGAGACCCATCAAGTTGCTGAACTCCGCACCACCAAACAAGCGCACCGTGGTGTTCGTCTCATTCCCGGTGTCCGTCACCTGCTGAAGGTTTTTATCCGACGCCACGACCTGTGTGGTGACGATTTCCTTCGTTGTCGAATTATATGCTAAAACGTTCGTGCTCACCTCGTTGTCGAACCTGATGGGCGACACGAACGTACCCGCATGTGGTGCCTGTACTATGGTGTCCGAAGCATTCACAATGATAGTGTTCCCAGCCTGTGACGGAGGCTGCACTTTACCAATGCGAACCTTCTCCCCGCGCTCCACGGTATTAAGGTTCTTCACCATTTGATATTACCTAGTATTTTAATTTGCATATCGAAGGGCACCGATGCCATTTTGTATGGTGAAGATGTTGTAGGAACAGGCATATATTTTATCGACGAGCACCTGACTTTCACTGTGTATCTTAAAGCAATTCACGCGCGAAAAGTTGAGCGTCCCCGTGGGTTGCAAACTCGTCGTGTTATGGGCGAAGCTGTACATGAACACATCGGGAGACGTGACGGCGACGGTGTGGTAGTAGGCACTCACGTCCATGAAGTGTGGACGCGCCCACTTGTACGCGGTGAGTTCCACCCCGTTCACTGACAATTTCAAACGATTCGACGGCGAGGTGAGTGCGTTATTGGCCGTGATGTTTGAACTGGCGATGAATTTCACCGGGTGGTTAAAGGTGAGTTCTTGGGTGAGTTCCTCCGACGCGGCGCACTCCTGCACCTGGTAGATGAGCATGTTGATGGTCTGACTGGCGATTTGTTCGCGTTCCACGGCGTCGAGGTAATAATAGTTCGAGTGGCACTCCCAGTTGTAGTTCCCGGCGAGGGGGCCCCAACGCACGCGAAGTTCCACATCCTGGTAGCCAAGGGCACACACCGGGAGCGCGCTCTCGAGGGCTTCACAAAAGAAAAAACGCAGTGGGTAGAACATGGACTCTCGACCGCCTGGACCGAGGGCACCCCTAGAGCTGTTCTTGGCGAACATGTCGAGCGCGACGTTTTGGCTGAAATCGGAGGTTTGACGGTCGATGACTTGTCCACCCACGACGAGCTCCACGCTCTCGATGACCGAGGTCCAATCCGTGATTTCCACCGCCTTGCTTCCGTCGTCTGCGGTGAAGTAGGTATATCCCAACATGTCGCCGTTGCGAAGGAGGGTTATGGACGAGTACGAGTTCGCCCGCACGGCCCCCTGAATCTGCTGTTTCTCCACGCATTGTGAGAACGGGGTGTGTCGTTTGTACGTCGCCGAAAAATGACTCATTTCTGGTTCGCTCGAGATCCATTCATCTTGAGCGCCCAGGCACACGAGTTGCGCGATGCCCGCGGACATGGCTTTACATTACATTGAGAAAAATTAAAGATTCGGTCGCCTGCACACGAAACGAAGGACTAGAAAGTTGGCACCGGCCACGAGGGGGTTTTTGATGGATTCCCCACTCTGATTCATCAGGCGCACGGTCAATCGGTCGATTCTGAGAATCGGGTCGATGTACTGCACGGCGATGGGGTAATTATCTTTAAACGTAATCAGTTCGCTCCCTTCGCTCACGACGCTTCCGAAGGCGCTGCGCACCATGGACATGTTCCCTTGGCCCGCGTGGGTGTTCAACGCCGTACCGGAAATGGCGGCGCGGTCGTTGAAGTGGCTGTCTAACTCATCGATGGAAATGTAGAGGTGTTCGGTCTGTTGCACGTTCGCGTGCACGTGTGCGGCCAGGAGACGGCACTGCACGACGTTGCGCAACGGGTTCTGGAGGTAGGCTGTGAACGTGTTCGCGCTGGCCTGACCGATGGTGTCCACGGTGATGGTGTGGTACTCGTAGTTGAGGTCAGGAATCGTGGCCTCCGAGGTCACGAGCGCCATTTTATACTAGATGCTCAGATAATTTCGTAGTCCGCTTGTTCGCGAACAAACTTTTCAGCCCCGCACACACCACCCGGTCGCTGGGTGGAGTACGTGCTCTCGCCTTGCTCACCAGAGCCGGCCACGCACTTGGACTGCACTGGAAGGTCGAAGAAAGAGCCCTCGTTCTTCACTTTGATGACCAACGGCATGGGTTCGTAGTAACTGCGCGCGGTCATGACGACGAAAAGGATCACGACGAGGACGGCGATGGCGGACAACGCGTTTCGGTTGGTTTTGTTGAGATTGAACATTTTATTATTATAGATGGAGAAAAAAGTGCGTTAAAGAATTCAATTACTTTTAAGGTAATACATCAGATGGACGGTGAAATCGTGCTCGACCGCGGCGAAACCACGGTCATGAAACTCGACGACGGTGAACAACGACTGATGGATGAAATTCAAATTTCAGTGCCTCAGCCTCGGCGCGTGCCCAGGCCGAAGCCCACCCCGTACGCGCGACCCCGACCGTCGCCTGCGATGGAACGCCAGGAAGAAATCGATGCGTTCGTCAACCCCAACAAGCAGAGCGCCCCGCCGCCTGTGCACGGCGGCGGTGGCTTCGACGACGAGGACGAGGACGAGGAGGAGCTCTACAACGACATGGACTTCGACGACGAACCGCAGCCGCGGGAGACGCCCTCCGCTGGGTACGCCTCCGTGGACGCGGAGAAGATGGACATCCTGAACAAGTTGGCACGACTCGAAAGGAAGGGGTTCGGCGTGAACAAGCGTCTCAACGCGTACAGTTCCATCGAGGACTTGCGCAACGAGTACAAGCGCGTGACCTACACCATCGACGTCGACCAGAGCATTAAGTTTTCGCGAAAGGCTCTCATGGCCACGGTGACGGGTTTGGAGTGGGCGAACAAGAAGTACAACCCCTTTGAACTCTCTTTGGATGGCTGGTCCGAATCAATCATGGAAAACCTAGACGACTACGACACCGTGTTCGAGGAATTGCACGTCAAGTACGGTCAGAAGATGCAAGTGGCCCCCGAACTCAAGCTTCTCATGATGGTCGGTGGCTCTGCGATGATGTTCCACCTGACGAACAGCATGTTCAAGGCGGCCATTCCCAACTTGCAGGACGTTTTGAAACAGAATCCGGGTCTTCAACAGAGCATGGTGAGCGCGGTGCAGAACGCCATTCCACGAGGGCAGTCCGCGTCCCCCGCGCCTTCGCCATCGGGTTCCTCCTACGAGATGCAAGGTCCTGGGTTCGACATCGGCAGTCTCATGGGCAACGTCATGATGCCCCCACTACCGCCGATGAACACGAGCGTGCCAGTGGCTGAACCGGATGTGGAGGCCGAGGACGACGACGTCTCGGACATCGTCGCCGAAGACCTCATGGAACGCGAGAACGAGAACATCGACGACGACGTCAAGGAGGTGGACATTCAGGAAAAGTCAGCGCCGAAACGTCGTGGGAGAAAGAAGAAGACAGAAATAAATCTTTAGATACTATAACACAGGATGGCTGCGTTGAGCATGTGCCCAATCGAGGACGAGGTGGCACCTCCCCGACGCCAGGTGCGACCCAACGTGGTTCGCGCACAAGAGGCAGTTCCGGTGATGGAGCAAGATACTGAGTGCAATTACCTCATTCTTTTCTTCATCGTCGGAGTTATTGTATTGGCACTCATGGATGCCATGTAAACCCCAAACTCACTCTCCCACGGGGACACCCCCCGTGGTAAAGTTGGCGTTTTAGTAGGTGAAAGTTGCCTTCGTCTCCGTGTCTCTCTTGATGTTCAGGAGTTTACCACCACAGCTGGTCGTCAACTCGATGAAAAAATCATAGTAGTACGCCACGACATCAGCACCCTGCCGCGGGAACGCCACGTGTGGGTCCAGACTGATGGTCGTCGCCGTCGTGTCCACGATGCGACTCCATGGGTACGGATTTTGTCCACCGAAAATGTTTTGCGTCCCGATGGCGATAGGGATGTTCGACGTCTGTGTGTTGTCGCTGTGCCCCCCGTGTACCTCGAGGAGCATGGAACTGAGGTACTTTCCATCCGCTGCGTAGCGGAGCATGGCGTGAATTTTCGCATAGAACGCCCCCTTATCAAAGGTGAGGATGACTGTTTTATCCTGCGTATCTCTGACACTAAAGGTGTTGCTATACGTCTTTCGCGCCACGGCGTCGGAGTTAATGATGGTGCCCCCGTTCACGTGCAGTGGAGCCGCGGGTTCGGTAATTTTAATACCCACGGCATCACCAAACTCGATGCGCCCACCGAAATCGATGTCCTGTTGGACCGTGAGCGACCCCCGGACGACGACGTTGCCCCCGGCCGGGTACAGGTACAGGTCGTTGTCAGCGCTGTTGAGGTAAATGTTCGACGTGGCCGATGCAGTCTTAAAGTTCAACGCGGCGTTGCTGGTGCTATGTTCTATTAAAAGGTTGCTGTCGTACACGTGCAAGTTGGCCGTGGGTGCCGATGTCCCCACACCCACGTGTCCGTCCTCACCCACGAAGAGGCCATCCACCTGAGTGCCGTCGTTCACGTAGCCAAGGACGACGCTGTTCGAGGTTGCCCCTTTCTGTGCCTTGAGGAACCCCCCGTGCCCTGGACCCATCGTGAGTTGCAACGCACTCGCACCGGTAGAGTTCTCTACATTTAATAGAGTCACCTCATTCGCACTGTCGCTGTACACGTGTAATTTATTAGATGCCGCATCTGTCCCTATGCCCACGTTACCATCGGCCTGCATGCGCACCTCTTCCCCTGTCCCTTCCTCACCGAATCGAAACACGAGGTCGGCCTGTTCGAGCACACGGACGACGCCATCACCCGTCGTCCTGTCCGTTAAAATCTGAAGGTTGAAGGTGTCCACGAATTGTCCCGCATCGATTTTAAAGTTCCCTTGTTCGATGTACAGACGCGTATCGGCGGCGATGTCGTCTTCCGTGGAATTGATGAGCACCTGCCTGTCCCGGATGCGCAGCACAGGGGTGGGGTTATACTTCCCAGGAATGCTTGTGTCAGATGTTATGATGCTCTCGATGTCATCCGCGTCGAGCGCCTCACCGGCATTGTACACGCGGAAATCGTGATACGCCGCGACGTGCCGAATGCGGTCGTTTCCACCGTCGTTGGATTTGAAAAGAAGCATCTCCGTGTCCTGACCCGCCGTCACCCGTTCCTGCAGGAACGACTCGTCATTGGTGTCGCCCGAAACTCCTCGAAACTGCAGTTTGTTCCCCAATCGCACGTCTCCGTTGACGTCCAATTGGTACTCTGGGTCGTTCACGTTGATGCCCACCTTCCCTGTGTTGTCGATGACGAGACGGGTGTTCGTATTTAAATCACTCGCGTCGTTTGCGATTTTAAACTTTGCACCGTCCGAGAACGAGGCACCCGATGCCCATCCATCAG
>OBPR01000013.1_pt1 | contig 10152 bp, 10 predicted proteins | sample 1470861 | NCBI WGS metagenome assembly OBPR01 (sample SAMEA3282990, study PRJEB22092) | marine metagenome | biome: costal lagoon periodicay coneccted to the Atlantic Ocean; feature: ENVO:00002042 | collected 2014-06-21T11:40:00+00 | depth 0 m
TCTCGCCTGCACAAACAGACTAGCAGGACAAACGCTTTTAACGCCTGCTTTTTGGACCTGATCATTCCAACTTAATTAGAATAGCTAAGTCCGCCCATCCCGCTTTGAATGCGAAGAACGTTGTAGTTGGTCGCGAACATGTGCATGACTTGCGAGTCGGTGGCGTTCGCCTTGAGCGTCACCGCGACTTGAGCATTGTCAATGCGCGAGAAGTTGCACGTACCAGTCGGTTGGTGTTCTTCCGGCTTGAGCGCGAAAGAGTAGGAGTACACACCCGGGTACGGGGTACCGGAGTGGTGGTTGAACGGTTGCACTTGGTTGAAGTACTTACCCTTTTGTTCCTTGAAGCGGTCTTGACCGTTGAGGACCAACTTGAAGGTGTCGAGCGGACCCGCGGAGAGGGAGAGCGCAGCGCCTTCTTCGGCCCATTGCACGCTGGAACCGGAAGAACCAACGGAAAGGAGCGGGGCACCGGTACCTTCGGAGATCGGCACGTGGCAGTTACCGTACGCCGTCGGGTTGGCTTCGAGGACGACGGAACCAGCGGTCGCGGCGTTGGAGGTGAAGTTCCAGTGTTGGGCGTTGGAGGAGCCACCGTCGTTGAAACACCACACAAGTTCCTTAATTGGGTGGTTGTAGGACAGGCGCACTTGCTTGGTGGAACCGGCGGTGACCGTGTCCGTACCAGTGTGTTGCACTTGCTCGATGAGGTATTCGTGACCCTTTTGCGCGAAGCGGCGGCGCTCTTCGGTGTCGAGGTACACGTAGTTGCCCCACACCTTGAAGGTCGAACCATCGGTGTATTGGGAGAATTCAGACGACAAATCGAAGTCGATGCGGACTTCGTGGTATTGAAGGGCAATCAACGGCAAGTACAAACCCGGGTTGCGGTTGAAGAAGAACAAGAGCGGGAGGAAAACCGTGCCGGCCGTGGAGGCAACCGGGTTGGTCGTCATCTTACCGTAGTTCGCCTTCTTGGAGTCGTCCAAGTACAACTCCGAGTACAAACGCCACCACTTTTGGTAGTGCTTGTCGATGCGCTGACCACCGATGCTGAGTTCAACATCCTTGATCGCACGTTCGGCGACCCAGCACGCATCGAGGTTGGCGGTACCGGCCTTGGTGCCGAGGGACGCGGTGACGAGTTCGACGTACATGTCGCCGATCAAATCACCGTTACGGGCAATGGTCACGGACACACGGCCGTTGTTGGACGCGGTACCGTTGACAGTTTGTTCGATGTTTTCCATCGCGAAGTTCGTGTGTCGCTTGTACACAGCTTGGAAGAAGGTAACCTTCGGGTTACCCGTGAGATACACGTCTTGGGCGCCGTACGCCACGAGTTGCATGAGACCACCGGCCATTGTGAGATTTTTGTACTATATACTGAGATTTTTTTTCTGACCAAAATCGCGGGGTGCGAAATTTTGGTCTCGATCTTTTCTCAGTCTATACAAATGTCTGATCGCCCTGAAGAAGAAGTGGAAGAGTTTGTGTCCGATGATGATATCATCAATGATGAAGAGGTCTTCGACGACGACGAGGAGGAAGAAGAAGAAGACGACGACGATGAGATTCAGGGCGACCTTGGATTTTTGATGACCGGTTTGCTCGCGACGCCGGATGGCGACACGGTGTGCTCCGCCCTGGTGAACATCGCCACTCAACTCGAGATGCAAAATAAGATCCTTATCAAGATGCTCACCAAGCTCTCCAAAAAAGACAATTAGAAAAATCAACCCATGATTAATAAAATGGAAGATGGAACTCATTACATCGACAAAGACCCCGATACTCGGGAGTCTCAAATGGAACAAATGAAATGTAGAGTCCAGTCTCTGAATCAAGAAGAGGTACTCCAATATATCGACTACATGGAAGAAAAGTGGTGTTTGAAAAAAGGCTCCGGGTTCAACTCAGCCTCGCTTGGATACACACAGTTACTCAATCCTGAAGACATCGGTGACGATGGTCGGGTTTTGAATTACGATATGAAAGCGATCGACGATCGACGATCGAGATATATCAAGATTTTGAGTGAACTGTATCACCGAGCGAGTGCTATTAATATTCAAGAGTTGGAACCGGAAGACGATGGCCTGAAAGTGTCGAGACGAATCAATCGAATCATTGAACAAGTCAAAGATGCTTTCTGCAATATAAACACACACAAAATAGCATACGAACGTGCTGAAAATCCAACCGTCGAGCCCGAGATTTTTGATTCAGACCCTGCTACGTTTAGAGGTGTCCCCATGGACGACAGTAAAGTCGACGATGCGACACCTTTTCAGAAATCTATTCTGTGTGCACTGAAAGTTTTGTACACGAAACGATTTCGAAGATACAAAGGTGATTGTTGCGAACAAATCACGTATAACGGATACGATACGCGCGCGTGGAAACCCATCAAATCGATTAACGAATTCGTGTACGAGCTCGGTAATAAGGAATACGATTTCGGATTGTGGCAGAATCTCACGAGTAATCCCGGTGTGTTTAGACACCTCATTGAACACTTAACACACTGTCAAGACGTTCAGTTTCCAGAGATTATAAAAGATCGTCACATGTGGTCGTTCCGAAACGGTGTGTTTTTTGGAAAGCGATGGTCACCGGATACGGGTGCATACGATTGTAAGTTTTACTCGTATGAGAGTCGTGAGTTCCGATCACTCGATCCGACCAAGGTGAGTTGTAAGTTTTTCGATCAACAGTTTGATGATTTCGATCACATCGAAGATTGGTACGATATTCCAACACCACATTTCCAAGGTGTTCTCGAGTATCAAAAGTTTGACGAACACGTCGCGAGATGGATGTATGTCATGGGTGGTCGTTTGTGTTTTGACACGGGTGAACTCGATGGGTGGCAGGTTATTCCATTTTTGAAAGGGATCGCCCGTTCCGGGAAATCGACCGTGATTACCAAGATTTTCAAAAAGTTTTATGAACCCGAGGATGTGAAGACCGTGTCCAATAATATTGAAAAGAAGTTTGGTCTCTCGAGCGTGTATAACGCCTTGATGTTCATCGCTCCAGAAATTAAGGGTGATTTCTGTTTGGAACAGGCGGAATTCCAATCGATGGTATCTGGTGAAGACGTGTCCATTGCCATCAAGGGTCAGACGGCAAAATCGGTCGAGTGGAAGTGTCCGGGTGTGCTCGGTGGAAATGAAATTCCAAACTGGAAGGATAACTCGGGCTCCGTGCTTCGTCGTATTCTTCCATGGAACTTTGCAAAACAAGTCAAGGATGCGGACACGCAACTCGACGAAAAATTGAATCAGGAGATTCCCGCCATTTTACTCAAATGTGTTCGAGCGTACCTCGACTATGCACAGAAATACAGAAACAAGGATATTTGGAATGTTGTTCCGGAATACTTCAAAACTGTCCAGAAACAAGTGGCGATGGTGGCGAGCACGTTGCACAATTTCCTCGAGTCAACGAATCTGGTCTTTGGATCCGAACTCTACGTGCCTCAAAAGCTCTTCGTCCAGGTATTCAATCAGCATTGTCAAGCAAACAACCTTGGTCGACCCAAGTTCAATCCGGACTTTTACGCCGGTCCGTTCAGCTCGCGAGAAATCGAAGTGCGTGAAGAATCACTCACGTACAAGGGTCGCGTCTATCCGAAGCAGCCTTTCATCTTTGGTCTCGATGTCCTCGAAGAAACGCTTCAGTTTAGCGATGACCATTAGAAAAAAATACCAACCATATATAAGATGAGTCAATCGTCGCTCAGGGAATTTCTTAAAAATTCTAACGTCGAAGTCACAAACAGTAACTATGAGAATGAGAATCTCCAACTCATAAATAACATTGAGAAGGAACTTCTTCGAGATCAGCACGTTCCACAACGACTCGATAGAAAATTAGTCAACGCCACGGCGTATGAAGATATTTTAAATACAAATAAAAGTGAATTAGTTGTGAGTAAATTGAACATGGGTATGTTCAATGCGACTGTTAATCGAACCCTGAGCCCCGGTGATCGCGTTGATCTCGTCGAAATCTTGAAAATAAGTCCGTTTGCGAAGCGCACCATCCCGAACGGTCTCACCGTTGACATTAAAGAAATTAGAGGGTATTACGGTCAATTTAAAGTTGGATTCTCATCCACGCGTGAATACGGTCAAAAGGGTGATCTCAAACAAAAGTTTTTCACGGTTCAAATCGCCGTCAATGTTTCTAACGGCACTGAGACGAAGGGGTGGACGATTAATATTTATAAGAATGGAAAGATTCGCTTCTCCGGTGGGTTCGTCGGTACCGACATTGAACGTCAGGCGGAAGAAGTTCGCAACTATATCGTGACTGCGTACACGACTGGCAAGTATCCGTTTTTGTATAACGCGTTTGAATATAACAATCTGAGTGGTCAATTCAAAGTCAATGGTTCGATCAAATTATTTGAATTACATAAAAACTACACAAAGTACGGACTCAAAGAATCATCGTACGAACCCGAATTGTCACCGTTTATGTTTGCAAAGTATGCGCTCGCGGAAGGTGAAGACGCAACGTATATCATCTCGTCCAGTGGTAATGTTCAAATCTCCGGGGTTCGGACTCCTGGACGCATGCTCAAGGCATACACCATTGCCTCTGATATCATGCACGCCGCGACGAACGATGGACGCATTACAATTTCCAAAGCGCGTGTAAATACCGAACGTCGTAAGAATTCGTCGACGTGTCCGAAGAACCGCCAACCACCGTGTAAAGCTGGTTTCGAAGAGCGTAAGAACAAGAAGGGGTTTACGTGTTGTTACAAGATTCCCAAAACTAAAAAGAAGACACCGGCAGCGCCTCGCGGGACGGCTCTTCCCATCGTGAATGGAGACATGATTGGTAAGCGTCGGTGTGATCGGTATTCTCAGCCACAACTCTATGACATCGCCAAGAGACTTGGTATCGTGAACATTAAGAAGACGACGAAAAAGGAAGACTTGTGCGCCATGATCAAAAAGGTTGGAACTGAAAAGGCACAAGTCGCGGCGTTTAAGAATGCGAACAAGGAATATCGACTCACGGGGAGTGGCGCTACCTTCCGTATCGGTAAAAAGATGGCTAAATTGTACACGAAAGACGATCTCATTCGATTCGCAAAACTCATGAAAGTGGCCATCAACGCGAAGAATGATAAAATGACAATCGTCCGAAAGATGGAAAAGGAACGAAACGCGATCGCCGCGAAACCGAAAACACCACCACCGGCACCCGTTCCTAAGCCGTCGAGAAAGAATGTGGCTGCGCAAAAACGTAACGCTAAACGCCAAGATGTCATGAAGAAGCGTGGTCTCGATGAAGCTTCTATTCGCAACGACATCAAGCGTCTCTACGGAAAGCGGTGGATGGAGCGATACAAACCATCCATCGAAAACGATGTTCGTGAAATGAAAGCGAAACTCGGAGGTATGGGACGTCTCGGAAACAAGCAGGGTATTCCATTCAAGAAGGACGTCGATCTCGTGAAGAAACGCATGGTACAACGCTGGAAAAACCAACGTGGACGCGCATTGGAACGTACATTTATCATGAATCAATTAAATACGACCAATGTTCCCAATGCACTGAAAAATAAGTACAAGAGCGCCGCGGTCAACTACATCATGACCCAAGGTCCAACCATGACACAGCTTAATAAGTATAAGAATACTTGGATTAATCTGCATAAAGGAAAGTGATCTTCTTAAAGAATATGGACAAATATCAACAATTCTGTCTAGATGAGGCAAAGTATCACATAGACAGATCGAAAGAGATTTTGACCGAAGGTCTTGAAGACCCTAAAAAATACTACGATGAAATGCAAGTCTTTTATGCCAAGTTGGCTAAACTATTTCCATTCATGGTCATGCTTGAATACATCGAATCTCGCACTCGCGATTCGGAAACGGGGGAAAGTTTATCACGTACGCAATCTTCAACCCAGTTAGATTCAGATAGTTTTGCGCCTGCAACTCCGCCTGCTCATTGAGCGTCTTAATCGTTTTAAATTCGAGAACAATTGTATTATTGATGATAATGTCCGCACGCACATTACCGATGACGTGTCCCTCAAAGAGAATGGGTACGATGCGTTCGGTTTCATATGAAATATTGTATTGTCTCAATAACACTTCCATGGCATTATGGTATACTCTCTCACTGAACCCTGGTCCCAGGTGAGAATATACTTTTTTCGCAAACGCCTCGACGTCGACCATACATGGGTATGGGGGTGAACCTTTAAATTGGAATTTTATGTACCCGAGTTCCGAAAAATTATTAAGAAGTTTTGTTGTTAGAAACAAATAGTTTTTTCAGATTTTGTCGGAAGATGGGTACAGATTTTCTTTTTTCTTTTTACCCTTCGCTCTCACAACCTTGTTCCTCAAGTTTGGAGTGAGATTATAGCCAGTCATATTCTTGAAAGACTTGGTGTTACCAGCCGCCGCAGCAGCTCTCGCCATCGTGGCTGACGGAGCATTCGCACTTCGGGGGACGGCAACCTTTTTAAAGTTGAGAAACTTGAAACTGTTTTGTCTATTTTGACCGACAATCATGATTGAGTTTGTATTGAAGTTTTGAGCAATTTTTGCAATGCTTCGATCTTTCGCGGATGTGAGAATAGTGACACCCGGAAACCAGCGTCTAAGAATTTTCACTTTGTTTTCCACCGAAAGTGGATTCTTTGCATTTCCATAAGAATGTGATACAACAACAATAGGCGTCTTATTCGTCCGACGCGCAGTCTCGATGACGTGTTCAATCATGAGTCTGTGTCCTTTGTGTGGTGGATTGAAACGACCGTAGGTGAAGACAACAGACTTCATTTATAATATCGGAGAATATTATATGGCCACATACACCCAACCCACGTGTGAATATATCTATAAAGTTTCCTCTCTCGAAAAGATCGTCGATGGCGACACGATCGATGTGACGCTCGATCTCGGCTTCGACGTGTGTACGCGTCAACGAGTACGTCTTCTCGGTATCGATACACCTGAGTCCAGAACATCCGATAAAGAAGAGAAAGTGTACGGTCTCCTCTCCAAGCAGAAACTCAAGGAATGGTGCCTCAAGGCTGTGGAATCTGAGAGCGATGATATTGAGATCGAACTCAGATGCCCAGAACGGGACAGTCGTGGCAAATTTGGCCGCATCTTAGCGGAAGTGTGGGTGTGTGAAGGTGGTAAGTGGACCAACGTCAATAAGTGGATGTGTGATAACGCGTACGCCGTCCCGTACTCTGGTCAGAATAAGAAGGACGTCACGGCGTTACATGAATCAAATCGTCGCGCACTACGACTTCGTGGCGAGGGGATACTTACTAACCCATAAATTACAAATCCACTTTTCACCGCCTTCAACGGGCATACCACCGTGGAGTGCTTTTGATGTCATGAGTTCATAGTTATCGAGTGTGTCAAAAAATAACACATCCCCAGCCTTAAGTTTATACGCACGGCCAATGTTCGGAAACACCGTCGCACCACCTTGATATCCATCATTCAAAGCGATGATAAACGTATACATGCGTTTATTCTCTTGGTCTTTCATGGCATCTTGGTGTGGTTTATAAAATCCACCTTCCTTGTATCGAAGTACCTGTAAATTTTCGCAATTGCGGATCGGTCTATCCGTCATGGCTAAACATCTATCGACAACTGTGCGCACGACGGGATCTTTGAGTGACAACCACGCCGTTTCACTTTGTCGAACATTTGGTTTGATGATTTTATCAATGGACACAGTCGAAGGTTTGAGTTCTTTTCTCGCCTTTTCGATGATGTGGTGTCGTTCTTCTGGAGACACGAAATTGTGAAACACGAGTGGGTGTCTATACTTTGGAATCAGCAGGTATACAAGAATGATGACGGCGAGTAAGAGTACGAGCATCTAAAATAAGAGAAGATTATTATTGAACAGTGGTGGTGTCACACACTTGTATCTTTTATGAATCGACCGTACGATGTCATTTGAATACACAACTAACTCACGTAATGTTTTTATGATGTTCGCATCTTCTTCAATGACGTATTGTCGTAAGAGATCTGTCGCGGTATCTATGAACATTCGGTAGACATTCACGACGTCTGCATTCTTTTCTTTGTGCTTGTCGACACCTTGTATCTTGCGTTTGAATTCCTTTTCATTCATGTCATTGAGCATGTAGAGTATTCTGAAATGTTGTGTCGATGTATTCGTGTATTCCGTATACACGATTTCTCGTTCACACCAATGAATCACGTGAATGAAATCCGCGAGTCGCTCGGGGAGTTCATGTCTCGATGGTAGTCCACCACACGGGATATCGCCGTGTTCTCGATAAAGGACACTCGCCTTTCGTTTGAATTCAAGATAATGTGGATTATGAATGCGACCGATTTGAATATTCCCCGAACGCCAATCGAACGCGGTTTGACATTGTGTACACCACATCTGTGCACATCCATCAATTTTAGAAATCATTGTTGAACACTTTGGACACGGTTTCGTATCCTTGGATATGAGTTTCATAGTCTTTTTAAGATCCGGATCGCACACGTGTTCGTCGTCATTTTTGATTTCACAACAGTCACAACAAAACGATCGGCGGCAAATTCCACAATACCACTCTTCGTCGAGAAATCCTTTACATTCCTCGATTGGACACTTTCGAACGAACGACTTTTTAATTTCCGCGACACCCATATTTGCAAATCGTAGTTCATCGATACGTTGTCGCGTTTGACCCATTTGCTCGATGAGTTCACGGATTTCTTCTATTTGTATATATTCGTGATAACTCAAACGCCCATAACGCATATATAATTTTGATAATTGTACCCTCTGTTGTGCAACAACTTCATTGAGGTGTCGCATCTCGAGAATGCGCTCCACGTGCACTTGCGTTTCCGGCATTTGTAACTTTTCTCTTTCAAACAACACGTTTTCGCGATGTCTTCTATAGTCTACGTGTCTGAATGTGTATGTACAGAAATTATCGATGAATTGTCGATCCCATGCATGTTTACATCCCATACAATGCGCATCCTCCATGACGGAAAGTAAATATGTCTGTGTACACAATCTACAAGTAACCAAATCACAAAAAGGACAGGTAACCTTTTTGTGATTTGTATTTTCAAAACACACACCGCACCTGTCCATTAAATAAAGACTCGTGCGATTTCTTTAACTTTACATATATTTCGATTTCACCCAATCACGATCCTTCTTGAAAATCTTGGACAATTTGGGGTCCGTTCTCTTAAAGAGAATCATCAAAACATTGAGGCGTCGAAAGAGACCGAGGGGTGGTTCGCCCGCCTTAATGACCCTGGTGAGGGCGCGATGTCGAGCGAGCTCAGACTTTTCCCGCACACCGGAGTATCCATGCATACTGAGCTTACTGTTGGATCTGATGGGGATTTTCATTTATGATGGGTGGAGATTATAATCTCTTAACGACTTTTTTTACAACTTGATTATATTCAAGATTCTTCACCGTCTTAGATTTAGATGCAGCCCCCTTCTTATTTCGTGCCCGTGCCTCCTTGAGAACTTTTGCCGCGTTCTCACCACTGTTGATACGCTTCACGAATCTGTTTCGATTCTTGACGCCCATACCCTTCATGGCTTGGATTTCCTTCTTGGCGTTTGTCTCGTTGTTGTTGTTGTTGTTGAAACGCTGAGCCGCAGTCATGGGTTTCTTGTTTGGTCTATTTTGATTATTAAACGAAAATCCCGTTTTTCGGCTATTGACGAGTTGACGTGCTTCATTTAACATGGCGTTTGTCTTCGTCGCGGTCCATGTGTTCATGAATTTTTTCACATCCGTGTTTGCGAGTCCCTTGATTTGTTTCAATTTAGACTCTGCATCGTCGCGCGCGCGTCTGTTCGCGTTCAGTGTGTTGGCATTTTTAAGAACCGCGTTCGGATTTTCACCCTTTTCGAGACGGTTCATGAATGTCTTACGATTGTTGCGCGTCAATTTGTTCTTGGCTTGTAAAAGCGCCGCCGTGTTCTTACGAAGTTTGTTTTGTCGTTCCTTTTCGATTTTTTCCTTTTCGGCATCGCGTCGATTTTGGTTCATCTTCTTCGCATTCGCGAGAATCGCGTTTTGTGTGTTACCCTTGTTAAGTCGAGCCATGAACGCCGTTCGGTTCGCCTTTT
>OBPR01000014.1_pt1 | contig 10137 bp, 2 predicted proteins | sample 1470861 | NCBI WGS metagenome assembly OBPR01 (sample SAMEA3282990, study PRJEB22092) | marine metagenome | biome: costal lagoon periodicay coneccted to the Atlantic Ocean; feature: ENVO:00002042 | collected 2014-06-21T11:40:00+00 | depth 0 m
CCTTAGCTGCCTCATTCACCATCCTCTGAGCGGTCTCCATATCGCCGGACGCGACGGCTGCCATATACTCAGCGTCTTCTACCGGAGCAGACGCTAAACCAAAGAAGTCCTGATTCACGGTCCTGAGCATCTGATATGTCGCTTCAGGATTTTCGGGATCAAACGGCATAGAGTTGGGCTGGCGGACAAACCCAACTTCGATGGCTCTCATCTCATTGATCATCTTGTTGAGGGCCGCTCCACCCGCGCCACCCAATGGCTCGCGGTTCGCGGCGAATCGGCGCATGACACCAGCGAAGTAACGCTTGAGCATAGCGAGTAAGCTAGGCTTCTTCTTCCAGAAGCGGACATCCTCTTCGGTAGTGAATCCTTTAGTGACTTTCTGGAGGTGCATCCGAAGCTTCTCCTCAGCGAGCTGCCTTTTAGTTGCTAAGACAACGTCGGCATCTTCAGAAGCCAACCCAGCCCTCAACGCTTCTGCGGCTGACTCAGGGCTGTTCTGAGTATACTCAGTAATGATCTTCTGGTAGTCGCCGTCACTCAAAGACTCGACGTAATTATCTACTTCCTCTTGAGTGAGAGCATTGAAGCCAGCGATGTGTGCAATTTCCTCATTAACTAAAACCCCAATGATGTTCTTAGCAGAGAGGCTGTCAAAGTCACGGCTTGCCAAGATGTTAGCGAGAACCGCACGATTGATGAAGATCGCTGACTCGTCCTTGCTGACATAGGCTAAACTCCCACCTGTATCTATTTCCGCTGCCTTAATTTGAATCGAAGGCGGCAACAAAGACCTGATCAAGTTAATGCCTTGGCTCACCAGACCCTTTTGATCTTCTGGAACTCCCTCTAGGATATCCGGTGACACTGTTGGTTTTACAACTTCTTCCACTGCTTCGGTGACTGGCGCACTGAACAGCACCTTATCCGCAGCCGAAGACCCAAGTGCTTTAGCGTCTGGTGCTGTCTGCTTACGACCGCGCTTACCGAGATCGAGGATGTCCCTGAAAGCGGAAACATATGAACGCTTCTCAGATGGACTCACCTTCGGGAAGATCGTCACGATAGAATCAATAATACTGTCGAACGAGTTAGGCCCAACAGTCTTCTTGATGTAGTTCTGGAACTCATCCACCAAGAAGAACTTGGCAATGAATTCATCTAGGTTCTCCACACCATCCGCCGCAACGGAGTTAGGGACTTCTCCAGACGTTACCTCAGCATCGTAGTTAGCCGCGATACCATTGAAGATCTTTTCAAGATTCTTACGCGCTGCTGCTTTGTTCTTGTTTGCCGCAAGGGTAGCTTCGGTTGCTGCGACCGTATCTGAAGTAAAGGCATGAATATATTCTTCCAGTAGGGTATTGATCAAACCACGCCCACTACCGGAAGTCCGGTTGATGAATACAATATGGTTTCCGTTGATCGACTTAATGTATTTACCAGCGATGTCGATTGCCCCTTCTCCAATTACGAAGCGGACATTGTTCTCGACGAAGTTGGTATCTTCCAGAAGGAGCTTGGCTGCGAGCTGCTCATTCTTGTTGCCCATGCCTTTGGCGATGTTCTTGAGGGCCTTAACAACACTCTGAGGATCACCGCTCTTGAGTCCCAGCTTGGTTATGGTCGCGTTGTTACGGGCAGTGATTTCTACCCTCATCTGCTCAGTTATCTGCGATCTCGACAGTCTAGTGCGTAAAGCTCCGTCGATAGCCAGCATCGTGTTGCGTGCTTGCTCGACCGTCAGAAGCTCACCAGTGAAGTCAGCAAACAAGGACTGGAACTCCTCCACTGCAGACTTATTTCCGATCCCCAAACCATCAGGTCGGGTTGTGAAACGAGTCGCGATGAGGGCATCCCTCAACTCGATACCCCTAAACAGGGTTCCAGATTCAAGGGTGGTTACAAACTCACTAACTGAATTACGGATACGACCATTACTGGTCACGACCCAAGACGAAAGGAACCCGAACAAATCTTTCGGGCTAAGGCTACGGACAACCTCTTGCATCTGAGGAGACCCATCGAAGACCCTGTTGGTGACGAAGTCTTCCACAGAAACACGCAGCTTCTGGTCAGAATTGATCGCGTCGAGGGCATTGTCGATGGCCGAGACCATCATTGCCGCGACATCTTCAGGAGATGCAGCGGCACCGTCTGGCTTCCGCCCAAAGTTTTCAATGAAGTCACTATGCTTTCTCGCAATCTTAGTGATGTCCTTCTTATCCAGTGGGAAGGTAAGTGTCGCGTCGGTGTTGTGGCGACGGTCCATGGCCTCTTTCTGAACCGCAAAGTTTCTTGTCGAGTTGGATAACACCGAAGCAAACGAAGGAGGAGTGTTGCCGGAGAGGTCAGGGTTGTTGACTGCATACTGGTCAACGAAGGTCTCGATGATAGTATCGTTACTAAGATCACCTGCCTTATCGATTGATATCAAAGGAAGAACTCTCTTGGCCGCAGCTTCTTTCTTCAGGTTGACCCGACTAAGGAACTTACCTACCTTGTCTGTCGGATCTTGCTGAAGAGCGTCCCGTAGTTCAAACATACGGGCATTGAAGACAAACTGCTCACGGGCATCGATGAATGCCTGTAGTTGGGCCTCAGTGTCTTCAGCGTTTGAGAGAGGCTCCATACGTGAATGGGCCTCGATGCTTCTTTCGTCGCCTGTCTTCTGCAACTCACCCAAGAAAGAGTTCAAAGAGAGCTTAATCTGGGCAACTGTGGTGAAGTTACCTTCTTGCTCGGCTCCATTGGTGGGGTCAAAACGCCTGACACCAGCAGGAAGCTCCACACTCTTAAATGGGATTGCCGCAATACGGCGGGCCTTTACGTTGTTAAAGTATAACTCTCGATTAGCTTCAGCTCCGGTAACCTTGGATTCGAGAATGTTGCCGTCGGGAGACAGAGCAACAACATCAATCACGTTGTTATCGGGGTCCACAATGATCGACGGGTTGAGGCCGGACATCGCGAAATTATTTGGGACCCATACGGGAACATTTGACCGAAGCATTTCAGCAACCACGACCGGATCGTTGTCGAACACACCCGCGCCGTTCTCATCAACGAAACCCGCTACGGTATCTTTTTTACCGGTAGCGGGATTGAAACGCTTCCGGTTAGAAGGACTTTGGAAAACAGATCCTCCGTAAGGTTCCTTAACTTTTACGGTTGGATAAATGGTGTAAGCCGCAGAGGCGACATAGTCAGAGAAGGTTGCCGCGTCGGCATCGCTGTAAATCGGGAGACCGAAATCCTCTTTATAGGTGATCTCTTGAGGATACCCCATGCCAGCAAGATCAATCGCTTTACGCTGAATGATCGGTAGGTTCTCTGAGGTAGCAGGAGCAGATTCAAATTGGATCTTATCTCTGGACACCCTCCGAGCATAACTCTTGGATTCAGGGACCTCACCCACGATCCCCGTCATATTCTTCTTACGGGTAAACCGCTCAACCTGATACTTGATCTCTTCTGGAGACACCCCTTCAAGTTCCTTCAAGAGGTCTTGAACTTTAGCAGGCCCTTCATCGGCAGGGGTTCCCTCCTCGACCTTTATAGAATTGAGGGTATCAGTGAACCCAATAATATCGTTATCTTTATCCGCGATGAAGGTATTGAGTTCACCAAGGCGGTTTACTTGAGCCTCGTCAGGTTCTTCGATTGATTCAAGTTGCTCCAACTCTTGTTGAAACGCCGTGCGTTCCTGTTGGGCGAGATCAAGAGAGTTCTGAACTTCAGTTCTCTTATCAGGAGTTTCTAGTTCTGGCTCTGGCTCTGCCTTGACTACGGGTGCAGCTACAGGCATGGTCCTCTTACGCTGGCCGATAACATTTTTTACTACTTCAGCCGAAATGGGGCTTCCACTTTCTTGGAGGTTGGTGGCTACATCTTCGTAGTATTCCTTTTGAAGTCTGGCCGCTTGCTCGGCTCGATCCATTGGTGTCACACCAACACGACTAGCTCCGGCTTGGATTAAGGGGACACCAGCACCCAAGATACCACCGACCATTCCAGCGTGGACGACTTGCTTCCAACGATCAATAAGAGGGGTAGTCTGATCAAGGGCCACGTCTTCGATGTATGAGTTCACCAACGTATCAACGCCCTCCTCCAGACCTTCATCAATCGCCCCTTTCGCAATCTTACCACTGGTTCTAAGGAACTGGTTACTATGCTTGGTGAGGGAATTTTTAAGGGCTTTACCCATCGCGCTCTTCAGGGCGTCGTCGGTGATCCCTCCGGTGTTGGCTATAGCTCCTAAAACATTTTTCGCTTCTCTGAAGCTCATCCCCTTTAACAAGGCGTCTTCCACACCACCGCGACCTATCGCGCTGAAGGCTGACGTAATAAGACCCGTAGCAACACCAGCGGTCATTGCGAAGCCCATTGCTCTGTCATGAAGCTCGTCATCACTCATGTCAGGGTTGCTAGCCTTGAGCTGGTTATACATACTGCCGTAACTCATGGCGGAAGATCGAGAAGCAGCAGGAACGAATGTTCCAACGGCAATTCCCATCTTCTGAGCCACTACGTTGTTATATGCTTTGATGGCTTGAACGGCACCTCCCTCGGAGGATTCACGGATCAGGTTACGGGCTAAAGCAGTCTCGGCAACGAGACCTAAGGCATCATCACCAGATCTAAGGACATTGCTGGTAATCGCTTTAACAAAGCCAGCCGTCGTTAGTCTAGCACCTGACTTCGCCGTAAGGTAAGCAGCCCCACCCGCTCCGGCAGTCGCTGTAGAAAGCAGGAAGGTCGCTCCAATATCTACAATCATGGGGGCGATTGCCTCCATGACATCCTGACCAACACCGAAGTCAGCACCGAACATCTGGGCAATCTGCCTGCGGTTGGCCTGATCTTTCGCGATGTTCTGTAGACCTTCCTTACCCCAATCAACTCCTAAAGCAGCCGGAGCAAGGTAGACAAGGCTGGCGACAGAATCCCATACAGAAGCAGCGATACCGCTGGTCCTCGCACCTAATTCACTGAATACTTCTTTGTCCGCAGTGAAATCGGTTAAGATGTCCGCGTCTTTCTTGCCAGCCTGACGGCCTTTCAAAAGGGCTTCGGACCATTCATCAGAATAGCTGGACTCGTCAAGAACCTTGCTGTAGTTCTCAAACTGGTCTTCTAGGACCATTTCACGAGAATTTATAAAGAGCTTCTTGGTTTGGTCGGATAGTTCAGGGTGGTAAGCTATGGACTTCGCAAAAAGTTCATCGTTTACAAACACAGCAGGGTTAATCTGTGCGCCTAACTTAGTTGAGATAATGTTCTCACTAATCTCTTTGCCTTCCGAACGAAGAGTGAAGACACCTTTGCTGAAACCGTTCTGAACAACGAGTGCTTCATAGGCGTCACGCACATCACTCGGCTTGTAGCTAGCACCACTCTCGTTAAGCTGATCCGTAATGTATTCGACAGCATCGTCGATATTACGCATGCTGGCATACCTCACGTTCTCCCTCCGCTCATCCATAGCATCATCCGCTACACCAATAACACCCAAGAACTCAGAAACGGTGCTACCAATAGCACGGGAAACCGACTCAGCAGTAGTGTCCTTCTCACGAGCCATCTGCAAAGAATGACCATCCACAAACTCGGAAACAAAGTCATCACTCTTAGCAAGCTCGGCGATACCTTTGGAGATCTCCATCAGTTCCTTCGTCTTGTATACAGTGACTCCGGTATCGGGGATCACCTGAAGGTTATTCTGGATAATGGATATGTCTTCAGGGTTAAAGGATACACCGCCAAGCTGGGAGGACTTAACAGCTTTAAGCAAAGGCATTTCAGAAGCAAAGTCGCTGACTAACAACTCGCGTCCCCCTTTTCCGTCTTGAACGAAAGCAAACGGTAGCTGGTTCGCTCTGACAAGTTCCTCCTTCGTCTGGTCCAAGCGGAGGCCGACTACTGCTTCAGCCTGCTCACGCATTGAATCCACATGCAGGCGGAACTCTTCTGCGGCATCGGGCTGCTCTGAGAGAACTTGCAACCCAGATTGGTAATCCAAAAGAACCTGACGGTCAGGGTCGTATACACCCAGAGAAGAAAATACAACATTAAGTTTAGTATCGAAGTCAACATCTTTAGGAGCGAGAGCCTGCTCGATAGACTCCTCGGTCATACCCTCAACTAAGCTAAGTCCTTGGCGCAGACCGACTTGAATATCCTGTTCCGCGCGAGCATCGTAGGCATCTCCTAGCTCATTACGCACGAAATCCGCATAGTTCAAAAAACTCTGCGGGTCGCCGCTTGGTGCTACATTTTCTTCAGACCACTCAGCGAACGGCTTGATTGTCTTCGGGGCTTCAGAATCAGTAAAGATTCTCTTCTCGGATTCGGTGAGGTTCAGATCAGACATAGCTGAAAAGGTTTGTTCTGTAATTAGTAATGTAGTTTAAGTAATCAAGGTTGCTTAGGTGTAATAAACAAACTAGAAATAATTGAAGGGCCTTCAGGCTTTTTATAAGTAGACTGCATGACGGATCTGGTCTGCCTCAAGACTGCCCTGTAGAGATCTGCGTCAGAGAAGGACTCTTTACTGAGGGCAGAAGGATTCTTGTCTAAAAGGAACTGCTTTTCAGGTGACGAATAGTCATAGTAGAGACGTTCCAACTGAAATCTTGGTGTTGCTTCAAAGGTAACGTCTTGCGTAGCCTTTGTAGCGATCTCGTCGAGTTTAGTATAATCGACTTCTCCCCCCTCCGCTAAAAGGCCAGCCCCAATCTGTTTACCAATATCGACGGGAGACATTTTAATTAAGTTGCCATAATCGTCTTCCGCTCTTTTAATGAGGGCCGTGGTTCTTTTCTCCTCTTGCTCTCTAGATAAATCGGCTTGGTCTTTCTGGGCCTTATCGAGACCTTTTTTCTGAACGGCTTCAGAGATGTCAATCGCGATCTGCTCACGAGGAGTCACGGTGCCGTCCCTCTCAGCCTGCGTCCTAACAGTATCAACGGGGACTCCACTCACGGCAGCTTGATACAACATACCGGAAACTTCTTCCTGCTGCTTATACTGATTACTTAGTGAGTTGCTAGCTGAATTGAACATATTGCTAATCAAAGGCGAGAACTTAGCAGTAGTCTGATACTGCATCTGTAGTTTGGCGAGATCCTTCTGCTGATCAAAGATATTCTGATCTTTTCGATCTATGATAGTAGTGATCTGATCCACAACTTCTGGAATGCGCTCCATAGCCTCGTTCTCACGACGCGCTTCTTCTCTGGCTCGGCGTAGATTAAACTTCTGTTGCTTGTAAGCAAGATCCTGCGACCGCATCTGCATCTGTTGCTCCTGCATCTTCAGGGTCTGCTGCTGCATCGGCATCAGGACTTCCTGACGATACTTCATCGCTTGGTCGAAACCTCTCTCTCCCATCAGCATTGGAAAATACTGCTGGCGGAGAGGCGCGATGTCCTGATTAAAATCGATGGCCATGACTAAATACGTTGTCCTTGTCTCTTAACAGGACCGAAACCTTTGTTAGTAACACCCAAACCCTTTTTGTTTAGTGTTTTATCTAAAGTAGATTCATTTGGTTTGGCCATCGGGGTTTGTATAGATACGTTCGATTTTGGCTTCTTCCTGCCCATCGCGTCAAACATGTCTTTAGAACCAGCAGCGATCTTATCTTGCTTCTGTGCTTCTTTAGCGGCGGCCATTTTTTGTAACATCCGCTGACCTCTAAGAGCGGGTGTGTCGATGGAAGGCTCGTCCATGCGTGCCATCTCTCCTGCCATAGCCATCTGTTGGGCGGCAGCACCGTAACCTTGGCGACGGAGGCGGCGAGAGGCACGGCGGAACTTACCGCTGGCAGGCCCGATAGCGCGTGCAGGTTGATTTAAAGAAGATCCACTACCCAGCTCATAGTTAGGGTCTTGCATGGCCGCGAGGGAGCCTAGTCCGGTTCCGTATTGGTTTTGGAACATGACGTTCTGGGCGGCTTCCTCTTTAGACTCAGTGGGGGCGGCGGTTGCGAAGTTCTGAGTCTTAATATCTTCTTTATCCATAAAAGAAGAAAACTGTTCGTCAGTAACACCAGCACCAGTCGCTCTTTGGCGTGCCTCTTTGAGTAGGTCTCCAGTTAAAGCCCCCCGCTCCGACAAGTCTTTAAGGTCGGAGGCGACGCCTCGTCTTTTTTCCCTATCTGCTCGCCTGTATGCTTCAGCGAGCACAGGGTCAATACTCTTCTTAGAAGACGGGTCAAAACTCTCTTCTACGTCAGAAGTTTTAGCTGGTTCGGTGGGATTCTTGCGAGCCTTTTTAATTACGTCGTTCGTTGTTTGTCCTTTAACCATGTCTACCAGAGATGTTTGCAAGCCCAGTGGCGTGCGGTTGTTTTGTCCTTTGCGGTTTTGCAGTTGTGTCTGGCCCTGAAATTAGCCCGACGTTTTGGATTCTTATGCTTCGTGAAATCGCTGTAATCACGATGTCCATACGACACCTTCTTGATCTCGTCGCCTTCTTTGCCGAGAACGACAAATTTCTTCTTTGACCCCTCCGGCGCACGTTTGGGCTTGTTGAAGCCCGCGAAGGTCTCGCCGTGGTATTGGATACGGCCAGACGGGAGCCTCTTGAAGCGATTGTTTGCCACGGCGTAAAATTACCAGAATACGGGGCAACTGTCAACGGAGGGCTTTCGTCTTTAGTATCTTATCGCTTTCCCGACCCCCACTCCAAAAACTTTTTCCCACCACCTTTAGTATCTTATACTACTCTATTAGATACTAATGAATTAGAGAGAAAGTTTTTGAGGCGCGGGATCGGAAAGCGATAAGATACTAAAGACCTTCACGAGAGTAGCGAAGAGTCAGGATTGTTGAGCGCACCACCGAGACTCTTAATCGTAACCTGTTTCCTGAACCCCGAACCATTTTCCTCTTTCGGCGGGTCCACTGCAACCAGACCCATACGCTGTCTGGCGCAGTCGAGAGCTAAGAAGGCAGCGTCAGCCAAGTCAGGTGATCGGCCAAACCGACTCTTGAACTCCTGCTTTGACTCGATCTTCACCTTCAGTGATCCGGTTTTGACCATATCGTAGTTTCGGGCGCACATCTCTTGAGCCAAGTCTGACGAGATCCCGTAGATCTGCCGCGTCCGAATCAGCTCCTTACCGACGAACCAGAGTTCAGACACTCGATTGGTGTAAAGCTCCTCTCCGGTCAGTCGGCTGTTCATGCTGACGCGCTTGTCTGACGGCTTGCCGCCGAAGGTCACCCGCATGAATGAGGACTCCCATTCGCCAGCCAACACGTCACAGAACGGCGCACCTGCTCCGGTGGAGTCCAGTGCTACGTTATCTGCGGTGATCCCACGCCTCTTACAGTGGTCGATAATCTGGTGGACGATCTGGTAGGTTCGCGGAATTGCCTTATTAGTCGCGTCATCGTTCAGGTGGATCGCCTCGCCGAGCTTGCAGACATACTGACCGTTACGAGCGTAGCCTACCTCAGCGGTGAACATAATCGTCCGGTCGCCTCCGTTGGTGAAGGCCGGATCGACGCCAGCCACCGTAGTCGGCTTCTCAGCCCAATCGACGTCGCCCATAGCACCACTCTTCGCCAGCTCCGCTTCTGAATAGATTCCGGTGGTCTCATCACTGTCGAAGAAGACAGCGCGAACCATTCGCATATAGCCTCTGGACTCTGGCCCCAAAAGCATCCGGTCCTCCTCCAGCTTGGCGGCGGTCGGGAGCCACGGATACTTCTCTTCGCCCAACACGATATTGGGACTCCGCTCGCCGTCGAGTCTGAGGTAATGCCCCTTCCATTTCGTCGGCCATTCGTCTGCGGTCTGCGGGTCGATGGAATCCCACCCGTTCTTCGGCTCCGACCAGACTCCGAAAGCGTCGAATCGGCTATTCGGGTTGGACATCCCGATCATCTGGAAGGACGGGTTCTTCGACAAGTTCGTAAGTCCGGCATTTAGAATAGCTTCAGAAAGTTCTGAAAGTTCATCCCCAATCAGAATAACACGCTTCTGCTTGATACCGATAAACTTACCGATAGCCTCGCGTGTCTTTGATTTCTCAGCCGCGATAAGTGATAAGCCAGCTCTTTCGATAAGCGTGCCGTTCTCATCGACATACGCAGCGTTTCCGATTGAATCCCGAATCTTGAT
>OBPR01000015.1_pt1 | contig 9962 bp, 14 predicted proteins | sample 1470861 | NCBI WGS metagenome assembly OBPR01 (sample SAMEA3282990, study PRJEB22092) | marine metagenome | biome: costal lagoon periodicay coneccted to the Atlantic Ocean; feature: ENVO:00002042 | collected 2014-06-21T11:40:00+00 | depth 0 m
TCTAAACTAGTTGTTTGTAATTTCTCTAGAATTTTACTTTTTCTCTCTGCAATCAGAGAGTGGTACTTAAAAGTGTGTTTAGTGTTTGCGGTTTCTATTTTTTTCCAATGGCTCATGTAAAAGGAGAAATGAATATCTTGGGTCCTGAGGTAGTTTTTAAAACTAAATCCTTTCGGTAATTGCGTTTCGCTTGGAATGTTTAAATATCCCTTAGCAATACCGACCTGCGCGCGTCGAAGAGTGGAGAATATTCTTTCGATTCGCCCCTTCTCCTTCCCCATAAAAATTGTTAATTGGGTGATTTCACCATCTAAATATACCTGTCCCGATGCACGACCCATACCCAAATCTTCCACCCGGCACAGGTCAACCTTGATCATCTTCGAGGGGGGTGCCTTGCTGTGGTGCACCGCGAGCACCGCGGCGTCGCGCTTCGTCTCCCGTGGGACGACGTCCTCGTCGCACGCGATGACCACGTGGGACCCTGGGTGCCCCGACACGTGCATCCACCACTCTTTGGGGTAGGACGATTCCGTGAGGCGGTCGTTGTCCTTTGCGTTCTCCCCCACGTAAATTTTCACACCGTCCACGGACGTGAACGTCTTCATGTGTAGTACTGCTCGTAAACATTTAAATAACTCGCGAAAGTCAACCAAATCGCGAGAGGGAGGGTGTAGTCTCTGGCCCGACCCTTCAATTGGGAGACCGTGTACCACGTGGTCAACGCCGCGCTCACGATCACGAGGGGGGCCTTGTCTTTATTTTTAGTGCACGAGTACGCGATGAGCCAGAGACAACACAGGGCCACGATGGCGGTGAAGAGGGCGTCCTGTTTACTCAAGTACCACGCGTATCCCGTGGTCGCGTAGAGGATGGGCCACACCACGCCGAACACCCACCCAGGGGGGCGGAAGGGCACCCCCTCCCCTGAACTTTTCAAGTTGGGACATAGGAGACTCGTTCCCGTGATCGCAAGGGCTGGGATGAAAGCGCGCGTGGTCATTATTAAATACGTGATATTATTTATACGTTTGTCTACACCACCACTCGTTCATGCCCGCGAACTCGAACACGAGGTGGATGAGGGCACCGGTGAGGAACAGGAGCCACGGGGTAGCCAGACCCGTGTTCAACTGCGTGAGGGCGTAGTACGTGGCCGAGGTCATGACACCCACGACCACCGCTTCGAGGAGGACGGAGTTTCTCATGATACTGTATAGTATCTCTCGATATTAAAAAATAGGGTTCCTTGTAAAGTAATGAGTTTCCTTAAATCTGCCAAGTTCGTGAACGACGTCGAACTCGATGCCGACTTCGTGGAAGTCGAGTACACCAAGTACGTCGTGGGCGAGAATCGGTACGATACCTTCATCGATTACTTCAAGACCACGCCCAGAGGGGATTGGGTGGAAATCACGTCCCTGAAACAAAACATTGCACTGGAAAAGTTCTTGGACAGCATGGTGGAGAAGACGACGGAGGTATTGCAGAAGATGTGCGAGGTGGCGCTCGACCAGGTCATGTGTTCGACCCGACTCATGAATGCTTCAAAAATCTTGGACCCCACGTTCACTCCTCCCTACGTGAACATGCGCCGCAGCTGGCAACGCACACTGGTCAACGATTTTTGCATGGAAGTCCTTCCCGAACTCATCTATCACTGCACGAACGAGCACAGGTTGCAGCGGTTTTACCACGTGCTTAAGCTCTTAGCGCAATGATGAGGACGACGACGGCGACCACGCCCACGACGATCATCCAGTCGTTATTTGTCGTGCGAGGCACAGACCGCCGTCTCGCGTCAACAGCAGTCTCGGCGCACGTGTCCACCCGGCGTCGAGGGTACACCGGGCGGTTAAGGGGACACGGGGGTTCGCGACCACCCTTACAAAAGTCAATAGTACGGTCTCCGGAGGTTGACGCCACGTCGCAGATGGGACTCATACGTTCCACGTCGCGCGTGCCGTGAACTTCCTTCCCATGGTTGGCGAATTCGGGGGTTTGACGAACGCTTCCTGGGAGTGAAAAGTCGAACACGACGTAGGGGTTTAATTTATTCATGGCATCTTCTTCAGACAGCAGCATTGCTCTTTTACATAATACAATATTTTTTATACCAACCAGGGGTCGGGTACATGGCTATTGGTCGATGCACTCGATGAATGGGTGGTGGGTCAAAGATACTATTCCTACGCCGCGGTCCCACCTTGGACAGGCGTGCGAAGTGTTTTTGTGCGTGCGAGGCGACTTGTGTGCATGTGCGCGTGAGGACGCATTTCTTTGAAATCAGCGCCCATTTCCCTTTGCCGTACCTCTTGAGGCCCAGGATGAATCGTTCGTGCTCGGCGCGGGTCCATGTGCTTTTGTTCATGATGACGTGCGTCGATTTATGACGTTCGCGTAGTTTTTCTTTTTTCCATAGAGGGATGTGTTCTCCGGACGGTCAATGGGGATGGCAGTCGTGTCAATCTCATTCAGATAGGCTAAATACTGCGCGACACCGGACTTCACTTGTCCGACCGCGGTGTCGATGACGATCGTGTTCATCGCGCGCACTTGCCCGTTGACGTCGCCGTAGTGGTCGCCGGCGTTGTTGATGAACACGTAGCGCATGAGAGTCTTGACGTCGTCCTCGTTCTGGTAATCAATCTTGATGCCGGACACTTGTCTGAACTTTTCCCGAATCCCGCGCTGGACGAGGTCTCGGTTGAAGTCGCTGAAGTACAGGGTGTTCAGGGGTGTGGGGCACTGTTTGATTGTGTTCAGCTGGACGTTGTCACACATCATTTAGTATATCCCACGAAAATAATATTTCCTTCTAGTAAGTAAACATGGAGCTCGCCGACTTCGACGAGACCTACTCGAGCAAGCCGCAGAACGTCGAGAACAGACCACCGTGCGAGGCCCCGGCCTGTTTCGTGAACTCGTACCCACCCGTGGCCAAGCCCGGACAAGACGGCCCGTTCTTCGTGAACACCTACCTCACCCAGCCGAATCGCAGGAAGGAAGTGGCCGGTGCGGTCACCGTTCGTGCGAGCGATTTGAAATGTAATTAAAAATTTAGTTCCCTATTTATACAAAATAAAATGAGGGTCATCAAGAGAGATGGTCGCGTTGAAGACATGAAATTTGACAAAGTCACCACCCGTATCTCCAACCTGATCCAAGGACTCTCACCCGAAGTCGACCCCACGAAGGTGGCCCAACAGGTGTTCAGCAGCATGTACGACGGCATCAAGACCCAGGAGTTGGACACGCTCTCGGCCGAGATTTGTATCGGTATGATCACGAGCGACCCCGACTACGAGGTCTTGGCCACGCGCATCGTGGCCTCGAACATCCAAAAACAGGCGCCGAAAACTTTCGTCGACGCCATGAAGGCGTTGCACGAGGGGGGTGTGATCACCGACGAAGTCGTTCGCATGGCCGACGTCGTCAATGAGTACATCAAACCCGAGAGGGACTTTGACTATGGATACTTTGGCCTCAAAACCCTCGAAAAGTCGTACCTCCAGAAGGTGAAGGGTAAAATATGCGAAACCCCGTCGTACATGTTCATGCGCGTGGCCATAGGGATTCACGGCGACGACTTCGCGTCCATCCTGGAGACGTACAACTTCATGAGCCAAGGGTATTTCATCCACGCCACGCCAACCCTCTTCAACGCGGGGACGCACAGACCACAAATGAGTTCGTGTTTCTTGGTGGCAAACAAAGATGACGCCATCGACGGAATCTACGACACCCTGCACGAGTGCGCCGCCATCAGTAAGTGGGCCGGAGGCATCGGTTTGCACATCCACGACATTCGCGCGAGGGGGTCGCACATTCGAGGCACCAACGGTCAGAGCGACGGCATCATTCCCATGCTCCGCGTGTACAACGCCACCGCCAGGTACGTGAACCAAGCTGGGAAGAGGAAGGGTTCCTTCGCCGTCTACCTCGAGCCATGGCACGCCGACGTCATGGAGTTTTTGGAGTTGCGTCTGAACCAGGGGGATGAGGACGCGCGGTGTCGAGACCTCTTCACGGCCATGTGGATTCCGGACCTGTTCATGAAACGCGTGGAGGAGGGTGGACGTTGGTCCCTCTTCTGCCCGGACACGGCCAAGGGGTTGTCCGACTGCTACGGGGAAGAGTTTGAAAAGTTGTACACAAAGTACGAAGAGGAAGGACTGGCGAGGCGCACCGTCGATGCCGCGGACGTGTGGAAAGCCATCTTGAAGAGTCAGACCGAGACGGGGACGCCGTACATGCTCTACAAAGATGCGTGCAATTCCAAGTCCAACCAGAAAAATTTAGGCGTCATTAAGAGTTCAAATCTTTGCGTGGCTCCTGAAACGAAGATATTGACAAGTGAGGGTCATCAAACAATTTCCGAATTAAAAGGTCAGGAGGTTCAGGTATGGAATGGTGAAGAATTTTCAAAAGTGACCATCGTACAGACGGGCTCGGAACAAAAACTACTTACCGTGAAAACGAGTCGAAATCTATCTCTTCGATGCACGCCCTATCACAAGTTTTGGATTGTTGGACACGATGAACCGATTGAAGCCCAGCATCTTCAAGAAGGCGTGAAAATTATCAAACATTCTTTACCTGATTCAGATGAAATCATCGAGGATGAGACCATCACATCCGTCGAAGACCTCGGAGAAACTGCGGATACGTTTTGTTTCAATGAACCATTGCGTCATCGTGGTATTTTCAATGGTATTCTTACCGGAAACTGCACTGAAATTCTCGAGTACACTGACAAAGACGAAACTGCGGTGTGCAACTTGGGGTCCATCGCCCTCCCGAAGTTCGTGAACAAGGAGACGCGCACCTTTGATTACGAGGCGTTGCACAGGGTGACCAAGGTGCTCACGAAGAATTTGAACAAGGTCATCGACCGAAACTACTACCCGACCGTGGGTGCGAGACAGAGCAACGTGCGCCACAGGCCCATCGGCATCGGCGTACAGGGCCTCGCGGATGCCTTCAACCTGTGTCAGTTTCCCTTCGACTGCGACGCGTCCAGGGCGATGAACAGCTACATATTCGAGACGATGTACCACGCCGCCCTCGAGGCGAGTTGTGAGCTGGCGAAGGCATCGCACCCCTACCCCACGTTCAAGGGCAGTCCCATGAGTGAGGGTGTCCTCCAGTTCGACATGTGGGAGGGGGAGACCAAGTTGAGTGGGATGTACGACTGGGACGCGATGCGTCAACGCATCAAGCTCGATGGTCTCAAAAATTCCCTACTCCTCGCGCCCATGCCGACGGCGAGCACGGCGCAAATTTTAGGGAACAATGAGTGTTTCGAGCCGTACACCACGAACATCTATCTCCGACGCACCTTGGCTGGGGAGTTCGTGGTGGTGAACAAACACCTCGTGGACGACCTCAAGGCGCTGGGTCTGTGGTCCAAGGAGATGAAAGACCTCCTCATCAAGGCGGATGGGTCCGTGCAAAACATCACGAACATTCCCGATGACATCAAGGCGAGGTACAAGACGGTGTGGGAGATTTCACAAAAGTGCATCATCGACATGGCCGCGGACCGTGGGCGTTTCGTGTGTCAGAGCCAGAGCATGAATCTGTTCATGCAGAGCCCGACGTTCAGTAAGTTGTCTTCGATGCACATGTACGCGTGGAAGAAGGGTCTCAAGACGGGGATGTACTACCTGCGCTCCAAGGCCAAGGCGAAGCCCATCCAGTTCTCGCTCGACATCGAAGCCGAGTGCGTCGCGTGTTCCGCTTAAAGTTATACGTCAATTTATTTAATATGAAGTTCACGGAGTTGTGTTCCAACATCGACATCGGCAGCTATAAAAATAAGAAGATTGTCATCACCAACAAAGATGGTGGACATCTTCGCACGCAAGCCCCGCGTCTGTACATGCCCTTCGGTATCTGTGGATTCACCCCGGAGGTTGGGCCGACAAAGTACACCTTGGACCTATCCTTGACCGGGTGGGACGAGGACGGTGGGTACGTCCAAAAGTTTTATCAAACCCTTCGAGAAGTGGAGAACATGGTCATCGACGCCGTGGTTGCACAGAGCGAGGACATTTTCCAAAAACCGATGACAAAGGAGGAACTCCTTCCGATGTTCAACTCGAACATCAAGGAGAACCCCGGCCACGCCCCGAAATTTCGCGTCAAAGTGGACACCGACATGAACGACGTCATGAAGGCGGACGTGTTCGACGCGAACAAGGAACGCCTCCCGAGAGATGCGATGACGCACGGTCTGTATTCAAGAAATTCAGGGAGACCCATCGTGGAGATGTGTTCTGTGTATTTCTTGAACCGGAAATTCGGCATCACGTGGAAATTGCACCAGTTGCAAGTGTTCGAACCGGAACGTCTCAAGGGATTCCAGTTCACTGTTTAGTGCCCGCCACCAGTGCGGTGTAGATGAGCTGACACTTTTTTAATAACTTACCTTCGATGCGAACGAACGAATCCTTCACACCCATTTGCTTCTTAGCTTCCTTCACAGCTTCGTCCCAGAGAGCGAGCGTCATTTATTACTATGTGCTCAGAGTTTTTTTTGCAAGCGTTGGAATTGCTTCAACTTGCGTTCGTACTCCTTCGAGCCTTCCTTCGCCTGCAACTTGACGTCGCCCGACTTCTTGTCAACACCCTTCGGCTTCCACACTTGCACGAAGTGCGCCTTACCTTCCGCCTTCATGCGTTCCATGGCGGCGTCGTGGGCCTTCTTGCTCTTGATGCGCCCGTCAGCCTTGTCTAAGTAGAGGTCCTTCTTCATGAGACCGCCTTCGGTCATCTTGGCGGTGCCGTGCATGACTTCAGCTCGTGAACCGATGCGCTTTTCGAACATGTTTTTATATACTATTACAAACGAAAAAAATTACCATTCGTGCTCGTAATCTTCATCCTCGGAGGGGTCCATGATTTCACACTCGGCTGGGGGTTTGGGTTTGCGTGGTCGTGTCTTTTTCGGCGGTGGAGGTTCGATGCCGTGTTCCCTATGGTACAGGACCTTATCCCAAAACGCGCGCATCACGGGGAGGTTTGTTGCGAACCAGTCCCTGTCCCTGTTCACGTGCACGACGACGAATTCCTCACCCTTGGGCCAGTTGAAATCCGCGGGTTTATATTGAATGAAATCGCACGTTTCTAGGTCCATGATTTCCATACACAACTGCAACTGGGGCATGTAGTGTTCTGGGACCTCGGGTTTGATTTCGCGCATCATGGGACACTTGATTTCCACCAGTTTCCCAGATTCAGTCACCCCATCGGGGGACCCGCCGAGCCAGAGATGTTCTGGGTGCGGCACCAGGCCAATCTCGTGCACCACCTCCCCATAGCGCTCTTCGTACAGGATGCGCGCCTCATCTTCGTATTTTTCACCGTGTCTCGTAGCCTCATTGCCAGTAAACTTTTCTCCGAGTCCACACTTTTTCAACAGGAGGTCGTGTGGTGTCTGGTACTTGTTGCACCCTATCGCGGTGGCGGCGTCCGATGCGGTGAGCATGTTCCCACGGAGGGAGAGCCATTCCTCGGATTTTTGCGCGGCATACTCTCTCTCTATGAGGGCTTTCACGTTGGGATGCATCGTGCTTATTGAAAGAATGAATGCTACTTTTAACTTAACTAAAGAAAGCCCGTGCGGCGTTCTGCTCGGCTTGTTTTTTCGACTTGGCCCACCCTCTACCCAAGAACGCGTTGTTGACGTAGGCGTCGATGACGAACACCCCGTCGGTGTGGTCTACTATTCTGTACTCGGGGAGGGGGAAGTTGTTCGTCTGGCAGTACCGCATCAGGTGGTCCTTGAAGTTGTCGTCCACGAGGAGACACTGCATGTCCACGAACGTGGGGTCCTCGTAGATGCGCAGGATGAACTCTTTGGTGTGCAACAGACCGAGGTCCATGTATATCGCACCACACAGGGCTTCGAACACGTCCTCGAGTATCTTCGTGTTGTTGTTCCACTTGTTTCGCATGCCTTTCTCATCCATCAGGATGACGTCTTGCAGTTGGAGTTTTCGCGCGATGGCGGCCAGGGTTTCGCCGCGCACCAACTTCGTGCGCGCCTTCGTGAGGAACCCCTCTTGTTGGGATTCGTACCGGTCGAACAGCCACTTCGTGACGACAAAGCCGAGGACGCTGTCGCCTATGAATTCCAGGGTTTCGTACGAGTGTTCGATGTGTTCGTATTGTTTCAACGCGGACTTGTGAGTGAAGGCTTTTTGGTACAGAGATAGGTCTCCAATCTTTGTACCAACAAGTTTTTCGATATAACATCGGTCAACGTTGGACATTACATTACAATATTATTTTATTTTTAAGCCGACTTGATGTAATGCGGGGAAAGGTACTTTTGCAAGTTCAAGTACGTGACTTGGACGTCCGCCGGCGGCTTCAAGAGCGTGCGGAGGGTCTCGTCCAAAACCAATTGGCGACCGTTCTCCGGATGCTTGAGACCTTTGTCCGTGATGTACTTGGTGACGAACTTGGTGACTTCGCTTCGAGACGCCTGTTCATCAGCACCCAAGCCCATGAACGCGCGAAGCTCTTCGGAGATGTTTTGCTTGCGGTTGAATCCGTTGTTCGCGACGCGAGCCTTGGCCTTCTCCCCATCCGGGTCGTCGAGCTTGGCCTTAATCTTACGAACGAGCTTCGTGAGGCTCTTGATGTCGTTGCGGAGGGCTTCGAGTTCTTCTTGCATCTTTTCTTAGTCAATTGTCGTCTGGTTTCTTTAAGCCACTGTAAGTGTGGAAAACATGACCAAAATGACGAGGATCACGAACAACACCCAAAATTTCCCAGTCTCTCGGGGCTCGGGGTCGTGTTCGTTCAGTATGGCGAATGGGTGCGGACCATTGCACCCACCAGCGCAACACGCCGGGGGACACGGGTCCACCTTCGGTCCGTGCCTGGCGCCGCAGAACTGTGGACTCGAGGGGTACTGTGCGAAGCACCGACAGTTGTCTATGATGTCGCACGCCAGCTGCATTTTAATTTATGTACACATAATAATATGGATAAGAGGTTGTACACCGAGGACACCGTCAGGAAATATTTGTTCAAGAACCTGTGTAAAGGGGACAAGGTTCTGTTAAAATATTACGATGAAGGGAAGGTGCGTGAATTCCGTAAGCGTTTGTCGACGCGACACAAAGATGCCAACCTCAAAGACATCTTGTACGTGTACGTCACGGACACCGTGCGAGACGTGGTGTATAAAATCGTGGGCGAACTCTCCGAACACATGAAACCCATGGGGGACCTGGTCATCTCCGGTGGGGACGCGTTTAACATGCAGCTTCCCAGGGCGGACCGCATCGTCACCTCGGACATCGACACCAAGTTCGCACCGAGGATGAAGTACGACGCGAAATTTTTCGGCAAATTACAAGCCATCAAACTCATCATGTGGGACAAGTTGGGTCAGATTTGCGTGCGTTTCAACAAGGTTATCAAGGAGAGGATTCAAAAGGATCGCTCCAAGTTGAAAAAGTTTTTAGGCGTGTCCTTCACCGAGAAAGGGCCGTGGCTCACCAGGAGGTACACCCTCATGAAAAAGAAAAAGCTCTCGTCTGGCGTGAACGTCAGCAAGGGCGACGTCCTGACCGACGTGGAACTCTTCGCCCTCGACCTGAACGTGGGCTGGTACGACGTCGCCGCGGGGAAAGTCGTGCAACAGCGCATGGGTGGCATCTTGGACGTCCCGTTCATGCGCCCAGGGGAGTTTGGTTTCGACGTCATCTTTAAGAAGCAGACCACGGGCATAACCTACGTGAACCGCGATAGTGGGGCCATCGTGCACGACAAGCGCGTGGCCATCGCCAGCAAGGCGTTCCTCATTCACGACGTGGTCATCATGCAGGAGTTGAACTTGCGTCCGGAGAAGAAAGCCAAGGACCGCGCGCGACTCATCAAACTCGCCCAGGCCATCTCGAAAGGGTTGAAGTTTACGGCGTCCGACAGTATCTTTGATATTT
>OBPR01000016.1_pt1 | contig 9861 bp, 15 predicted proteins | sample 1470861 | NCBI WGS metagenome assembly OBPR01 (sample SAMEA3282990, study PRJEB22092) | marine metagenome | biome: costal lagoon periodicay coneccted to the Atlantic Ocean; feature: ENVO:00002042 | collected 2014-06-21T11:40:00+00 | depth 0 m
CATCAAATATTATAAAAATTACATCGATATGGGCGGCATTAGCTTAAAGAAATAGAGCGTATATACTCCAAAATGGAAAACGATTACGTGATAGTCCCTTTCAGATCTAAAAAATTACATGGTGTTGTGTTCGCGATTGACAAACAGGATTACGATGTATACGTGAAAAAGATGCCGAGTTGGTTTCTATCGGGTGCAAAAAATAATTACGTCACGGCGGACTGGCGTGATTGTCCGGGTGGTCGAAGAAAAATTCGACTTCATAGGTTTTTGCTTCTGGGTGTAGATGATGATACAAATAAAGTTGTCGATCACATAAATGGTGACACACTCGATAATAGACGATGCAATCTCCGTGTATTATCAAAATCTATAAATGTATCTCATCGTGCAAACTTAAATTCAAATAATAGTTCTGGACACAGAGGAGTTCACTGGTGTAACACCAATAAAAGATGGATTGCGTGCATTCAACATAATGAAGATATATGGTGGAAGAAATCATTCGAAGATAAAGATGAAGCGATTCGTGCTATAGATGAGAAAAGAGTAATATATAACACGATACACGGTATATCAGAAAGACGTGTGGAACGATTACCAGAACTTGAAGAACCCAACAAAATAATGAAAGAACTTTATGAACAAGGTTCGTATACACACAATACACCTTCGGCAGAAAGTCGAAATAATTATAACGAAAAACGAAGACAGAAAACAGCTGATAAACGTGATCAAAAAAGACAGGAACTTCTCAACCAAACACAGACGTACGATGTCATTCGAGAATTGCGAAGAGTGGATGGTGATGAAAGACGTTCTCAGAGTAGAATATCTGGTCAAACGATATGCTTGGAAGAAAAAAGAAAAGTAATCAATGAGGGTCGACGATTAAAATCTTCACATAACATATAACATGTTCCCCCAGGAAGAGAGAAAGATGAAGCGTAGTCCGATCGCGTGGATCCCAATCGCGATTCTTGCGGCGGGTATCCTCGTCGGCGTTTTCACGATTATTCGTGAGCGTCCGATGAAATTGAAGAATTAATTTCACACTCTATACACATTTGATGCTGATTGATATAATCATGTATCTTTTCACATTCGACACACTTAAACTCGGCCACACTATCTAACACGCATGGACAGTGTGAGTCGTCGTCAAGATACCACGTGACGTGTTCATATATCAATTCTACAATATCCACCGGACTCATCAATTGATATATGAATGCCCATATGTTCGTTTTATGCATCGCATTAAACATTGCACGAACACTATAGATGACTCTTTCCGTGACTTTATCGCTCCACTCAGAATTCTTCGTTCCAGTACACAAGTGTTCGTATATACATTCATTTAATGCATTTTCTTGTCGAAACGTGAGACCTTGATAGGACATGTGTTCGTATTCGAATGCATTGTGTATGATCCACTTTTCAAGTACAGTGTGGACGTCACAGTACATTTCCGCCTTAAATTGCTCCCAGTGTTCATAGCGCTCAAAGCGTATCCTCGGAGGCGTGAGTTTCTTTTCGAGTTCAACGATCCGTCGCTGCTTTTCGAGAATGTCCCGATCGTATAAGACTTTCGAACACAGTGCGAGTCTTTCCATTTCTATAAATGAACTTAAAATTTTTATATCCATTTATACTATAAAATGGGTATCATTGTGACTGAGAATGTTCCGCTCGACATGGGTTTGAGCATCGATGGGTACTACGCCTCCCTCGGGACGAATGAAGCGCGTGTCCAGAAGCGCGTCGAAACGCGTCGCGACTACGACGCCGAGAATAACGCGACCGAGTCTACGACCACGGAATACGTGATCGAAGGACTTTTCCATAAGTGGGTGTCCAAGGAAGCGAAGGAATCTGGCTCGAGACCGTTTGCGCATCAAAATGTTCGCATCACGCAAGCGACGGCGCCGAATGGTAACATCTATGAAATGTTATACACAAAGTTAAAAGAAGGACACGTCTACACACAAGATGCCTAGGTGTGTGTACACAGATGGAAGTTGTCTTGGGAACCCAGGCGCCGGTGGATGGGCCGTGGCGTTCCATATACATGATCATATATGCGGAAGCGCAGAAAATACGACGAACAATATCATGGAAATGACAGCCGTCGTCCGCGCACTCGAAGAATGTCTCGCGCGTGACATTCTTGACATACAACTTTTTACAGATAGTAACTATGTCAAGAATGGTATAACATCGTGGATAAAAAATTGGAAAAGGAATGGGTGGCGAACGTCGAGTGGAAGTGCTGTGAAAAATAAACACCTATGGATGCGCATGGATGCACTCACCGAAAAGATGAATCACGTCGAGTGGACATGGGTCAAGGCACATAATGGAAACGTACTCAATGAATTCGTGGACACGCTCGCCCGTGAGTGTGCAAAAAATGTCCGCGTAATTTAAAATGAGTGCCGGTCTATTGATCATTATATGTTACATGTTGTCATGTATTGTAATGTTTTCACAAAATTACTTTTGTGGATCGATGATAACGTTCGGTACACCCGAAAAAGACGCAAAGCCACGGGACAATACGTGTAGAAATGTTCATGGTATCGCGAGTTGTATTCTTTGTCTGTTTACATGCATTGGTTTGTTTTTAGTATAAAATTATTTCTGTGCGTAAAATAATGAGTGATGACACGCACACACATCAGCCATGGTGTGAAAAGCAGGAAAAATTACTAAAATCGTGGGCCGAACGCGCCGCGGGGTATCGTTGGTTACACAACCACGCGAGACTTCATTATAAGAAACAAAACGATTATCTATCGTATCCAAGTATCATCATCGCGAGCATCACGGGTGTCGGGGGTTTTGCCGTACTTAATCCCAGTGGAAATGAAAATATAGATCCCTCGACGAGATCTAAAATTATGATTATCCAATATTTTTTTGCGTTTCTTAACGTACTCGGGGGCATTCTCACGAGTATTTCAAAGTTTAGTCAAAGTCTTTCTTTATCCGAATCACATTCGGCGATGTGTGTGCAATATTCAAAGTATTATAGAAATATAGACATGGAATTATCTCTCGATACAAAAGATCGAACGTGCGTTATTGAATTCGTGAAAAAGTGTCGCGAAGAATACGATCGACTTTTGGACGACGCACCGGATATACCAGCCATTTCCATCGAAGCTTTTAATATTGAATTTCCCGATCGAGTAAACAAACCAGATGTGTGTAACGGTCTCAGTATCATCGTGAGCGACGATACACACTCCGAACTCGCATCGCGACGCGCCATCACGCGATGGCTCGGTGCATTCAAGGCGGTGACGCGAAAGAGTCGTGACATGGACGATCTCGCACGTGTGGATTCTGTCTAAATGTAGTTAAAAGTGATTGACACTGTTATGGCATGGACGACTATATCGTAGAAATACCCAATTTTTTACCGAGCGACGTGTGCGCATCCATCATTCGACGTTTTGAAAACGATCCGCGAAAGAAACACGGATACTTTTATTACGATGTGAATGGTCACATGGTTGAACGCGACAAAATGAATACCGAACTCATGATTACCGGTCTCGAAGGATGGGTGGACATTGACAGTATATTTCGCGAACACACGATGCGTGCGTACCACGCGTACATGTCGCACATCCACACACACTTTCAAAAATATAACGATGTGTATCACGTCTATGACCGTGAACTCTCGAGTCCGAATGTCACGTTCACACCATTCCCCGTACAACGCATTGACAAGGGTGGTCGCTACGATTGGCACCACGATGGAAATCTCGAGAAACCATATTTCATACAAGCACTCTTTTACTTGAACACACTCGAGGACGGTGACGGTGGGTGTACGGAATTTACGAATGGTCGGAAAGTACGCCCAGAAACGGGTAAACTCTTGATTTATCCATGTTCGTGGACGTTCTTACACACGGGTGGTGAGGTATTGAAAGGCCCTAAGTATATATGCACGTCGACACTAAGTATATAAAAACAAAGCGCACGTGTACTACATATGAACGTCGGAATCTTAACCGCGGGTGGTGTGTGTCCGGGTGTGAATAATGTCGTGCGATCGATCGTACTCCGTGAACGAAACCAAGGAAACAAAGTCATTGGGTTTAGTGATGGATTCCGTGGCGTAAATGATAACGTCCACGTATCACTCGCGTGCGAATCACTCCTTCGTGTATCCTATGATTACGTCGACATGGATAGAGCTATTAAAAACATAAAAAGTCTTGATCGACTCTATTGCGTGTGTGGAAATGAATCCATGAAATCTGCGCGTGATCTCGCACTCGACGATCGTGTCGAGACGAACATCATAGGCATACCAAAAACAATCTATAATGACATTTCGGGTGTTGAGTGTATCGGGTTTCAAACCGCGGTTCAAGAACTTGCGCGCTATATTGATTGTGCATACGTCGAAGCGACCGTATCAAATTCGATTGTATTTCTCGAAGTTCCGGGCATGCACGTGAATGATTTAGCCGTCCACGCCGCGCTCGCGAGAAATTCAAAGGTCACTACGGTCATCTTACCTAACACGAATGAGATTGATCACAGGCGGTCGATTGAGTATGGGTACGCCACATATGGACACGCCGTCGTCGTCATTTCTGAAATGTGTGACATCATCGAAGGTCTTTCGGTAAAACCAAAAGTGATTACACCTGGATACCTCATTCGAGACGTGGAGCCATGTGTCTATGATAGTATTCTCGTCGAACGCATCGTGCGTGAAGCCTTCGAGCACGCACAAGACCATCGCGATTTTATCAAAGGTGCTGGAGTCGTGATACCTTTCAAAGATTATCTACGCATAGTCTAAGATGGAAGCGCTCGGGTTTGCCGCTGCTGCGACAGGGCTTCGACTCTATTTCAATACATTTGAAGGGTTTACGTTTCGGTACTGGGGTGATTTTGAATTTTTCGTCTTTTTGACGATTGTCAATGCGATGTACCTACAACTTCGACCATTTCCAATGCTTAAATATTATGGCATCGCTTTCGTCGCACGCGAGCTCGTTCGAAGAATGAGTCCGACGAAAGTGGAAGATATTCCGATTGAACAAAGACCGAAAGACGTGGTGATCACGTTTAAACGGTGTACACAGTGTTCAAATTTATACGATGCAACGCAGCTTGTCTCGTTCATCGTTTTCGCATACGCTTTAGTACGATATAGAAAAGAATTAGTAAAAGTACTATCTCAATAATAAAATATTGATAATACTCTTTGAGTCTTTGTCCCGCGTTACACGTGAGTTTCGACGTTCGAATTCCAATCTCGTGAAGAAACGGTCGAAGATCGACGCACCCCGGTGCCGATAATAGACACGGTTTCTTATTTTTGTACCACAATTCCCCGTTGTGCATGCGAAGACCACTCGTATTCACAACGTTACAAAATATGTCTTGGTTTGTATCTATTTTGACTGACCCGAGCATGCGATTCACGACAATTTGGTCGTTATATTCTCCGGACGCGAGTACCTTTTCGATGAACTCACGCATTTTGAACGCGTAGCCCATAAACATACCCGCGTTCGCCTTTTCGCCATAGAATCCAAGTTTCCATTGGACGTATTTCTGAATGAGATTTCCATTATCCGCCGTCATGGAAAAGAGAAGATCACACTTCATCGCTTTGAACTTTTGAACAATGTTTTTAAGGGGACACAACACGATCGTATCGAATCCATCGACGTTAATCACGACATCGTGGTCGTCGAGACCCTTTACAAATTCTAAAAGTTCTCGGTGTCGTTTCACGTAGCCTTCCCACGGATGACCCATGCCTCGCACGACGGGACGTATGTCGTGCTTTGCACACGAGTCGAGCAGACTCGGGAAGTACCGCTCAGAGTGTGTCACGTATGTGTACAGGTGACTCATACTGTGTAGTCAGAAAATATTCTCCGCGTACTATAAATGTCTGTGTTCAATAACACTATTTTCATCTCCACACTTTTGGTGATGTCTATGTATGGTTTGATCTCACACAAAAGTTTTGATTACTTTCCGAAGATGAACAATGAATTCTTCAACACGCCGCTCGTGTACGGTCTCTTGATCATGCTCCACAGCATGTATGGATCTTCGGGTCTCATTGAAAAGCCATCCATCTTTGAAGACATCGCGTCGAATAGATTCGTGAAGATGTTTATCTTATATCTCATTTCGTATGCCGCGGCCCGTGACTTTGAAGACGCGGTGTTCTTATTGGTCATGTTCCTCGCGGTCACGCAATTGGTTCGAACGAAGGAGGAGCGACAAAAACATCCGTACATACTTTAAGAATGCGGTACGGTTCAATCCCCAGAAGAAATTTTAAGATTCGTATGAATATCCGCGGACTCGTCGAAGACCATCACGTCATTCCACGACAGTTCAAAAAACACCCTACGATTGAAAAGTTCAAATACGACATCAATGCGAGTCATAATCTCATATTGATGCCGCGTTTCCTTTATAAAAACTTACGCACAAATAGAATCACGCATAACGGTCATCATCCAGCGTACAATACATACGTTGGAAATATGTTAGATTGTATCAAACACCAAAAAGAACTCGATGATTTCGTGGATTTTCTCAAAGTCGCGTGTCGGTTTCGTCCACACGATATTCCATGGCGATGATTAGTATCCGTGAACGAGTGATTTCGTCGTGAGTTTGGGGTACTGTTTCGAAAAGAATTCTTTGTTGTCGTGATCACTGTGCCCGATCGTGCTTTTGTGTGTTCGATCGATGAGCATACAATGCCGAAGATCTTTATAGTACACACGCGCACCTTTCGCGATCAAGTCTTCGTGTTTCATATCGACGTGATTATCCATGGGTAAAAACGTATCGAGATACTTTTGTATGTTTGGTACGTGTACGAGATAACACTTGGTCGATGAAATCCAACGCACTTTTTCGAGATCACCCTCTTTTCGTTCGGGAAGTCTCGAGAGACAGTGGAAGAAACACATTTCGAAATCGTCACCCTTTTCATCGATGACGGCTTGAATCTCTGCATAGACCTTCTTATTTTTTATGACGACGTTATCTTCAAAAATGACTGCATATTTGAGACCTTGTTTTTCACACCGACGATGGAATTCAAGATGACCCATGTAACACCCGATCGCACCGAGATTAAAGTGTGTCACGTCCGGGCGAATCATGTATGGATTAAAGTGTAACTTCATGGCTTTTTTGAAATATTCCGGATCGATGAGTTTTCTGTACTTGTTTGCAATGTTTGGATGCGTCGTATCGTCACTATAAATGGTTTCGATAGGAATGGACGGATCGTGATTGTGTAAAAAGTTTTCCCGACGTTCTCTAGAGCGACGCATGGTCAAAAGAAAACACTTATAATTGATCTTCTTTTGCCTGTGTTGCCACACTGCGATGACCAAAAGTACCAAAAGAAGCACGAGTGCGAGGTACATCTTACTTAAACAAGAGAAAATATCTTAGAGTAAGTATGAACTTTTATGATGGCGCTGGTCTCGCCAGTTCTGTGGTGATATGTCTTATGTTTATACCAGAGATTGCACACGTGTATAAAAATAAGGATGCAAAGGCGATTAATTATGGGTTCCTACACCTAAATCTCATCGCGAGTGCGTTAGCGCTCGTATATTCCATACATTACGATGTAGTGCCCATGACGATCACGAATGTATCGGCTGGATTGTTTTCATTAGTCATGTATCACTTTAAATATGTAAATGAGCTTAAAGAAGAACCTCGTACTATTGTTGAAGCTCCTATAGTGTAGTGGTCATCACCTTGGACTTTGAATCCAATAACCCTGGTTCGAGTCCAGGTGGGAGCTTTATCCGACCTTAGCTCAGTTGGATTAGAGCAATGGATTGTAGTCGTGTGATATAACCCTCCATGGGTCAGGTGTTCGAATCACCTAGGTCGGATCATTCCTCTGTCATATAACGGTCATTATCCCCGGCTGTTAACCGGGTCATCTGAGTTCGATTCTCAGCGGAGGAGTTTTACTTTTTAGATGTGTCTCCCACATGTAAAATGTATCTACTTTCTCTTTAACTGATAAATATGTTCGACGACGATCGTCGCACCGAGCACGGTCAGGATCTCGTTATCGTAACGGAACCCATAGTACACGATCGCAAATCCCCACACGAACGCGAGAAGATCTGTGACCGGTGACGCCATGTAACTACAATTCGTTTCTGTCGGAAGAGACGCTTCCATGATTTGGTAAAACACGTGTCCAAAAATGACCGAAAGGATCAAAGCGATACCGTGTCTACTATTCATGTAATTGGGTGAGAGAATGATTTCCGAAATAGTGTCGTTGGGCCATGAGATAGTTTATGGACGTGCGTCGTTGGTGTGTGAAATCATAGTACGTGAGCGCCGCCTGGATCGCGGGGCATGGAATACCTATGTGTACGCAGTGCATCACGAACGTACGCGTGCCCATCACCGTTTCGTCCATGACATCGTACACGTTCTTTTCGATGAGATCACACTCGATCAGTGTACCCTTTGACCATGCTTTCGTTATTTTTTTACGTTTTATGTTTTGTGTATTCGCGAGATCATAGCCTTCAAGTATAGACGCTGCAAATGCAAAACGTAAAGCGTCCACCGCGAGTGATTTATCGAGAAACACGTTGTTTCCTTGTTTCGTATCAATAGCTTTTCGGAATCGACTCACGACGCGTGCATTCACAGAGGCGTCAATCGTAGGCGTTGGAATGCCAACATCGATCGAGAGTTTTGAACACCACACACCGGTGTTATTCATATCAGCAACATCCAAAATCGTATGAATGTGATACGAATCAACGACGTCGTCACCGTAATTCGTCAAGTACCCATCGATATCCGTGCCACGCACGTGTCTCAGGACACTTTTCATGGTTTTCTGATTTTGATTGCAATACGCGAATACATCGGACATGGCTTGGAGCATGCCGTACTCGATGCCATTGTGTACCATCTTTGTAAAGTGTCCGGACCCGGGATCTGAACTCATGTGCGTGGTGTTTATTGCAAATGAATGAAAAAAGTCCTCGTGGTCTTGATATACCTTCTTTTGACCTCCAATCATGAGACACGGACCGTTAAGAGCCCCGCGCGTACCTCCGGATAATCCAACACCTAGATAATTGATGTTGTGTCCATTACACACACTTTCACGTTGACGCGAGGTTTCAAAGTATTCATTGGAACAGTCAACGATCGTGTCCCCAGGCGTCATCGTTTTCGAAAGAAACGAGACAACGGTATCCGTGGTCATACCGTGGGGTAACGCCGTGATGATCGTACGCGGACTTTCCATTTTTGAGAGCATTTCACACACACTCTCGTGTCCGTGAATACCCACACTTTTTTCCACGAGTGCGTGTGTCTTTTCAGGTGATCGATTGTACACGTGTACGTCATGCTTCTTTTGAATATTCAACGCGAGGTTAGACCCGATCGAACCGAGACCGATGAGTCCGATAGACATGTTAGTCATATATGCATGTAAAACTTTATGTCAATATTTTCTTTTACTATAGTAAATATGTCTATAGAAACTCCTGACGGTGTTCTCGATGTGACGAACGCCACACTTCGAGTGCCTCAGATCGAAGTTCAGGGTACGAGTGTGACGACGTCTTTGACCACACTCAGTAATGTTGGGGTCGGGACGACGTCGCCGGGTGGCCGTTTGCACGTCTACGGCCCAGACGCTAAAACTCTTCTTCAATCAACTTCAAACACTGCAAACGTTGAAATCGGTGGTCCAACGGGGGCCATCGTGGATTTAAAGGGTCCATTCACGGACGATTACGATCTTCGAATTCAATCGTCGGGTGACGGTGGAAACTT
>OBPR01000017.1_pt1 | contig 9644 bp, 11 predicted proteins | sample 1470861 | NCBI WGS metagenome assembly OBPR01 (sample SAMEA3282990, study PRJEB22092) | marine metagenome | biome: costal lagoon periodicay coneccted to the Atlantic Ocean; feature: ENVO:00002042 | collected 2014-06-21T11:40:00+00 | depth 0 m
TGAGATCGTGGGCGAGTTAGTTCCAGTAGAAGCCCATGTAGCCTTCACAGTCATGCCATAGTTATTTAAATCAAAATTGCGATTCACAGTGATACCCATTTATTATAATAACATAATTTAAATGGTTTATATTGGCGTGATAATTGCCGTGGGGTTTTTAGCATTCTACGGTTATTTCATCTATGTAGTAATTCGCGACACGTGCATATTCAACAAAGTTGAAGCGTTATAATCATTATCTAGGGTTCAATTTCCCTAACAAATGAGTATATTAGTTAGTTAACTTAGTTGCTGAAGGCGAGACCACCCATGCCGCTCTGGATGCGGAGCACGTTGTAGTTCACAGCGAACATGTGCATGTTTGCGCAGCGAGAACCGGCCTTGCTCTTGACCTCCACCTGCGCGTTGTCGATGCGCGAGAAGTTGCAGGTACCAGTGGGCTGGTGCTCCTCGGGCTTGAGGGCGAAGGAGTACGAGTAGATACCCAGGTACGGGTTTCCGCTGTGGTGATAGTAGGGCTGCACCTGATTAAAGTATTTACCGCTCTGCTCCTTGAACCTATCCTGACCGTTGAGGATCAGCTTGAAGGTATCCAGAGGACCAACGCGTCCCGTGGTACCATCCTCGCCGAGCCACTTGCTGTTGTTGGCAACCATGACGGGGGCACCAATGGTGCTGAGAGATGTGGTGTAGACGTTGGTACCCGCTCCCGAACCACTTGTGACGGCAACAGTAGCCACGTTGGCACCCTTCAAGAAAGAAGTATCCCACATATCAAGGGCGGTAGCACTGGTACCGGTGTTGGAGAAGCACCAGACAAGCTCCTTGACGGGGTGGTTGTAGGACAGACGCACCTGCTTGGCGGTGGCGGTCTGGTTAACGGTGTCCACACCAGTGTGCTGCACCTGCTCGATCAGGTACTCGTGACCCTTCTGGGCGAACCGGCGGCGCTCCTCGGTATCGAGGTACACGTAGTTACCCCACACCTTGACCGCGTTGCCGGCGAAGTAAGTAGTATAGACAGATGATAGCGTAATATCAAGTCGCACTTCATGGTACTGGAGCGCGATAAGAGGGAGGTAAAGCCCTGGGTTACGGTTGAAGAAGAAGACCATGGGCAGGAACACCTTGTTTCCACGGGCAGTAGCCGAAGTCATCTTGCCGTACTGAGCCTTCTTGGCCTCATCGAGGTAAAGCTCGGAGTACAGACGCCACCACTTCTGGTAGTGCTTATCGATGCGCTGCCCACCGATGGTCAGCTCGATATCGGACACGGCACGCTCGGCCACCCACTCATTTGAGGCATCGGTACCGTTCGTAGAGGGTGCAGTGATGGCGCCCCCGGAAGTAGTCAGAGTCGCGTTGGAGGTAAGCTCCAGGTACATCTCACCAATGAGATCACCGTTGCGGGCAACCGTCACGGACAGACGCGCGGAGTTGGCGGCCGTACCGTTCACGACCTGCTCGATGTTCTCCATCGCGAAGTTCGTGTGGCGCTTGTACACCGCCTGAAAGAAGGTCACCTTAGGGCTACCAGTAAGGTAGACATCCTGGGCACCGTAAGCAACGAGCTGCATAAGTCCTCCCGCCATAGTTCACTTTAGTAATAATAGGTAAGAAAAAAATTCACGACTTGTTTCACGCGTCGACCCCCTTACCCTGTGCGCCTTATTAATAAATAAAAATTATACATGAAGATAAAAGATGACTGACCCGACGGTTGTTTCCCACCCCAGTGAACAGGTTGAGACAGAGTCCGAGACCTCTGATACAGAAGTTCCCGACTTTTCACAATTTATTGATGATGAACAAGAAGATGTTGACTTGGGTGCCATCTTGGTAAACGCCCTAGAGACCCCTGAAGGGGATACCGTCTGTAGCGCTTTGGTGGGAATCCGCGACCAGATCACCATCCACAACAAGATCCTCGTGAAAATTCTCAAGTCACTTGGGGATTTAAAAAAATGAGACTCAAGTTATATAGACATGTCATCCGACACAAGGGATACCGTTCTTCGAATGGTGAACCATGTTCAGGACAAGACAATTAATGAACTAGCAGCTCACATCACCGATATAAAGCAGGGTCTAGAAGACCTGCGAGGCAGTGATTTGAGAAGTCTTACAAATTACATATTTAGTGTCGAAGTTAACGACAACGGTTTCCTGGATAACGTGGGAAATGACTTTCACAAGAAGATCCACGGTGTGTACACACAACACATGATTGGGATGAGTGCCGTAGAATCACGTTTTCACTCCGATGCCAAGGACATGGCTGATGAAGCCAGTATGGACATTCGAATTATCAGGAACACTATAGACAAAGTCTACAAGTACGTTTGTCAACTTCATTCTTTGCAGGAAACGCTACTTCAACCGATGTTGGCTGATACAGAGACAAGCAGGACCATAGAAGATTCTGATGATCTCAATCCATATCAAGTGTTCATCCTGGACATCCTGAATGAACTCGAGCGCCAGAAACTTCGCAAGTCCAGGGAAATGGTATGCGAAGAAGTTATTACCGAAAAGGGATACAGGACAAAGGCATGGAAACCGGTGTGTACGATCAAGGAGAAAATTCATGAAATGAGCGACAAGAATACATCATCTGACCGCTGGAAATATGCAACCAAGAAGCCTTCGATGGTTAGGGATGTTTCGGTTCACCTGGAGGAATGTAACGATGTTCAGTTCCCAAGTCTTACAAAGAATCGTCATTCATGGTCCTTCCGAAATGGAGTATTTGTCGGAGATAGTGATGTGATGCGCTTTTATCGATACGGTACGGAAGAGTTCTCAAAATTGGATAGGCACATGGTGACATCCAAGTACTTTGATGATGACTTTGATGACTACACCGGTTCTAATGACTGGAGGGAGATCCCAACACCTTTGTTGGATTCGATCATGGATTATCAGGGATGGGACGATGATGTGAAGCGATGGGCGTACATAATGATCGGTCGTCTTACATTCAAGTTGAACGAGGCGGACACCTGGCAGGTCATACCTTTCTGTAAGGGTATCGCCCAGAGTGGTAAATCAACTTTGTTGAATTACGTGGTCAAGTTGTTCTATGAACCTTCGGACGTCAGTGTCATGGCGAATAACATCGAGGAAAAGTTTGGTCTTTCGTCTATCTATCAGGCTAATCTTTTTATTGGTCCGGAGATCAAACACGACTTTCGCATCGATCAGGCAGAGTTTCAAAGTTTGATTTCGGGAGAAGAGATTCAGGTAGCCCGCAAAAACAAGAACGCCGTGACAATACAGTGGGACGTACCGGGGATATTGGCTGGTAACGAAACGCCTGGATTTTCGGACAACAGCGGGTCCATTCTACGGCGCCTGATGCTCTTCAAGTTCGGACGCCAAGTGTCTGATGGAGACGCCAGATTGGGAGAAAAATTGGCGAAGGAGATCGGAGCAATAATGCAGAAATGTATTTGGGCTTACACGGAGGCTGTTGCGGAGTACGGTGACAAGTTGATCTGGAAAGTGGTCCCAAAGCAATTCTTGGACTGGCGCGAAGAGATTGAGGGGCAACTGCATACGCTGGTTGGTTTCATGAAGACCACCCCGTTGAAGTACGGCGAAGACAAACAGATGCCTCTTGCTTGGTTCAGGACAAAATATCGCGAGTACTGCTCGAGCATGGGTGTGCGACCGCGTCAGTGGAAGACTGAACTTTACGAGGGTCCGTTCAGTCAAAGGAAACTCAGGATTGGTGTTGGTACCATGGAGTGGATGGGAACAATCAAAAGGGATCAGGAGATACTATATGGTGTCACGATGGTCCAAGACGACGAATAGAGAAAAAACATTGACCCTTAGTAAGAACGGTCAATGTCATCTAGTATTCGTTACATTAACGTTACTGCACGATCACCTCGGCCTAATGGTAATGTTCCTATGAACCGCGTATTGCTAACCAACCCAGAGACGGGCAACGTCGTCTTTAGGGTTAGAGCAAAACGGGATGAGAAGTGGGTTTTCAATACCAGGACCAAGCGTTTCAACTTGATTCCCACGAATAGGAACGCGCCAAAGAAGCCCATCAGAAGGAATGTACGTATCGAGAATACAAATTTCACAAACATTAATTTAAGATCTTTGAATAGGGTATTTCCAGCACCCAATAATACAGAAGTCAAGTTCTCGGCGCTTCGTCCTTCTCTGTTCGGTCTTAGTGTGCGTTTTCAAAAGGCACTCAATCCAGTACAATTTTCGGAACTTGCCTATGATTTTGCCAAAAAGTCATTTCCTAATGATGTGACGCGCGTCGTGATTAGAGGTACTCGCTTCCGTCCCTTATTTGACATCAAGACCAAGGCGCAACAGAATCGTCTTAGCAAGAACGATTTCACGATGGTTCAGCGCATCGATGTCAATATGGGAGATTACAATATCCAGATCTTCCGGACGGGTATGTTGATGAATGGTGGTTACGAAAAGAATCCTATTGAAGTTCCGCTAGACAAACTCGACGGAAGGAAGATTTTTGGAAAGGCTCTGGATACAATGGAAGACTTTATGAAAAAGTTTGTTCCCACACAGAAGCGCGTTACCGAGGATTTCTATGTGACCAATTTCAATGCAGATTTCTTCGTCAATCAGATCATCGTGGATCCATTTATTGCCACTGCAAATGGAAATGAAATTTACAAATCGTTAAAGAAGGCTGTATTGGGAACGCCAAGTGTTCCTAATGAAGTGGCTCAATACATCCCAGATTTCGAATACGAGTATGGAAATAAGAATAATAACGTTATGCAGGAACTGAGGGAAATGAATGCAAAGATTCCCAAGTTCCCCGATAACATCTACTTGAAGTTCCCTAGTGGAAAGGGCAAGGAAAAGAAGCGTGGGGGTTCCTATGTGGCGTGGAAGAAGGGTTACATCCGCATTCAGGGTGCCGACAGTCTCACCAAGGTTCTTCTCATGGTTCGCACCATTCAGATTTGGTATGATCAAATGAAGAGGAACAATCCGGACGCCCTGGTTACCACAATATTGTGGGTGCCAAGGTGAAGAAGGCGAAGAAGATTGTTGCCACCAAGGAGAATATCGAACAATTGGGGACCGTCCGTCTCAACCTCTACAAAGGCAAGGATGGAAGTGAAAAATTGAAACTCAATGGAATCCGTTGTGAAGATACCACAAAGAAGGGATATACCACCAAACAACTTAGGGTGATTGCAGCCAGACGTGGTATTCCAGGGGCAGACAAGTTGAAGCGCGAAGTTTTATGTGGAAAACTTTTGTCAAAAGCCAGGGCAAACGCAATTCGCGTCAAGGGATTTGAACGGCGTCGCAAGGAAGCCATGGCTCGTAGGATAATCCGACCGGCAGTTAGGCGCATCGCCGAGAAGAAACGAGCCGAGCAGGCGGTACTGGAAGCCGAAATGCAGGCAGAAATGAATGCCATGTTTAACAACAATAATTCTTCCGTGGAAGTGGAACTCGGATTGCGTCAAACGCCGACTCCACCCGATGCCATACCAAGGCTAAATACACCCTCGCCCACGATGTCTAATGTCGAACCCCAGGAGTATAACGAAAATTGGTTCAGGCGGATGGAACAAATTCCAGTCAATAGTCCTCCGTCTCCACAATTTGTACAGCCAAGTGCTCAGCAAAAGGGCGAGCAACTTCTTACCAAGATGATTAGTCCCAACCTAAATAATGAAAAATACCAAAAATACAAGAACATTCACAAGAACAAGGAGTGGTACACGTGGAATGTGAACAAGGCGCGATCAAACTACATGAACTCGCTCAGAGAGTTTGGTATCAACGCCGAGCCCACTAAGAGAGCCTATGCCCAGTTTCGCGCACTCAAGAACCTTGAGAATGAATATATTGCTAGATAGTAAATGAACCCTCAGACCGTTTACAACGGTTTTGCTTCGATGTTCCGAAACATGCTAGTTTCTATGACAATCGCGATTACATTGATCGGATTCTCAGAGAAGTTTGATCTCATGGCGCCGGTGGTGCGAATGATTGGATTCATGGCAATGATCATTGCCGCATTCATTGGATTCAAGACCTACCGCGACTTCTTGGACTATATCAAGACTATTGAGAGTGAATTTCCAGTCGCCCGCAGGTGGAAGACGTGGGCATACGTTACACTTCTTTACACGGTGATAATTTTAATGCTTTCACTAATCTATCTCTTTAGGAAAGTGATACCCTTTTAATGTCGGGTCCCTCTGCACCTGGCTTGTTTGGAAAATTGATAACATACCCCTCGATGGCCTTTACGCGTTCCATGTAGTGCATGGTTTGTATAATGTGTTCAGGCTTTATGGACGGGCATGCTTTCAACTCAATGACCCATTTATTGTCTATGATGATATCAGCGCGAATGACACCCACGATATTCTTCTTATAGTAGACAGGTATATTGACTTCGTGACTGTACGGCATCTGCTTCTCGTCCAGTTCGACCATGAATGCTCTTTGATAGACATTTTCCAGGTGACAAGGACCAAGTTCCTTGAAAATGTTATTGGCTATATTTTTTAGAAACTTTTCCATTAAAGAATAGATGCTCCTAATCATTAAATGCGTGTAACACCTAGATCGCCCGTCGTTCGTCTTCGCGCCCGTCGCATACCAACAAAATCTGATATTTTTCACGTGACAACCATGGCAGTCACTACAGGTGTATCAATTGGTGGCACTATAGGTCAATTCGCAAGAAGTCAGAGGACATTAAAGAAAAGAATCACAATGAATAGTAGATGAGTTATGCTTTAGGTGGTATTCTCCTTGGACCTTTTTACAAGGGAAGAAGTTCAATACAAGCAAAAAGTGTAGTGAATGACGCAATAAGATACACGTGGGTGGTTGGAAATGTTCCTAATATCAACCACGTGATTGAAACAATTCCCACAGGCGTGAGATACACGATTGACGATCATCGTCCAAAGATTGTTCCCTACGAAGGCGTTCACATCACATTGAATTATCTCATAGAGGTTCAGATACATACACCCGAGAGTCTGGCTGTGAGACAAAATGAAATCCATCACAGGATATACAGGATGAAGCGATACAATGATCATATCGCAATGAAATACGATGAAGTAATGGATAGGAGGCAGTGGCAGATTGTAGAAGAATGTTACAAGATGCCAACACCGATGTCTTTGTCACTTCCGATCGAAGGAAATGTTAATACTATGTGGGAAGACCTACTGGATTCCATCGCACTCAAGTATGACCTTGAACTTCAAGAAGTTTGACCAGATCTCTGATTTCGTCCTCTAGATCGTCGCTTATACGTTTACCGTCCTTTTCCACGCGAAACGTATCGAGTGCATTGCCATTTTGGGTCGTTATGCTCGCGGACAACACATTGATCCCAAGTGAAACAAAAATCATGGAAAGGTCACTCAGAAGATTTGGATAGTCCTTGATTTTCACCCACACCCTGGTTTCGAGATCCTTGTAGTGACTAAAGTAAACGTCGTTATCTCCCTCGTCATCGATATCGCATGAATCAAATTCGAATTCGCTCTCCACCATGTCCTTGATCCGGCAACATAACGTAGTGGACAGTGGTTTTCCAGAATATGTGAGCATCATGTATTCGAGATCTGATTGATTATCATCATTTGTCCACGCGTTTATATGTAGTCCTCTAAGTTTGTTTCCGAACCCAACACATTTTGAATAGGGTTTATTGCATCCAGGTATTATGAGCCGGGTCTTGTTTGCATCATTTATAATTCTGTAACTCTGCGAACACTGCACAATCATTCATTAAAGAATTAATAATATCTTTAATTAGTAGATGAAACAACCAATACACAGGATACAGAAGTTGGGAACCTTTGGAACAAAATTGAATCTAAAGTTGTTGAGGTCGAAGAAGACTGTGGAAGACAACAGACGCATAGCCAAGTGGGTGACCGGCGAGTTGGTGGATCTGGGTCCGACCTTTGTGAAGTTGGGTCAGCTGATAAGTACCCGCAATGACATTTTATCTGCCGAGGTCATCGAGGAATTTTCGAGTTTGCAGAACGAGGTCCCTGCCTTCGGGAATGTCATCAGTGTGGTGGGTGAAGATTACGTGACCGAGACATTTGACTACTTTGATAGTGAACCTCTAGCATCTGCGTCACTGGGTCAATGTCACCGAGCCATCACCAAAGATGGAACGGACGTGGTGGTCAAGGTACAGCGTCCGGGAATTGAGCAGAGTATCGAGAACGACATCGAAATCATCAAGACCATCGCGAACATTGGGTTCTTCTTCACCAGGGACACAAACTATTCGGAGTTTTCTGAAATTCTGGACGAGTGGAAGCCCCTAATTTTGGACGAGATTGATTACGTCAAGGAAGCTGCTAATATGGTCGAGTTCAAGGAGTTGTTCGCTGGGTGCGATTGGATCAAGGTACCCGAGGTATTTCCAGAGTTGTCCTCGAAGCGCGTCTTGGTGATGGCCTACGAGCCTGGTGTAAAAATTGTAGATAAGGAGGAGTTGAACAAGTTGAATGCCGACCTCGAACAGATTGCGTTTTTCGTGATTCGCAGTCAGTTCATGCAGGTATTGGAAAATGGTTTATTCCACGCGGACCCTCACCCAGGGAACCTGGCCCTAAACTCTCAGGGTCAAATTGTATATTACGACTTCGGTCTCATGATGAAGATCGACCCCATGTACAAAGAAAACTTGTATCTATTGCTCGAAGCTGTATACAAAAAGGATCTCGATAAGATTTACACCATGATGATTGAACTCAATATAATCATTCCCACTGGGGACCGTGCGTCGGTGAAGTCATTCATCAAGTTGTTCCTGAATTACGTAGAATCTGTAGATTTAGATAAATTAGATGTAGAAGAATTGAAGGCCATGGAAGACGACCGACCGTTTCGCTTGTCGACCATGTGGGTCCTGCTGATCAAGTCCATCTACTCGGTGGAGGGGATCGCCAAGACTCTCTCGGACAGTATTGCACTCTCGGATGTACTGGAGCCATATTCCGAGCAGATCCTCGAGGAGAGTGGACTTCTCAACATAGCATTCTCCGACATTCAACAGACCGCCATGAAAATACCAAGTTCCATACAATCCATCAAGAGCACGGTGGATGCGTTGGAAGCCAGTAACATGCGCGTGCGGCGGAGCATCACCGACAACGAAAAACTTTTATCGAAGAACAAGAATCTTCAACAGAGTGTTTTGGTGTTGGTGGTTTCGACAATGTTGGGAGAACAAGACATCACCCACGTATTTCAGGCCGTCTCGTTCATTCTTTTTGTGTTCAGTCTTCGTCCTTGATGAGCTTGGGCTTGGTGAACTTGTCGGTCTTGGACTCGAAGAAAAAGTCCAGGAGATCCTTCTCAAAGTCCTTACGTTCAGCGTATAGGTCGGTGGATCGCTCGAGTTCCTCGGTGATAAACTTGACTGCGTTTTTTCGACCCTCCACGCGGCGGTCCTTGCGATTCTGGAGGAAAGTCTTGCGGCGGTCCGACAGCTTGCGCATGCGACCCTGCATGCCCTCCGGGAGCTTAAAGGGTGTCGATGATTCGGCACAGATGGTAATCATTGTTACTGATAACTGAGATTTATTTCTTTAATATTTTTAGTAATCCATGTGTGATAGAACTCACTG
>OBPR01000018.1_pt1 | contig 9567 bp, 12 predicted proteins | sample 1470861 | NCBI WGS metagenome assembly OBPR01 (sample SAMEA3282990, study PRJEB22092) | marine metagenome | biome: costal lagoon periodicay coneccted to the Atlantic Ocean; feature: ENVO:00002042 | collected 2014-06-21T11:40:00+00 | depth 0 m
GGCTCAGGCCATGCTCAAGCCCAAGGCCAACCTCCAGGCAGAGGCCAGCCACGCCAAAAAGCTCCTTGCCCAGGCCAACGATCAAGTTGCTCTCCTCACGGGTCAACTCGCCGAGCTCACCGACCTCAACAGCCAACTCACCACCGACTACAACGCCCTGGCCGATGTCGTCGCCCAGCTCGAATCCGAGGCCATGACCGTCACCGATGCCGCCACCGACATGGTCGCCGCAGCCGGAGTCCCCGCCTCGGAACTCCCCGCGCAGGAGGTCGAGGCTCCGGACTTTGCCGCCGAGCTCGCAGCCGCCCAACAAGCCGGAGGCGCAACCCTCACCGCATTCCTCCGCGCGCATCGCTCCGAGGTCAATGCCCAGCTCGCCCGAAAGTAAACACCAACTCCAGCGAATCCCGTACTTAGAAAAAGCCCATGTCTGTTACCGTTCCCACCACTCTCCAGCGTCAGGTCATTATGTCCTCCGCTCTGGTCGCCCTCCGCACCGAGCTCCTCCCGCTCGGTGTGTTCTCCACCGTGTTCGATGGAGTCACCCTCGAAGGTTCCGATAAAATCTCGGTTCCGTATTACCCTCTCGAGTCTTCTGCCAGCACTGACTTCGTGCAGGGTGATGGCTACGTCTTCGGGGATACCTACACCCAGGCCGCCCGCGAGGTCACGATCAACAAGCGCAAGTATCAGCCGCTTTCCATCCCGAGTTCCTCACTCTCCCGCCAACCTGGTCTCGGCCTCGAGGAGGTTGGTCGCCAAAAAGGTTTAAAGCTCGCCGCTGATGCTTACGCTGACATCCTCAGCGTCGTCACCGCAGCCAACTATGGAGCCGCCGTCTTTACGGGTGCCGCCTCCGCATTCGACTTCGCCCAGGTCAACGAGACAGTCGGCGGTGCGTGCGATGTTGCAGGCTGGCCCACCTCCGGCCGTGGCCTCGTCCTCAAGAGCGGATACTATCGCAACCTGGTCACCGACCTCCTCGACGCCTCCGTCTACGCCAGCGACGATCCCGTCAAGCGTGGCATGTTGCAAGGCGTCGCTGGTTTCGGCGAGGTCTACAACAGCCAGACCGTCCCGGCCAATGCTGAGAACCTCGTCGGCTTCGCCGCTGCCAAGAGTGCGCTGGTCATCGCCTTCTCTCCCATCCAGCCCGCCGATGAGGGCCGCATCGTTGAATACGATGTCATGACCGATCCCGAGACCGGCATCAGCATCGAATACCGCAAGTGGTTCGATGCCGACCTCGACACCATGAAGAGCGTCATGGAGGTCAACTACGGCTACGCCGTCGGTGAGGCCGCTGCCCTCAAGCGCATCGTCTCCGCCTAATCTCCGGCAAACCTCGTACTTCATTTTTGACCATGGCCAATCTCACCTTAATCCTCACCGCCTCCGGACAGCGGGAGATCGTTCACCAGAGCGACCTCTTCTCCGAGCACCTCGACCTCTACCGCGATCTTTTGCAAGATCCCCCGGCCGAAGCTCGCGGGATCGAAGTCTGGCGGGACAAGCAAGGACGGGTGAAAAACGTCTTCGTCACTCCCGGCTCCAAGGCCCGCTCCTTGTCCTCCGCTTTGTCCTCCTTCGCGAAGATTCTTGAGGATCGCGTCGCTGCTGTTGAGAAGGCCCGCAAGGCCGACCAAAAGCTCGCCGATAAAGCAAAGGCACCGCCCGCCGAGCAGGAGGCTCCCAAGCCCTCCAAAGGTAAGTAACAACCAATCTTGTTTGTGTCTTCAACCCTCCATCCCTCACGGGGTGGGGGGTTTCTTTTGACTCTCCCTCTCGAGCATGAAGATGACCTCCGCGGGCCTCGCCCGCTTCGCCCAGGCTGCCGCTGCCGTCGTCGATGAGATCTGGAGCGACACCGTCCTCATCTCCGGCCAATCCGTCGCATGCGCCGTCGCAAGAGGATCCGTCGGTGGCACCATGGGCCTCGGCGGAGAGATCCCTGATGCTCTCCTCAAGGTCCGCATTCTCAAATCCAACCTCGTCACCGCTCCCATCCACGGCAAGACGCTCCTCACCTTCGAGGGGCGCACCTGGAGAGTCGATGAGGTTACGAACTCCGAAAAAGACCAAGCCTGGGCCCTCACCTGCGTGCCTAACAATCGCGGATGATCACTCTGAACGTCAACATCAAGGGAGCCGATGAGTTTCTCGCGGCCCTCAAAAAACACCCGGAGAAAATTTCGCGCACCACCGAGTCAATCCTCCGGCAGGAGGCCCGCAATCTCGCCACCAACTTCGCCGCTGTCACCCTGCCTTTTGGAATGCGAGAGGGTGGGGCGGATGTTCTTAAATCCCGCATCGAGGCCGACATCTCCCGCCTCTTTCCGACAGAGGATTCCCCGTGGCGCATCTTCGAGCTGATCAAGCAACAATCCGAGAAGCTCGCCTTGGCTTATTGGCACGCCCATAAATCCGGCGACGAGCGGGCCAAGGTCAATATCCTCCGCCGGGCAAAGGTTCCTCGCGGGCTCAATGCCGGCGACCACCAGCAAGCTCGGAAAAAAGGCAAGGTTCCTGGCAATGCCGAGCCCATCTCGCTCGCTCCCCCGGGGAGGCTCGGTGCTTACATCCGGCAACGGCAGAAGAAGGCTGGCCTCGCCAAGGCGGGATGGTATGCCGCGGCCACCGCTCTCGGCGGCCGCGTCCGCACCCGCTCGGCCTCCACTGGTAAAAGCGTCCAGAGATTTCCCAAATACGTCCGCACCCTTGGAAAGACTTCCGGCATCGGTGGGGCCAGCTTTATCGGCGGCCCCCGTGCCCGTGCGAGGATCTGGAATACTGTCTCTTATATCGGCGAGGCCCTGCCTGATGCTCTCTATTATCAAGCCCTTGATCGGGCTCAAGACGACTTCGTCGCCGCCCTCAACCGCTCCGTTCAATACCTCAACGCCAACAAATTCAACACCTCCCGCGCAGCATGAAATCAGCCCCGCAAGCCCTCACCGAGATCCTCGTCGACGCCCTCATCGCTGATGGGGACTTCGCGGGCATCGATGTCCTCCCCGCCACCGCCACCGACGACCGGCCCAAGCCCTGCCTCATCGTCTCCGCTCTCCCGCAGCCTGCTCCCCATCGGCGGTCCACCATCACCGAGGTCACCCTCGAGTATCTCTCTAACAGAAACGACACCACCAGCGAGGCCGCCCGCTCAGTCCAGGCCAAGATCGACACCCTCATCGAGCGGGATGCCTTCCTCCTCGCCCAGTCGCTATATGCCGAGGGCTGGCAGGTCCGCTCCTTTACCAAAACCGCTCCTTTCGACGAGGAGGGCTCCGAAGATGACTGGCGGACCGGCTACGAATACCGCCTTGTGATGTTTCAGATTTGACAACGCCCCTCCCACATGCCCGCCGTCTCCGCCTACGTCCAACATGGCACCCTCACCAGTGCTGCGCTTCTTGACGAGCCTAACATTTTGGTTACCTCACTCTCCATCACGCCCGCTCGAGAGGAGAAGCTCTACAAATTCGGGGGCGTCACCAAGGTCGCCCGCTACACCGACCCCACCATCTCCTTCGCCTTCTCCGGCATGGTCTCCGCCCTCGCGGGCCTCTCCGACCAGCACCCCGGCACCTCCATCACCAGCCTCGCAAACTTCGCGACCGCCCGTCATGGATTCGATCCCGCCGATGGCGTCATCGTCTACACCGACCCCAGCAGCGAGGAAAACGGCGAAGACCCCACCACCATCAGCTTCACCGCCAAGCAATTCCCGTTCATCACCTAAGTTTTCCCACCAGGACTAACAGTGGCCCGCCTTAGCCACGCCCGGGGTTTTTTTGTATTTTCCCCTTCATAGCCCCGACAGAGCAGGGGTGGCAAATAAGGCAGCTCTCTAACATTTTCCTAAATTTAAGATCCTCCACTCCATGGAAACCTGGACCAGCACCCCCAAGACCATCCTTGCCGCAGCACTCGGCACCCTCGGCGTCCCCATTCGCCTCGAGAAAATGCTCGATGAAAAGACCGGCACCGGCCGGCGGGATTTCTTCCTCGGCCCCCAGTCGCTCGATGGGAAATACCAGACCGGCTCGATCAAGGCCCGCTTCGACTCCGGAGAGCTCACCCGCGACGTTCCCGATCATCCCGTCTCCGACATCGTCTGGGCCAAGCACTCCCGCGACCGCATTCTCGACTGCCTCAATAAAGGCACCCGCATCAATCTTGTCACGCAATCGAACTCTAGCAAGCTTCGTACATTCTACCACCCCGGCGGCAACGGCGGTTTCCCGGGCGTCCGGAATCAAGGAGACCTCCTCCAGACGCGAGACCTCAACCTCGTTGCGGCTCTCAGTCGCTTCGGGATCCCCATCCTCAACGTCGAGGGGCATGGTATGGTCAACTTCATCCTCCCGGCCCGCCAGCACCTCCTCGGCACCTCCGACCCTGTCGGTCACATCGTCCAGACCTGGCGGGCCAAGGATCTCAACCCCGAGCACCCTTTCGCCTACGCCATGCACGGCCTCCTCAACTATGCCCGCCTCATCAAGGAGATGGATAACGAGACCGAGCAAGTTTTGATCCGCAAACCCAAAAGTAGCAAAGCTGCCTACATCGACCCCGCCACCACCGGCAGGGGGATGGATAAGATGAGACGTTTTTTTCTGGGCTAAAATCCGAGATCTCTGACAGCCATGAGTAAATCCCCGAATGCATCAGAGCAGCTCAATCGCGTGCCGACTGATGAGGAGCGTGCGGAAAATCACCGCGCAATCTCAAAACTGCATGTTGGGAACAGGTTTCGGCTGATGATGGGGATGCCGCTGCTACCGCAGCCGGGGCTCCGTCGGCAATGCCTCCAATGCCGTCAGGAATACGAGTCGACCCTATGCCAATGCCCAGGCTGTCAGTGTCTGGATTTTTGTGACGTTAACGCATAAGGTCATGGACACGGCACCCTTCACGCTCGAAATCACGCAGGACGCGCCCGCCGTTTTCCATGCACCGCCTTGTTCTGGGTCTTTGGATCTGCGGCTTGGCGACTGCATGGACGTTATGAAAGGCGTCGGGGATGGTCACTTCGATCTAGCGATTGTCGATCCACCCTATGGCATAGGAGAAGATGGCGGAAAGTGCCGGACGCGAGGGAGCAAGCGCACGAATGGAGAAGCGAAGGGATGGGACAAAGAACCGCCGCCGATGGAATACTTCGTGGAACTCCGCCGCGTGGCGAAGCATCAAATCATCTGGGGTGGGAACTACTTCGCGGACAAGCTCCCCGTCTCGCGGTGCTGGATCTACTGGCAAAAGGATATGGGCGGCGACTTCGCAGACGGCGAGCTGGCATGGACGAGCTTCGACCGCGTGCTCAAGCAATTCCGTAAACGCTCGGAAACCCACGGACGAATCCACCCGACGCAAAAGCCGGTGGATCTCTACAAGTGGACGCTCGCCAACTTCGCAAAGCCTGGAATGCGGGTGCTGGATACGCACCTCGGCTCCGGCTCCCACGCCATCGCCGCGCACTACGCTGGAATCCACCTCACGGCGTGCGAAATCGACACCGACTACTTCCACGCGGCGAAAGCCCGCATCGCTCGCGAAACGTCGCAAGCGGAACTCTTCTCTCCCCAGAACAGCAGTGATCAGGTGCGCCCGCAGGGCGTTGCCTGAATCCCCCTATTTGTCCCCCTTATCGCTCCGCTCTATTTTAAGCAAATCCCAAACCCGTCAATCTCTAAAATCATGACCGCTCCAGATCCACTCCCCGAATCAGATGAGGCTCCCATCCTCCCCGCAGATCCATCCCCCTCGAAAATCCAGCCCGCTCCTGCCATCATCATTGATGAGGATCCCTCCTCCGATGCTGACGATCGCGAGCTCGCCTACGATGCTCAACCGGAGTGGGATGGCGTTGCCCTCGGTCCCTGGTCCTTCGATCGCGAGGCTGTCTTTTACTCCCAACGTCGCAGCATGGGAGCTCCGCCTCTCGATGACGTCAACGACGACATTTCATCCTTCCTGGCCGATGCCGCCCGCATCCTCTGGCTCTGCTCTCACGATCGGAGCGAGATCACCGCACTCCGCTCAAAGCCCGCCGTGATGCAAGATGTCATCGACGACTGGGCCGAGCTCGCCATCCCGCGAGGATCGCGCATGGAGGCCACCCTCACGGCCCTCCGAATTTTTAATCACGGCAACATCAACAAGCCGATTCCCGTAGAAGATGGCAACCCCTCGGGAAACTAGTCTTGCCGGTCCCTGCCTCTCAGTATCTCATCGTACTTGCCAGGGCCACCGGCTGGACTGCCGATTTTATCCGCTGGGAGCTCCCGCTCTCGCAGGGCTGGGCGCACTTCCACACCGCCCGCCTTCTCGACGGGATCCCCATGACCCTCCCCGGCGGCACCGCCTCGGAGCAAGCGTGGTGGGATCAAGTCACCTCCCGCATCAAATCTCCCCGCAACTGACGACTTCAAACCTCCAATTTCCAACTCAAAAAACATGGCTAACGTAAACAAAGTAATGCTCCTCGGGAATCTCACCCGCGATCCGGAGCTCCGATACACCCCGAAGGGCACAGCATGCGCCGAGATCAGCCTCGCCCTCAACCGTGTCCGCAGCGGCGAAAATGGCGAGAAGATCGAGGAGGTCGATTTCGTCGACGTCACCCTCTGGGGCAAGACCGCCGACCTCGCCAATCAATACCTCGTCAAGGGTCGCCCCGTCTTCATTGAGGGCCGTCTCCAATACGACACCTGGGACGATAAAGCCACCGGCGAGAAGCGCAGCCGCCTCCGCGTGGTCGGCGAAAATCTCCAATTCGTGGGCCCCAAGCCAAACTAAATCAGCCTCTTTTCGACATCGCTCCCTGATCAATGCCTCGCAATCGCATCACCACCGAGCTCCGTGCCGACTCCGCGCAACTGCGCGGGGAGTTCGCCCGGGCCCAGAAATCAGCCGGAGCCTTTAAGACGGAGATCTCCGCCGGTGCGAAAGCTCTCGTAGGTTTCACCGCCGGAGCGATCGGGATCCGGGCGGGTCTGGGAATCTTCACCGACCTCGCCGAGAAATTCGACCGCGTCGGGAAGCTCTCTAACAGATTCAATCTCCCCGTCGAGGATGTCCAAAAACTCTCCGTAGCCGCCGAGCTCACCGGCACCAACATCGAGCGACTCACGGCCGCCCTGACCAAGTCGACCGTGGCCGGCTACGAGGCGAGCCAAGGAGTCAAGAGCTACTCCGACGCCTTCGACGCCCTCGGTATCGGCGTCGATGAGTTCAACGCTGCCGACTCCACCCAAAAAGTCGCCCTCCTCTCCCGGGCCTTCGCGGATGCCGAGGACGAAACCACCGCCTTCGCCTCCGCCTATCGCATCCTGGGGAAAGCGGGGTCCGACCTCATCCCGCTCCTCCGCGAGAATGCCGATGGCGTCGAGAGGCTCACCGGAAATCTTGCCACCCTCGGAGCTGATGACGTCGCCGCCATCGAGGCTTTTAACGATGAGATGACCGTCCTCAAGGCCAACCTCCAGGCCGAGTTTGCCAAAGCCTTCGCAGGAGAGATGGGCAACATCAAAGAGGAGATCGTCGACCTCGGTCGTGGCCTCCTCGCGACCACCTCTTTCCTGATCAAACACAAGGACGCCCTCAAGCTCCTCATTGGGGCATGGGTCGCCTTTAAGGGGATTAAAGTCGTGGGCTCCCTTCTCCCCGCCGTCTCCGCCTTTATCAAGAGCACCCTCGCCATCCAGGCTGAGACCGCTGCAGTCGCTCAAAACACGGCAGCACATCTCTCTAACGGGGCCGCCCGTAATAGAGGAGCCGCAGGATCAGCTCCTTTTCTGGGATCGCTCGCCAAAACAAAAGCGGGTTACATCGGGCTTGCTGCCGCCGCCGGTTATGCAGCTTTCAAGATCGGGGAATATTTAGGGGAGCGGGACGCTGCTCGTAATGGATTCGGCGAGAATGCCGAAGGGCTCACCTTTTATGAAGGCTCCGCCGAGCGGGCCAAGGAGCTCGAGCTTGTCCAGCAGCTCCGCGCACAGGCGGAGCTCGAAAACGCGAACATCGTCTACCGCAACGAGCGCATGAAGGAGACCGCGAAGATCCAGGCCGAGATCGCCAAAAAGCGGGCGGAGTCCCGGGCGGAATTGCAAGCCGAGATCAACACCCTCGCCGCCGGAGTCCTCGAGACCGAGCTCTCCTACAAATCCCAAAACGAGCAACTCGACGCGCAACGCGAGAAGATGGACGATCTCATCAAGCGGGCCCGCGAATACGCCAAGATCAATGGCCTCGATGCCACCGGCACCGACACCTCCGCCGGATTTACCGACCTAGCCCGCGAGGCCGTCGGCCGTGGAGAGTTGGAAGTCGCCAAGCAACTCCTCCAGGTCGCCGAGCGCATGCAGCAGAAAAAAGCCGAGATCCTCGCCCTAGAGGAAGGCATCGCCGCCACCGCCAAGGCCAAAGAAACTCAAGAGAGAGACCTCGCCACCAGCCAACAGGAGGCCCTCCGCCAGCAGTCTCAAGAGCTCATCCTCCTCAAGCTCCGGGCTGCCGGTCGCACCGCCGAGGCCGATGCTCTGGAGAAGGAAATCAAGCTCCGGCAGGAGGCTCGACGCATCGCCGAAGCCACCGGCGTCAGCGAGGAAAACGCCCTTAAGCTCGCCCGCCAAAAAGCAGACCTCCAGCTCAAGGTCGAAGGCGAAGCCGTGGCCGGCAACAATGGCCTCGACAATCGATTCGACGCCGAAGGCAACCGCAAGCTCGCCCGTGATGGCGAGCGTAAAAAAATAGTCCTCATCCGTCGCGATGCCCAGGGCAACCGCATCGACTCCCGCGCTGTCGCCGCCCAGCGGGCGCAGCAAAAGCCCAAGCCCGAGATCCCCGTCAGCAAGATCGACCGCCTCATCCAGCTCTCCGAGGATCAGCTCAAAACTTGGGGAGCCCTCCAAACATCCTCATAAAAAACCATGCTCGCCGCCATTCAATACGGACTCCCCGCCAACGTCCCGCAGCCCATCTCCGACCCCGAGATCACCATCGCCGAGAGTGGCTGGGATACCTACGTCCAGCGATTTATCCTCCTCATCTCCGGCGTCACCATCTCCGACGCTCTCGCGGCTCATTTCCCGAGTTGGGTGGGCCATCCCACCTACTCTAACATGTATCTCTCACCTCCGAAGGTTCAATCTCTCGGAGCAAATGCCTGGGAGATCGACTGCGAATGGAAAGGGGAGTTTCACCCCCGCGGCTACCGTCGCACCGCCAAGATCCTCGGCGAGACCAGCACCGGCGAAAACATCACCGTCGGTCTCGGCGGCGACTATCCCGCATTTGTGTCCAAGCTCAAGATCGAGCAACCCGTCCTCTCCGTCGAGACCACCTACATCCAGACCGGATTCCCGGAGCTCACCGAGGTGAAAAAACCCATCTTAGCCCTCCCCGGGGGATTCCCGGCTCTCCCCACTCCGCCCTCGCAGATCTGGTCAGCCATCACCGATCCCACCTATGTCTATCCCGCCGGATGGGTGCTCGACGATCGCGACACCAATCAACTCGGAGCCTCCGTCCTCTACGAAGTGACCGACCGCCACATTTTCCGCTACG
>OBPR01000019.1_pt1 | contig 9488 bp, 11 predicted proteins | sample 1470861 | NCBI WGS metagenome assembly OBPR01 (sample SAMEA3282990, study PRJEB22092) | marine metagenome | biome: costal lagoon periodicay coneccted to the Atlantic Ocean; feature: ENVO:00002042 | collected 2014-06-21T11:40:00+00 | depth 0 m
ACCAGCGTGATAAGAATACACCATGGAAGATCTCCATGCTGTAATCTTATTTGGTCGGGACGGAGGGAAAGTATGCCAAACCTCTAATCCGCGTTAAACTATTATTTAATTGTCTCCATTCGCATTCCAGCAGTCCGCATGTAGTTTCCCACACGACGAGCCTGCTTCGGGTTTACCACTATCTCACCACGATGGAGGCGAACACTCTGCGTCCGCATTATCTTACCTCCTTTTTCCAAACTGGAAAATAGAGCGCCGGCCCCTGCAACGAGAGCGCCCGCTCCCACCACTACGGGGTCAGCAGTCATAGCGCCAACACCAGCGATCCCTGGTGCTGATGCCGTGAGACCCGCACCTACTGCATGGAAACCATGACGGACATCCTGCCATGTGATCCCACTGCTCTTCTTCTCTTTCTTGTCCTTCGCCATTATACCATAGGCTTACACAATAATGGACGAGTCGCCCGAGTCCATAATGTTGAGGACGGCGTCCGCGTAGACCGAGTAGAACTCGACCACGGACGCTGGGACTCCTCCGTACTTGTTCTGCACGACGAGGTCGCTACTGATGCTGGATAGACCCTCCTCGGTCATACCATCACCAGACAACTGACCGCACCCCTGCGCCCAGATCCACGAACCCTCTGTGCCGTTCGCCTCCGCCAGGAAGGTCGCCTTGTTCGCCAGACACATGAGATCCTGTTTGAGAACCGCCTTCTGGGTTGCGCTCACGATGTTCGTGAAGATCTTGTTGGAGTCCTGGGGAACATAGGTCACCCCGATGCGAAGTTGCTGGTCGAGACCATCTTCAACAGCATTACCAGCGGGGTTAAAGCGCTCGGTGATTGAAGCCTTGGAGATAAGATTCTGGTTCGCGTTGTCCCTGTGGGTTGTAACCACCCGCTTGATTGAGGAGGCGCGGATAGGGAGAAGTGTCTGCTGTGTTGTGTTAGATGGGTTGGCGAGAATCTGGGTATGGGTGCGAATCCAATCGAGGGGTAGAATATACACGCCCGCATGTGCCTGCGCGAGCATCGAGGCGACCGACTCTTCGAGCGTAACCACCTCAAAGCGCAACTTAAACTGACTGTAAGTAAGCGACCCTGTTGTGATAGATGCCCCGAAGACTGCCTGGGCATCGGCTTCCAGTTCGAACTCTAACTTTGTGTTCTGGGCGCTCATGGGATAAGCGAGACGCTGGGTCATTCCGAAGACGGGATCGTACAACTGGGTTTCGAAGAACTGACCGCTTGAACCAGCCGTCAGGGTGGCGCTGGGCTGACGCGTGGCGGTCGCACCCGAAAGCATGTTCCCAGCCTTGTTTTCCTCCAAAGAGTAATGCGTATCCACGACTGACTGGGCGTGCGCGCCGTACGATTGTATACTGCTGACGAGATTTCCCCCGACATAAAGATCGGCGTTGCGAATAGCTGAAACACACCCAGCGGAGTTGTCCCATGCTCCGTTGGCGTCAAAGTTATTACTAACCTTGAATTGCAGTCTCATTGACCCTGGGCGAATAAAGGAGCTTCTCATGCCACCTGGCAGTGTGAAGATCACACGAGAACCACCACCGGTATAGTTCTGGCTTCCGCTTGTGGGCTCGAGCGAAAGAGTCCGCGTGGTGCTGGGAGGCGCGACGGGAAGAGATCCGTACATCATGGATTTGGGAAGAGATACACTCATAGTAATATCAGTCCTGAAAATAAAATTACATCAACGGGATAAGGTCAAGCACGAGAACGAAATTGTCGATGGTGACGGCGGTCCCCGTGGGGTTGAAGAACTCCAAGGTTACAAAAGTATCGATGGAAGTCGCGACCACTTCACCCTGCTGATGCTCCATAATGTAGTGATCTGTGGTTGCACCACCGCCGTGGAAACGAGGGGCGAGGTAGAAGGAAAGTCGCCCATCCTGTGCCGAATCCACCTGTTCTCCGGCGCTGATGGATGACCTGATGCGGACGTAACCAACCCCGATGGCGTCTTGGAGATCCACCGAACCGAAGATCGGCTTGACGACAAACTTGCCCTTGGGAAGCATAGAGCCTCCGTCAAGGTTGAAAGTTCCAGAAGTACCGCGGAGGACAAGTCGAGTTGAACTCATTATAGATATACACTTGATTTTTTATCGGTTACTCTTTCTGTACTTTCTAACCCAAGCACTTGCCCTCTCTTCCATTCCAGGCAGTACGACAAGGTTCTCATCATAAAACCCAGTATTGAAGGTGTTACGATAGGCATGAGAACCCACGACGACCTGTTGGCCCGTTAGGGGGTTGGTAACCTTACGACGAGGTGAAGGAGGGGCGGGGGTCTGGTGCTGGATGTGCGATGCGGTAGCCATGGCTGGTGTAATCACTTCGGGGGTGGGTTCGACCACGGGACGGGTGGTTAGACCAGGGTGCTCGATCTGCGAGGACCTCATGCGAATGTCCGTATCTACCTGATGCGTACCAGCGTACGAAGCCACGGGGTTCTGCGAGACCGATGGATTAATGTAGACTGGAAACATCGAGGGGATCATACGAAGACCGGACTGCCTCGTGAGAGTGATCTGGGACTGCTTTTTGCGTGGCTTCCGCGTCTTACGGCGAATATCCATCATGTTGATATTTACGATGACTCTCTGGGAGAGGGAGGTGCGAGCCATGTTAATGTTACTCCACAATAATAATTTCATTGAACCCCTTGAATAGTTTCCCGTTATTCATGTCTACCAATAGGAACGCGTGCTTGTCCCCTTCATCGAAAACAAAGTCAAATAGGTCAGCAGTTTGCTTCTTATCGAGGAAGAGAACCTCATCAGCCACGGCAGACATCTCCATGCGCGAACGGGGCTTGAAGTAGAACATATGGCTCATCTGTTTTCGAGTGGTCGCGTTTATACTTTTTAGGCTCTGACTCAAAATCCACAAAGAACAGCCTAAATGTCGGCGATTTGCTGTTATAAAGTTCAAGCCCTTTGCTATTTCTTTGTCCTTTAAAAAGACCATCTGATCGTCGAGAATTATGAGACTTCGGCGACCTTCGCTGGACTCCTCTTTGAGGCGATCTATCACGATGGATATGTTGGAGGCGTCCAACTGGTCGTAGATCTTCGCCGAGTCCAACTTCTTGTAGAGTCCAGGAAGCGAGGCACGCGAGTTGGGCGGAGTGAAGCACCAGATGTTATGGAATCGCTTTCGATACATGTCCTTTCTGGTAATCAAGTTCGTCATCAAACTGGTCTTACCACTCCCAGGTGGGGCTATAATCCCGAAAAAGTGCGAAGAACAGGGTAAAGCATCGATGTCTGGCGGAGGGTCAAATGGCTTGTCGCATTTCATCTTCGGCGGGACTATCTTGACCTTGTTATTCGAGATCTCTTCGAACTTCATACTACTATATTAAAAGAAGTTTATCATTGGCTTTGGAGGCGCTTTGAGAATAGGCTTTGGCGGTTTCCGTTCCAGTTCGTCGTCATCACTCTCCACGGGTTCAGCCACAGGGCGCTTGGGCGTCGCAGGACGAATCGTCTTCTTTTTGGGCTTCTTCGCCACGACCACCTGGATCTCATCGTCGCTGTCGTCATCACTGGAATCCTCGACCACCACCACCCTTGTGCGACGCTTCTTGGGCTTTGTCGGTGCGACCTTCTTCGCCTTTGGTTCTTCGGGAGGCGTGGCGAAGTCATATATGTTAGTATCCTGTGTTTTCTTCATGGTCGAATACTTGACCTTGGGTTCATCAGGCCCTTTCTTGGATCGAGGTTTCAGGTTCGCCAAGGAGGCAGGAGACCGACCTCTACCATCTTTGACTTGGACTTTTTGTTCCTCGATCTCTTCGTCCTGGGAGTTTTCAATATCGACATGAGGCTCGGTGATCGCTTCCATTACAATTTGACGAGATTTTTTTCGTTGATTATTGAAAGGCGAAATGGATCTATCCTGCTTGGGTCAGGTTGAAAAACTCTACTACGAACGCAATGGTATTTTTGAGCCAGATGACTGGAAGAAGTTCGTCCCTAATAGGGAGAGTACGGACAAGTTAAAATCTCGGCTACTAAAAGAAAGAGAACAAGATGCGGAATCAAGTAACGTTTCCAAGTCGTATGATGTATTTAAACAGCAACCAGATGACGAAAACGCGGAACAACCACTACGAAGTAAGTCTGCCTGACGCCATAGTGGTTGAACCTAATCATTACAGGATCGCAGTCCAGGTGGTTTCGGCGAGTATTCCCTTGTCCTACTATAACATCAAAGATGAGACTCTTATCGGGATCGTTGTACCAAATGGGAATTATTCGAGTACTGAACTTGGCGACTTCTTACTGGCGAATGTTCCAAACATGGTTTCATACGCTTACAGCACCCGAACCTTGAAGTACACCTTCACATTCTCCGTTGAAACAGACATTCCAGCAAGCAAGATCTTGGGGTTCAGTACATATTCATCGGCGAAACTCGTCCATACAAGCGACCAACCAGTAAAGTTATATCGCACCAAGAACATCTATGTAAGAATCCCACAATGGTCGTGTGCGAACATGGACTCCTTCACAAAGGGACGCTCTGCGGTCTTCGCCTCAATACCACTTGACCGCCGTATGGGTGAAATCCAGACATGGGCGAATAGCAGTGATACGACGACGCCGATCTTCCAGACATCGATTAAGAACTTTGAGATTATCCTGTGCGACGATGACCACAGGACCATCGATCTCCAAGGGCTAAATTTTACGATTGACTTCTACTTGGAGATCACCGATGTAGCAGGATACGAATACATGAAGAGCCACCCAAACTCAACGAGAGAAAGATTCTCCGCGACTATTAGTAAAGAGGATGAGTGAAACCTCTATTAATGTTCCCACGAATCGTCGCGTTGATTTAGAGCAAGACCGCCTCTCGATCACCACGACCGATGCTGACCTAACCCCCGTCTATGCGAGTTTGACGGCTAACCTTGGGCTGATTGGGGACAACACGAACTCCATCAGCAGTCTGAGGACAGACCTAACCAGTAATGTTTCCAAAATTACAGCAAACCAAGGAGATATTACGAGTTTAAGAGATGACCTCACGAGTAACGTGTTAAGCATCACGAGTTTGAGAGATGATTTAACCAGTAATGTTTCCAAAATTACAGCAATTCAAGGAGCTATAACAGCAATAAGGGACAAATCAAATATCCAAGCGGATCAAATCACAACATTAAGCAATACCTCAAATGCATTGGGAGATTCGCTTGTGACGCTTAACGATGCCGTGGTGCTTAATGGCTTAAACATAGGCAACCTGTCCCAGAGTGTTTCTTTAAACACAGGATCTATCACAGCCTTAAATGGAACTGTTTCATCGCACGATGCAATCATCAATTCGGTGACGACCAAGTTAGACAATTTTTCGTATTCGAGTCTCAGCGGGCAACTCCCGAATGCCGATGTCGGGGTTAGAGTACTAACGGCGGACAAGATGTATTACGTAACGGGATTACTTCCTATTATCGGTGGATCTTCATACCCAGAAGATACGATTGGTTACCAAGTCGACTACATACAGAATAATGTCATTTCAGCACTCACCCAGTTTTATTCACTCGCCTCTATTATTGGTGCGATTGTTACTTTAATAGGCAACCCCGGGGATATTACGAGCCTCGCTTCACTCGTCGCCAAGGATACGAGTCAAGATGTTGAAATCAACGCATTAGGAACTCGCCTTGGAGACCTGGATCGGGAAGATTTCCCTGGACCTGCTGGTAGGGTCACCATCAACGAGAATAACATCTCAACTCTCTCGTCCAGCGTTGGCACTATCAACAGTTCGCTTACCGATCTTAACCAGAAGACCACCAACCAGTCCTTCGCAGAAGGAGTAACTTCATTTACGGGTTCTGTATTCGTGAATGCCCTGTCGTTCGGCGACACACAACTCGAATCAACAAGTTTGGCTTCGTTACGAGATAAGGTAGGAGGAATTACTCGCGAGGACAACGCAACTCTTATTGAAGGCGTAAATCTCAACCAAAAGACAACGGATCTATCTTATGCTACACTTACTTCAACTTTTACCAATAACGTTCATGTTGGTGGAACTTTGAACGCCACCGATGGGGATTTCACGGGGACTCTAACCACCAGCCTGATCCGTGGGGCTAATGCTAATGTCGCCGTTTCACCCTTTTTGGCGGGAGCATCACCCGAAGCATCCTTTAACGGTTTCATCTACACCCGAGCCTTGGTGAATGAGAGTCAACTTGGTGCGGGTCCGTCAGCCATCGTGTTCGGGGACAGTAATGTCTATGGAAGTAACCAGATCTCCCTTGTTACTGCTGGTAACACAAGGGTTCTTATCCAGAATGCCTCAACTGATATTCCCGGGCTTCTAACATGCGGAACTGTATCTGCAACGACCTATCAAAACATTCCTGATTTGGATGCGTCCAAGATTACATCGGGAGTATTAGACCCTGCTCGCATCCCCGATCTCGATGCGTCCAAGATTACATCGGGAGAGTTCGACACAGCTCTCATCCCCGGTCTCGATGCGTCAAGGATTACATCGGGAGTCTTTAACCCTGCTCGCATCCCTGAACCTGATTTTTTGAAATTACCGAACAGAGAAACTGGTGATCTTCCAGCGACAGATCCTAATTATGTCAACCTTGGATGGGACCGCAATATAGGTAATCGTCCTTCGTTCTTTTACAAAGACCCCGATGATGGAACTGTAATTTACCTGCTCGACAGCGAAAACATGGCGGACATATCCACAAGTGCCTTGTCCGTAGCACCCAATACGGATGTGCTCGTGCCTATTGGTCGTGTTAAGATAGGGCAAACGAGCACAGCAGACATCGCAGGGTTTGCACACTACGACCATGCTACGACAAATAGTTCAGGCTTAAAGCAGTACGCGACTGGTGAAACTCGTGTAAACGCTCCCACGGGACAAAGTGTCACCATGGCTATAAATAACTCCGTCAAAGCTACTATTGACGCATCAGGTTTAAATGTCCTCGGTGATACTGATGCAACCACGATCCTTGGGAGAACTCGTATCCACTCTGCCGATTCAGATCACGCCATAATTAGTCACTATGATTGGTCGGGAACGAGCAACTATGGGTTCAAACAGCAAGCGAACGGGAACACCTACCTCAACGCACCCGGAGGTCAGTACGTGCATATCCTCGAGGGCAACAACGACGGATTTAGGTTCAATCCCTCTGGATGTCGTATTGAATCTTTCGGTCGTGCCTGGCCCTCTTTCAACTTCAACTTACCAGCGGGGATCAGCGGTGCTGGTTCTGGGGCATACCTATGCTACTCTTCTTCGAGCCAAGATACCAAAAAAGACATAGAAGACTTGGAGATTGATAGAACCATCAACATTGTAGAGAACTGCCGACCAAGGTGGTTCAGGTACAATAACATCGATGAGGAAGACCCACGGCATCTGTGGGGTGACTACGGGCTTATCGCCGAGGAGCTGGAAACTATTGATAGACGCCTCGTGGCGTATGGAGATCCAGAGGGAACAATCCCAGCCTCGGTCTACTACGATAAACTCGGTCTTCACGCAGTTCATTACATTCAAAAGGTATTGAACCCCAAGATCGCCGACCTCGAAGCAAAAATCAACGCTATTATAAGTAGGCTCGATGGCTAAATCTAAATTACCAAAGGATATGACGACGATGGCTCAATTGAGTGCCGACTCGTATCTCCCGTTGAAGAGGCGGAAGGGCATCCAGGGCTGGACTTATGTTCCAGAGCAGAGTACCACCTACCACGCCATCTATTATGAAAATGAGGGCAACAGGGCAGTGGTCGCGAACAGAGGGACTAAACCCACGCATGTCGCTGACCTCCAAGAAGACTTACGGATTATCCTCGGGCAAGGGGATCAATCGCCAAGGGTCAAGACCGCAGTCCGCATCGGGAAGCGGGTGGAAAGAAAGACGGGTCGAGAGGTCACCTATACCGGGCATTCGATGGGATCAACCCAAGCCTACTTCGCAGGACGGCTTCACAAGCGACCCAGTTACAATTTTAACATGGGGTCAAGTCCCGCGCAGTTATTAAAGGAAGCAGGACGAATGTTTAAATGTGAGGCTGGGTTTGAAGGGGAATGTATTGACGATGAAACGACTAAACAAACGCATATATTCCACAACAGCGCAGATCCGCTCTCGGTGGCTTCTTATCGGTTTCAAGCCCAGCACCACGAGACGCCTTCGAAATGGACTAACTGGGACGCCCATGGTCTCGACCAATTTATTTCTTAACTAACTACAAAAGAGATGTTTCCTATGCGATCCAAGATGGGATTAGTAACGTTGGAGCAACAGGGTGGTATGACCGCGCGTCGTTGGAAGGTTTCCTTCCTGAACGGCAATCCTCCGGTGGCGTTCGGCACACTGGGACGGCTATGCTATGTGGAACACAAGAATGAGAGGTTGAGGAACAGAGCCAGGCACGAACTCGTGAGGAAGTTCGGGGATTATCTCCACAGCCCCTATCAGCATTCAACCTGCGATCGTTTTATTCTCCAAGGGAACTCAATCGATCTTCAAACAAACCTCGATGACTACGAGGACAAGTTCTATGAGTATCTCTTACCAAGAGAGACCAGAATGGTTCGTGGTGAGAGACAGATGAAAATCCTAAATGACTATGCGATGGAGTTATTCAGGGACGCCGACCCATTAAAGGAGTGGGACGATACTGAACTCTCTAATCGTTTCGAGCGAGAAGGTTTCAAGTATGAACCTCCCGAATATTTTCGTTTATGATTTGGCAGTATTCTTCGTCAATCTCGATGCCTATGTAGTCTCGGTTGTTCTTCATCGCCATCTTTAATGTTGTTCCACTTCCAGCAAAACAATCAAGTACAACATCACCCTCGTTAGACCAAGTAATAATGTGGTCTTCGGCAAGTTGTTCTGGAAATACCGAGGGGTGTTTGAATACATGTGGATTCTTTGATGTGTTCCCTCGGCCCGTCGAGTAAGTCCAAATGTTATTCCTGTATCCCATTTCATTCACGACATTACCAAGTGGTTGAATAATAGTTTCACCATGTTTATTTTTTGTAATCTTCTTTCTTGGCTTCGCATTGGGGCTATATGAACGATTGACCTTGTCCCTAATTAGATTATGGGTCTTAATCTTCCCTTTACAAAACACAAACATGAACTCGTAGATCTGCGTGTAGCGAGTAGATTTACACCCTGCTGGGTAAGCCACCCCAGCCTTCTGGTAGATCATCGTATCGTGGATCTTGAACCCTGCGTCCTGGAACATAATAGCCTGACGGAACGATGAACCCGATCGACCACCCTTCATGTACTCATCAGCAACAACCCAAACGACGACACCACCTTCCTTGGTGATCCTGAATAGTTCCTTGATGATCGCTTCGCAGTCCCATTTGTGTCCCTTGAATAGGCGCACATTGTCGTAAGGAGGAGAGGTAATCGTAAGGTCAATAGAGT
>OBPR01000020.1_pt1 | contig 9360 bp, 13 predicted proteins | sample 1470861 | NCBI WGS metagenome assembly OBPR01 (sample SAMEA3282990, study PRJEB22092) | marine metagenome | biome: costal lagoon periodicay coneccted to the Atlantic Ocean; feature: ENVO:00002042 | collected 2014-06-21T11:40:00+00 | depth 0 m
CGCGACCACCGAGAGCCACGACGATTTGGTGGGTAAGATACTCTTTCGTATACATTGCAGATTCAGCATTCTCATCAGAAGGTTGAAAGAATGTCACTCCACCCGCATCCCCACGAGGAATGATAGAGACTTTACGCACGGTGTCATAGTCTGGGAGAATAGCACCCACAATGGCGTGACCAGCTTCATGGTACGCGACGAGCTCCTTCTTCTTGGCGGAAAACTTCGTGTCACCCTTGGCGCCCACGACGATGCGTTGATAGACATTCTCCACAATCTCACTCGTAATAGTGCCATTGCCATCACGAACAGCTCGGATGGCGCATTCGTTGAGAAGATTTGCCAAGTCGGCACCGGAGAAACCAGTGGTTTGTTTCGCAATATATCGTAGCTTTACATCTTCGGCGAGCTTCTTGTCACGAGCGTGGACACCCAAGATCTTCTCGCGACCACGAACACTTGGAAGAGCCACAGTAATCTTACGATCAAAGCGACCTGGACGAAGGAGGGCGTCATCAAGTATGTCAATACGGTTTGTGGCAGCAATGACAACGATACCAGTCTCATTATCAAAACCATCCATCTCAGTGAGTAGTTGGTTAATGGTTTGTTCGCGTTCATCGTTCGCTGGCATACCACCCGCACTTCGTTGCTTACCCACCGCATCAATCTCATCGATGAAGACGATACACGGTTGATTCTCACGAGCCACCTCGAAAAGGTCTCGAACCCGCTTAGCACCCACACCCACAAACATCTCCACAAAGTTCGCGGCGGAGCATTGGATGAAGGGGACGTTGGATTCCCCAGCGATAGCACGAGCGAGAAGGGTCTTCCCTGTCCCAGGCTTACCCGCGAGAAGGGCACCTCGTGGAATCTTGGCACCACTCCCAAAGTAACGTTCAGGGTTCTTGAGAAAATCAACAATCTCTTCAAGCTCATCTTTAGCGGCGTCGATACCCTCAACATCACTGAAACGAGTCGTGATTTCCTGCTCCGCTGTAAACTCTTGATTTTTCAAAAAAGGATTATTCATTGGACCACCACCCATACCCCCTAAAAAGGATCGAAACACAAAAAAGATAAAAGTCAAAAGAAAGAAAACAGAGATTGTATCGGAAATGGAAACATCCGACGTCATGTCAATTCGAACATTTGCATCACTTTCGGAAATGGTTTGCCATAAATCCTGATTTTGAATGATCTGGACATCTCCGTAGTTGCCTTCATCATCTTCAAACGCAGCGATGCTTTGGTTGGGTCGAATGAGCACTTCCGGGAGTTCATTATTCTTGAGACCTTTAATAAACTCACTGTACGTTCGGGGACGGTATTCCCTTTTGTGCGGAATCGTCACCGGTGGTGCGGTCGTGAAACTTTTACCCAAACTGAACATAGGGATTGTATTACATAGTAGCTATATCTTTATACCTGGCAAATTTCATCTTTTCAGCTGCGTAATAGAAACGATACGCATCGACGACATTCGGTTGACGATATTCTTCCGGCATACATTCTGGGATGCCCTGTTTAGAATAATATGCCGTTTCGCTAATGTGTGGCTCAAAGTGTGATGGTTGATGATCGTACAGCCACATCAAGTGCCGTGCGCATGTGTGAATCTTTCTATATCTACGCGTGTATTCAAGTGTCAGCGCGATGCCAATCTTACACGCGTACATATAGTTTTCGAGACTCGAACCAATCCACATAGTCATGGGATGTTTTGCGTGCGCGGGTCTGTATCCGCGACGTGAACCATCTTTCGTGAAGGGTGCATATTTTTCAACAAAAGTAGATTCGCTCGCGTAATGCCACGCCGTATACAACATTTGACATATTTCCAATTGTATCTTGACGACGTGTTGGTCACATGACATTTGTGCTATTTCTGATGGGTCGAATGAAAGAAAGAATATGTTCATCTTGATAATCAGATGGTACACAATAACTTTTTGGCTCGTACACACGAGTTTCAACGTCTCCGTAATAAAATTGCCCGTCACCGAGTTCCCACACTTTGTGTCTCACTGTTTCCTGAGCGTATTCAGAGGCTTCCTTTAGATTCCAAAAGAAAGCTCTTTCGAGTATGTGATCACCGACAATTACGTTTGTGATGAACATCGTTCTTACTTTTATGATAGAATCGCGCGACTTAGGATTTTAATGTGCGTAAATTTTAGGAATGTGGGATGATTTGCCGATCGAGCTTCAAGAAATAATTATGGAAAAATCAGTACAATTATGTCGTGAAGAATATATCGAAACAAACGGAAAAAAACACGAACGTCAAAAGAGAAAACAAGGTCGAAGTCTATTGAGCGCGGGTATGATTAAGAACATCATGTCCACGACTGATCCGATTGAACTACTATGTTGGGCGTTTCCACTTGAATTTATAGAATTACAATTACTCGTAGATATACCAATAACTATGGAAATAGTTGACTATGACTATAGCGAATTTTATGACACGTTTCTCTCAAAATGCGTTGAATATCTCGAAAATCCTCGGCACGTCGATGAGTGGATATGCCCATCCGAAGACCACTGGCTTACCATGTTTACAAAGTTGAATGATTTTCGTCGTAAGCATGGACATATAGATATACTCGGTGAAGTGGATGGATCACCAGCCTTATTCTTATGGCTTGAATATCAAAAGGATCCAGACACGGAATTGTCGCGTGAAAAGAGGCATTCGTTACGATCTCTCGGTGTACGACTTCCACCTATTCGTCGTCATCAATAAACTCTTCTGCATTTTGATCAATAACTTCATCCTCGTCGTCCCGTTCGACATCCATCTCACCATCTTCTTCCGGAAGATCGTCTTCTTCTTCCTCATCTTCCTCTTCCTCTTCGACTTCCGGTTCTTCCTTTTTCTTTTTCTTTTTGACTGGTTCTTTACCGAATGCAGTATCCATGTTAAATGATTCTGTAATTTTCATTTTTTTGTCATGTGATTTTATTATTTTTTCGAGAAATGCATTTGAATATCCAATGGATTTATATGCTTGTACGAGAGCCTTGAGTGGTGGTGCTTTTTGTTTATTGTAATATTTATCGTGTAAATCACCGATGGCTGTGTTCAGTTTTACTCGTATAATACCACTTTTCAAGATTCGCAATTGTAAATGTACTGGATTCACCAAAAAGACATGACACCCCGGTTTGCGTTCTTCGACGATTAATGGATTCCAATCCGGAATATTCATCTCCTTCGGTTCCAAACCAAGTTCAACTCTGTTTTTTGCAAGAAGACGAAGATAGTCTTGTTTTCTGTAAACCGGTTGTGGTGTGTATGTATAACGAGGAACCGGTGTCGGGTTGACGATATCATATAAAAATGTACCGGGTTTCACGTGACATTTATGACTAGGCTTCGATTGGAACCTCTCGCGGATGACTGGTCGCTTGTACATCTTGACTTGATTTTGTGTCGTCTACTGAAGACTTAGGAATAAAAACATCAAGTTCACATCGGATAATGTTTTGCACTTGTCCGAGAAGGAGTGATTCATATGGACCCCATACTTCAATAACCTTGCGATCCTTATCATACCATAAATAATCAATATTCAAAAATCTCGTGAGCCAGTAAAAACGTCGACCATTTTTACCAATGAAACTGAATACCGTGTCTTCATCGTAATCAGATACGTCGACTTGTGTGTAATGAGACACGGGTGGATTATATGGCGCCATTTGTGAAATAGGTATCTAAAACCTTATATACATTTTCCCAGTTGTATTCACGCTTCAAGAGATCCCTGACATCGGGACGTTCGTCTCGGTGTGTGTAACAATAGTCAAGATGCGTCGCAAAGTCGTGCGCGTCGACGATGGCTAAATCACCCCCGTGCTTTTCTTGTTCTGTGACCTGTATGTACAATTTTGGTTCAACAATGTGCGCATGGTCACCGAGAATCTCTTTGAGTGCGGGGACGCCTGTGACGATTTGCGGACGACCAAAATAGATGTGTTCCGTCGTCGTGAGTCCAAATCCTTCACCATGACCGGTGTTTAAACCAACGTCACCCGCGTTATACACGTCATTTACCTCCGCATCACTCAAATGTAATGGCTTTGGATTGAGAAAGATGTGATGATTTAAAACTGTGACCGCATCCATTTTCAATTTTGCACATTCAATCCGAATAACTTTTCGAATATCGACACCGTCGGGTGTGACTGGGAGACCACCACAAAAGAGTTTAATCGATGGATTCATATTTTGACTCTTAAGAAATTGAAGAAACGCCGTAATGGTGACACCCCAACACTTTCGATAGGAGTTTCGGTTCATGTTCACGACGAGGTAATCATCTGGTTTGAAACCAAGACGCCTTTTAGCCTCTTCTTGCGGAACATCCACGAAACGATCAAAGTCAACACCGTGTTTCATCACAGAAACACGATCGTTAGAGAATCCAATGTCGTCAATGAGATGCTTTCGCCAGCATTCCAAAAAGACAAAGATTTGGTCAAAGTTGTATCGTTTTAATGAATCGTAAATTTCAACATCTTGCCATGGATAGACAATGTCGAGATACACATATTTCGTCGGAGGCATACACTCCGGTGGGATCAATTCCATGAGTGACTTTGTGACCATCATATCGTTATAGAGAAAGAGAACATCTGGCTTCTCTTCGATGATCGCCGGAACAATGCCTTTGTCCCCGAAACCTCGTGGAGACACTGGATCCAATTCAATGGCATCGTAGAATTTGATGCGTGGATCTATGAATCTGTCCTTGATGTCCTGTCCTTTAAAGTTTTGAAATGCATAATAGACGACTTCAACACCCGGGATATTTGCGAGGTAATTCGTAATCTTATTTGCCACTCGCGCGTAGCCCGTTCCCTGGTTGCTGTGTGTGCACATGAAGAAGATCTTCATTTCGAGCCTTTTCTATTAACTTTAATCTAGCCCTTATATGTTTTTGTGAAAACACTTGTTTCTGGTTCTTCTTGTCGTTTTTGGTGACACGCTTTTTTGGTTCGTAATCCATACTCTGTTATCTTTGTGTTACTCTTATAATCTATAAATATATAGCGAGTGTGGCTACAACTTACGTTATTTTGAGACACAAATAAACACCATGGTTTCAACATAAAATACATGACGTCATCGAAATGGACATCGACTCTCATGTTTGAGAGATTTACATACGTTCGTTCAAAACTCACAATTTCCGAAAATACATCCGTGCACGTGTCACATTCCACATACACTTCTCTAAACTCCACGCGTTCGCGACACAATGGACACGTTTGGGTTTCAGACTCTTGGTACCAATGTTTAATACATCGATAACAAAAGGAATGGCCACAATTAATCTGGAAATCTGGTGCGTTGACATAACACACCGGACATTCTTTCATAGTACAAAAAATACACACCTACCATTTAAGCTTCATCTTCATCTTCTTCGATGAGGGATTCCGATTCACTGTCATCGGTCTCAGAGTATTCGAAATCTTCATCTTCACTATCGTCGACGAGCTCGTACCCACCATTCACCTTTACATACAATTCTGTGTCTTCCAGTTTATCGGTATCGTACCACCCACAAATAGATTCTACAGGAATCACACTAATATTATCTTCAAAATTATAAACACTACTTTTCACTCTCGTGAGAAACCTAACTTCAACCTCACTGCCATTATCGTCGCGCACGAGATCTGCAATCTGGACAGTGTCATCATCGCACCTAACGTCCACGATCATTGTGATTATGACGTCATTTAAATCTTTAATAGTATTAATGGACTATCTCCGGGAACGTGGTGAAGAATATATCACGGGGCGATATGTTGACAGAGAACGTGACGCGGTCATGTTTGATATCGATGATACGCTCATTTTCATTTCTGGATTACCAAATACACCAATGATTTCACTGTTACAACAGGCCAAGGTACTTGGATACAAAATCGTCATCATAACCGCGAGACCGAATATCAGTCCCGTGATTCACAGTACTGTTGAACAATTGAAATATCACAATATTGAATTCGATCACATCGGGTTCGTGCCAGCAGGAGACAAGGGAATCTTAAAAAGAAACAGTGGTTTTAATTACATTCTATCTGTTGGAGACATGGACACGGATCTCACGGATTCTAAACACGTTCTCAACACTTCCAATTTCTATCACAATTAAGACACGTGACAAACGTCGTCATTGGTTCATCTGCACTTCTCGTTTGTAATTGATAATATGTCGTCTTCTTCGACTTACATCGGTTACAAGTGAAGAAACCCCCAATATTTTTGTTTTCTCGAGTCATGTCAGCCTTACGTAGATCTTTGTAAATATTTTCTGAGAGCATCGCATCGTATGGACCACCCGGCCATAAATGCGACGGTGGCATTTCCATGAGTTTTGTTGGTTTTATTTTACCAGAACGTATGGCTTCTCGCAATGTATCAACCTTGCGGATATGTGATTGAAGCTCTAAGAATTTATGCTTGTATCTATTCGTAAACCTATGGTTATCCCACGCGGGTTCATCGAGGAGACTCTTGGCTCGACGCACGGCCCAATTATTTAGCGATTTCTCGAGATTAATGCATAATGTACTCGTCTCGGGAATATCGAGAAGTTCCGAGAATTTTCGCACGACGTAATCACGTGTAGATTCTCCTTCCATATTGATATACTTTTTACAGTCTTTTAAACCACTTAGGGCAGCGGAAGACCCTCAAATTGATTCTTAAAACGCTTGCAATCAGCAAAATTTTCAGGGGAACACTGATCGAAAAATCCCGCGCGGCGACGATTGGGATTGGTATCAATCGCACCATACGCGTATTCTCCCCTGTAAACTTTGTAGTTTTCCTTAACCTTGTACTTGATGATGTAATACGAGAGGTAGATCACCAAAGCCACGAGAATGGCATGAATGAAAAGGTTGTTCATTTACTAAGTCGCAATATTTTTTTATTGACAGATTCTAAGATGACGAGAGCGATATTAATCCATACTACCCTAGGAAAGCTTGAAGAAATTGAACTGGATATCACACCCGAGAAGAATGAAATTTATAATCTACTCGGGGGTAAGGCGACGTTCATTGGACAATGGCCTACGTTTGACGTGGTAATCATAAAAGGAGTCAACGGAATCGAACCGAATGAAAATAGGCTTCCTCCTCCATTCGACGAAGAATCTATACTAGGACCCATTCTTCTCGTTCGCATGGATGAACAATCGGAGCCACAAGATTTTACGCTTCGTGAATATAGGATTTTACGCCGTGGTGGGTATGAACGCGTCGCAGTTTAAAACCGCATTTGAATACTTCATCGCGAGTTGAAAGTGAATGTAGGCCCACTCCATGACATCCTTGATCTTGGGTTTGCCTGGAAGTGGATTTGAATCCACGAGTGTAATAACATCCACCTTTTCATTATTCGTAATCTTCGTCATAGCATTCCCTACGTCTCGCAACCATAACACGTGTGCCTCATTTTTGGAATCGAACGCTTTCACAAAATCGGTCATTTATATTACTCTGGTTTCTTTTCTATAAGTAGCCGTGCACTCGGGTCGGTAATTGTCGTCCATTTTGGACGCCATATCTCTGAAATGAGATGATCATTTTCAGATCCGTAGTGAACCCAAAAGAGTTCACGGTAATACGCTTCTTCCTTTGTGAGTGGTGTATTGTGCTTACACATGCTCCGCGTGATTTCAAACATTTTGTCATCCATAGTTCTTTCTGCATGCTCCTTGATCGCCCCGACCCACCCCGTTCCCACCGCATCGCTCATACCATCCTTCTGTCGCCAAAGAACTTCATCGGGTAAGTATCCTTTGAACGCTTCGCGAAGAATTTCCTTTTCAAGTTTCGTCATCTTCAAATTCTGATTCATTTCCATACAACACTTTACGAAGTTCTTGTCTAGAAATGGAACAATAAGGTCAAGTCCGTGTGCACCCGCGCAACGGTCCGCCCTCAACCCATCGAATTGATGGATCAAGAGAAGGCGTCTCATATTTTCACACGCAAACTCATCGACGCTCGGTGCGTTATGGAAGTAGAGATAGCCACCCAAGATTTCATCACTTCCCTCACCAGAGAAAATATACCGACAATCTGTATTTTCTTTGATGTACTTGCACAAAAGCCACATGGGAGTTGAAGCCCTTACAGTTGTGGTATCATAGGATTCGAGAGACTGAATGACGTGACGAATGCTACGAAGTCCTTCCTGCACCGTGAATGTTATCTCTGTGTGATCGGTCGCCAAGTATGTAGCAACTTTGCGAGCCGCTTCCAAGTCTGGGCTCCCATCGAGACCTATGGAGAATGTCTGTATTCTTCCCAATTTACGGGAAGCGATCGCCGCGATGAGACTACTATCAAGACCACCCGAAAGAAGGAAACCTATTTCACGGTCAGTGTTATCAAGTCGAATGTGAACAGCTTCTTCAAGGGTGTGTCTAATCTTTTCGTGATTCTTCGTCCCACTAAACTTATGCACGTTCCAGTACCCCGTGTGATAACATATAAAATTGTTGACATATGAATCGTAGAAGTGTCCAGGTGGAAATATTTCAATGTGAGTACCTAAAAAGAGAAGCGCCTTAGCTTCACTCGCAAAAGCGATGGAGTCTTTCGCATAGCGAGTATAGAACATGGGTCGCACACCGACCGGATCTCTCGCTGCCAATATACGCTTTCCATCGGAATACACCATCGCAAAATCACCGTTTATGGAATGTATGGTATTTTCAATTCCAATCGTATAGATTAGATTCATCACGACTTCACAATCACTTTTACTCTTTTCATCACCGTTTCTAAATGAACGATGGTTGTAGATTTCACCGTTACACATAAACATTCTATGAGACCTCACAAAAGGTTGCATACCGGCATCCGTGAGATCATTGATTGCGAGACGATAAAAGTCCATACGACATTTACCCATCGTGTGAGTACGATAATCATCCGGGCCTCTGTGGGATAGAAGACCCGTTGGAACCTCTCGCTCCTCACCAAACAGAGCAATAATACCACACATACTTGATTTAAATTACAAGTTACTTTACTTTTAAGTTAAACTCCAAAAGACCTCGGTACGCGAGATCGTCGGCTTCACCATCCCATTCTTGTCCAGAAAAACTTACAATTTGTTGTTCATGACCATTTGGAATATACGCGAAATTCGTGATACATATGAATGAGATGTTTGTGCGTTTGGCCATTTCTTCGATATTTTCAAAGTCATATGTTTCCAAACCAATATACTTCTTGAGTTCTTCAGGGGTTCGTTTCTTTACGGCAACTTTACTCTTCACGGTAGCAACCCGATTCGACATGTCCATATTTGGCCAA
>OBPR01000021.1_pt1 | contig 9205 bp, 12 predicted proteins | sample 1470861 | NCBI WGS metagenome assembly OBPR01 (sample SAMEA3282990, study PRJEB22092) | marine metagenome | biome: costal lagoon periodicay coneccted to the Atlantic Ocean; feature: ENVO:00002042 | collected 2014-06-21T11:40:00+00 | depth 0 m
GCTCGATATATTCAAAAACATAACTGATGATATGTACATTAATCCCTTGCCTAGGAAGCACATTAAGAAGTTTTACACAAATCTCAAAACTTTAAAGGGGGATTTCGTCGTTCACCTGAACGACAAAGAGAGTCTTCAAAGGGTTGGAGATAAAGTTCACTATACTTATTAATAAAGTTTACGAACCCAGCCTTAGCTCAGTCGGAAGAGCAACTGATTGTAGTCGTTATCAAAGCTCAGTGGGTCACTGGTTCGAATCCGGTAGGCTGGAACATTCTCTCGTAGATCAATCGGAAGATCGTCTGACTATTAATCAGAAGGTAGCGAGATCGAAACTCGCCGGGAGAGGATTTAATCACATTTTTTAAAAAAAAACCAACCTTTTTTAAAAAATGTTTAGATTCTTGTTTGGCACGGACCCCCACCCGGGTCCTCGACCACCCCCGAAACCCACCATGTTGGTGCAAGCGCGCAACGAGAGTGGGGAAGTCATCGTACTAGAGGTGCCAAAGCCTATCAGAAACGATTCACGTCCAAAATCAATGTTATACGCCTTTCAGAGCCAGACTTTTCTAAACTATGATAGAGGGAGTGATCAAAAATAAACTCATCACCATCCTTGTGTACGTGCCTGCCGTGTCGGAGGAAGAGGGTGCAATCCCCCGAACCCTCCAAGGTCATGTGATAGCGCAGTTGTAAGTTACTCTCGGCTCGGTGGGGGGCGATGGTCATCGGCCCTTCGATGACGGCGATGACCCCGGTCTCCTTATCCGCCTTTGGAATTGTATCAATGACACTCTGTAAGAAGGGGAAATCCCGGACCTTGTAATAGTAGTATCTCGTGTTTTTTGGAAACCATGGGTCCATGTCGTGAAAGTAGTGTCGCTGAACGCCCCCCTCCCTTTCGAAGAATTCACGGCGTATCTTGCCAAAGTTAAACCCAATGGGCCACAGGTCGAATGGGTGGTAATCCCTCTGACCACAGAAGATGTCCACGAGGGTGTTTCGCATCCCCACCAGGGGACGCCATGGGTTTTGGAAGTACAGTTTATCGATGGGTGGCTTGCAAAAGTCCCAAGCCACGAGACCAAAGGGTACTGCGACCGCGAACCACCACATTAATTTCTCTGTAGATTATAAAAATGCCAGGATACAAGCGCTCCATGTACACCGCCCCCGAACCGACGGAAGAAGCCCCGGACCTGTCCGCGCGTTTCTTCATGCCCACCATGGAGGAAATCCTCATGCTCATCATCGTGGTCTCCCTGTTCTTCTTGCGTAAGCAGATGACCCAGATGACGTACGCCGTCGCTCTCCTGGCGCTCGTCGGTCTCTACGCCTACCGCCGCGTCCAAAAGGTGGAGAAGTACTGCGCCAAGTGCATGATGTGAACGACAAAAAATAGTCGCTCATTGTATACAGATGAAAGTCCGTCTCACGAAGAGCCCGAAGGCTGATAAAAAGTTTCGCGTCATCTTCGTGGACAGTGGGAAGTTTGTGGACTTTGGTGGACACGGGTACTCCGACTACACCATCCATAAAGACAGAGAGAGAATGCAGCGGTACTTGGTGCGTCATCGTCGACGGGAAACCTGGACCAAGGGTGGTGTGTACACCCCAGGGTTCTGGTCGAGATGGTTGCTTTGGTCGCGCCCATCGTTAGGTGGGGCGAAGCGATTGATGACCAAGAAGTTTGGCATTACTTTTTAAAAAAAATCATCGGTGCGGTACATCTTCACAGTGTACGCCCCATTCTTACCGAGGATGTCCACGCTCTCCTCGCCATAGAATTCAGGACAACCGATGTCCTCAGTGCACTCTCGACCATCGTGGGTCACAGGCACTGGGTACATCTGTTCCCCAGACGTGGTCGTGTAGTAGTTGTACCTGTCCCTGTACCCCGACGCTTCTTTCCCGTACAGTGGGAGGGTTTCCGAACCGCTTTGGTCCACCAACAACCCCATCTGCTGCATGTACCCCGGTTTGTACTTTTTGATTGGTGGTCCTCTGAACTCCGGCGCACGTCTCATCGTCTCGACGGGCACGGGGACCTCCACGGGGACCTCCACGGGGACCTCGACCTCGACCACGCGTGGGTTGTACCACACGTAGATAAGAAGGAGCACTAAGAGCACGACACCCCCCGCGTACGCGTTGACGTTTTTATTCTTCATCTATACTATATGGCCGAGAAAAGAAAGTCACAACGCAGAAACGAGGAGGCGGCTCGTCTCGCCCTCGAAGCACATCGCGCCAAGAAGCGCAGGTTGGCGAACGCGAAGGCATCGGCCGAACGGAGGAACATGATGCGTCAAATTAACACCGCTGGCACGATGCTCGGGATGAACGTTCGCGGTCAGTTCATCGAACGCAAGTATCAGCGCATGGTGGCTCAAGTCATGCGTCGAGCCACGTACACGCCCACGGACTTTAAACAGTTGGGGAAGATTGTTCGCGCGCGACTGGATAGAAAGTGGGGCGAGGTGGAACGTCTCATCAAAGAGTGGGAAGCCCACGTGAAGAAGCGCGCGTGCGCCATGAAGAAAGTGGACATGAAGGGTCTGGCCTCTGGATTGAACATCAACACATCTACTAAGAACACGCGAAAGACCATCTGTGCCATGATTAAAAATAAATTGTGAGCATACTGTATCAAATGTTTGCAGCTTACTTCAATGAACGCAGACGCGGTGCGAGGCCGTCGGTGAACAGGTACGACTCCATGGTGCGGGACTTGGGTAGTGCCAAGACACTGTACAGCTATCAACAAAAGTTGGCCGAGTACAAGAATAATAAAATTCCAAACTACGTGGGCATGGTCCGAAACAGCCGCGCCCTTTTGTACAACCGGGTTCTGCGTTCGTCCCAGAACGTCCCGGAGAAGTCCACCGCGTTCGCCAAACAGCTGGCGAACCGGGTGAACGCGGAATCGTCCCCGCGACGGTTGTTCGAAGCCCTTCGAAAGCTGAACACGTTGAAAACGTCGCCAAGGGTCGCCACCAAGATGTCGATGGTCGAGGACCTCGCAAAATCTAGGAATTTCTCAAACTATGGGAAAAAGACGTTGAAATATCAGGGACAGAAGAACTACGCGAAGGCTGCTGTCAAGGCGAAGGCTCTCGTGGCCGAACGCGTCAGGGCTCGCTACGCACAGCTCTCGAAGCCGCAGCGCGAGGAAGTCAACAAATACGTGGACATCGGGGCGGCGACGAACAAGGCGTCGAGTCCGGCGGTCATGTTCAACGCCCTCAATGAGATGCGTCGGTTCAGGGACCCCTCGAACCAGTCGTGGAGGTTTGACTAAATCTGTATCTATCAAAGATGTGCACGGACTTTCTAAAGTTAAAGTACACAATCATGCACACCGCGTCGCCGATGTCGTGTTTCCTGTCGTAGGGCACCCCACCCTCGATGTACTTTTCCGCGATGCTCGTGGTGCGTTCCTTCCTCTCCTCGTACGTGAGGCGGCCGATGCCGAAGTGTGCGTGCAGGGACACTGGGTGAATGAGCACCGCCTTCTCGCGAAACATGTAATGCAGGAGGACCTCGATGTTTTGAAACCCCCCCGGGGGTTGTCTCTCGATGAGAATGTGGTCGGCACTGTCGAACCAGCTCTGGTGTTCGCGGACCATGAGTGGCACCAAGTCTACGATGTCATTGGTCTGGATGTATTTATAATCCTCCAAACTCACCTTTTTCATCGCCGTGATTTCAACGCGTGCGTTCTCGCACTCTGCCATGACGAGCGCTAAATTATGATAGCCGACGTCGATGGCGAGGACCTTGTACATCTGTTATTAAAGAGCGATACTCCCTTTAATAACACATGTTGCGCCACCCCTTTATTTTCACAGACCACCGTATGGACAAAGAGCGAGTGCTCAAAGCCGTGTGCATCTTCGGAGAGTGTTTAATATTTCTTGACACGATACTTCGCAAGAATCTTCTTTAAGTCTTCTTCGATGATTTTAAACCGCTCGAGTCTGTACTGCGTGAACATCCAGAGGAAGAAGAGCATGCTCTTCAGGAGGTTGTTCGCGGCGGTGTCGTCCATCTTGTACACGGGAGACACGAGGCGGTGGAAAAAGGTTTCGTCTTTGTTCTTACCAGTCACGTACGTCTCCAACTGCGTCATGGCACACGTGTCGTCGTTCACGCTCCAGTGATAGAAGATGAACGGAATGAGGATGCTGTACATGTGGAGCCATCGTTCGTTGTTGAGGAACGGGATGATGATGAGACATAACAGGAACACTGCGTGAAGTGTGAAAATTATATTCATCTATTCTAAAATGGAAAAAGATAAAAAAATCCCCAAAATTTGGCACCCACAGCAGGAGTCCATTCTCAAAGGCTGGGGCGAGAGCGCCGCGTGCTACAGGTACATGCACTACCAGGCGTTCCTTAAGTACCGAAAATCAAACATGCATTACACCCTACCTGTCATTGTCTTGTCGACGATCACGGGGACCGCAAACTTTGCACAAGAACAATTCCCTGTGGGTTTGAAACCCTACGTGGCCCCGTGCATTGGTGGGCTCAATCTCATCGCCGGTCTCGTCGCCACCATTGCCCAGTTTTTGAAAATCAGCGAACTCATGGAGGCACACAGAGTCGCCGCGATGCAGTTTGGCAAATTCTCTCGCGTGGTGCGTCTGGAGCTGGCCCTCCCCCTCGTGGACCGCAGTCGCGACGGTGCGGATATGGTCGAGCTCCTGAAGGGTGAGTACGACGCCCTCATCGAGCAGAGCCCGTCGATTCCGTCGTACATTCTCGCGCTCTTTGAACGCGAATTCCCATCCGACGACGACATAACCAAACCCGAAATCATTCACATTAGGCCCATCCAGTTGTTCAACGGCATCATGGAAAACTCCGTGGTGTCGAAGATTAAGGGGTTCATTCCCACCGATAAGAGTAAAGTGGAACTCGTCAGTGACTTGAAAAAGTTGCGAACACCCGAGGAAATCATCCCGACGAAGACGTACGCGAAGAAGGTCGTGGACACCATCGCGCAGAGACAGCAGGATGAGACGAAGAAGGAGTTGGAGGCGTTGCGCGGCAAAACACAGGTGTCGAAGAAGAACCAAAAACTCGAGGAAGAACTCACACGTCGCGCGGAACTGATGGAAGTCGCAGTAGAATCACCACCAAAATCACGAGAAGAAGGAGATTAAAGACCACCGCACCACAGAGGTATGGGAACATTTTCCTTTTTAAAGGGGTCAATACCTTGTCTTGTAGTACCTCCATCGCTTGGTCAGTCAAATCTTTTTCATACTCTGACATTATGGATAGGTATATTAAAATCACCCCACAAAAAAAGAAACCCCCTGATGATGCGACGAACCTACACGTCGAACGAATCGCGCGTTTACAGCGGTGTTTGGACGAAGGGAAAAACGTCTTCATCTACGGCGCGTGCGGCACGGGGAAGTCGTTCGTGCGCGAACAGGTCTTGAATGAATCCAACAGCGTCGAACTCACCACGGACCTTCTCCGTTCGAAGAGTATTTTCAGAGAACTTATCCAGGGGTCCACGAAACATTTGTTCATCGAAGACTACGAACCCGATGCTCTCATCTTGAAGGCGGCGGTGGAACAAGTGTCCGATGGGCACCGCATCACCAACGGCTCGCTCGTGGTCGTGTCCACGCAAATGTGCATGTACCCAAATTTTGAGTTTTTGAGCATTCCGAGACACACCCCCGATGACCTCGCGAGGGTCGTTCCCGGGAAGTTCAACCGCGACGCCGCCACGCGCGCGCGTGGGAACATCAGAGACTACATGCACTACCTCGAAGGGTGCGACGAGAAAGACGTGTTCGAAAGTCCAAAGGAAATCATTCACAAAGTCCTATGCGACGAAAACTACGTGTTTGACATTGAGCGACTGTCCGAACACGGGCACATGTGGTCGATTTTCCAGGAAAATTATTTAGATAGCAAAGACGTCGACTTCGTTCGCGCGGCGCTCTCGTTCTCCGAAGCGGACACGTTCGATTGCGCGATGTACAGTGGGGACGGGGAATGGCAGGTTATGCCCTTCTTCGCGAATTCGGCGATATCGATTCCGAGGTTTCACATGCACGCCCCACTCAAACTAGACACCCTGCGCCCGGGGTCGTGTTGGACGAAACACGGAAATTACAACATGCGTCAACGAAAATTGTCGGACATTCAGCGACGAAACAATAATATTTCCATAGATGCCTTGTGTCTTTTACAAACCTACGCGGGATTGGGATACTTGGATAAACTCCTAGAGTACGACATCACACCACAAGATTTCGACACCATGAATCATCTTTCCATCGCGAGTAAATTAAAACCAAGGGACGTCAATTCAATCAAGAAGCGACTGAAGAATGCCCATGTACATGAACAAGGAAACTGAAGACACCGAGGTCGTCGACGATTACGAGTGCACCAAAGTCATAGGGAATGAAATTTTTTACTTTGGCGACATAACGCCCGAGAACATCCTGGACTTTACCGAAAAGTTTCGAAAGTTGGAGTCGGGTCTTCTCAAGATGGGTGCGGACATCATCGGGTACACACCGACGATACGCATCAGCATCATGAGCGATGGCGGAGACCTTTTCTCGGGGTTCACCGCGATGAATCTCATTCAGAAATCAAGGGTCCACGTCATCACGTGCGCCCAGGGCGCGTGCTGCTCCGCGGCCACGTTCATGCTCCTGGGTGGGAAAGAACGGAAGATTGGTAGGAACGCACACATCCTCATTCACCAGCTCAGCACGGGGTCGTTCTGGGGCAAGTTTGAAGAAATGAAGGATGAGATGCGCACGGCGTCAAAGTTCATGGACATGATTAAGGACACGTACTCGACACACACCAAGATTCCAGAGAAAAAGTTGAAGAAACTCCTGAAGCGGGACATTTACCTCGTGCCCGAGGAGTGCATCAAGTATGCCATCGTTGACGGCTACGACTGATGTCCACGTATCGCTTGTACAGTAAGAGTACACCTAGGATTATAATAACAGTTATGAACGTGTTCATATTTAACGACGGTCCCGTTGGTTCGGGTGTCAGTCGCTGCATCCGTCCGTAGTTCACGACCGGTATCATCTATACTAGCATCGATGTTTTTTTTTCTTTGAGAATTGTAAGATGTCCAGCGACGATGACCTGTCCGTCATTATATTCATGGTCTTGGGCACCGCATCGGCCGTGGCCGCCGCCGCTGGGGGCTTCTTAGGCACCCGAAAACTCGAGTGTCAGGGCGAGTTCACCCCATGGAGTCCGTGTGTGGGTGAGTGCGACGAAGTGCCGACGCGCAGTAGGAAGTACGTGATAACCAATAGCGCACCGGATTGTCCGTACATAGACGGATACACGGAGACAGAGGCGTGTGGCCCCGTGGCCCCGTGTTGTGAACTCGTGAGGGATTGGCAAGACCCCGGGGACGTTCCGTGTGTAAACGGCTTGAAAGAGTTCACCCGGGAATTCAAGGAAAATAAAGCTGGGGCGTGCGACGGTTTTGCAACGCAGACCTATACACAGTGTTGTAATATTACCGGAGGATGGGAAGCGGTTGGAGAGTGTGTGGATGGGAAACAAATGTACGCCAAAGACTACATGGGTTATTGCCCCACGAGTGAAGTCCAAAAGTACGAAGATTGTGCGCCGTGTGTCGAGGGGTGGGACAGCTACACCACTGGTTTGCCCTCGTGTCCACCGGGTGCGGACAAGTGTGGTTTCGCTGGGGTTAGTTTCAAGAGAACTTGGCAAATTTTAGCAGACCCGGTTGGAACTGGGAAGGCGTGTACCAAGGAAGCTGGCGTCGAGGAAAAGAAGGAGTGCCCTGCACAACCCCCTTGTTGTGATTACACCGACTGGGGGACGAACGGTGTGTGTGCTTCTAATGGTACGCTCACGTACACGAGGAATGCCACACCTCCTGGCTGCATGATAGACCCAGACAGAAACAACAGTACGAGCTACACGGTGCCGTGTTGCTATGAAGCCGGCGACTGGGCACCCGTGGAGGGGTGTGTAGAACTCCAAGATGGCACGGATGAAGAAGGCAACCCAGTCTACATCAACCGTCAGAAGCAAAAACAAACCATTGCAGGCCCTTGTGCTGAAGGCACGGATGAGCGGTACGTGCCGTGCTGTGGATACACGGAATGGACACCGGTGGGACAGTGCGAAGATGTCCAACTCCAGTTAGGAATCCCATCTACAACAGTCAAACGGCAGCTCATCGAACGAGAAATCGGCATTTTCGAGGGGTGTGGCGAAGAGGAAGAGCCTTTGACGTCGAATCTGGCTCCGTGCTGTGGGTACACGGGGTGGGAACCGCAGGCCTGTATCCGTGCCACGGAAGAGGGTGTCGAACCATCACAGCAGATGATTCGAAGTGTCATCGAGCCTTCTGGAGAACCTCTGTGCTTTCCAGAAGAAGAAACACAAAATTTACAGGACGCGGTTGACTGCTGCTTCGAAGACGAATGGGCGCCCGTCGATTACTGCACATTGGATGAAACTTCGGGTGAGTACAAGCAAAAATATGAACGACAGGTTTACGGTGCCGCGTGCAACGACACCAACAACCCAACGACGATATATGAAACGTGTGTAAATGAGCTCAGCTGTCCAGGGGCGTGGCGTGAGTACCCTGAGGGTTTCCCAGACTGCCCTGAAGAGGGTGTGTGTACCGACGAAATCAATTACACTAGAACGTGGGTGAAAGACCAAGCACCGGCGGGTGTGGTGTACACGGGGTGCCCACCCGATGAATATAAAACGTGTCCAGCGGTGCCTTGTGATTGTGAGCAGGGTTGGGACACCAGTGCGTGTCCGACGGAACCCGGGTTTGTTGGCGAAGACCCCACGAAGTTGAAGACGTGGAGAGTCGGCAGCACAGCCACTGGTACGGGTACGTGTATTTCAGATTACGAAGACGGAGACACGGCGCCGTGCGATGCTACAGCCCCAGAGGAGACGCCGTGTCAAGGTAGTTGGAGTGATTGGGATACAGCGTGTCCTACAACAGAAACACAGTGCGACTACGAGGGGGGTGAAATAACACGAAAGAGGTGGTGGACGACGGACTTAGCTCCACCGGGTGAGACATACATCAACTGCCCTCCAGCAAGTCAAAGCGAAACCCTTACATGTCCAGCGACGGGGGCGTGTGAAATTCCTTGTGAGGGTTCGTGGGATAAGGAGTTCC
>OBPR01000023.1_pt1 | contig 9019 bp, 9 predicted proteins | sample 1470861 | NCBI WGS metagenome assembly OBPR01 (sample SAMEA3282990, study PRJEB22092) | marine metagenome | biome: costal lagoon periodicay coneccted to the Atlantic Ocean; feature: ENVO:00002042 | collected 2014-06-21T11:40:00+00 | depth 0 m
TACTCCTTTTAAATAGTACGAAATGGCCAGCGTAGATACATTTAACGAACTTCTATTGCAGTTTGTTGACGAGTTGGCTCACACGTTCCCAGAGAACACCATTGTGAAGACTTACAGGAATACGGTCAACATGCTGATCAAGAAGGATCCTGGTGTTTGTCTGGAAACGTTCATAAAGAATGTGAAGCCCCATGAGGATCTCATTCGCAATCAGGATGAACAAATTTTTGAAGAGCTTTCTCGGAGTTACGGAATTCTCAAGACCCTGGATCTGGAGTCTATGTGGAAATCTGAACTTTCGGACGCGAGTCGGGCGGCGATTTGGCAATACGTTCAGGGTCTCTATGTTCTTGGAAACAATGTAAGTGAAGAGGAGATCGAGGAGTCTCGCGAGACTAACATGGACTTTTCGCCCGAGAAAATTAATCAGTTGTTTGCACCCCAGGAAGGAGACGACGGTGGCGAGGAAAATCCCCTTGCCGGTCTTCTTGGAAATCTATTGAAGCCTGAGATGATACAGGAGATGACATCAAAGGTAGAGGAACATTTTGGTGACGGTCAGGGAGGTCTCGACGAGTCCAAGATCATGGACATGCTCGGTCCGCTCATGGGAAACCTGGGCAATATTTTTCAGTCACCTCAGTGAAAAAAATAACTAGTCAATAAATAAGAATGGAACAACCGTGGTTTAGAAATCCATCGCACCTGTTTGCCAAGAATAAGGTGCTGATCTTTTGGCCTTTGGCTAAGCAGAATCCAGTGGAGAGGCTCAATGCCGCCACGAGGTTCATCCTCTACACCATGGCGATTCTTTACGTCATCAATCGCGACATCAGGGTTATTTATCTGGGTCTCACGGTTATCATGGTCATGGCTTCTATGCTTCTGGCGGGAGGCATCAAGGAAGGCATGCGACCCGCTTCGTTCGAAGAGGAAGGGTCTCGTTTTAATCTAATGATGCCAGGTCAGACATGTGAACAACCTACCAAGGATAATCCCATGGCCAACGTGCTCATATCAGACTATGTGGACAATCCAAAGCGCCCGGCCGCTTGCTACTACCCGACCGTAAAGGACAAGGTCAAGAAGTTCCTAAACGAGAATACACCAACAGATCAGGCAGATGTCTATTCGAGTCGCAACCAGGCGTTCCGTTCCTTTTATAGCATGCCATCCACGACCATCCCCAACGATCAGAGCGCATTCCTTCGATCCGCCTACGGTCCCATGATGAACAAGGTCTGTAGGGACGAAACTCAGGCGTGCTACCCCAACGACGCCTCAATGTTCGGACAGTCCAGAATGCCTGAACTTCAGCAACTCAGAGGAACTTTCGGTGGCACCACTAGTTAAAATCTCTGGTGATAGTAATATGGCTTATCAGCTTAACACATCAAGTGTCCTTTTGGACGCAGAGAGTCTGCCTGTGAACTGTGCATACGATCACGTGATGGCGCCTCCCGTGGTCAGCAACCTCAACTATGCAGGTTCGGGACGCGCTTCGACACCCATCTACGGTACCGCCCCCTACATGGCGGGCAAGGGTGCTCCTGGAAACCTCATTATGGTCGAGGACATGCTCCGACCTCAGTCCACCACATTCTTCAAGAAGGGTTACCAGGGTCGGTCTTACGACTTCCCTTCCAAGGACATGTCCTGCTCGGTGCCTCTCCGAACCCGGTCATGGGATCCGTCGAGCAGTCGCGCGGATGTCCAGAACGTTCTTTTTGACCGCAGGTATAAGTAATTTTTAAATCTTCTCTAGTTTTAATATGGACCCATTGAGTCTTGTGGCCTTGTTAGGGATTGCTGTGGCGGGTCGTCAAATCGCCAGCAGTGATCGCAAAGAAGGTTTTACTCCGTCGCCCTTGCCCAACCGCGAAACACAACAGATGCCATTTTTTGGCAACAATATCAATACACCCACCCAGGAATTGACTGCTGTGACCGACCTATTCACTGGTACATTCAATCCGAACAATCCGATGGGTGGAATCATCAATCCCAAGAAGGAAGTTGTGACAAACCTTCAGGATACTGCACCCAACGCACAATTTCCGTTTGGTCAGCCCGTCTACAACCTCTACGATCGTCAGAATGTATCCAGTCGCATGAACAATCTTTCGTCCGCCGAGCGTAGATTCGTTGGTCCCGGTCTGGGAGTTCCCGCCAACGTGCCTGCCTATGGAGGCTATCAGCAACAGTTCCGCGTGATGCCCAATAACGTCGGTGCGTACCGACTCACCACGCTTCCGGGCAGGTCTGGTCCCGCCAAGAGCTTCGTAGGTCGCGGCGATGAACGAATGACCGTGACACAGAATCGTCCTCAGAAGACCTATCAACTTTTGGGCGCCGAGGGCAAGCGTCCCTTGGAACGTGGACGTGCTCAGGGACAGGGTGGAATGCTCACCGGACAGCGTGAACGCGAACAATATGTGAAGACACAGCGACCCACGATTCGCTCAGAGACCTCGACCCGGATGGACGGTCTCGAGTTTGGAACGGCCAAGAGGTTTATTCCCGCACAGACCAGCCAGGACACTCCTACGCGCAACAAGGCAAACTTTGTGGCGCGAACCAACGACGTAGCTGCTCCCGGAATCCACTCATTTGAAGGTGCCTACCAGAACACCCAAAATACCATCCTTCTGCGTCCCGCCGATCGCGGCAACAAGGGATACACACCACCGGGTGGTCGCATGAACGTCCGCGGTTCCGCCACGCAGGCTCAGGGTGCCACCACCAAGACCCGCGATAGCGCATCGACCGTTATCGAGGGAGGTGCCGGTAACCAGTATCTCGGTCAGAACTACGAGGTGACGTGGGCTCAAAATAACAATGCCTACAAGGGAAATGCAGATTTCAGAACGAACAACCTAGGACTCGCGGTCAAGCAGTTGGACAACAATCCGTTTGCCCTGTCCCTGGCACAACGTTAAACATCATAAATCCTACATTCTAGAGCATGAGGTTCTTCCTTACAGAATAACTCCATGGCATCCAGTTTGTTCTCTTGTTCACGAACCTTTTGGTCGTGAAGACGAGAATAGATCTCCTCGTGCTCCATCCAGTCGTGGACGTACTTGTGAGGATTTTCAATCATCTTTTTGGTGGGTCTCTTTAGTTCCGTGCGCTTATTGAACATATACGGCGACACGTTTCTAAACGAGCAACTGTAGTAGAGCATTTAAAAATAAAAGTCATTATATTTTTAAGTATGAGACACGAGACGTTCGCCATGGAAGTTTCGCCCCTAGATTTCGAGGGAATTAAGAATATTGACTTCAAAGTCCAGGTGGATGACACCGACAAGATGGTGATCGTCACGATGTCCAGATATTTCATTGGGGATGTACATGATGAATGTGTCAAGAAGGCAAAGAAGATTTACAAAGGATACAGGGTTAAAACTAACGTGGCAATGTAGAATAAACTATGGAGACAACTACCATTGAAGTACCAGTGAACCCAATCCAATATGATGGATTGCGAAGTATTGGAATACCCATCAAGGTAGATCACAAGGAACAAATGATCTACGTTGATTTTATGTCAAACCAAGGAACTAAAATCATGGAAAATTTCCTTTCAGAGGTCGGTCACACGTTTCCTGGCTATGAGATCAGGGTAGCCAGGCTTGACCGGTGAGAACCGCCCTTGCGTACTTGGTGGCGATCATCGAGTGGATCATTGGCCAGTCCATGACGTTGCTGGCGGTGACCGATAGACCAAATGGATTCAAGTTTACGTACTTGACAAACTCCTTGCCGTTCTTTTGAGAATCTGGTGAAGTATAATACTCCATCTTCTCAAAAGAACCCTTCAGCCATTGAACATGCTTTTCGTTGCTTGGATCAAAGTTATCCATCGTTAGTAATTCAAAAGGTTTTTATATCTTTAATTAATAGGAAATGAGTTCCATAGACAACAATCTTGGCGGTGGAGGAGGAAGTGTATCGGCTTCAGGAAAGAAGGGTGCCGTCCAGTTGAGCGACGGAAACTTCAATCTTACATCAAACAAAGAACTCACATCAGACCCAAAGACGGGAACCATCACCACGACAGGATTGACAACCACCGGAACAGTGTTTGCCGCAACATTGTCAACATCTAATCTGGTGGCGGATACTATAACAAATCTAACTGTCATTGGCGACGCCACGATCACGGGGAATGCGGTGGTGGATGGTTCCGTGTCTGCTACAATCTTTGACGGAGATGGTGGTATATTAAGTAATGTTCAAACTACCGATACACTCCAGTCGGTCACATCTCGTGGTGCCATTACCACGGATACAATTACGGTCGGCGCACTGACAACTTCGGGGTTTGTTCAAGGTGTAACCATCTCGTCAACTAACGTCGCTACGTCCAACTTGAATGTTAGCAATCGTTTGTCAGGAGGAACCATCTCGGTCTCCAACATCGAAGCCACGGCCAACTTGGTCGTAGGTGGACCTGCGAATATCACAGGAACCCTAAGTGCGTCCAACATTCAGTCCTCGAACCTCACGGTCACAAATTCTCATGAAGTTCTTGGCACTCTAAGTGCGTCCAACATTCAGACCTCCAACTTAACGATCACCAATCTCAATACCGTCACCAACGACGCCTTCATAGGAGGAACCCTAAGTGCGTCCAACGTCGAGACCTCGAACCTCACGGTCTCCGGACCCCTAATCGCAGCAAGTATCACTTCAAGTGATAACGTGGATATTTCTGGAACCTTGAGTGCGTCTATTCTTTTTTCACAGACCCTAAGTACGTCTAACGTCGAGTCTTCCAATCTTACGATCGCGAACAATTTATTTGTTCCAGGTACTTCTGGAGCTTCCTTACAACTTTTGGCGAACGGTGGTAACACCGACGATTGTTTGCAAGTTTACAATACAGACGGAGCTTTGAGAGCAAACATCCAATATAACGGCGACGCAACCTTCAGAACGATTACAGTTTCAAATATTCAAGGTGGTTCGCCGTTGACCATCGGTGCCGGTGCGGACACCATCAACGTCCAGTCAAATATGATCATGGTGGGTTCTACGCTTATCACAGAGAGAATTGAAGGAAATACACCACTGACTTTAAGTGCAGGTGGAGGAGATTCTATTAATATCGCTTCAAATATGATCATGGTGGATGGGTCTATTTTGACCGCGACCACGATACAGTGCGCCACTCTCACAACCGAACCTGGTGTCAATTCAAATTTATTAGCTTCAAACATTGTTGCTTCAAATCTTATCCAAGGATCTATCGTGTCTGCAACAAGTTCTCTTACCGGAGTTTCAATGACCGTATCGGGAGCAGTACAAGGTGCTAGTGCCTCTTTGGGAGCAATCGATGGGTCGTCCTTGACCGTATCGGGAGCAGTACAAGGTCTTAACCTAACTTCCACAGGAACTCTCTCGGCGGCTGGGATCACTTCTTCGGCAGCAGTTGATGTCACCGGAACCATTACAACTTCGTCGAATCTTGTCGTGGGAAATTCAAACCTTCACGTGGACAATGTGACCGGCAAAGTCGGCATCGGGGTGGCGAGTCCTGTGACTGCTCTGGATGTCACTGGAAATATACGCGTGGGAAGTACGGCAACAAACTTCAATGTTTCTCAATATTTATCAAATGAAGAACCTGCATTTACCACAGACCGTTTTATTTACACAACAGCTATGCTAAATTATGGGGAAACTGGGTGGGGACCCGCGGCAATTGTATTTGGAGATGGTTCCACGCGCGGTTCAGATCAAATTTCATTGATCACAGATGGAAACACACGGTTGTACATCGATTCTAGCGGCAAAGTCGGCATCGGGACGACCAGCCCTGCGACAAAGTTGGACGTGAACGGTACGATACAAACAAGCGATATCACTCAAACCACACCCGTTATGTACAAAATTTCGTTGCAGACGAATCAAACTGATGTTAATGATACTACAACTTTTACAATAAGAGATTTATTCAATACAAGCAGCGGTGCTGTTGTACAAATAAACAGTGGCGGTACATTTACAATAAGCAATAATACAATAACACTTCCGTCGACAGGGTATTGGCGTGTCACCGGCAATTTTGTATTTACTGGAACGGTTCAGCGCATCGTGGTTGCAGTTCAGCCGTATATTGAAACTGCACTCAGTGGTGAGATATTCGTGGGAGACTACGTAAGAAATGCCAGTGGTCACACTACATCCAGTACACTCGTGTCATCTGTATACAATTTTGCTGGAAATAAACAAATTTCATTTTATTTTGCACAATATGGAGTTGCCGACCTTGACGCGAGCATCGTCGGAACTGCATCATTTGTTCTCCTCGAAAAATTGTAAAATCCCTCGAAAATTCTTCCTAAGTAATTAATAGAAAACCATGGCATCATATGTTGGTATTGGAGCGGATGATCCTAATCATCCCCTTGAAGTCGAAGGTCAGGTGTTCATCAGCAACGTGGAACAGGGGAGTGCCACCAACCTGGTTCCATTCGAGGTATACAGCGACTACACCGGGATTACAGGCGACATCCTTGAAGGTGCCAGACAGATGAGGCTTCGCGTGACGCCATCGGGTACCACGACGTCTAACGTCAACATGGACATGGGAATCGAACCAACAAGTGGAAGTTACTTTTACATCAGTAATCCAGTTGAGAATGCGACACTTGGTTCCAACAAGGCATTCAGGATCGTACAGGCCGGTCACGTCGAGATTGGTAGCAACCTCAGTGTTTCAGGGAATGTCGTGGCGTCCAACATCATCGGCGGGTCGCCCTTGACCCTGTCTTCGGACACCCTGGTCAAGGTCGCCGGTACGGGTGGACTCTCGGTGACGGGTCCACTGAACGTCGATGGGACGGTAACTGGAACATCCGCGACCTATTCGGGACAGGTTCAAGCGGAGACAGTATGGGCGACTTCATCTCTTACAAGTGCATCTTTGACCGTCACCGGAGACGTGCAGGGTGCGAGCGCCTCTTTGGGAGCAATCGATGGTTCGTCATTGACCGTCACCGGAGACGTCGAAGGCACAAGTGCCTCTTTGGGAGCAATCGATGGTTCGTCATTGACCGTCACCGGTAAGGTTCAAGCAACCGGAACCATTACATCCAGTAACAAGTTCGTTCACAGTTTAGGTGCCACTGCGACTAGTAGTTTTTTGGAAGAATCTCCCGGCTTCACTACGGATCACTTCGTTTTCACAAGAGCCATTGTGAATGAAACTCAAGGAGGAGCCTCTCCCGCTGCGATCGTGTTCGGCAACGGCGCAACTTATGGTACAAATCAAATTTCATTGATCACAGATGGAGCCACGCGGATGTACTTTGAAACGGGTGGCCAAATCGGCGTCGGGACGACAACTCCGGGTAAACTATTCGACGTGAACGGAGACATACGTGGAACTTCTATTTCGGCAACATTTGATGTAGTAACCCAAACTGTGACATGTTCTGTTCTTGTTCATCCATCTGACACGGACACTAAAATTCTATTGCAGGGTAGCGATCAAATTCTTTTAAGAGCAGGTGGTAATGATATTCTGTCTATTTCGGACACTGCTGTTCGTCTTGGCGAAGCGGGGACGTCGAATCAGGGAGTATTTTTTTCGGGAAGTGTAGAAGATTTTAGTTTCGTGAACAGAAATTCGGGATCGGACGCACAGTGGAGACTTAGACGAGGGGATCTCAATAACACACTTTTATTTTGGGTTAATGCCGGTTTGCTTTCAATATCAGGTCAATTGACACAGAATTCGGATTACAGAAATAAGAAAGAAATTCGTCCAATTGATGATGATTACGCAATGAGTGTTATCAGAGCGCTCGAACCAAAGACGTTCAAATGGAAAGAAGAAGGTAAAAATGAAAATGTCAATAATTATGGATTTATGGCACAAGAAGTCGAAACGCATTTCCCTGATATGGTTTCCAGTGACGAAGGGGTTGTGGTTGCTGACCAGGCTTTCTATCCAGCGCAAATCACGTCGGATACTACAATGGAAATTACAGTTTCCGATGGTTCCACATGGACGTCGGGTGATAAAGTTATTATTAAGGACGGTAAACAAACTCCACAAATACAAACTATCACGATTGACAGTATTCAAGGTAATGTATTATCGTTGAGTTCCGAAACAATTTCTAGTGATTTCATCAACGAAGAATCAAAAACTTATATATACGGACAGGAGGTTGACGATCTAAGAGGTCTTAGAAGCGGATTTCTTGATCCATTGATGATTTCGGCGCTTCAACAACTTGATAGGCGCGTTGCTGCTTTAGAGAATAGGTAACATCCTAACCTAGGATGATCTATCCAACCACAACATGTCGATGGTGCAATGTTCCCCTTCAGTGGACCAGTCGATATGATTTTATCAATTACGCATTCAAGTACTTCCAGGTCGAGAATAGTATTCCGCTCAAGCGGATGTCCAGGGTTTTCTACAAGATCAGGTCGGGCGCCAGAAGGAATGTTTGCACTGCCTGTTACCGCATGGACGTGAACAAGATACACAAAAGGGAACTCACGGGTCGATGGAAATACACAAATCACAAGGGACCAGACATCACCGAATTGGTTGGAATATTCATGTTTAAACTTTTGAACCAGTCGTGGCGTCACAAGCGCTATGTAGAGTTCATGTGGTTAAATAATCATACATTTGATGCTTTTTTGGATTACCCTCATGTCCGCGATATGATCATAGGAAACGAATCTGGCGACATTTTTGATAATGAAGAGTTGGAATACTATTACGAAGATATGGTTCGTTCACACTTCCAAGTCCCGAACCACTTCATCACCAAGTGGGACGACGGCGAAAACATCATCTCGTTTCAATTAAACGATATAGACGTAATTACGGTAAATGCACATCCTGTTGTCGAGTAATGGTACTCCTTTCGAGGGTGCGAAGGGTGGGTATCCAAGTCAATTGAAGCACTTGATTCGGATGTTCATCGAGAGAGAGATCGGAGAGCACACGTCTGAACTCCAGTCACCATGAGGTATCTCGTATG
>OBPR01000024.1_pt1 | contig 8817 bp, 8 predicted proteins | sample 1470861 | NCBI WGS metagenome assembly OBPR01 (sample SAMEA3282990, study PRJEB22092) | marine metagenome | biome: costal lagoon periodicay coneccted to the Atlantic Ocean; feature: ENVO:00002042 | collected 2014-06-21T11:40:00+00 | depth 0 m
AGGAGTTTATCGACCAAGGACAGAGTGTTAACCTATTCTTCCGACCCGATACAACTATTGCCTACTTACACGCAGTTCACTTCATGGCTTGGAAGATGGGGTTGAAGAGCCTGTACTACCTCCGCTCTGACAAGGTGAGGAAGGCAGATAAGGTTGGTGCACAGATTAAACGTCAGCGCATCGAAGAGACTATTGACATGACAGCCATTGCAAACGGGGAAACATGCCTCGCTTGTGAGGGTTAAAACGCTATATTACAGGGCTAGTATCAAGCTATCCACGGTGCTAAAAACACCTAGCTGGTACTACCCTACTAACAACCACCGAGGATTACGAATTGAAACCACAATTGACAGAAGAGAGAACAACATTCAAGCCATTCAAATACCCGTGGGCGTATGATGCTTGGTTACAACATGAGCAGAGCCATTGGCTTCACTCTGAAGTACCAATGGGTGAGGACTTGAAGGACTACCAAAAGAAGCTGAGTAAGCAGGAGAAGGACTTCTTAACCAAAATCCTACGCTTCTTTGTGCAAGGTGACTTAGACATTGGGGATGGTTATTACACACATTACCTCCCCGTGTTTAAACAACCTGAAGTGCGGATGATGATGAGTGGCTTTGCAGGGCGAGAGGCGTTACACGTAGCTGCCTATGCCCACCTGATTGAGACGTTGGGGCTACCAGAGAGTACCTACAATGAGTTCATGAAGTATGCGGAGATGGTTGAGAAGCATGAGTATTACCAGAACCTTGGGGACGCACCGATGGCAGAGAAGATTGCCACCATCAGCGCCTTCGGTGAGGGTATGCAACTGTTTAGCTCCTTTGTTATGCTACTCAATTTCGCACGTAACGGTAAGCTGAAGGGATTGGGGCAGATCATCGCTTGGTCTATTGTCGATGAGACGCAACACGCAGAGGGAATGATTAAGGTCTATCGTGAGTGGGTTAAACAACATCCAGATGATAGTAGCAGTGATAAGATTAAACAAATTGCTAAGGAGATGGTTGCGCTAGAGGACAAGTTCATTGACCTAGCGTTTGGGATGTACGAAGTCGAGGGGTTAACAGCCGAAGAAGTGAAAGAGTATATTCGCTACATCGCTGATCGACGCTTGATTAGTATGGGTATGAAGGGTGTGTTTAAGGTGAAGAAGAATCCTCTGCCTTGGGTGGATGGGATGCTTGGTGTTAGCCATACCAACTTCTTTGAACAACGTGTAACAGATTATTCCAAAGGAGCCACTAAGGGCAACTGGGATGACGTATGGGGGAAAGCAGCTTAAATGGTAACAAAAAAACGAGTAATTGATCCAGAGGCTAAACCGCAACATGGGCTAAAGATGCGGTTAGACGACATGATAACAATATCACCCAAAACAGAGAAACAGAAGGAATTCTTTGATGCCTACCAACAGGGTCACTACTTTTGTGCTCTGTCTGGTGTTGCTGGTACGGGTAAAACTTACATTGCTTTCTACAAGGCGTTGGAGGAGGTTATGGATAAGAGCAACCCCTACCAGAAGCTTGTTATCATTCGTAGTAGTGTTCAGAGCCGTGAGATGGGTCATCTACCGGGTGATGCAGAAGAGAAGATGAACCAGTTTACAGAGCCGTATAAACAGATAGCGGCTGAACTGTTCAAACGAAAGGATGCTTGGGATAGGTTAGTCGAGCAAGGGTATGTGGAGTTCCTCTCTACCTCGTTTATTCGGGGTACAACGTTTAACAATGCTATTGTTATTTTGGATGAGAGTCAAAACTGTACAATGCATGAGCTGGACACCATCATTACTCGTATCGGTCACACCTCGAAGTTCTTCCTCTGTGGAGATTACCGACAGGTTGACCTAACCAAGAAGAACGACAAGAGCGGTTTGCTGGAGTTTTTAACCATCCTGCGTACAATGAAAGAGTTTACGGAGATTGAGTTCTCAGTCGCTGACATTGTTCGTAGTAGTTTGGTTAAGAATTACATTATCGCTAGGATTAAACATGAGGATAACAAAGTATGATTGCTATTAACTATCGGTTAGGTATGGGTTTTGACATCGAGCATAATGAGGATATTTGCCATGTGGTAGGCGATGATGAAGGAAGGTTCGTAGCCTCCTTTGAGGGGTTGATTATTAAAATCCCCTTCTTCTCTGTTTACATTGGTGAGTTCTCAGAGCTAGACCCAGAAGTGTTAGAAATCGAAGACTAAAAAAAAGCCCCTAGGCATCACTGCTTAGGGGCTTTGTTGTTTATGGCGCTATATTATCTTGTAGACCAAACATAGAAGCTACCACAGATGGGTTAGTTTGTGGTGGATTGTAACCACCTAGAATGCGTTGTACTTCAGTTTCTATACCTCGTTGCCTAACAGAAGTTCCATACGCCTGAGCGCCTGATTGAGCACCCTTAGCTACACCGTAAGCAGCTAAAGATAGACCACTTGTGTTAGGTACGTTAATCAGAGCAGCCGCCTTACCAGCTAAACCTGCAAAAGTACCCACACCGTTAATAAACATCTCTAGTTTTTTACCACCTTTAGATATTTCTTTCAACCGTTGAATTTCATCTGGCTTAAAATTGGCACGTAACTTTTTCTCATTCTTAACCAGTTTTACCATCTCATTTTGCAGGGCTTTACCATAACTTAAATTGGGAGTAATATCACTTAGGTGCTTAGCTTTATCCAACACATTTTCTAACACACCTGCTCTGGAAGCTGTCCTAAAAGTATTACGACCTTGCACTAATGCCTTTGTTCCTTCAGCATCCCCACTTTTAATCATTTTACCTGATACGCCACTCATAAATTCATCAATATTGTTGCGGATGATATAAGCTGCGCTTCTTTGGTTGTTATTTGCCCCTGCGTTTGCTATTAGATTATTAGCATCCTTTCTTAATTTTTCAAAAGCATCTAATGACACTCCCTCTGTATTAGAAAGTTCTTTACGGAAAGCTCTGATAACTTGACGCACAGAAGCCATTCCCTCACCTTTTAAAGGTAATGTTTCCTGATCCAAATTTGCTGCTATCCTCTTATCTACCAATTTCCCAGCTAAAGGTTTAAAACGTAAATTAAACGCTTTAGATTGTTCGTACAAAGTATCAGCTTCCTCCATTACAGCCGCTACTGATTTGGGTGAGTTTTTAGCACCACGACCACCTAATAGAGCTACTGCTGCCCCTGCTGCCAATCCTAGTTTAGAACTATCTGTAGATTCAACTACCTGCTGACCTGTCGCTGAAGCCGCTGCCGCTGTTGTTGATTGTTGCGCAAGATTCTTACCCATCTCTTGAGCAACTTTAGTGGCGATATTTTCATTGATACCTTTACTAACCAACCAATCAACACCAGCCTTAACACCGCCGCTGGTGATGATACTAGCCACGGCATCAGTCGCAGCAGCCACCACCCGCTCCTGTTCGTTACGAGGTACGGCAACAGCATCAGCAAGTTTGTTGATAGTATCAGACACCATTGGTAAACGGTAGTCAGAACCCATCCCTTGAGATACTAAGTTAATGGCTGAGTTAAGAGCATCACCAAACATACCAACCAAAGCACCACCGCCACGAATAGCTGCACGGGCTGTTAATTTTGCTTGCTGCCCTAATTCACCAGCATAATCCGTCTTACCAGTTTCCTGTGTTTGAAATACCGCAGCCTCTGGGTCAGCTAAATCTTGTTGCTCAGTAGGAGGTGGTGGAGTTTCTTGTTTTGCAGGAGTTGGTTTCTCTGGCGTTGCTTGTTTACTCAGAACAGCAGCAATAGCTTCGTCCGACATATCATCTGGAAATTCTATAACATCGCCTGCAACCTCGACATATTTAGGCATTACACATCCTCCAATTTTCCAGTTGCTGGATTCCACCGCTTAGTTGGTTTTGGGCTACCACCACCGTTACCTTGACCCGTTGGCTTCTCGTCTTCTCCACCCATATCATCCGTCTGACCTAATTCTGCTAAACGGGCTTTACGAGCTTCTCTGCGAATCTTCTCCCACTTACCCATAACATACTTCAGGTTCTCTTTGAAGTTTTTGTCTTGTGGGTCTAACGCACGAGTACGAGCCATCAACAACGTCAATTCCTTCTCGCTAACAGCACCCAAACCAGAAGCTCCGGTTCTACTTTGTGCTTTCATTTCGGCTAGAGTGCTTAGAACCTTCTCACTGTTCAAAGAAGAAACTAGATTACTCAAGGCTTTCGCATCTGTCCAAGGAACTTTACTGAACACTAACTGACCAGCAGCATCCATCCAATCTGAAGGGGCAATATTCAAAGCGATAGCCGCTGTGTTTAACGCATCTTCAGCATTAGTTTCAGTACTAGCAAGTAAATTAACTTTAGCTTGCTTTTCAGCTTTATTCTTCTCTACTTTGTCTAATGTTTTTTGTTGCGTGTCGGCAATACGAGCCAATGTCAACTCGTTAGCCAAAGCCTTTTGACCAGCAGGATCAGGGTTTAACTTCAGGTCAACCCATTGCTTGCGTAGTCTAGCCTCTTCTTCTTTTGGTAGGTTTAAGCTAGACAGGACACGCTCAAATTCAGTCTTATCTTTTGGCGGCGGATTGATAGCAGCCCTCCAAGATTGATCATCTTCTGCAATAGCCTGACGTTGATCCTCATCCATCTCTGGAAATTTCTTAGCAAGAGTTTTCAACCTATTTTCTAACTTTGTTTTGGTTGCTTCTGCTTCAGCCTCTTCCTTTTCGATTTTAGCTTCGGAAGCTTTTATACGTTGCTCTCGTTCTTTGACAGCTGCTTCTCTATCTTCCTTTGTTAAAGCACGATCTTCATACTCATTAGCCTTGTCTTCTACTTTCAAAGCAGCAGCTTCCAACCCTGACGCACGAAGACGCTCAGCCACTGAACGTAAACGTTTAACAGGGTCAGTCTCACCTTTTGTTGCTTCCATCGCCTGTTTGATAGTTGCAGCCTCTTCTTCTCTAGGGTCTTTAACACCCGCAATCTTTTGAATCCCCTGCCCTAACATATTACCAAAATTACTACCCACAGTAGCAATAAAAGATTGTGGGGTAGTTGCTTGACCTAACTGTTGTTGGAAAAGCTGCTGTTGTTTCATCTGTTCAGCACGAGGATCATACCCGCCTGTTAACATGCTATAAATATCTGTAGCCATTATTACTCCTTAGGGCATTGGGTATGCTGATGAAACAAGATTGTTCCTGTAATTTTGTTCAGTCATCGTCATACCAGTAGGGTTAATCTGATTGTTTAACCGATTCATACCAATATTCATTAACTGACTACCAACGGCAGCACCAGCATAAGCTGAGCCGGGGATAATTGGGTTTGGTGTAGTTGTCGGTTGATACTGCAACTGATTACCCTGCAACCCTGTCAAACCTGTCTGTTGACGCTGATAAGCTTCTTGACCACCTGTAAGCATTGCTTGAGGCGTGTACAAAGCACCTTGACCATACGTTTGAGCGGCAGAACCCAAGTTGCTATAAACATTACCCATACCAGTACCATAGATACCAGCCTGAACTGCACCTGCTTGAGCTTGTTGAGCACCAAGGTTACCACCAAGTGTAAGTTGATTCATACCATATTGCTCTGGAGCTTGTCCTGCATTGAACAAACCCTGCGTATAAGACAATTGATTAGACATTTGCTGCTGACCAGCTTGTGTGGCATTAGCGGCAATCTGGGCATCAGCCAAAGCACGGGCACGATCACGTTGGAATTGCTCTGGGTTAACATAACCACCTGCACCCGCACCAGCAGCTTCAGAGGAGATACCTAGACCAATACGACCACGTTGGAGTTGTTGGTTGCGTAGGGCAATGTCCTCTGCCTGTCGCTGAGGCTGTAACAACCCCTGCTGCTGTGTTATGTAGTCTTTAGCGGCATCTTCAGGAGTAGCTGCTAAACCAGCAGCTGCCGTTTTTGCTGTACCGTACAAACTCTTCTGATAAGCTTCTAGATCAGGAGAAAGGTCATATCCTGCTTCTCCTGTAGCTTTATCAAAGAAGGAGCTTCCAGTGGCTGTTTTGATTGAATATGGACGGAAGTTAGCCATCTCCGTCATCTTAGCGGTGTCGCTTAGTTGACTTTGAGCAATCTCTGTCTGTACGTTACCAATAGCATTGGCGGCTCGTTCTTGAGCCTGTGCATACGTAATAAGACCAGCATCATAATCAGCAAACGCTTGGTCTGCAATTTGACGCTGAATATCTGTGTCTCGACGTAGCTGCTCTCGAACTCGTTGTTCTTCAGCTAACCGAGCTGCGTCTGTTGATGATTGAGCGTCTGCAGCTTTACCAGCCGCACTACTTGTAAATAAACCACCGACAACGGTAGGTATTAGTGCATCTAATATTGTTGCCATTATGCTGTCCTCTTCCACATTTTAACAACCACATACGGTTGTAGGTTAGTATTAGCGCCACCAGTAGCAACTGTGGCTGTCCCTGTTGTTAACACACTAGCGCCTGAAGCTGCTGTGACAGAGTGTGTATGTGTAGATGTCGCAATGTCCTTACTGCCGCCAGTTTCTTCTAGTGTGTTAAAAGAAGCGTCTCCCGCATCTTGACCAACAATAACCTTACCAGCACCAAACTCTACCCATGTACCAAAACCAAGCAATGTAGATGGGTTAGTAGCTAGAGTAGAGATGTACAGAGAACCTACAGGATAAATAGCCTGAATAATGCCACTTCGATAAGCAGCTGTATTCTGTAAGGCTGCGTTAACAAAAGCTGTTGTTGCCACTTGTGTCGAGATAGTTCCCAACACAGCTGTAGGTGCAAGAGGAGTACCAGTGAACGTAGGGCTAATAACATCAGCCTTTGTGTTAACTGCCGCTTGGATTGCGTTTAACTCATCATCAATCTCAGTACCTTTAATAATTTTATCGGCGTTACCCGGCAGTAAAGCATCTTTACTAGCAAAGTTTGTTGCCTTAATATATTGAGCCATTTAATCTGTCCTTCCAGTTTTAATGAAAATGTCTAATTTTTGTACTGAAATCTCTGCTCCATCAACATCAGATTCAAAACCAACTTGAATAGTAGAACCAGCACCGCCGACACTACTCTTAATTTTCTCTAACACAACTCCTTTAGAAAACTCACTGTAGTCAACCAATGTAAATGTGTCTTGCCATGTTGTTGTTACGTCTTGCCACTCACTACCATCCCACTGATAAACACTGTTATCGTCAAGAGTCATGTAAGCTTTACCTACAGTAGCACTGCCAGGCAAACTAGCAAAGTCAGCAACAACACCTGCAAACTCTGAATATGTTGGATACTCTGCTACGTTATACTCATCAATTGATCCAGCTTGTAGAATGAATGGATAAGACAGAGATGAGGAAGAGTAATCAGTGCCTACCTTAATTGTAAACTGCTGGTTAGAACCACCGAGAACAGTAGCACTTATCTTCTTCAGTATTTTAATTGTTGTAGGTGCATTGAAGTCAAGATGGTGTGAAGAGTAACGTAGGCGATAAGATAACCCATTATCCGTATAACCACCATACTTACCAATGCCGTTAATCTTACCAATTAGCACATCTCGATTACGCCTACGTAGGAAAGAGTAAGCAGGGTATTGTGACCAAACAGTAACACGAGAAGAACCATCTTCCAGAGCACTGCGCATATCCAAGCAGTAAACAGTCTGGATTGATGGGAAAGAGATTAGGTAGAATGCGTTAATCTCTGAGTAAACACTCCCTACAGCTTTTAAACTACCATACTCAGCAATCTCTGCGTTAACATCATTCAAGAAGTCATCACGGATATTCTTGGTTAAATCCCGCATAGGCAGAGACTTCTCTTGGATAAGCCGACCTAAACTGCGAATACCTGTGTCAGAAAGAAAGATCAGATCGGAGCCTGTATTCTGAACACTTTTGTGGGCAATACAGCCAACACCAACAATAATATCTTGTAAAGAAAAGTCAGCTGAAAGTGGGTTATCAGCTCCGTTATAGATAACTATATGATGTTTACAGAATATGATTAGCAGGTTATTATGTGCTGCAATCGACTCAATGTCATCCGTGTTATCTGGGAGAATAGCTGCAATATTTAAACTACCGCTAGAGCCACCATTGAAGGCAGGGAATGCTGAGTCTGCAATATCTGTAGACCAGTAAACAGCATTCTTAGTAAATGACCAGTAACGACCCCAAGCAGCAATAACACCATCAGGGAAAGAAACCCCGTAGTTCTGAGTTACACTGGTATAATCTGTAATCGTTTGAAGTACAGGGGATGATACTGAATTATAAATAAGGGGTTCTTGACCCGTTTGCACCAGAATAGTGGTATCGTTAAGAGTAGCACCACTCCAGTCGTTAGCAGTAATAGTGTACAACGCAGGGGTAATGTCTGTTAACACCCCACCAACACCGTCTGAGAAAATCTTGTTGTTACCAGCAGAAATAATGTCAAGCGTGTCATCAGCGTTAACATGCTCAATCATAAACCGAATGAAATTATTATCCAACTCGGCAGACCCACTAGTGGTTTGCATTACCCACCCTTTCCGTGCTCCTAACCGACTATACTTGTCAATAACAACGTTGTCGGTTACTTGAGCAAAATTAGGAGATAACGTGACACCACTTTCCTGTGTGTTTAAACCGTAGAAGCCGGGAGCAACAATGGAAAGAGTTTCAAGCTGTTTCATACACTATACCAAATTGTTTCTTCAGGGTGACGGGCGGCATCCAAGGCAATCTCGTCAGCCAACGCTGATTCTGCTGCTCTGTATGCGTTAATACTTTGTTGACCACCATCCTCACCACGCTCCTCAATTGCCATCGCTGTGGCTA
>OBPR01000025.1_pt1 | contig 8595 bp, 9 predicted proteins | sample 1470861 | NCBI WGS metagenome assembly OBPR01 (sample SAMEA3282990, study PRJEB22092) | marine metagenome | biome: costal lagoon periodicay coneccted to the Atlantic Ocean; feature: ENVO:00002042 | collected 2014-06-21T11:40:00+00 | depth 0 m
CGGATTGGTAACTCATTTTCGACCTCCTCGTTTTACGCTTGCCGCCGCGCGGGTTAAAAACCGGCTCAGTCCAGCGGTCATTTTTTGCAAGACCTCGCTGGCGCTTGAGTCGATGGCGGGCCTCAAGAACGGCTGCGCCTGAGTGTTTGAGGTTCCAAATTCGACGTTCTTGGCGTAGTTCACCGCCCATTTTTGGCGACCGTTGACAACTGCACCAACGCCGCGCCTTGTGCCGATGATGGCAACTCGGGTGTTCTTGCGCGGGACTTTGATGTCGATTGACTTTTTCAATAAGCCCGAATCATTTTTGATGCGCTTTTTCGCATTCTTGGCAATGACTCGAGCGCCGGTCGATATGACTGAGCGGTAGGCGCGTTTTTGCAGCTCCTCGGGAAGTCGCTGGATAGCGCGGTCGAGATCACGCATTCCGTGGAATTTTATGGATACGTCGGCGCTCACGAGATGCCCTCCGTGGTTAGGGTTGTGAGAAGGTGCGTGTTTTGCCGCCCCTCCTCCTTCGCGTGCGTGATGTCGAACGTCTCGCCCTTGTATTTGATGCGGTAGCCGGAAGACGCCGAGACGCCGATCAGAAACGACTTGTAGCGCAGACGCCACTTGGTTTCGTTCTCGGCGCGGTCTTCGTCGGCGACCTCGCTTTGCTTGCCGCGCTCCTCGACCTTTTCGGCCCATACGTTCGCTTGCAGCGCCCAGGCCTCGACCATGCCGCCTGCCGCGTCTGCGGTGAGCGTGCGCTTCTCGATTGCCACCCGGCGATCCATTTTTCCGGGGTTGGCCATTAGAAGTTCCCTCCTACTTTTTGAGTTTCGATGAGCGCGCGCAGCGTGTATGGGATCTCGGTCGCGCTTGCAAAGGCGATCGGCACGCGCTGCTCGTAGAAGTTAGCCACAAGCATCTTGATCGCGTGGCGGCTCATTGCAGGCGGGCAAAGGTCGCCGGCGGTGAACGTGATCTGTATCGCATCGACGCGGTCGGAAATCGCCGGGGGCGAGGACACAAGCTGGATGCGCCCTGGCTCCGCCCCGGTGACCACCCGGTAATCTGCGGCGCTCATGGTGGTAAGCTGGGTCGCGTTCGGCGCGTAGTATTTTACCGATTCCACCGAAACAAGCGGCGTGCGGAAAATGGGGATCGCGTAGTTGTTGAACATCCCGGCCTGCCATGACTCGCGGATGATGTCCCGGCGCTGGCTGCGGTTCGGGTCGAATAGGTCTTCCCATGTCTCAGCGGTCAGGAGGTAGCTAATTGGGGCGGATGATCGCCCTGTTACTGCGTCGAAATACTCACGCGCCACCGGGATCAGGTCGCTGATGTAGGCCTGGTCATCGGTCGAGTCCACGCGCAAATGATCCGAGGCTTGTGCAAGCGTGATCGGTTCATTGGTCGGTTGGACGGCGATGGAGTATTGTGGGCGCATTTACTTGGTCTTAGCTGCTTTTTTTGCCCGTGGTTTCGGCAATGTGGCGGTTTCTTTCGCGGGCTGTATGACCGCGGTTTCGATCTCTTGCTTGGCCGGGGGCGTGAAGACCTCGGCAGCGCGTGCGTTGATAAGGTCGCCGGCAACTTTCGGATTGAAGCTGGCGATCTCGCCGAGAAAATAGGGATTGCCTTCCGCGGCTGAGTTCCGCGTGAATCTTACAAAGATTTTTCCGTTGGTTTCCATGGTGTGATCGTGGTTGTGAAATTTCAGGGCAATGCCCATTATGACTGCCGCGTCGATTGCGGCGTTTCGGATTGCGTTGTAGTCTTTCGCGTGGTCGTTCCGCAGGCGGGTTCGCCATTGGTAGCCTGGCGCATGGCTGCCGCCGCCGTCGAAGCCGACAAGGTGGATCGAGCGGATGCCCATGATGTGCATGATCTGCAAGGCCGACCCGAGCGTTCCACGCCGGATCGTGAGGAGGGTTGCGAGTTCTTCGCGGGGGAGTGTAAGACGCTCGTCGTCAGGCGTGTCGAGGTAGGTGATAACATCGCACCCAACAGCACCAGGAACGGTCGAATCAAACTCGCCAAGGCAGCGAGCGGGTTGAAAAAGGGTCTGGCCCTTGCAATAAACGTCGCTCCACTTTGCAACGCCATCGTTGGCGAAGCCGTATGTGCATCCGGGGATGTGAGCAATGACGTCATTTATTGCAAATCTGAGTTGGCCAGCGGTTTTGAAATCGAAAGTTGAGAGGGATGGCCCCTTCCCAAAAAGCCAGGCTGTTTCACCAGCATGACGATTTAGGAAGGGGACGAGGTTCATCTCTTAGGCGGTGAGGGCGTCGAGCATTGCCGAGAACGACTGAGCGCGGCGAAGTCCGGCGTCGTAATAGGTGTTTGCCACGAGGTGACGCTGACCGGCTTTTGCGTCGGTAGAGTCGCGGGTCATCTCAAGGGAGATGCCGCCCCAGTAGCCGACGTAGAAGTCGTTTGCGTTTCCGAAGAAGATCGCGGACGACAGGGACTGGTTGCCCTTGGTCAGGTCGCTGCGGATCGCGTTGGTGATCGAAGCGGCGTAACCGTTGAGCGGAGCCTCTGGAGTGCGGCGATCCCAGACCTTGGCCGAGTCGGTCGAGGAAGCAACAAGGGTTTTCTTGAGCTTGCCGCGAACCTTGGCGTTGGTGAAGTAGCGAACAGCACCTTCGATTGCGTTGTCGATGGCGACAGCGGTTTCGAGGTCGATGATGTCGGCGTCGTCGGGGGCTGCTCCGTTGGTGCCGCCAACAACACTGCCGATCCCGGAGGTTGCTGCGATACCAACAGGCTCGTTGGTTCCCGCACCGTGGAAGAAGGCGCGCTCCTTGACTGCGTTCATGGCGCGACCGATCTCGGCGCCCACGATCATGCCGACGTTCTCATTGCTCTGGGCAAGGAGTTGGTCAGAGACGACTGCGTAGCCGGAGAGGCGGTTCGGCGACAGGCTAAGGCTGGCGAAGGTTCCGGCAACGTCGCCTGCGGCTTCGTTCTCGGTTTTTTTCGCTGGCTGGCTGCCTTGCGTGTAGTTGGGGAGGTCGAGGTTGTTGACCAGGCCGGTCAGCACCGTGGCACCTGCTTGCTCCAGCACGCTGGAGTTGTAGAAGTCGCCCAGGATGCCGCCCTTGTCGGTGGCAACAAGCGTTCCACCGTATTGCTGGTTGGTTCCGCCGGTGACGCTCAGGTTGGCGCGCTGCTCGCGGTTCATGACAAGCAGGCGGGGAAGGGCAAGACCGCCGCCGTTGATGCCGGCTTCGCGTGCTTCCTTCTCACCTTCTTGCGCCATCTCCAGCTCGATGCCGTCGATCACGCCGGGCTGACCGCGGAAAACGCGGTCGAGGTGGCGGACAACTTTGCCGAAGTCGAAGCGACCGAGGTCGCGGTCTTCCTGCTTGGAAAGTCCGGTAACAACCTTGGATTCTCGAGCCATCTGGCGCACTTCTGCGTCAATGGTTGCGCTGAGTCCGTCGATCTCGCCCTCGATAGAGGAGAGTTTGCCTTGTTCGTCCGCAGTCAGGCCACGGGATTCCGTGGTGGCAGCGTCGATGATTTCGCGTGCTTGTTTGACAAGACCGCCGCGTGTTTCTTGCAGTAGTTTCAGTTTCATACGTTTTGTTCTTTGGATTCGGCAGTCTTGTCGATTAGACCCATTCGCCGCTGCCAGTGGCTAAGGGAGTTGTCTTCGGGGATTGGCTCCGGGGTCGGAGCTTCTTCTTGTCGAAATTCTTGGAGGCTGCGGAGTGCGACCGTAGCGTCGGGGTAAGCCGGGTAGGTGACAGGCGAAACGTCATAAAGCCGTCCGACCTTGCTGATCGTGCGCTTTGCCATGACCGGCCCGTCGCCCTCTTGCTTTTCTTCCCATGAGTCGCCGCCCGAGGCGACGGTGAAGGAAAAAGACGACTGGTCTACGTCGCCGCGCTTCAAGCTCGTCACGAGATCGCGCCCAACCTGGGTGTCTGGTGCTTCAAACTCATACCAGAGTCCGGTGTCATCGACGCCGATGCGGAGCGAACCTTCTCCGTTTTTGGAACGTGCCAGGATTGCGCTGGATTCGTGATTGAACAGCGCCCGGACATCGTCATCGAGGACATTGTCGAAGGCTCCAGGCAGGAGCATTTCGCGGAATTGGAAATCGGCGTTTCCGAGGTTTTCGGACTCGACGTTAAATTTTGCTGCGTATCCGCGCACCATTGGGGCGGACTCCTCATCGTCAGCAGCGCGAAGCTCGACGGAGGCCGATAGGAAACGGCTTTCGCGGTTGGAAATAGTTGGTTTCATGGTTCTATGCTTCTACTGGTTCACTGGCTCCCGCGGGTGGTGCGATGGCCGGGTTGCCGTAATCGTTGCCGCCTTGCTCGGGAGTGAGGCGGGGGTATCCAAGCTCGGCGCGCACATCGTTCGGGCTGAAAACTTTCATCTCGCGCATGGCCTTGAAGAAGTTGGCGCGCGCTTCGAGGGCGACGTTGGCTATTGAGTCGCGGTCGAATTTGAAAAAGTAGCCGGCGTTTTGCTCGGCGGTGGTCAGGAGTGTGTGCGCCAAGCTCTGCTCCCATCCGACAAGGTGCGGGTCGAGGCAGAAGTTGAGGAACCCGAGGGTTTGCTGCTCGATCCCGGTTCCCCAGTTGGACGCGGTTGAGTCGCCGATCATGAACGGCGGGACGCGGTAGATCCGCGCGATCTCTTGCAGCTCGAACCGGCGTGACTCGAGGAACTGGGCGTCGACCATGCTCATCCCGTTTGTCTGCTTGAAATCGAAGGTGCCGTTGAGGATCGGCACGCGCCCGCTGTTTTCCGCGCCGGAATACTTGAGATCCCACTGCTCGCGCGCGTCGTCGATCTTCTCCTGGGGGAGGATCGACTGCGTGGTCAGGAATCCAGGGAAGCGCGCCCCGTTTTTCATGAGCTTGCCGGCGGCCTGGGTTTGACTCATCGAGGTGCCGATGGAATCCCGAAGCAGCCGGATCGGCGAGAGGCCGCAGATCCCATCCTTGGAAAGCTGGCGGACGTGGAGAATGTCCTGGCGGTTGAGCGGCTGGCTTTCTCCGACGACCTCGTAGGCCACAAAACGCTCGCCGGATTCGCGGCGAACCATGACCGGCTTTACGTCGCAGGGAGCGAGCCATTCGAGCGCATACGGCTCGTATGACGCGTTGCGGTAGACGCGGGCATAGCCATTTCCGCCGAGGCCTTTGCCCGTTTCCATGAGCTGCCTAAGCTCGAAGGAGGTGTGGAGGTCGCCGGGCATCCGCCCGATCAGTCTGATACCTGGGTGATTTGTTACTTCCTCGGGGCCAGCCGGGGTTGGGCGGTAAAGGTAGATCGGCAGCTTGGCCACCATGTCGGCGATCAGCGAAACGCAAGCGGTTACTGCCGCCACCGAGAGCGAGGTCGTCTCGTTGACGTTCGCGCCCGAGGCGGTGGGCTGCCCGAGGATCTGGACGATACGACCGCCGAGGAGGTCGCCGACCTGCTCAGTCGTCGAGCGTTTCTCCGGTAGGTTCTTGCCGACCGGAAGTCTAGTCACAGTTTCGCTGTAACCCGCCCCGCGCTTTTCAACGACGCGGGACGGGGCAACAACAGACACCGATTTAAGTATGTTTCGCAACATTCTTGCGCTCGTTTTAACGCAAGACTCTCGCACTTGCAAGAATTATTTTTGAATGCTTTTTCAGAAGGCGAAAAACGGCTCGCCGCCCTGATCTGGGTCGCGCGTCATCGCCCGCCCGATCGCCATGATCGTGGCGACCACCGGGTCGATCTTGTTTGCGTTGCTCTCTTTGTTGGGGTAGACGTTGTCCTTCGCGTCCACTCGCCCGGTCGTGTTTGCAATCGCCTAGGCAAGCACCGGGTCGCCGTTGTGGATGATGCGACCGGATCGAATCAGCGCGTCTAGCTCTTTCATCGGCTCCGACATCATCAACACGGTGTTGCGATACTCCACAATCGGCACGCCCTCTTTTTCCAGCGCAGGGAAAACTCCCCAAGCGCGGTTCGGATCGCTTGGCATTTCCAGCACGTCGTAATCTTTGCAGAGTTGCAGCACGTCGTCCTTGAAATGATCGAGATCGGTAACCTCCTCGCCCGCGGTTTCCAGCCAGCCCGCGATGTGCCAGTTCCGGTAGTGCTGGTTTTCCGGCAGGTTGAGCGTGGCCTCGGGGATGTAGTATTTCCCGAACAGCGCAAAGCGTTTGTCAGGCAGGCAGAAAAGCTGCATCAGCGCGACCAGGTCGTGCTTGCTTGCCAAGTCCCCAGCTAGGTAGCACGGGAACTCCTTGTAGTCCTCGCGCGTGATCTTTGGATGCGCCAGCTTGCCCCACTCGGTCGAGTTGAAATAGGCCTGCTTGACGCTCACCCATTCGTTGAGGTGTTTCGTCTTGAATGCCGACTGCCGACTCGCCCGTTGTTGGGCGGCTTTTAGGTCGGCGAGCATGGCCACCGGCTCGATGCTCACGCCCCAGTTCGGGTTGGCTTTTTTGAGCGACTCCTCGCAGTCCCATCGGTCGCCAGGGTCGATCCCGTAGATAATGGCAAAGGTCGTTTCGTCTTGGAATCCTTCAGTCCCGGACAGGATCATTTCGCAGTTCCGCCAGTCTTCTCGGCATGGGCCGGCGGCATTTGCTCCAGCGGTTGAGATGACCAGCGACAGCGGCTGCTCCCGCGCGCCCATGCCGGTTTCCATCGTGTCGAGCTGGTCGCTGGTCGCGTGTTCGTGATACTCGTCTGTGATCGCGCAGTGCGGCGAGTCTCCATCGCCTGGCTTCCCGATGATCGGCTTGAAGATTGAGCCGTCTGATTTGACCAAAGTCTGCGCGTTGACCGTCACGCCTTTTGATTTCGGCAGGCGCGGCTCGATCTTTGCCATCTGTCTGGCCGGCTCGAAAACTTTCCATGCCTGCGCTTCGCTGGTCGCGCCGGCGTAGACCTCGGCACCTGGTTCTCCGTCTAGGGCGAACATCCACCAGCCAACTGCCGAGGCGATGAAACTTTTCCCGTTCTTCCTCGGGACGTAGATCCGAGCTTTGCGGAATCTCCGCTTGCCGTTGTCCTTTCGCTCCCATCCGAAGATCGAAACGAAGATAAAACTCTGCCATGGCTCCAATTTTAGGGTTTGCCGCTGCTTTGTGACTGGGTCAATTCGGCCCCATTTTCCCTTAACGTGGGGTAGACATTCAAAAAAATCACATGGTTCGTTGCCTTTTTCGGGGTTGAATTTGTAGGGAAACGCTTTCGTGATCGAGGCTGCGCTGTCTTTTATGTGCCTTTCGCACGCTAATTTAACCCATTTGCACGCCGGAATCTTGCCGGAAAGAACCTCATCAACGTATTTTTCGGCTTGTGCTACATGATAAAAAGCGGGCGATTTCTTTTTTTTTGTTGCCATTACATTTTTATGGTTAGCTCTGGCTGACAAGCAACTATCTTGTCTGATTTATCCAAGTTTTGTTTTGCCCACATTGGTCTAAGGTTTGAAAAATGAGAAAGTCGTTGCAGGCCTTCAATTGTATTTTCCGATGATAAAGGGATGATGTGATCGATGTGCCATTGCTCTCGATTGCTCCATTTCATGCCTTTTTCAAATTGTTTTTCTATGTGAGCTTTGAATTGATCCCACGAGCATCCGATCATTTCCCTTGTGCTGCATCCTTTTGTGAACCCTGACCCCCTAATTGCCGCTTTTGTTCTGCATCTTATGCGCTCTTTTAACAGATAAATTGGATCTTCCTCGCGTCTTTCGCGCCGCCTTTTGTTCATTTGATCCCTAGCCTTGGGGGTGGAAGCTAGTGTTTTTCGTTTTTCTTTGGCTGGCTCCGTTGATCTGTATTCTCTTACTGAATCCATTTTCTTTTTTCTTCTGCAATCTTGAGAACAAAATTTAGAATTGGTTCGGTTATGATCGCAGCCGCAAAAAAAACAGGATTTTTTGGGAGTCGCTTTTTTTGCTTTTCGTTTTTCGTAGCTTTCTTTGTTTCGTTTTTTGCATTCGTCGCTCAGAAGGTATTTCTGCTTAGCCTTTTTTTTGCATTTGTCTGAGCAAGTATTGGCTCGATTGCCTCGGGGGTTTTCCGGGAAAAACTTCGTGCCGCATTCGACGCAATCTTTCCCCGTTACTGAATACACGTTGCGACCTTGTGAAATCAAACAGCATTCTTTGGAACAATATTTTTTGTTCCTTCCTTTTTGTGATCCTTCACTTCTAAATTGAAAATCAATCCCACAGCTTGGGCATGGCTTGATTGTTTTTGTGAAATCAGAGCAATCGATTTCAGCTTGCGTCAACCTAAAGATCATATTTGAAACCGTGTCTTTGATTCCATCCATCTTGACTCCATGATCTTTCATCATGGATCTCAGGATGTCCCTTCTTTGGTTGTTTTTCATTTTCCAAACTTATCAAATGGATTTTCTTCTTTTTTCCCTATGCCTGCTATTTTGCCAAGAGATGCCGGAGCAAGTCCTAAATTCAAAAGGCCTCTCTGAGCAAGTGCTTGCGAAGTTGAATAGACGTTGAAACTTTGGTTTTTGACCTCTCCTCTTTCTGCGTGCGAAATGTGGCCTCGTTCGTTGAGATCGTAATCCGCGATAATCATCCTCCCAATTGCTGATGCGGTTGCTGTAATTGTCTCC
>OBPR01000026.1_pt1 | contig 8569 bp, 10 predicted proteins | sample 1470861 | NCBI WGS metagenome assembly OBPR01 (sample SAMEA3282990, study PRJEB22092) | marine metagenome | biome: costal lagoon periodicay coneccted to the Atlantic Ocean; feature: ENVO:00002042 | collected 2014-06-21T11:40:00+00 | depth 0 m
CACCAACAGCCAAAGCATTTAAGGCTGCTGCTAAGACCGCCAAAAGGAAAAAGTAATGCCGCTTAAAAAGGGCTACAGTAAAAAGACGGTATCGCAGAATATCCGAACCGAGATGAAAGCAGGAAAGCCGCAGAAGCAAGCTGTGGCTATTGCTCTATCTACAGCTAGGAAAGCAAAGAAGAGAAGGAAAGCCTAATGAAGATTTGTGATAAATGTCCGTATCCTAGCCGGTGTCAAGCACAGGCACGTTGTATAGCCTATAAAAAGGACGCAAAGCCTGTTATTATGCAGGAACCAGAGCCAGTGCCGGTTATGACCAGCACAGGGATTGGTATGACAGGAATTATTAAAAAAACCTCTAAGAAGAAAGCGGCAAAGAAATGAAATACGGCAACAAAACTGTGAAGATGCCCCTTCCAAAGCCAAAGCCTAAGATTGGCGATATGAACGAAGCTGCATCAAAATCACCATACACCGTTAAAAACGGCAAGATGGTAATGACAGGAAATTACGCAAGCGACAAATAATGTTTACGCGAGTAATGAGAAGACCGCCTGTGCAACGCCCCAGGCCAGCAGAATTAAGCAAGGAAGCCCAAGCAATAGCGAAGGCTTCCGTTTCTGCATCCGCGAAGGTAGAAGCGTTGCCAAGTTTTGAGACTTGCAAGGGCTGTGTAGCAAAGAAGATGTGCAAAAGCTCTGGCTGCTGTATGTATGGGCAAACCAAGCCGAAGGAAAAGTCAAATGCCAAAAATGGATGATTATCAGCTTAACAGCATTGTTTCTTCGGAAGTAACAGATGCCCTTAATCATTTCGACAGCGAGTTTTCGCAAGACCGCATTCGTGCGATGGATTTCTACCTTGGTGAGCCATTCGGCAACGAGGTGCAAGGCCGGTCATCAGTTGTCACCACAGAGGTAGCAGACACGGTAGAGGCAATTATGCCGAACCTGATGCGTGTGTTCACGGCAAACGACAAGTATGTACGTTTTAGCCCTCGCACAGCAGAGGATGTAGAACGTGCCGAGCAGATTAGTGACTATGTTAATTACATCATCAACCACGACAATGAGGGCTACAAAATCCTTTATAATTGGTTTAAGGATGCGTTGTTGTTCCGTCTTGGTGTGGTTAAGTATTTCTATGAGGAAGAAGAGAATGTCACTGAAGAAGAATATAACGGACTTACTGAGGATGAACTGGCTGCACTCCTGTCTAACCCAGATATTGACGTGGTTGAGCAGCAAGAAACCGTGCTTAATTCGTATATGGAAGAAGATGGAACGGTGGTTCCTCTTGAGAGTAATTATGATTTGTCAGTCCGTGTCACAGAGCGCAAGGGCAAGATTAAAGTCATAAACGTACCGCCAGAGGAGTTCCTGGTAAACCGCCGCGCTACTAGCCTAGAAGAAGCCTATTTCATAGCTCACCGCACAACAATGACAGTTTCTGACTTAGTGGCAATGGGCTACGACAGAGACGAGATTGAAGCACACGCTGGAAACTCCGACCTAGACGTTGATGAAGAGCGCACCAATCGTTTCCAAGACCTAGAGGCGAGTACAGGCACAGACGCTGCTGACCCCACATTGCGTGAGGTTGTGTACTACGAGTGCATTATGAATGTGGATTATGACGGTGACGGCATTGCCGAACGCCGCCGTGTTTGCGCTATTGGGGATGGCGCAGCACATATTCTTCATAACGAGCCATTTGACCACGTTCCATTTGCCGTTGTTAGCCCAATCCTGATGCCTCACCGCCTTATTGGTCGCAGCATCTACGATATGACCGAGGATTTGCAGGTCATCAAATCTACTTTGATGCGTCAGTATCTGGATAGCGTATATACAAGCACACTGCCACGAATGGTTGCTGTTGAGGGTCAGGTTAATCTGGATGACCTTCTTGAAGGCACTGCTGGTGGCATTATCCGCGCTCGTCAGCCAGGTATGGTGCAGGCCATTACAGGCACCCCTGTAGGCGGCGAAATTCGGCCTTTGATGGATTATCTTGACAACATCAAAGAGCAGCGCACAGGTATGAGCAAAGCGTCACAGGGGCTAGATGCAAACGCTTTGCAGTCAACGACAGCTAGTGCTATTAGCGCGACTGTCAGAGGCGCACAGGTCAAGCTAGAGAGCTATGCTCGTACAATGGCTGAGACAGGCGTGAAGGACTTGTTCCGTGGCATTCTGCATCTAGTTACTAAGTACGATAACAAGCCGCGTATCGTTCGTTTGCGTAACAACTTTGTGCCGATTGACCCGCGTGAGTGGACTAGCGAGTTTGACGTTGTTGTGCAGGTTGGTCTTGGCACGGCTGATGATGAGCAGAAGATTGCGTTCCTGACGCAAATCGCTGCCAAGCAGGAGCAAATCTTGCAGCAGCTAGGCGTAAACAATCCTGTGGTTACAATGTCTCAGTATGTAAACACGCTCCGCAGCATTGCAGAGATTGGCGGATTTAAGGACGCAGACCAGTTCTTTAATGCGCCGCAGCAGATAGCTATGATGCAGCAACAACAGGCACAACAGCCGCCACAGCCAACTCCAGAGCAAATGCAGATGCAACAGCTATTGCAGCTTGAGCAGCAGAAGGCACAGGCACAGCAGGCTCTTGAGCAGCAAAAGGCTGAAGCGAATATTGCCTTGCAACGTGAGAAGATGCAGCAGCAGCTTATGCTAGACCGCGAAAAGATGCAGATGGAAATTGAGTTACGCCGTCAAGAGTTGCAAGCAGAGGCAGAGCTTCGCGTGGCTAAGGCTGTAACAGATTCACAGATTTCAACTAACTTGCCGAGGGTGTAACGATGGCTAAACGCAAGAAACTCCAAGACCAGAATCCACCACGCCGCGTAAACATTCAAGGCGATGACCACCTGTTAGCTTACATTACCCCAGAAGAAGCAGCATTGCTTAAATCTCTTGGTGGTGCCGGTGAGCCTGGGCCTATGGGTATCCCGCATTACAGGTTTAGCAGTTCTGGCCGTGGTGGAGGCCGTGCTGGCGCGGGTATGGACAGTGCTAGAGGCGGCGGCGGCGGCGGCAGAGAAGATAGCAGCGGATTTGAATCATTTAGAGGCATATCGGAAGAAGAAAACGCTAGTGTTGAGCAGGATATAGCAGCGGCAGCCGCATCAGCCTCTGGTGTGGATTTAGGCAATTATAGTTACGACCCTGGCTTTGACCCATCTGGTTATGGCCCACAAATACAAGAAGCTATTAACGCTACTATTGGTCAAGCAAATGTGGATGCTATAACAAGTCTAGAAAACCAACTTAGCAAGGCGCAAAATTTTAAAATGCAGGCTGTTCAGCCTGGGATTTTGGGCATCCTTGGTTATAACACCCCAAAGAATATTCTTGGCAAAATAAACGCATTGGCTGGCCAAAATACAATTCCGAGGATGATAGGAGCACTGGGAATCGCTGGAAACAAACCTGTTTATGGCTTTAATGGGAGAATAACAGGTGTTGCTGACCCTTATGGAAACCTTATAGAGGGTACAGACCCAAACGAAAGTTTGGAAAGCACAAGGATAGCTGGCGGTGCTGGTAGAGACGGCGGCCCTGGGAATATTGCCGACACAAGGCCGGTAAACCCTGTCACCGGCCAATGTGACGCTGGTTATATCTTCGACGAGCAGCTAAACGCCTGTCGCCTTGACACAAGGGCTGGTCTTGACGAATCAGTAGAATCTGATGTGGCTCCTGGTACATACGCACGTTTAGGCTTGCTTGATGTGGCTCCAACTGGCTTGTCTGATTTTGCTACAAGATATGGAATGGACCCACAAGATTTTGCCGCATCTAACTTGGCTTATCGCCGTGGTGCTGGTACACAGTTTGGTATATTCCAAGACCCTTATGAGCAAGAAGGATACACGCTACTAGGATGAACGAAGGTAAAGCTAGAGAAGATATGGCTAGGGCTGAAAAGGCTGAGGCTGTACTTAGAAACGAAATATTCATCGAGAGCTTTGAGTATTTAGAGAACGAGTTTACGCAAGCGTGGAAGCAAAGCGCATTGAAAGACACGGACGCACGAGAGCGTCTGTATATGCTTTGCCAGAACCTAGAGGCACTAAAAGGCTACATACACAAGGTAGTCGAGGATGGGAAAATGGCAAAGGCAACTCTACAAGAGTTGCATAATCGTCAACAATTTGAGAAAAGGAAATAACAATGTCCGATAATCCGCAAGGAACCGGCAATTTTTCAGTAAATGATGCAATTAGCCTTCTAACGACCCCCAAGCCGGACAAGGTTGAAGAAGAGCGACAGGAAGCAAACGCTTCCGAGCCGATGGAGACAGAGGCCGAAATCACGGAAGAGGACACCCAGCTAGAGGCTGAATCCTACGAAGATGACGAGGATGATGTTGATGATGTCGATGAGTCTGATGAAGACGATGACTACGAGGATGACGAAGAGGAACCTCAAGAACAACTCTACAAAGTCAGAGTAGACGGCGAAGAGATAGAGGTCAGCCTGGACGAAGCCCTACAAGGTTATCAGAGGCAGAAGGCTTTTACCAAGCGTAGCCAAGAGGCTGCTGAAATGCGGAAGGCTGCCGAAAAAGAGGCAGCGGAAGCAAAGCAGGCTCGTGATTACTACGCACAGCAACTTGAGGTTGTGGCACAGCAGATTCAGCAGACAATTCCACAGGAACCTGATTGGGTCTCGTTAGCAAGAGAGGTTACAGCGGAAGAGTACAATGCAATTAAAGCAGAGTACGACAGCCGTATGACTAACCTCTCAAGAGTGGAGCAAGAGCGACAGTATGTTGCTCAACAGCAGGCCGCAGAGCAAGAAGAGGCGTTGAAGAAACATCTCGCCGCACAACGGTCTGAAATGCTGAACCGGATTCCTGCTTGGCAGGATGATGAGCGCAGAAATGTAGAGCGTGTTAATGTTATTAACTATGCTCGTAGCGTTGGTTTCAGCGAAGAGGAAGTAGCACAGGCGACAGACGCTCGTGCAGTAGAACTCCTCTACAAAGCGATGCAGTGGGATAATCTTCAGAAGAAGAAACCCGCAGCTAAAAAACGCACAAAAGAAGCTCCAAGAATGGCTAAAGCTGGTCAGCCACGGTCTAAAAAGCAGGTTGCTAGTCGTTCACGGCAGCAAGCTCTGGGAAGGCTCAATAAAGAGCGTTCTGTAGACGCAGCCGTATCTTACTTGATGGGCAACAAAACTTAGAAGGAGTTTTCAAAATGGCCACATTCACAACCGCTCTCGCAGTAGGCGAGAAAGAACAACTAGCAGATGTGATTTATCGCATCGACCCAGATGAGACACCAATCTTTTCCGCACTCAAGAAAGAGACCTCAAACGGTATCTTTACTGAGTGGCAGGTTCAAGAATTGGCTGCCGCATCTGCCACCAACTACGTCAATGAAGGCGCAGACGCCAGCATCGGCACACCAACTGCAACTACTCGTCTGGGCAACTACCACCAGATTTCAGTAGCAGCAGTCGCTGTATCAAAGACACTTGATGCAGTCGAAAAAGCTGGTCGTGACCGTGAACTGGCATACCAGAAGGTACTGAAATCATTGGAACTTCGTCGTGACATCGAAAAGTCAATCGGTGACACAGACGTAGCTCGCTCTGGTTCTGACCCTCGTAAATCAGCATCACTGTCTTGCTGGATTACAAATGGTTCAGTAGGTGCAACTGCTGGTGCCTTCGCTACTGGCGATGGAACGGACACAATCACAGCCGGTGACGCTCGCGCTCTGTCACTTGCACTCATCGAAGATGGGATGCAGGACGCTTGGACAGACGGCGGCAATCCAAAGATGATGATTTGTTCAGCAACAAACCGTGCGAACTTCTCTAACCTGACTGCATCTTCAAACTTGGTAAACAACCAAGTGAACATGACTCAGGCGAAAGAAGTGACCTACGTTGGTTCAACATCAGTCTTCCTGACTGACTTTGGAACCATCGAAGTTGCTCCATCACGCTTTATGAGCAATGACCGTGCGTTCCTGATTGACCCAGACTTCGCTTCTCTTTGCACCATCAATGGTCGCAACTTTGTAGAGAACGAAATTGCAGCAACAGGTGACGCAGAGAAGTTCCAGATTGTGACTGAGTGGGCTTTGAAAGTACAAGCTCCAAAGGCACACGCTGGCATCTTCGACCTGTCAGGTTCCTAAGCAACATAGAGGGGGCGGGTTTACCGCCCTCTCTTTCCATTAGGGGATACTATGAAAAGATTACTTACATCCGACAAAGCAGCAGGCAAGCAAACATTTTTGCGCCAAGAAACTGATGGTTCTACGTTTATTGAGAACACTCAGCAGTTCGATACGCTGCTAAAGATTAACAAGCAGATGTCTGACGATTGGCAGAAGGGTCAAATGATAGGAACCCAGAAGCACGTCCAGCATATAGCAGAAATACCTAATGTAGTGTATCATCACCTACTGAAGACGCTGGGTAAGCCTAGCGAAAACCCGAAGGCTTGGAAGGCGTGGCTAAACAGCAACGAAAACCGAGCTTTCAGAACAGGCGGCGGTAATATCTAATGGCTATAACATCTTACGCTGATTTGCAGACATCAATCGCCAATTTCTTGGCTCGTAGCGACTTGAATGCTCAGATTCCTGATTTCATTCAGCTTGCAGAGGCTCGTATCAATCGTGAGCTAGAAACTCGTGAGCAAGAAAAACGGTCGCAAGCCACACTAACGCCTGGTGACGAGTACATTGCATTGCCTACAGATTTGCGTGAGGTTCGTGAGGTTAAGCTGCTTACAAGCCCTCTAACTGTTTTAAGCTACGCATCTCCAACAGGTCTTGATACTCAGTATTCTAGTAACGGCAGCGGCAAGCCATTAGGCTATAGCATTGTCGGCAAGGAGATGAAACTAAGGCCAGTGCCTGATTCTGCTTACACAGCAGAGATTTTATACATCGGCAGTGTAGACACGCTTTCTGCTGTTAGTACGCCTGTGTTGTTTTTGCGCTCACCAGATGTATATCTATATGGTGCATTGACTGAGGCTTATGTCTACCTGCTGGATGAGACAAGAGCAGCACAGTATGATGAAAAGTTCACTCGTGCTATAAACGAAGTGCGGATGGACGAAGAGCGTTCACATTACGGCACAGGGCCATTACAAACCAAGTCTGTCTATTTGCGGCAGAATACAGTAGCGGAGAAATAAACTATGTCTGCAATGAGTGATTATCTTGAGAATGAAATTCTCGACCACATTTTAGGAACTGGTGCGTACACAATGCCATCGTCTGTATATGTTGGTTTATCTACAGGTTCTTTTGCTGACGATAACAGCGGCACAGAGCTTACCGGCAATGGTTATGCTCGTGTAGCAGCCACGTTTAATGCAGCGGCTTCTGGCACGGCTGATAACAGCGCGGCTGTTGAGTTTTCAGCGGCCACAGCAAGCTGGGGTACAGTAAGCCACTTTGGGCTGTTTGACGCATCTTCTGGCGGCAACCTGCTTATCCACGGTGCGTTTACCACTGCAAAGCTGATTGACACAGGTGACATCTTAAAGATTTCTGCTGGCGACCTAGACGTTACAGCAGCGTAGGTGTAGCTGATGGCTACAGGCACCCCGCACCTAGACAACTTTACTAGCAGCATTGATGCGCTTCCATACTCTCTGGACAGCGCATTACTGCTTACTAAAGTTGATTGGTCAAACCCTGACCTAGAACAGCTAGATAATTGGGGTACGCTTGAGCAGTTAGACGCATATGGTCTGACGTTAGACCAGCTAGACCAACTTGAGGTCAAACACTTTGAAGGCACCGCTACAGCAGCGATTACTGTTGCAGCAGAGGTTCAGTTTGCCATTGAAATGCCAGCAGCGGTATCTATCTCCGCATCCGCTACGGCAGATAACACACGCATTCGTGAGATGGCAGGCTCTGTAACAGGTGCTGCTAACTTTGCCGCCGTTATAACACCTATTAGAACAATGGACGCATCTGTGAGCGTTGCTGTGACGGATACAGCAGAGCTTACAAGGCTTCGCACATCACCGGCATCAGCAGCGATATCTGCAGCGACCACCGCATCATCAAGCCTAGTTTACTTGCTGTCTGGCACCGCTAATGCAGCAGTAACGACAACAGGTGCGGCTAATGGTATATTCGCTATGGCAGGCACACCTGCCGCCGCTATAAGCGTTGTATGTGATGCCAAGCGTCTTGGTGAGGATTGGGGCAATGTGGCAATAGGCTCAGAGGTATGGGGTGATGTTGCTGTAGGAAGCGAGATTTGGGGTACTGTAACAGTAGGCAGTGAGGTTTGGGCGACACAATGATACAGTTCGGAGAATGGCTGCCTGACCAGCCTGATTACTTAAATGCTGGCGTTATTGATGCACATAACGTGGTGCCTGCCTATAATGGCTATCGCAGCCTTGGTGAGTTTGTGGCCTATTCTAATAGCGCAACTAGCACTATTTTAGGCATATTTTCAGCCAAAGATAAGTCCGGTAACGTAAAGCTGTTTGCTGGTGATAGCGGCAGATTATACCTCTTTAATCAGACAGGTTCTACGCTGGATGACGTTAGCGCGGT
>OBPR01000028.1_pt1 | contig 8104 bp, 9 predicted proteins | sample 1470861 | NCBI WGS metagenome assembly OBPR01 (sample SAMEA3282990, study PRJEB22092) | marine metagenome | biome: costal lagoon periodicay coneccted to the Atlantic Ocean; feature: ENVO:00002042 | collected 2014-06-21T11:40:00+00 | depth 0 m
ACCTGGTTCAAATTCAATTTTTAGCACAATTACATCAACTGGTGGTGGTGGCGGCGGAGTTGGTCCAGCAGGGATTACTAAAAAAGGAACTTATGGAACTGAACAAGAAGCAAAAAAAGTTTCTTCAAGAAATGAATTAAGAAAATTTGTAAGTGAAGGTGGAATCACAGGAAAAATTATTAAAGGAGTTGTTGAAGGAGCAAAAGAGCAATTTGCAAAATCTAAATTAAGAAGAGAACTAGATTATGAAGGTGCTGCTTATGGAACTAAACCAACTTCATTTTATCAAACTCCAGGTGGCGATGGTGGTAATAATGGTGGTGCAATAGGAACAAGCGGTCAAGTAGTACAAGCACCTACAGTAACTGCTCCAACAACAGCTGAAGTTTCACAGAGTGCAGCAACAGATGTTGATGAAGATAATATTCTTTTAAGAAAGAGAAGAGCAAAAGCAGTTGGTAGATCAACAACAATAGTAACAGGTCCAACAGGTTCACCAACAAATAGTAGCTTGACATTGGGTAGACCAAGTTTATTAGGTAGAGCATAATGGCACAAACAGATTTAGCAAAAAATTTATTAAAACGATTTGATCGTTTAAAATCCCAAAGACAAAACTGGGAATCGCATTGGCAAGAAGTTGCAGATTATATGCAACCAAGAAAAGCAGATGTTACTAAAACAAGATCAAGAGGAGATAAAAGAACTGAACTTATTTTTGATTCTTCTCCATTACAATCAGTAGAATTATTAGCAGCATCGTTACATGGGATGCTAACCAATCCATCAACTCCTTGGTTCTCTTTAAGATTCAAAGAAGAAGATATGGAATTTGAAGATGAAGCAAAAGAATGGTTAGAGTCTGCAACAGAAACAATGTATGCAGCATTTAACAAATCAAACTTCCAACAAGAAATCTTTGAACTGTATCACGATCTAATTACTTTTGGTACAGCAGCAATGTTTATCGAAGAAGATGATGAAGATATTTTAAAATTTTCTACAAGACACATCAATGAAATCTTTATTGCTGAAAATGAAAAAGGTAGAATCGATACAGTATTTAGAAAGTTTAAACTATCTGCAAGAGCAGCAATCCAAAAGTTTGGAGATGTATCTGCTAACATTGCAACAGTAGCTAAGAAAGATCCATACGAAGAAATAGAAATACTTCACGCAGTATATCCAAGATCTGATTTCAATCCTAAGAAACAAGACAAACAGAATATGCCATTTGAATCTGTTTACTTAGATGCAAGTTCTGGAGATGAATTATCAGTATCTGGATTTAGAGAGTTTCCTTTTGTAGTACCAAGATACTTAAAAGCATCACATGAAATCTATGGCAGATCTCCTGCAATGACCGCATTGCCAGATGTTAAGATGTTGAATGAAATGTCTAAGACTACAATCAAGTCTGCACAGAAACAAGTTGATCCACCACTCCTTGTTCCAGATGATGGATTTATATTACCAGTAAGAACTGTACCTGGTGGTTTAAATTTTTACAGAGCAGGAACTAGAGATCGTATTGAACCATTAAACATTGGAGCAAATACTCCACTAGGTTTAAACATGGAAGAGCAAAGAAGAAACTCAATTCGTAATGCGTTCTATGTAAATCAGTTAATGATGCAACAAGGTCCACAGATGACTGCAACAGAAGTGATTCAAAGAAATGAAGAGAAGATGAGATTGCTTGGTCCAGTTTTGGGTAGACTTCAATCTGAATTATTAAAACCATTAATCGATAGAGCTTTTGCTTTAATCCTTAGAAAGAATTTATTTAGACCAGCACCAGAATTTTTAAGTGGTAAAGATATTGAAATCGAATATGTATCTCCACTAGCTAAAGCACAGAAGTCTAGTGAACTACAATCAATTATGAGAGCTATAGAAATTATGGGTAGCTTATCTAATGTTGCTCCAGTATTTGATCATATCAATATGGATAAACTAGTTAGACACTTAGCAGACATTGTTGGTGTACCACAAAAAATATTAAAACCACAATCTGAGTTAAATGCTGAACGACAACAAGCACAAGCTCAGCAAGAACAAATGATGCAAATGCAACAGCTACAACAAGTAGCAGAAGCAGGGGGAAAAATAGCACCACTCGCAAAGGCTTTACCAGATGAAGCAAGAGCAGTAGCGAATGCTGATATTGAATAATGGATGAACTAAAACAATTTGAAAAACAAATAAAAGAAATTCGAGAAGCATACAAACAAATTTTTGAATCAGATGAAGGTAAAAAAGTTTTATCTGATTTAGAAAAACGATGCCACTTTTGGTCTACCACTAATGTTAAAGGGGATAGTCACGAGAGTGCATACATGGAAGGTCAACGCAGCGTACTTCTATTTATTAAATCAATGCTGCAAAATGATAACACTAAAGGAAAATAACTATGTCACAAGAACAGATAACACAGGAAACTGTGCCTGTAGCAGAGACAACACAAACTACTACAGAAGCACCAAAACAAGAAACACAAATAGAACAACCAGTACCAACAGTTGCTAAGTCTTGGAAAGAAGCTATTCCAGAAGATTTAAGAAATGATCCAAACATTTCTAAGTTTACTGAACTAGAAGCTCTTGCTAAATCTTATATCAATGCAACAAGAATGATTGGTCAAGATAAGGTTGCTGTACCGAATAACAATTCAACAGATGATCAATGGAATGAAGTTTATAATAAACTAGGTAGACCAGAGTCTCCAGATAAATATAAACTAGAAGTTAAATCAGATGTTGTTCCATTAGATGATGGTGCAATTAAATCATTTGCAGAGAATGCTCACAAGCTAGGTTTAAACAATAAACAAGCTCAAGGTATTTTAGAGTTCTATAAAGAATCTATGGAAGGATCTGTTCAACAATCAAGAGTAGATACTGAAACTGCACAAGCTAATGCTGAAGCACAACTTAGAAAAGAATGGGGTAGAGCATTTGATGATAATATCAAAAGAGCTGGAGCAGTTGCAAAAGCAAACATGAATCCACAAATTTTAGATATGGAACTTAAAGATGGTACAAGATTAGGAGATCATCCAGAAGTTATTAAAGGCTTTGCTAACATTGCCAATCTTTTATCTGAAGATAAATTAGTTGGAACTGAAAGCGAAAATGTATCTCAAGGTGTAGATTATCAATCTGAAATTAATAAACTTGTTAATGATCGAAGTGGTCCATACTGGAATAAATCACACCCAGATCACGACAAGATTGTTCAGCAAGTATTCACATTAAGAACAATGATGAGCAATGGATAACAAAGAAGTTAAATTAGAGATACTTCGTATTGTAGTGGAGAGTGGATCAGAGAATCAAAAATCAAATCCCTTGCCAATCTGCAAAGAATATTATAAATGGGTTTCTATGGCGGATGAAAATTCGCCAAAGAAAAGTAAGACAATTCAAAAGATAAAATCTGAGAACCTTACTGACAAGCAGGAATAGACTCTAGTCTAACAGACTTTAAATGCAAGAGATGCCAGATTTTCTGAGAACCTCTCTGTTTTTGTTTAACATTAACTATAACAATTAGGAGAGACAATTATGTCAACTCAAATAACTACAGCATTTGTAGAACAATATAGTTCTAACATACAAATGCTATCACAACAAAAAGGTTCTATTCTTAGAGATAAAGTTAGATTAGAATCTGTTACAGGTAAGAATGCTTTCTTCGATCAAGTTGGAAGTGTTACTGCAACTGTAAGATCAACTCGACATTCAGACACTCCACAAGCAGATACTCCTCACTCAAGAAGAAGAGTTTCACTTGTTGACTATGAGTTTGCTGATCTTATCGATGATCTAGACAAAGTAAGAATGTTAGTAGATCCAACTTCTACTTACGCATTAGCTGCTGCTTATGCAATGGGTAGAGCAATGGATGATGCTATCATTACTGCTGCTACTGGTTCAGCTGATACTGGTGTAGCTGGTGGAACTGCGGTTGCACTACCTGCATCTCAAATCATAGCTGAAGCTGGTACAACTGGTATGAACATTGCTAAATTAAGAGAAGCAAAAGAAATCATTGACTTAGCTGATGTTGATCCTTCACTACCAAGACACATCATCGTATCTCCAAAACAAATCTCTGATTTGTTAGGAACTACTGAAGTGACTTCTAGTGATTTCAATACAGTTAAAGCATTAGCACAAGGTGATATTAATACTTTCTTAGGATTTAATTTCATCGTGTCTAACAGATTAGCTGTTGCGTCTCAAATTAGAGATTGTATTGCTTTCGTAAGTGATGGAATCGCTTTAGCTGTTGGTAAAGATTCAACTGCTAGAATCGATGAAAGAGCTGACAAAGGTTATGCTACTCAAGTTTACTATTCTGCTGCATTCGGTGCGACTAGAATGGAAGAAGACAAAGTAGTTAAAATCCAAGCATACGAAGCGTAATCGCTTATTATTAGGTGGGGGAGCAATCCCCCATCTATCATTATGAAACAAATAAAAGATTTAAAAACAATATTACATTTTAAACAGGGGAGTTATGTTTATCGATATGTACTGGTAGACAGGTTTAAAAATACAGGTAAAGTGCATTATGGTTTCGATGCAAAGCTAGAAAGAACTGAAAAAGAATTATTTGCATTAGAAAAAGATAGACAGATTAGAAGAAAGTATATTATAAGGAAGTAATATGGCATCAGTAGTAGACATTTGTAATGGAGCATTAAACCAACTTGGTGCGTCAACCATATTATCATTGACAGAAGATTCAAAGAACGCAAGACTTTGCAACGCAAGATACACACAAGTAAGAGATAGTTTGTTTAGATCTCATCCTTGGAATTGTTTAATTAAAAGAGTTGAACTTGCAAGAGATACAGCAACACCTTCATGGGGTTTTAGTTATCAGTTTACTTTACCTGCGGATTGTTTGAGAGTGATTACTATTTTAAATTATGATTACGATTATAAGATTGAAGGTAGAAAGATTGTAGCAAATCATTCCACAGTTAAAATACAATACATTGCAAGAATAGAAGATCCAAATCAATATGATGAACTATTAAGAGAAACTGTATCTGCTGCACTTGCTGCTGACATTGCTTATGCGGTTACCTCATCTAATCCAACAGCTTCAAATATGTATACCTTGTTTCAAGATAAACTAAAGGAAGCTAGATTTGTAGATGCTACTGAAGGTCAAAATACAAATCCAGATAATGGTCAATCAGATGTGATTGGAGCTTCTTCATTTATTAACGCAAGGTACTAACCCATGGCAAGAGTTGCGGTACAATTAACCAATTTTACTGGTGGTGAATTATCACCCAGACTTGATGGTCGTAATGATCTAGCTAAATATTCTACAGGATGTAAGACATTAGAAAACATGATTGTCTATCCTCATGGTAGTGCAGCAAGAAGAAGTGGCACACAATATGTAGCTGAAGTAAAAGATAGTTCTAAAGAAACAAGACTTATTCCTTTTGAGTTTAGCACAACACAAACTTACATACTTGAGTTTGGTAATCAATATATAAGATTCTATAAAGACAATGGTCAAATATTATCGGGTGGTTCAGCTTATGAAATAAGTTCACCATACTTAGAAGCAGAATTGTTTGATATTAAATATGCACAATCTGCGGATGTCATGTATATCTGTCATCCTAATCATGCAGTTAGAAAACTATCAAGAACAGGTCATACTGCCTGGACACTTACTGAAGTTGATTTTCAAAATGGTCCATTCATGGATCACAATATTGAAACAACTACTTTAACTGCATCACACACTACTGTTGGAACTTCTGGTAATTTAACTTTATCATCCACAACAGGTGTTAATAATAATCAAGGTTGGTTATCAACTGATGTTGGAAGGTTAGTACATTTTAAAGATGGTCATTATAAAATTACTTCAGTAACCTCTACAACAGTAGCAGTAGCTACATCTGTTGTTGCTCCATCTTCTGCTTCTGCATCTACTGACTTTGCTTTAGGATCTTTCTCTGACACAACAGGTCATCCTTCTTGCGTAACCTTTTTTGAACAACGATTGGTATTTGCCGCAACCTTATCTCAACCGCAAACATTATTCTTTTCTGTTTCTGGAGATTATGAAAACATGGATGATAACTATCATGGTACAGTAGCAGATGATGATGCTATCATTTATACGATTGCATCGAACCAAGTAAACGCAATTCGTTTTATGACAGCAACAAGAACTTTAATTATTGGTACAGCTGGTGGTGAGTTTGCAGTTAGTGGTGGTGGTACAGATATTGCAATTACTCCTACAAATATTCTAATTAAAAAACAATCCAACAATGGTGCTGCAAATGTAGACGCACTTGCTGTTGGCAACGCAACTTTATTCTTGCAAAGAGCTAAAAGAAAATTAAGAGAACTCGCTTACAACTTTGATGTAGATGGTTATGTAGCTCCAGATCTTACCATCCTTGCCGAGCATATCTCTGAAGGTGGATTCAAACAACTATCCTACCAACAAGAACCCAATCAAATTATTTGGTGTGTTCGTAACGATGGTCAACTTATTGGACTTACTTATCAAAGAGAACAAGAAGTAGTTGCTTGGCATAGACATATATTTGGTGGAGCATTTAGTAGTGGTAACGCAGTATGCGAAAGTGTAGCAACCATACCTACTGACAACTCTGAATATCAAACATGGGTTATTGTTAAAAGAACAATCAATGGTGCAACCAAAAGATATATTGAATACATTCACAATTTAAATTTTGATGAAACAGATGATACTTCATTTAACTTTTTAGATTCACAACTATCTTATGATGGTTCACCTGTTACAACAATTTCTGGTTTATCACACCTTGAAGGTCAAACTGTTTCGATCTTAGCAGATGGTGCAACACATCCAGATAAAGTAGTATCAAGTGGTGAGATCACTTTAAATAGATCAGCAAGTAAAGTTAAAGTAGGATTAGGATTTACATCTTTATTACAAACAATGAGATTGGATGCTGGTTCACAGAATGGCACATCTCAAAGTAAGACTAAAAGAATTTATGAAATAACAATTAGACTCTATGAATCTTTGGGAGTTGAAGTTGGACCAGATTTAAACAACATGGAACGAATACCATTTAGATCTTCAGCAGATTTAATGGATAGTGGTGTTGGAGTATTTACAGGAGATAAAGAAGTAGAGTTCAGAGGTAATTATGAAACTGATGGATTTATCTTTGTTAGACAAGATCAACCTTTACCTTTAACAATATTATCTTTATATCCTAAGCTAATAACAAACGATGGATAACATTTTAAATATTGTTAAGTATAAAGGAGAACATGGTCAGTACATTATGAAGCAAAGAATGAATCATGTATTGATGGATAAAGATATGGAGTTTGAAGGAGATCCAATGAATTTAGAACAAGATAACTTAGCATTTACTGGTATGATTGATGGTGAACCTATCTTTGCAGCAGGTATGAAAGTTATTTGGAATGGTGTTGCAGAAGGTTGGGTGATTGCAACTAATAAAGTTTTACAACATCCATTGCTAGTCGCTAAAGCTATTAAGAAAGATTTTGCAAGAGTTGCTAAAGAAAACAATATCAATAGAGTTCAAACTGCTGTAAGAGCTGACTATACAACTGGTTTAAAATTTGCTAAATGGTTAGGATTAGAGGAAGAAGGATTAATGAAAAAATTTGGTTTTGATGGTTCAGATCAATATATGTATGCGAGGATATTTTAATGAGTTGGCAGATGGCAGTAGTCGGTGCATTGGGTGCAGTACAAATACAACAGCAAGGAGCAGCTGGTAAATACAATCAAGCTGTTCAAAATCGTAATGCTTTAGTTGCAGAACAAGAAGCTGCACAAATAGAAAAACAATTAGAATTAGATCTTGCAAGATTTGATCAACAGTTTCAACAATTACAAGGTCAAACTAAAACAGCAATATTAAAATCTGGTGCAGAATTATCTGGTTCTGGTTTAAGAGTGTTAAGAGCTAACGCAGAACAAGCTGAATTAGAAAAAGATATTTTGTATTATAATGCAAAAATTGGTCAAGCAAGAAAATTTGAAGAAGCTAACTTTGCTAGAATACACGTTCAGTTTGCTA
>OBPR01000029.1_pt1 | contig 7885 bp, 14 predicted proteins | sample 1470861 | NCBI WGS metagenome assembly OBPR01 (sample SAMEA3282990, study PRJEB22092) | marine metagenome | biome: costal lagoon periodicay coneccted to the Atlantic Ocean; feature: ENVO:00002042 | collected 2014-06-21T11:40:00+00 | depth 0 m
AGCAAACATGGAAATCTGCCACGTTTATCCCGAAAGTACTGCGCAACTTTGTCGATGACATTTTTCTTATGCGTGACCACAGTACCAAACCATCTTTCAAACGTTTGAATGTAATTCAACGAATAATTAAAAGTAATCATCTCGAGCGAGTAGGTGGTTTCTCGTCTCTGAATCGCACCCACGTTTGGAATTTCATCGACATCGGAAATCATGACAGTGGCGTCGTCATCGATACCATTCAAACCCCTCGCGATACAATTTCTTTGATGATGTTCTCTGAGCCATGGATTCTCACCCGTTGGATTATCGTCGACGATGACTCGTCGTATTTTGTGCATCCACGGTTTAAATTCCTCTTCGTGTTCGGAGAAGTGCAGTTTCTTAGGTTCTCCTTTAAATGTCGTCGCGGACTCCACGATGACGAAATAATCGACGACGGGGTCAAGGTATTGTAATCGCAACTTTAGCAAGTCGATTTCATTGTAAAACGTGAATGCATCGACAATCATACTTAAAATTCGATAAAGTTAAAGCTTTAACCAGGTACTTTATACAAGTATGAACCCCGTCGTGATATACGTGGACATCTGCAACCGTCTGAAGAGATACTTTAAGCCGTACAGAACAAACCTGAAAAAGATTCGAATCGGCACGAGTGCAGATGGTGGCTACGTGGTCGCCGACTTGCCCTCCTATGACGCGCTGTACAGTTATGGGTCTGAAGATAAGATTACATTCGAAAAGGCATTCTACGAAAAATATAAAAAACCGTGCTACGTGTACGACCACACCATCGACGGCATCACGAATAAACCCGATTACATTCACTACTTCAAGGAGGGCGTGTCCCACACGAAGGAAGAAAACCTGGACACCATCGACGCCCACCTCGAACGAAACGGCCATCTCGACAAGACCAACTTGATGATGCAGATTGACGTCGAAGGCGCGGAGTGGACGTCTCTACCGGCGTGTAAGCACCTGAAAAACTTTTCACAAATCGTCGTCGAATTCCACCTGGAAAACAACCTCTTGGGGTACAACGAGGTCATCGACAACGTGTACAACCATCTCAACAAAGACTTCGTGTGCATCCACGTGCACGGAAACAACTACCCACTCATACCTTGGATTGACAATAACTTTCCGAAAGTGTTCGAGGTGACGTACGTGCGTCGCGACCTCGTGGACACCGTCGCACCGGAGACCGAACCCTTCCCGGTGAAGGGGTTGGATTTCCCAAACTTTCACGGACGACCGGATATGCACATAGATTATTATTTAGTTTAACATATCTGTAATTAAATCTTCAATGGAATGTTTTCGTTCCCATCCGATGCTCTTAATCTTCGACGCATCACCCACGAGGGCGTCGACTTCACACGGGCGGTAAAACTTTGGCGACACTTTGACCACGACCTCGCCGTTAACTTTACCAATTTCGTGTTCGCCCACGCCTTCCCACGCGACCTCCTTCCCGAGATGCTTCAGACACATCGTGACAAAGTCTCGCACCGAGTGGGTCTTACCAGTGGCCACGACGTACTCGTCGGCGTCGTCCTGTTGGAGCATGCGCCACATGGCTTCCACGTAATCCTTTGCATGTCCCCAATCCCTCACGGCGTCGAGATTGCCCAGCTCGAGGACTTTTCCACTCTTCAATCCTTCGGTGATTTTCTTCGTCACGAAATCTGCGCCGCGGCGGGGACTCTCGTGATTGAAGAGAATGCCCGAACACGCGTAGAGACCGTACGATTCGCGGTAGTTTTTCACGAGCCAGTGCGCCGCGACCTTCGACACGCCATAGACCGAGCGCGGGTAGAACGGCGTCGTCTCCCGCTGTGGGGTCTCCTGCACCTTACCGAACATCTCCGACGTGGAGGCTTGGTAGATGCGATACTTCGAAGGGTCTCTGCTCTGACGCACACTCTCAAGGATGTTGAGCACACCCAACGTGTTCGTCTCGAACGTGTATCTTGGGCAATTGAACGACGTGTGCACGTGGCTCTGCGCCGCCAAGTTGTAAATCTCGACCCATTCGTAATCATCACAATCATGAATCATCTTATGAATGATGGGATGATCCAACACGTCCCCGTCGTAAAGTTGCACCTTGTCGAAAAAGGCGTGTTCCGAACGACGCGTCGAACGTCGAACAAGACACTTCACGTCGTACCCCTTTTCCAAGAGGAGTTCGCACAGGTATGAACCATCCTGTCCCGTCGCACCAGTCACGACGGCGACGCGGGATTTCATTTAAAGAGTAAGGCGTCATTCATCTTTAAATGGTTCTCGTGGAAGTCTCAAAGGGTGAACTCATCGATAAAATAACAATCCTCGAAATAAAAAATGCACGCATCACCGAGGACACCAAACTCGCGAACGTGCGAAAGGAGTTGGAGACGCTGCGCGCGCTCGAGTTCCCCACCGAACAGAAGGCGGCGTTGAAAAAAATCAATGAAACCTTGTGGGACCTGGAAGAATGCCTGAGACACCTTGAAACCCTCGAAGATTTCGGCGAGGAGTTCATCGAGAAGGCGCGCATGGTGTACAAGTTTAATGACGAACGGTCGAGAATCAAGAAAGAGATTAACATTACATGTGGGTCAAATCTCGTGGAGGAAAAGAGCTACACCACAAACGTCCAGAGGTCGTCGGTGTAAAACGTTTTCGTTTGTTCGGGTGACCAGTAGTCGTGCGCACCCACGTTCATGTGGAAAAAGTTTGACCCTTTGTCGCCAATGTTGAACAACTCCACGAGCCAACTGTAGGACGAATTCATCATGTGTCGCTCTTGGGCGTGTTCGATGATTGTCATGTAATCAAAAATATTAAAACCATCATCTTCAAACATTCCATTCGCCATGAACTTTGAAACCTTTGGACGCACCACCTTGAGTTTGGTGTCCACGTTGATGACACGACCCCGCTGCTCGTCGTCGTGCACGAACACGTAGGGTTCATCGGGTGCCGGGAACTCCTTGGAGCGGTCCCTGTCCACCTTGAATTTTCTGTACATCGTGTTGGGGTTGAGACCTGCCTGGAAATAAAACACACAGAGCCACGACGTGTACGGACTCTTTGAGAGAAGCTGGAACTGCGCCCCTGACATGCTGTGCGCACCAAGGGCGAGGACCTTCCCACACTCGTCCGGGTGCGTCTGCACGTACGTGTTCATCTCCCCGTCATCTTTTTCGAGTTTTATGATTCTCACGCGCGCGCCGAGGTCTCTGTACATGAACGCAACCGACCACTCATGTGAGTTTTTCACAAAGATGGTGACGTCATCTTTTTGCGCGAAATGACGCACGAGGCCATTCAATATGAGTTGGTCTCCGAGACCGAGATGTGGGAGGATGGTAATCATTTAAGAACAGAGAGCGCTATTCTTTTAAAATGGACCTCATCAAGGCGCGCATGGAATTTGGCAAGGCCAAGTACGGCCACGGGGTGAGGGTCACCGACGACACCACGACGTGGGGGACCCCCGTGAACTCGTGGATGCACATGGCCCTCGAGGAGTTCCTGGACGGCATCATCTACGTCGCGGCCGATTACATTCGCACGAGGGAGGTCGTGCACAGCCAACCCGACGACAACAGACGCATCCTGTACTTGTTAGAGAACCCAACGCTCATGAATAGCGAGAAACACAGGGAGATGGTCGACGCACTTTTCAAACTAATTAAAATGTCTTCATAATGTAATTACAACAACATGCGTGCCATACAAAAAGCCAAGACGTGGCAGTTTGCGGGTAAATTCCTATTAAAGAATGCCACCACAAAAAACAAGGCAGTCGTAGGTCGTTGGACGAAAGAACAACTCCTCGACCTGGGTCCCACCTTTGTGAAATTAGGACAAATCGTTTCGACGAGAGGGGACCTCTATCCCGTGGAGTTTTGCGCCGAGCTCGAGTCGCTCCAGGACGACGTCCCTCCCGTGGCTTACGATGACGTGCGACGGTACGTGAACCAAAAACATTTCGCCTGGTTCGACGAGGTCCCTTTTAAATCGGCATCCATCGGCCAGGTCCATCGCGCCCAACTCGTCACTGGAGAGGACGTCGTCGTCAAGGTGAAACGTCCAGACATCTACAACATCATGAAGAGCGACATGGACAACGTGAAGGACATCGTGGCCCTCCTCGAGCGCGTGGGCATCGACACCGGGACCGGGACGGGCTATGTCCTCGACGAGAGCATCGACAACCTCTTGGGGGAGACCGACTATAGGAAGGAGGTCCAAAATGCCATCCTGTTCAGACACAACTTTCGCAAGGTGCCATGGGTCAAGGTTCCGCGCATCTACGAAAACCTCTCCTCCCCGAACGTCATCGTCATGGAGTATGTGCCATCGGAAAAGTTGACGGACATTCAGTCGAAAGGCGTCAATAAGAAGAAGTTGTGCGGTGCCCTCATCAACAGCTACGTCATGCAAACCATGGAACATGGGTTCTTCCACGCCGACCCCCATCCGGGGAACGTGGGTTTCCTCCCCGAAGGGCGCCTCGTGTTCTACGACTTTGGTCTCGTCATCCCAATCAACGAGGAGCTCAAGTCGGGGTTCATGGAACTCCTCGTGCACATCATCAACAAAGATACGAAGAAAATCGTGGAAACCCTGGTGGCCCTGAAAATCATCATCCCCCTCGCCACCGACTTGGGGGACATCGAGGTCTTTTTCGAAACCATCTTGGACTACCTCGGAACCCTTGACGTGAAGGACCTCATGAACGACGAGGTCATCGCGAACTTGGCGAGAGAGAAACCATTCATCCTCCCGACCTCGTTCATCTATCTGGCGAAGGCGTTCTCACTCGTGGAAGGGACGTGTTTAAAGTTGGACCCTGATTTTAATTATTACACATACTTGGAACCCATCGTGAAAGATAAAGTCACCGAAGCCATCGACATTCAGGGGATGTTACAGACGACATCGGAGATGCCGACGAGGATTAAAAACATAAGTAGCGCCGTCCTAAACTTGGAAAAGAGTAGGACCGCGATGAAACGTTCGTTGGACCGCACCCAGAGGGAGGTGCGGTTCGCGCTCTACAGCACGTTGAGCGCCATCTTAGCGGTGGAGCAGGACGACAAGGTCCTGATGACCATGTTTACAGTCATGGCGGCGTGGTTCGCCCTCACTTCTCGTAAAAGTCGATAGAGGTGTCCTTCTTCTTTTTCTCGGATTTTTCAAAGTACTCTCGGTGTTCGCGGAGCAGTTCTTTCGAACGACGCATCTCATCGGTGCCGATGTCTTTGATTTTATCCGCCATGCGTTGGAGGTCCTCGCGACGCTCCTTGGCGAGGCGCTTGCGGAACTTTCGGAGCTTCTTGGGTTCACCACAGGTGACCCGAACCGGGGAAAACATGACGGCGAGCATTTTTCTGGTTTAGAAAACTAACGTGGTAATTCTTTATACGATGGACACTGGGGAAGATTTCATGGAAAAATGTGATGTTTGCGTGTACGAGTGGAGGTACATGCAAGCGAACCCCTCGTGTCTGGGACATATTAAGAAACTCATCGTGGTCGGAACTGCAAACCCCGACGTCGCCCTGATACAGAGCTGTCGAACTTTCTTCACGAAGATGGACTGGATACACTACTTCGTGGCGAAGATTCTCCCTGAGATACGCCACCCCTTTGAGTTGGTCACGCATAACTCGGACTACCCGAGCGGTGGCGTGGAACCCATCCTTCAACATCCCCTGCTCGTGCAATGGCGCGGGTGCAACATGCTCCCTCACCCGAAGACGTGGGGTATTCCCCTCGGTTTGGAAAACGTGGACATGTGGAGACGCACGGATAAAGAGCACCTCGCTCGGTGCGCGTCCACCATACCTAAGACCAAGCTGATGTACTTTAATTTCAACGTGGCGACGAACCCACGCGTGCGTTCGAGATGTGAACACGAACTCCTCCAACAGGGGTTCCCCAAAAATACCGCGAAACCGTGGAAAGAGTACATCGAGGAGTTGGCGCAGTACCGCTACTGTGCCAGCCCAGAGGGGAACGGCGTGGATTGCCACCGCACGTGGGAGTGTCTCGCCCTCGGGGTCGTTCCCATCGTCATGAAAAATCCTGTCATGTACACCTGGTTCAAAGACCTCCCCATCCTGTGGGTGGACTCGTATGAAAATTTAAATCTCAGTTCAATGTAAAAATGTCCGGGCTCACTGATAGGTTGTATTCCATCGCCCAGAAAATCAACAGCAAGCAACTCAACACCGAACTCGGCTATGCCCCGATCGTCACGATGGTCCTGCCGTTCACCATCCTCTACGTGATCGCCAACCTCACCGGGCACGAGATCGTCGACTCGTGCGCCGAAGGCAGACTCAAGGGGAAGGATGACATCAAGAAATACCTCGATTACACGCTCGTCGTCGCTTTGACGATCCCAATCACCCTCATGTACAGCAAGCTCGTGACGAAGGATGTTCCGGGGTACATCGCGGCGCTGTCCCTCATGACGCTCATCGGCACCGCCCTCATCTCCAACGCCATGAACAAGTGTGAGAACGCCAATGACACACAAAAGTCGTACAACGGCATTTACATGGCCATGTCCATCCTGTCGCTTTTGTTCAGTGTTTTTTTTATGGTGTTTGCGTAATGCTCGACGCCATTCGTGTCTTCGGAGTGCTCGTAGCCTACGTGATGCGTAGGGTCGGAAGACTCACTGTCCAGGAGAAAGTTGAACTGCTCCGACTCATAGGCCTCATCGCGACGAATCCTCACGCTTCGTATCGCGTAACAGCACTTGATTCAGGGCATATAATTGAAACACCAGGCCGACGCCTGTATACACTGCCGAGTAGTTCGCCCCTTTTCTTGTCTGATACAGAATCCACAGAATGTTCGCCACGATGCCAATCATTAGGTATCGCATCGACAGATTGTCCACCTCATCCCGGCGATCGTACATCTGGTACAGGCCCAGGGTGACCGCGGTGCCCGCCAACACGTTGTCGACGTTCATTTATTATCTGCACATAAAATAAAAATCAAGATGGACGCCCTCCTCTCTAAATTTCAAGGCAAGGTTGACACGAAGAAAATCATCGCGACGGTGAACGAAATCGACGCACTCTACATCGCCGACGGGTTCACGAAGGAAGACATCCCCCCGATCGTGGCCAAGCTCATGATGATGGCGTCGGGTCTCAAGGGTCTCACTGGACCCGAACGCAAGAAGCTGGTCATCGGCTTGTTGAATCACCTCATCGAGAAAATCGACCGCGGTGAGGAGGATAGCGAATTCGAAACGCTCCTCAAGTCCATGGTTCCGGCCATGGTCGACGGGTTCGCGGGCATGTTGAAGATTAAGAAGTGCTTGCCGTGTTTCAAATAAAGATACGATTACACTAATGAACTAAGTATGGCTTTCCCATCGTTGGAAACTATCGTGAAGTACGGCATCCACGGCGCCCATCAATTAACAAAATACCATGAAGGTCTTCTGCCGCCGAAACAAGTCGTCATCCTGAGCGAGTGCGACGCGTGCGACTTCGTCTACGAAGCCGACTCATGTCCCAACTGCTTGGGTTTAATCAAAAGCCCCAAAGCCGACTCCAACGAGTTGTGAGTTCTCTGTAAGGGTTTCTTCCTCCGAAGCGTCAGCGCATCGTTCGAGGTTTCTTCCACCACCGTTTTGGTCGTGGGTGAAACGTAGGACACCGCGACTTGTCTCTCGTTTTCCGCGTTGATGGGTTTTCTCGGACCCTTGTCTATGACCCCGTGCTCCCTGAACTCCTCTATGGTCATCGACCCCCCGAATACGTCTAACTCGTACCTCTTCGGTGCCATGCGCACCGGACCCAAGACCCCGTACATCTGTTTCCTCATGCACATGATGTTTCCCATGATTCGACCACCC
>OBPR01000030.1_pt1 | contig 7876 bp, 13 predicted proteins | sample 1470861 | NCBI WGS metagenome assembly OBPR01 (sample SAMEA3282990, study PRJEB22092) | marine metagenome | biome: costal lagoon periodicay coneccted to the Atlantic Ocean; feature: ENVO:00002042 | collected 2014-06-21T11:40:00+00 | depth 0 m
GGCCTTTTTTTTTCAGGCCCTCTTCGAGGATCTCGGTGAGGAGTTCTTTGAGTTTGCGACCGGCGGCAGCTTTTACGAGCCGGGGTTTGAGGTCGCCTAGGTCGACGCTAAGCCGGCCCGTGCCAGTGACTGGCGTGGCGGGGCTTTTTGGTGTTCATTTTTTCGGCAGCTCAGTTATAGCTGGGGGATGAGTAAAAAAAGCAAGGTGGTGCGGGCGAGGTGCGGGAGTTGTGGGACCGCGATGGAGGTGCCTGGGCATTACCGGGGGCGTTCTGTTAGATGTGAGGGGTGTGCGGCTGAGGTGCTGGTGCCTCTGAATGCGGAGCGGGTGACGGGGAGGCGGAGGCCGAGGGCGTCGCCGGGGGAGCAGGTGGTGGGGGCTCTGAAGTTGGTGATTGTTGTGGTGTTTTTGCTGTGGCTCATTGGGGCGGTGGTGGTGCCGGTGCTGGGTAATTAACTGTCGGTGAGCTCGCTGTCTTTTTTGGGTTTTTATATTTACCTCTCGTTTGTTATAAAATGAGATGAGCTATGTTTAACGCGCAACAATTGGTGAGAGAGTTGGTGGTCGATTTGCTGTTGGAGATCGAGAGGGATGCAAAAAGCCCGCAGGTGGTGCGGGCTTGTGAGGAGATGAGGTCTCTGGTGGATCCGGTGTCTGTGGGCAAGATCGTCAATTTTTCGCCGGAGGATGCTTTCCGTTCCCGTCCGTCTGTTTTGGAGCGGCCCCAGGTTGATTCTTAATCGCGTCTATTCGCTCGGCGAGGGTGGGCTCGGCGGCGATGCTCGGTGGGATGGGCCTTGACTGGTAGACGGGGGAGATGTCCTCGGCTTCGGAGTTGTGCTGGAGGTATGCGCGGATCTGGGCGGTGATCCAGGCCTGTGGGTTGCGGAATCCCTGACGGTGGGCGAGGATGGTGATGATCTGCCACTCGGTATGCGTGAAGCGTAGGGTGTGCTTGAGGTCGAGGTCTTGGCGGATCGCTCCGAAGGGGATCTCCCCGTAAAAATACAGGCGGAGGAGCTTGGTGTCTGCCGAGTCGATGTTTGCGCCATTTGTCAGGCGGCTCATTTTGCTTTTGTTAAAGCCGATGTCCTCGCCGATCTGCGTTTGATTTTTCGGATGCTCCTGGATGCACCGGATAAGTTCCTCTGTGTTCATGGGGTGATGATTATTTTATTTTTCTCATTTTGCAACTTTTCTCTTGTCGTTTTCTCATTTTGAGAATATTGGTCTCATATCGAGAAAAAACCATGTTGGAAGATTTAGAAAAAAAACTGGCGACGGAGATCGTGATCGATCTTGAGGAGGAGTTATCGCCGGAGGAATTAGAGAGTTTTCGGTCGAAGGCGGAGGCCGAGGGGTCGGGTGATCTGACGGAGCATTTCAAGCGGGTGTTCCTGGGCTGCGATCGGGCGGCCTCATAGGCGAGGCGGAGGGATCCGGAAATTTCACAGATACAAAAATTATGAGCATTACAAAAAGACACGCGAGATGGGAAGTCGATGATCGGGGTTTTTCCCGATTAGTGGCTGAGATGATTTTATCGGCCGTGAAGGATCTGGCGACGCTGCGGAGGCAGGGGTTATGGTTCGATCATCCGGATGAGGTCGCTGAGAATATGCGGGTGCATGCGGGCACGGAGGGGATTCGGGGGGCGAATCGGTTGCTCATCGCCCAGGGGACGATGGTGGATGTGGGGACGACGAGCTCGGCATATTTGCGGGGGTTGTGTGCGATGGCTGAGGCTCTGTTAGAGATGCACGTGGAGCCCGCGCAGTTGGTGAGGACGGCGAAGAGATACTCGGAGGAGTGTAATCATGTGAGGGCCCGGGATGGGAAGCGCAAGGAGGAGCGGGATGCGAGGAAGATCCGCGGGTTGTTTTCGACGGGGATCGAGAGCGTTTGAGAAGTTTTTGATAAGAGAAAAAAAGTATGAGTAAGGAACTATTATTACAGTTGGCCCCCCTTTTAATGGGGGGAGTGGTGTTGGTGCTGTTGTTCGGGTTGGCTCTGGCCTGGTGCCGCTTGTGGGCTTTGAATCAGTATCTTGATGAGTTGGCCCGCGAGGTGTGGAATCCTGAGCGGATCAAGCGGGAGGAGCAGGAGAGGAGCCGTCTTCGGGTGAAGTCTCCGGAGGCTCAAGGGGGCTTCGTGGTGATCCAGCCGGGAGTGAGCAAGGGAGGGGAGTTCTTGAACTAATCGCGAGCTATGAATTCCAAGAAGTTTAAGAAGTGGGTTGAGAAAGATCTGTTAGGCCGTCCGCATGCGGAGACCTGGTCGGCGGTGTTTGGCGGGTTTCCGGTGATCCATGAGGCTGCGGCTGATACGATGGTCTATCTCTCGCGTTGCTCAAAGCGGAGTTGGGGCGGGAGTTTTTTGGTTTCGCTTTTCGACTCGGCGGGGATTTTCGGCGGCCCTGGTGCGCGGGTCCGTTTTACATGGGATGAAACCTATCGAGAGAGCTGCGCGACGTTGCTGCATTTTCTCGAGGAGGAGGTGATGTGGTTTGCGTATTGGGGCCGGGTGTATGCCCTGCGTGATTTCGATGTCCGGGCCGACGGTCAGGGTTTTGATTTTACGGTCCTCGATCTGGGGGAAAGGGGGGAGGAGATATGATGGCCGCGGTGAAGGTGTCGCCGAAGGATCTGGAGCGTCAAGTGCCGAAGGTCGCGATGTCGCTGGAGGAGGTCTACTGGAGCTTTGGTGGTGCCAAGGATCTGGTGGAGTCGCTCCGAGAGATCGGGGCCCTGCGCGGGAAACGTGCTGGCCGGCGGTTGCTGTTTACCTCCGCCGATGTCGCGACGGTCTGCGCGGAGTTTTTCGCGGGGAAATATGATGCCCAGCTCGAGAGAGTGAGGGGGTGAGGTTGAGTCTTTTAAGCATCCGAATCACCTGCCTACCCCGCGAGGGGCGGCGGGTTTTGGGGTGAGATGAACAGCAAAAAAGAGATGGAAGCAGTTGAATTTGGAACGGAGGATTTCTGGGATCTCGCGGACGCTTGGTGGACGCGGGCGTTGCAGCACCGGGAGGAGTTCGGGTCGGCGGAGAAGACTCCCTCGCCGATGGTGGGGGAGGCTGATGTGGAGCGGGCCGAGGCGAGATTTCGTGAGTCGCTTTTACGCGAGGAACTCCGCGAGCTCGCGGGGCTGGGGGTGCCCGGATTGCTCCGGTATCTCTACACCGGCGAGTTGAATTCGGCAGAGTTCGTGGGGCTTGATCTGGAGCCTCTGCGGCCTGATTGGCGAGGGTATTGCGTGCCGGTGGGGAATCAACGGGCGATGAATGTTGGCTTTACAATCACGAAGCCGGTCGAGCTGCGGGCGGGTGGAGAGGTGAAGCATGCGACTTGTCAGCCGACGGTCGATGAGGTGGCGCAGGCGATCCAGGTGCTGATGGGTTGGCTGGTTCGCAACGAGACGATCCCAGGGATGGAGTTCGGGGCGTTGTCACCGGATGAGTCGGAGTTGAGGTAGTCACTTTGAAAATTCAGAAACTATGAAAAGCGAGACGGTAGCAGAGCAAGAGCAGCGCATGGATGCAGCGGTCCGGAAGTATGCGGATGCGCTCTGGACGAGTGATCAGGATGGCGGGCACACCCCGCTGGATGCGCTGATGCGTAAAGAGGAGGAGGCCGCGAGGGTGGCCGGCCTCGATGAGGAGGAGATCTTCCGGATCCGGTGCGAGGCTTATGTCTGGCTGTTGGATTTCTTTTTTGCGGATGGGCCGAATCCGCTGGAGGTGATTCGGCGGGTGTTGTCGACGGTTAAGGCGATCAAGCCGGAGCTGATCGGGGACATGAGCTGCGAAGACCTGGCTATTCTGTGCGACGACACGGGGCGGGCGACGGTGTCGGCCAGGGTTAAGCGGGTGTATTCGAGGTTCCTGGTCGAGCACGGGGCCACGGTGACCAAGGCGAGATTCCAAAAGAGCGATGCGGCTGTTGCACGGTATCGGCAGGCGCAGATGGGAAACAAGAACCGGAAAGGAACGGGCCGCAGATGATCGAGGAGGTGAGGATTTCTCTGGATTTTTCGACGGAAGTAATAGCGGAGGCGAACGCCAATGTGGACCTGCCGGATACAGCCGCGCAGGACTCCGCTTCAAAATCAAACTCCCCGGCTGTATCCGGTTAGGTTTCACGACTTGTTCTCGCTCTTAATTCCGAACCACCTGAAAACTATGCCAAAGAAAAATGAAATCGAACGGCCAGCCGAATGGGCTGGGAAGCTGACCAGAAAAGAAGCCATCGCGATCCTTCACGGGATGACCGACCAAGACGATCCCGCATGGGAGTGTGCGGTCGGGGATCATTACAACGAGGAAACGGACACGATGCCGTCCGTCTATGATGTTTTCGCTGCGATAGGTGTCTCGGTCGAGGAGCTAAACGCCGCAGCGGGGATTTCTTCCGAGAACAGCCGAGATCAGTCGCCGCGGTAGCGGTCGTCTGCATCGATCTGTTCGGTCTTAATTACCCGCTGAGTTCCTTGTGAGCCAGCGGGTTTTCGGGTGCCATGAAATCAAATTTAAAGAGTGAAAAGTCGTTGAGTGAGGAGAGTGTTTATCTGTTAGTGGATCCCGTTGAGGTCTCCCCCTGGTGCCGGAATCCTCGCAAGCGTTTTGATGCGGAGGCAGCGAAGGAGTTGGAGGAGTCGGTGAGGCGGCTCGGGGTGCGGACGCCGATCACGGTGCGGCCGGTGACGGATTGGGCGGGAGATGAACTGTTAGAGACTGATTACGTCGTGATCTGCGGGGAACGTCGCTGGCGGGCGGCAAAGGCGGCTGGGGTTAAGTTGCCGGTGATGGTCGATTCTCAAATCAGTGAGCGGGAGGCTTTCGAGGTGGCTTTATTTGAGAATCTGGACCGGGCTGATCTCGATATTTTTGAGGAGGCTGGGGCTTATGCCGAGCTGATTGGCTTTGGGTATTCGGTCTCGGAATTGGCTGCGAAATACAACAAGAGCCGGGATTGGTTGGGGCAGCAGCTCGCCCTCCTCGCTCTCAATGAGGAGGAGCGCAAAGAGTTGATGGCGGGAACGATTGCGGTGCGGACGGCGGTCGAGATTTTAAAGGTGCCTGACCTTGCGGAGCGGAAGCGGGCTCTGGATGAGGTCGTCCATCCCAAGTATCAAGAGGGCCCGCTCTCGCGGGACAAGGCGGTTGCTTTGGTGCGTGATCGCTTTGTGAGGCCGGCTGTCGAGGCGGAAGCGTGGGCATCCCGGCAGGGGGATTTGGCCAAGGAATTTCCGGGGGCGGAGATTTTGACCTATGAGGAGAGCAAGGAGGTGGGGCGTTTTAATTCGCCGTTGGTTTCGGTGGATTCCAAGCCTGCGTTTCATTTCGATTTCTTGTGTTCTGCGTCGATGGATGAGGATGATGATGAGCGGCCGACCTGGGGTGAATTGGCTAAGAAATACGGCGGGGTTTTGCAGATCGCGGCTCCGGTTGAGCCGAAGTCTCCGCCGAGAGTGTTGGTGGCGTGGAGGGCTCTCTATGAAGCCGATCTCGAGCGTGGCCTCGGCGACGAGGCTGTTTTTCGGAAGCCGGTCAACTCGGAGGAGGGCAAGGCCGAGCGGCTCGAGCGGGATCGTGAGAGAGAGAATCTGGAGGCGTTGTCGCGGCGTTTGACGGCTGAGAAGCGGGCGATCGTGTCGCAACTCAGCGGAGGGACTTTGGCCTCGGTGATGAGTGATTTTGTCGAGGTCTGGTTGGATGATTACGACCACGAAGAGGAGGCTGATCTGGCGCATGGGTTGGTTGCTCCCGACGAGGATCTCGATGAGGACGGTCTCAAGGACTGGGTGCGGGAGATTGTGAGGAAGCGGGGAGTTGAGGGCTTGATGTGGATCGGGGTGGCTGCCCATCTGGCGACGGTCTGCAAGCCTGGTTGCGTGGCGTATGCGTCGGCGGTGGGGAATCGTCAGGAGTTTCCGGTCATTCTCGGGGGAGAGGAGGCGGAATAAGATGGCTGGGGAGTGGGTCAAGGCAAAGGCCGAGGAGATTTTCCGCGAGTTTTTCCCGGGGAGTTGGGAGCCGGTTGGCGATGGCGTTTATCAGGGCGAGTGCCCTGGGAGCGGGTCGCATTCCAAGCAGTCGGCAAAGGCTGACTGTCGGATTTATTGCGGCTATGGCCCGAAGGGCGAGACTCCGGGGGCCTATTGTTTTCATACAGGCTGCGGGACTACCCTCGGCACCCTCAACGATGATTTTAGGGCCAAGCTTTTCGAGAAGTCCAGTGAGCGTCGTACTTCCGAATCAAAGCGGACGGGTGTGGCCCCTGCTCCCCAGGGGGAGCGGAAGCGGGTCAATGAACTTTATGATGAGGAGCGGCTGAGGGCTGCGGTGGCAGGGGTGGAGGATGTGACGCCCGAGTGGTTTATGGAGCGGAGCCCGAAGGATCCCCGTGGGGTGATGCCAGGGGAGTTCCTTGATTGTATTTTCGACGAGGGCGAAAGGGCGATTATTTTCTCGCGGTTTACCTCTCCGGGGGATTTCGCGTGGGAGGTGGGCAAGGGCGGGTTTCGCCTCGGGGCGGAGCCGGAGATCGGGGCCGTGAAATCACGCCTGCCGATCGATGGCGGGAAGGACGGGATCTGGTTTTTATCGAATCCGGTTTCGCTCAAGTGGGAGATTTCGCCGAGAAATGAGGGGAAGAAATCGAGGCGAATTAAAGAATGCGTCACGGGGTGGAAGTATTTGGTTTTAGAGAGTGACGAGGCTCCTCCGGAGTTGTGGCTTAAGTTTTTGGCGAAAATGGGCGACTGTATCCGGGCGATTTATTCGAGCGGTGGGAGGAGCTGGCATGCCTTGGTTTGCGTCTATGCGCCGACGTGGGCACACATGGATGGGATCCTGCAAGGCAACCCTCACGGGGTGAATGCGGGGCAGAGGATGGGAGCAAAAAGAATGTGGGCCATGTATGGGGCGGATCCCGGTGCTTTGACTCCGGTTCGATTGACGCGGCTGCCAGGCTGCACCCGAGGCGGCAAGGAGCAGAAATTGATTTACCTCAACCCTGCTCCTCTGGGCGGGTTGAATGAAAAAGGCGAGTGGGACGGTCAGCCGATCGTCGACAAGCCGAAACGCAGAGAGATCCGATAATATGAGCGAGAAAAAAACAGCCGGGCCGCCTCCTTTGTCGGTCCTCCGTTCGGTGGCGGATGGTGACGTCCCGATGGTAAAAAACGATGGTATCATAAGCCACATGGCGAGGAGATTCGCGGAGTTGATCCCTCGCTACGATCTCTTTGAAATCAATGACGAGCTTTATTATTATGACCATGAGCGCAAGCGTCGGGTCATGACGGGGCCTGTCTTTCGGGGGTGGATCGAGGAACAGGGCGTAGTTGTTTACGGTCGATTCGATGGCCGCAGCGGGATGCCGGTGCTGGAGTCGTTGACTAAATCGGACGCATCCGACGTGCTGGTCCAGCCTGTTTTTCGGCGGGCTGTTCGGAAGATCGACCAAGAGCACCTAGTCAGGCTGCCGGTGGTTCGTGAGTCGGGTGAGTTGGAATTGTTGCCATGGGGGTATGATGCGCGGACGAGGAGCTACACGGTGCCAGGTGGCCTCGAGTATGACTCCGAGTGGGATGTCGCCGAGGCGAAGAGATGGATTGATAAGTGGTTCGGGGCGATGCCCTTCGCGGATGATCGATCGAAGGCCGTGATGATCGCGGGCCTGCTCATGCTTTACGTGCGGCACTTGCCAGGAGGCGGAGGGCTTAAGCCCGGGGTGATTTTCGAGGCCAACATGCAAGGCTCCGGAAAGTCGCTCTGCGGAAAGGCTGCCTGCGCGATCGTGCTGGGCAAGGCTCCAGGCTCGAAGTCGGCCACCAAAGAGGAAATGAATAAATTCATTGAGGGGTGTGTTGA
>OBPR01000031.1_pt1 | contig 7618 bp, 7 predicted proteins | sample 1470861 | NCBI WGS metagenome assembly OBPR01 (sample SAMEA3282990, study PRJEB22092) | marine metagenome | biome: costal lagoon periodicay coneccted to the Atlantic Ocean; feature: ENVO:00002042 | collected 2014-06-21T11:40:00+00 | depth 0 m
CGTTTGGGGCTTCACACCCCGGACACCCTCTTACAAACATCTGCTCCGGACCGTGATTGTGAATACTCGAACACGACATAGTTCTCTGCTTCAAACGGTCTCGCTGTCCTGTGTGATGTCTACAGTACCCTTCGTGAACACCTCTAAATGTGCAGCGCTGTCCATTCGATTTTGTACCTTTACACACTGAACCCGTGTGCACTTTTGGTATGTCTCGGAGTAATAAATCGAGGGCGATGCAATGTTTTTTTGAAATTATTTCGGCGTATTCATTGATGATAGCATTTACCCTATACTCCAATTCCTCGTCGACCAGGTGTGTAATTTTATCATAGAGACTCATTCCTTACTATCTTCTAGTTCATATTTTTTAAATAGGTCATCCACGGATTCATTCTTTGTAACTCTTGCCTCTTTGATACGAGCTTTGAGAGCCACCAATGTCCCAGTCTCCTCAAGTCCAAGACGCTTACACTCGGCAATAAGGTCGTCCTTCTTCATCGAACTGAGTGCGGGTTCTCGCTTGGGTTTTGGGGGTTTGTGTTGGTTGATAATATCACCGAAGATTTCCTCCTTTACATTCTCGTATAGTGGGTCCAGGAGGTCACACACAGGATTCAAAAACTTGTTGAGGAAATAATAATGATAGTCCACCGGGATGTTATGTTCTTCAACATATTTGGGGTCTTCGGCTTTCTCGTACGCCTTGGCTTTGGGGTCTGCAGTCTTTGTGAGAATATAGGGAACACGGTCTCCAGACTGTGGCTCAGAACCAGGCTTACGTTGTCGCATCTTCGTGACTACCTGCACATGTGATTGATTAATGTGTACAGCCTCAGAACTTGTGACGGATACATTTTTACCCCCAACTTTGTACGAATCAGAGAGACCTTGGCTCAATACAAGCTTCTCATTGGGGATATCCCCAGACAGAAGTTCGATGGCGCGCTCCTTGGCCAACGCCTTGGGTGGCCCGGGGTCACTTGACGTGAGCACTACATCGAGAAGTTCCTTACACACCTCGCGCATATGGGGTGTGTTATCACGACGAACAATTTGGAGACCCTTCACATCAATATAATCCATGTGCATCTTACCATCTTTACCTTGGGTCCACAATTTGGCCGCGTAGCGCTTTTTGGAATACAAAAAGTAGGGCCAATACACCTTTTCAAGTTCCAAATTATTAGGCTTTTTGAAGAGGGCTGAACACTCTTCGGCCGCCCGCTCCCCAACCTTCCAACTGTATTCAATTGCCTCAACACCGGTACGACCCTCGACATCAAACTCAACCATCACCGAATCTGTATTATGTACAACCATATCACCAGGTCCCACGTGGAAGTGGTGGGACTCTGTAGTCAAGTCATAGACATATCCCTCAGTTTCACCAATAAGTTCAAGTTTCTTAATCGCAATTGGATTCTTTCTTTGTGTTGATGTTGTCCATGTTTGTCTAAATATATCTTGTTTATCAGACCTGGTATTTATTGAAACATTATAACCCAGTCTTCGCCCCAATATATACATACCCATAGAACCCTCCTTACCTTTGATATCCATTCGTGTATAGCCGTGACAATCCTTATCACCATCGGCCATGTAGTATCCTTCCCAAAAAGACTTTACAATGTGGAGTGGAGCATTGAGAATACACACAGGTACAACCTTCTCTTTGTGTTCATTGTAGAAGAGACTACGATACTTTAGACATATACTCTTCACGTCACCTGTCGCATTCAACTTGTAGACACCGCTACTTTTGATTGTATCATAAATTTTAGTTTCAAACGGACACAATTGTTGCATTTCCTCGAGGAATTTCATATCCGCATTGTTGAGTGCCCACGTGTATTTAGAATCATAATGACCACAAGAACCATCACCAAAAAAGAATCCCATAACCTTTGCTTCCTCCGGAGTAATACCCGTGTCTACATCACAAAATGTGGACACGCAGTCACCGTGTAGTAGTTCAGTACCGAGAGTCACTTCAGAAGGTTTAATCATCTCCTTATTTTTTAAGAGGAGACTGTGGTCTTCGGTAACATCAACGACACCCGTGTGTGTAAGGACTCTATGGATATTCTTTGTAGTCTTGTGCCTCACAATTTGTCTAATTGGAGTAAATCCACTTTCAGTCCATACTTCGGCATCAATCTCAGCAATCTCCTTACCATCATCTCGAATCTCATATATATCTGCGAGTGAGTCAATACGCGCAGTCTGGATAATACCATCCTTTTTGATAAGTAGGGGTGTGTCTGGCGTCACGGAATCCCCATACCTTACCTTGGCCCCAGGGAAGTTTGCCTCTACGTAGTTCTTTGTCTCCTCAATCATTGAGCGACCCTTTGACGTCGTTGTTGATGCGATTGGGACACAGGGGAGAATACCCTTACCCGCACCCGTGAAACCATACACAGAGTTCATAGAAATCTTGTACGCCAATTGTTTACCGTTGTACACTTCCTTCATAAAACCCGTGGCGTTCGCCATATCCCGTTTGGCTTGTTTACGGAACTGTTTGAGCTCCATAAGAATATTTGGGAGCAGACTTGGGACATCTTGGGCAAACTTGTACGTCCGGTCACCAATCGTAAATGTCTCATAGGTAATTCCAGGGATATTACCATACTTTTTCTCATCCATCACATAACTTGAATAACATAGATTGTGCGCCATCATAATGGATGGGTACAACGCTTCAAAATCAAGGGCTGTAATCGGAGTATAGTACGCACCCTTTTGGGCCTCCAGGACTGTTGCACCCTCATAAGGTTCCTCGGGGAGTGCACCGTACCGAATCGTGGGAACCATAAATCCCAATTCTCGAGCCTTCTTTGTAAGTTGTGAGAATACCTTGATTTGTTGACCTCTCTCCACGAGGAACGGTACAGGGACCCACGTGGCTTTAGCCATCTCAATCAAGTTCAACAAGGTGCATAACTTCTTCATAAGTTTGTGGGGGAGAATGGTATCCTTGATACAATACTCCGCAACATCTCTCAACTTTACAGGGTCACCTTCACGGTAACGCGCAAACATCTCCTTGGGCGCCATATCAATCTTTTGGTCGCCAAGATACAATTTGGAGACATTGTCCAATTTATAACTGTCCAACTTGTACCCCTTCTTAATCTCATGGAACATATCAAATATGAAACGTCCAGACATTGGTAAAAGCTTGAGAAGGTTATCACCGAGAGCGCTCGAGGATAACTTCTTAATCACAAGTTCAGACTCGGTATCCCGAAGTCTCCCCAAATTATAAAAGTCTGGGTCACATCGGGTGATGCGAGCTCTCTTGTACATATACTCAAGGTCAAATCCAAATATATTCCAGCCCGTGATGATATCAACCTCTTTCTCTTGGATGTATTTCTGAAATGCTTCTAACATGTCTCGTTCAGTATTGAAACTGATGATAGTACATCCATCCAGGTTAGGGTCTGTCTGTTTGTAACACAGGCATGTCTTGTCGTATGGTTCATCAGAACCAAATGTACAGAGTGAAATTGCAATTTGAAAACATGCATCACCCATAATTTCAGCATCTGGAAACTTACCTGTAGAACTGTTACATTCAATATCAACAGAAGCCACGACAAATGGTGCGATATCATCTCTGGCCACGGGTTTGAGGGTTGACCAGTTGTTACAGAAGAGATCAATGTCGACATTTGCCAGGTGTGACCGAATACATGTATCACCGGTGTCCAACCATCCAGTCGATTGAATCCCAGTGCGATGCATCAGACGGAGCATAGGATCCAAATTTGATTCATAGACTTTTACGTGTCGCACTCCAAATATTTCTTGGAGGTCTGGGGTACGTTCGAGAGGATTTCTTAAAAATGAATCAACCAGTCGTCTCGCTTGTAAGTTCTTAAAACTCAACTTCATAAATAAGAACTCCTCATTGTTTTGAAATCCCCAGACATCTTTTGATTTCGTGACAGAGTAGGATAGCAACGAACCTTTGCACTTCCCACAGAGAATATCGTAAATTCTCTGAACCTTTTGGGTATTTACATGTCCAGGAAGTTTAATAAAAAAGTAGGGACTAAAAGATGTTGTGAGACACACAGATTTACCATCCTCAGTTTTACCTAATATACTGATGAGATGTTCGTCATCTGTGTCTCTTGCCTCCCACGTCAATGCTTGGAAGACTACCATGTTATGTGGATATCGAGCCAAAATTTTAATATCATTTACTAGTAAAATGTCAGCTGCCTTGATTGAACTTGTTTCAGTGGGTGCCCAGGATGTGTACATTACTGGTGACCCACAAGTCAGTTTTTTCCGTCAAAATTACAAACGCTATACCAACTTCGCGATGAAGCCAGAGCGTATGGATTACATCGGTACCTTTGGCGCCTCCAATGAAGTCGTCATCCCCATCCGTTCTAAGGGTGACCTCATGAGTTACATCTGGATTGAAGGTACGAATATCTCCAATGTCATGACCAACTCCGATGGTCTCTTTTCAGCCGGCGCTACGAACCCAACGACATTTGAATTGTGGATTGGGGGTCAAAAGGTGTCTGAACTCGATTCTCTCTTCATCCAAGGTGTGTACAACCCACTTTTGCGTGATAACACAGCCAAGGCGTCATGTGCCGTGACGACCAACTTGGTCAAGGAAAACCATGGTGGTGACTATTTTATGGTTCCATTCTTCTTCGGTGAGGATTGGACGAAGTGTCTCCCACTCGTGGCGCTCCAGTACCATGACGTGGAACTTCGTATCAAGTGCCGTGATGGATACAACCCAGCGGAGAGACCCAAGGTGTACGGTAACTACATCTACTTGGACACGGATGAACGCGCGTTCTTTACAGAACAGGAGCATGAGATGCTCATTACCCAGACGCAATACCAATTGGCGTCTAATACTACTACGGAAATTGACCTCACCTATTTCAACCACCCAGTGAAGTCTATTCACTTGGTATCTGGTAAGGCGACCATGTCGCCTTGGGCTCAAGAATTTACGTTTCAAAAGTCGTCAGTGTACATTAATGGTGTCGCTCTTTTCGAAGAAACGTCCAACGTGTATCACCACAACGTTGTCCCAGAAATGCATTGCACGGACTTGCCCGATAATGTCCTTGATGACCTTCCCACGTTCTCGTGGCCATTCTGCCTCACGATGAGCAAGATGCAACCCACAGGGACGCTCAACTTCTCTCGCATCGATAACGCGAAGTTGTCTCTCGTTGGACCAACTGGGGGTAACCAGCTCCACCGTGTGTATGCGGTCAACTACAACATCCTCCGTATCAAGAATGGTATGGCCGGGATTGCGTTCGGTAACTAATTTATATACATATTGTATATGAACCGACAAAAAGCCCTCACGCCTAGAATGTGGGCAAATCTGAATAAGAATATAAGAATTATCAATCGCCAAAAACAAGCTGAATTGAAGGCGTTAGAAAAGATTAAGCGTAAATTTAATAAAGGTGTAATTCCCTCCCCAAGTGAAATGAAATTATATTGGAAATTCGCAAATAAGTTGGGTTAAAAATATAAATTGTACATACTCCACGATGGATAGAGTTCCAATCAAACTCATCTCCAATACAAATGTGAGAAATCACCTCTTGAAATTGAAGAACGAGACGTCGCACATAGACACACAAGACTATATTGAGAGTCGGATACACACAAAGCGCTCGGCGCGAGACCTTATGGCCATCGAGGATGCCTCTGAAATCGCCAAACAATTTCTTCAGGAACGTGGAATTTTTGAAAAGATTGGGGAGGATATCAAAAAAGAGTCTGGAATTGATTTTAAGTTTGTGTGTACGACGACACCCGGAAAAACTCACATAGGTCTAGAATATAGACACATCGCACACACATACCCAGATGGTGGTGGTCATTACGGAGTTGCACGCGTGGACCATACCGCAAAGACTATCAAATTATTTAATTCAATGGGTCCTAATAGACGAGAGTTTATAGATGAATTTGAACCAGCATATTCTCTGAAAAGAGATACAAACGCGTTTCAACCCACGGGTGGATTTGTGACCACGGATGTAAAGAGATACAAGCAACTCCTCAGGAGTACCAAGATTCGCGTACCAAATACAGAGATTCTTGAAAAGTCTTTTAAGATTTCGCAATATGACGAATTATCACAACATCATTTTTGCTACATAGAGGCATTTATAGCGATGATGCACGATACTATGGGAACACCATTAGGACCCAAAGACCCAAGAGACCGACTTGCATTCGTAAAGGTTATAGTATGGGGTCTCATTCACAAGTATGTTTCAAGAGCACAACGCGATACACTGGAATGGAGGTACTTCACAACAAACTTTCCATATTATATGAAGGTGACTGATGCAGAGGGTCAAAGGTTTAGATTGAATCATATCGCACAAATACCAAAGTCGGGTGAAAGGGTTCGAAAAACATTGGTAAGGATGGAACTTCCAGGGGATATTGATGCACATTGGTCTTTACAACGGATTGTGAATTGGGTGGGGAGTAAAATCTAAGTATATTATAAATGGTACTCCCATTCATTATTGCTGGTACAATCGCAGCAGCCGCCGCCTACACATACTTTGGTGAAAACCTCGTGAGTTCTAAAGAAGCCAAGACAATGATTCGTTCGGGGAAAATAAAGAAGGTCATTGATGTTCGTACAGTCGCGGAATATAGAGCTGGACATTACCGGGGAGCTCTCCATATCCCAGTCAATAAAATAAACAAGAAGACAACCACGGAACTTCCAAAGAAGGGACTACTCGTCTACTGTAACACTGGACAACGGGCCAGATTTGCAGCAGAGAAATTAGAGGAATTAGGTTTTAAAGATGTGTATTACATTGCTGGTCACTACTCAAGCTTGAATTAATTTATGTATATAATATATACTATTATGGATAAAGTGAAAGTCCAAAAACTTGTGCAAATGCACAAGACCGCCGAAGAACGTCGAAAATTTTTGAAATATTTGAAAAACATCGATGCGATTATCAGAAAGAATCCAAATTATAAAGTGTATGGATCTCTTCTTAATAAATATTCAAAAGCGATCATAGACCGCCATATGCCAGACGTGAAGAAGGCTCGTAAAGAACTGAATCTTATCCAGGAAGCGTACTTTAGCTACGGTCGCGTTACAAATTCACAGGTAAATTTAGATAACAATACGCACATATTCTATCAAGTCAGAGACCTCACTACCCGTCTTCGAAAGTTGAGAAAGTTACACGATGCTGCAAAAAAGCGTGGTATTCGTATTACGAAAAACGTCAACGGCAAACGCGTATATAAAACAGAAAAGGAACTCAAACAAGAGCTTCGATGATCTCCTTCGTCTTTGCATACATTCGCTTTGCGTAGAATGTCTCATCTTGAAGCTTTTCCCAAATCTTCAATCGATACTCCAAGAATTCCAAGAATCTCTCGGGGTCTCGTTTGGACTTGTAGCGAATCTTTTCGCCTTTCATAGCCTTTTCCATCGCAGCCAACTTGGCTTTAAACAGGCGCTTATCCATCGCATCTGGACTCTCACGGGATGTGACTTCTTCAGTTTCCTTGAGAGACATTTTGTATTACATACGTCTCATCTTTTTAATAGTCT
>OBPR01000032.1_pt1 | contig 7573 bp, 8 predicted proteins | sample 1470861 | NCBI WGS metagenome assembly OBPR01 (sample SAMEA3282990, study PRJEB22092) | marine metagenome | biome: costal lagoon periodicay coneccted to the Atlantic Ocean; feature: ENVO:00002042 | collected 2014-06-21T11:40:00+00 | depth 0 m
GATCGTAACCAGCCACGAGGTAGTCCGTCTGACCAGACACCTGACTCGTGACTGTCCCGCCATATCGCTCGACCAACTCTACAAGCTCTTCGCGACTCCATCGCTTGAATACGCCGGTCACCGCAAACTTTACACCCTTGAGCGCGTTCTTTTGCAACTTGGGAATCCGATTCTTCAACGTGTTCCTCAGTGGCTCCATGAACAAGTCCTTGATCTTGGGGTCGTTGTGCATCTTGTTCTTCATTTCTTCCAGGAATGACTTCAGATTATTCTTACTTACCACGCCGACGCATCCGCGATTGAGGAGGCGCTCGCGGGAATACTTGGGAACCTTGAGCCCATCCTCGTGTATGACGAGGAAGAACTTGTCGGTCTTAGTGTAGATCTGCTCGTGCTTCTCGAGGGTCGCCACAAAGTCAAAAGGCTGGTCGCGGATTACCAGATCAAAACAGGGGACAACGTCCATTTGGGTCATAAGGTTGCGTGCGTAGGTGTTCATTGTTTTCGTACTTACCTTTGTTTTCTTTTCTTTAATCCAAGAAGTTTAGGACTTCCTTCTTTGGGACATCCTTGATGATCCCAAGTTGCCGATAGATCTTTCGCCTCTTGTAATACATCGCATTGAATGGTCCCCAGTTGTCGTGAAGATCTATGATTTTTGGTGGGTTGCGCCTGGAACCACCCTCGCGCATGCACCTTCCCACGGCTTGCACCACGTCCGACTTGGGCGTCACCATGAACACCGTGTCCACGTCTCCAATATCTAAGCCCTCATGAGCCATGTTGAATGTTCCGATGATCACCATCTTGAGCGTCGACTCATCCAGGTCCGCCTCCTTCATGCCACCGATGTAGAGTCCAGAGTCTGGTATGTTTTCCTTGAGCCAGAAACAGTGATCCCGTCGGTCCGTGAGGATCAGAACCTTGCGGTGACCTAGTTCTTTCATCTTTTCGAGGATGATCTTGTTGCGTTCCGCGTCTTCGACCAACATCGTGATGGCTTCGGCCATGGACACCTTTCCGAAACGGCTCGTGGGAAATGGCTGATAGTAGATGTCCAACTTGGGCTTGATGGCATCCATGGTGACTTCGTCATCCTGCTTGCGCTCCACCATATAGGCCTGCGGTCCGAGAAACCAGTAGAGTACGTTGGTGAGCCCGTCCTTCCTTTCGGGAGTCGCGCTCAGTCCCAGCGTGTACTTCGGACACATGCGAAGCATCGACTGCGAAAAGACCCTCGCGCATATGTGATGGGCCTCGTCCACTATGACCAACCCGATGGATTCAAATGCTTCGACCGGAAAGTCCCGAGACGTGAATGTCTGTAGCATGCCTATCACGAAGGGATGCTCGATCTCGAATTTGTCCTTCTGGATCCTTCCCACAGTCATTCCTGGACAAAACTCTTCGATTCGCTGTTTCCATTGGTTCGCGAGGAACTCTTTGTGCACCATGATCATAGTTCGGACACCCAATTTGCTTGCTATCTTTATGGCGCAGACCGTTTTGCCAAATCCACAAGGCAATGAAAGCACTCCACCGCCACATTTCTTTATCGACTCCATAACCTTCTTAACTGCTTCCGGCTGATTAATGTCCTCGCGAAGTTTTCCAGAGAATGGAATCTCGTAACTTATCGGATCCGGACGTTTATCCTTGGGTTCTGCCTCAATGTGCTGCTTCCCGTAGTGCTGCGGAATGCACATATTGTCCTTGTTTCGCCGAAAGACTTTGAATGGTATTCCTCGAGGTGCATAGTCCGAGTTCACTTCAGGGGTGACCGTCAGTGCTTTTTCGATATCACGATCCCTGGGAACAATAAACCCAGAACGAGATATCATATTTTTATCTCTTACAATAAGTAAAGAATGAACGCTGTCTCTAATAACACATCTTGTATGGCAGGTCTGGCTAACCTCGGCGTTGCCACTGCCTTTGGTGCCCTCATGGTTAGCATGGAGCAGACATGTGGTGCTTTCCTTGTGGAGGGTCAGCGTCAGCGCCTTGCTGCCATGCAGGCACTTAAGGCTGGCGGTGAGGCATCCGAACTGGAGATTGACGACAACCAGATGGGTCTCCTTCAGGCGGGCAAGGCTTTCGCCATGGTCTGTCTGTTCGGAATCTTTTTCATGGTGACCACCAGCCCCTTGGTCTCTAAGAAGCGCATCTTCCCTATGAAGACCTTCACGTACCTTCTGGCATTCCTGGCGTTCCTGGCGTTCGCCCTTCAGATGTACCTGATGCGATCAATCAAGAAGGGAATTACCAACGCCGACCGGACCATGCGTTTCAGTCTGGCTGTTATCTACATGATCTTCATGGGTATCAGTCTTTTTGTGATGTTCAATTATTAGAAAGGACCACCGTGACTGGAATATTCATGGAAACATTGTTTGTCCTTTGTGCCTTGCCGGAACACTACATAGAGCCAACAGAGAACCCGTCAGAAAGTATGAAGAACAAACCAACTTCATATTCTTGTCCACGGGTCTTCACCTCTTAGGTCTCTGAGACGTTTCATTTCACCAGTCGTCACGAACTCCTTGAAAAGTTCAAGAGTAGAGCGCCCCACTCCTTCCAGACCTTTAAACTTTTCAACGTCCTTTGTCGTTTTAACCAAAATATCAAACTGCTCGGCATGGTTCACAATCTGCTGGACCGCTTCCGAAAATGTATTGGCTCTGGTGTGGTCTCCCATTTCTTCATAAATCTCAACCAGTTCGCCCATCTTCGTCTGCCACTCGTAGAGAATCATCCTTGATGGTAGACCTCTTTTTATCAATCAGTTTTGTGATGCACTCGGGCAAGGCCTTCACAATTATTCTATCGTTTAATACCAGTATGGAGGTCAAAGATGCTATTTTTGGCTTTTATTTGAGCCCTTCTGCGGCTGTTTACATTCCCAAGGAGGGCGTGGAATCCAAGAAGATGGCGGACGGGACGATCATCAAGGTGCCCAAGTACATGTACCATCCACTGACCATCGAGATTATGCCCCGCGCGGACTACAAGACCATCCAGCACCCTAGGCGAAAGAAGTTTCTGTTCTCGATGCGCGAGACCAAACCCGTCCCGGCGGACATCCGCAAGTACATCGAAAATCCCGAACCTGAAAAATTGAGAGAGGCGCTAGTGGTCATCCAGCGACGCATCCGACAGATGTTCGAGACGCCGATACAGACGATGACCTTGGTTGCATTTCGTTTCGATGGAGTTCCGTGGAAGGTTCACAGAATGCATTGGGACGAAAAGCAGGAAGTGAGTTACCGCAAGGACGGGGAGTGGGTCACTACGACCATGAAGCGGCTCGGGAACCCGTGGGACCTAAAGAACAAGGTGGAGCGGGACAGAAAGAAGGCAGAACTTTTTAATGTAATTAGTAATTTATTAGAAGATAAAGACAAAATACCCTACGTGTCTAGGATGCTGATTGATCGGTTTCGGTGACGCGGAAGCACTCGAAGCGCGGGTCGAAGATGTTTGACAGCACCCGTTCGATCGTGTCCTCCCAGAACTCGTCGTCCCGGGTGAATGGGATGGTGTTCAACTTGGGTTCCCGTCCTTCCTGGCGTAGACACTCCACCAGAAAGCCTCGCTCGATTTCGAGCATCCTAAGGTAAGCCTGGCACTGGGCCATCTCATAGTCTCGCACCTCGTTGAAAAGCCTACCACCCGCGCGGTTCTTGATTTCCACGAGCTCGCCGTCGGTTGTAATTCCATCGATGTACCCATTAAGGGTAACCTCTGGATGGACTTGAAGCGTGAACTTTTTTGTGGGCTTGTGTGCATCTTTGCCGTTCTGTGTGCACCACTGGTCGAGTGTGGAATCTTCCTTGCGCGTCCCGTGATGCTGAAAAACCCTAGTGCGAGTGGCCTCCTCGAGGAATTGCTTTTGCTCTGACGTGAAGTCCGTAGCTCGCTTGTCATCCGATACGGACTTTAGTATCCCTCCGATGTCGCTGGTCGTTTCGGTCTTGACCTTGCGCGCCTCTTCCATGATCTGCTTGGCGTTGACATTCCCGTAGACAAACGCATCCTTCTTGTGCCAGGTCGGTTGCCCGTGGTTCTTCACGTAATCATTGAACGCACCGGGTCGGTTGCGCTTCCAGAACTTTTCAGCAGCCTCGCGGGGCGAGCAGAACTTGGCACCGTAACCAGCCAAGTTTCCCAGTTCAGACGAGTTGATTTTGTATTGAGCCATCTCTTTGTATTGTGATGTCTGTAATCCTTAAATCGGTCACCTGAATAATTTTTAGTACTTCATATTAAATGACGTTTCTATTATTTATTGCTTTAGTATTTCTAATCCTAGCCAACCGAAGGGAGATCCATCATCTCTTTGAACTAAAAGCTGGAACCCAGAGAGATAGACCATTCACTCTCAGTTCCAGTAAATTATTTCACGAGTATAATTAAATGAGGAATGTCATCACCGTCGCGATCGAGGCACTGGTTGTGGGGCTGGTGCTATTGGCGCTCCTCGTCCTCACCAAAAATCTCCCGGTGCATCCCGCGGTTGCCGTCGTGCTTGCGGGAGCCCTTACTCACATCGTCTTTGAGTATCTCGGTCTTAACCGCTGGTGGTGTAAGGTGACCTATTAATTATTAAATGCCACATAAACAAAAATCCAGTGATGCCCACGATCAACCAATCGGACATCTCTAGATTTAATAGCGAATTTTGTTGCCTTCCACTCGCCAGTCGTGCCCGTGATGCACCATCTCCAGTCTCGGCGCCACAATATTCATCGCATTGCCGTAGACCCCAAATTGGTCGTTCACGTACGCCATGAGGCGATCAAGCTTGTCGCCGAAGGTCGCGTCAACCGTCCCGCGGGTCTGCCAGTGATTCCAGAATTCTTCCGCCATCTCACTGCTCACCGCGCAAAATGTGTCCATGCAGTCACGGAACAGCTGGTCGCGCATAGACCTCTTGTCTATCATCTGGATCTTGCGTTTCCATTCTTCATTGCGGATCTTCCCGTCGATGGATAAGACCACCAGCGTTCTCAAATATGTGGCTGTAACGTTTCTAGTGTAGTTTCCGGTATTGTACCAGCTCATGTTCCATCCTGCCCATCCTCGCTGCATCTCTGCTTTGAGGCGGACGATGGCCTCGACCTTCCCGACGATCGTCCTCGATTCGTCACTGCCTCTGTTGATTCGCGTTAGATTGGTGAGCATTACGTAAGGGTCGGTCATACATCTGGCATCTGGATCATCTCCAGGCTCCCGCGGAACAGTTCCACGCGTCTCCCTAAGCCACTGATAGTACATGGGGTTGTGGGTGCGACCAACGTGAATCTCTCCCGTTCGGTAACTGAACGTCGCGTGACACTGCGTACACCACATCTGATCGCATCCCTCGGTCTTGTGGATATAGATGGAACACTTGGGACAGGGACGCGACTCCTTCATGATCATCTTTACCGTATCGACCATCTCCTTGTTGCACTCATGACCTTCTTCCTTCTCGATGAAACATTCCTTACAAATGTACTTCTTGCAGGTACCACAGACCCACTTGCTCGTGTCAACGAAGCCATTACAACCCTCGAGCGGACATGGGCGATTGTAGACCACCTTGGGGGCTTCCGTCTTCCTCCCCGTGATCTCGTGGAATGGGTAGAGAGAACGCACGGCGAGACGTTTCTCCTCCCACCAGTCCTTGTACAAGAGAAGCTCAGGGTGCTCCATCAAATCCATTTCGATCATCTTTCCCATGTAGATATAGGCCGACATCGCATCGGGCGGAAGGTACTCAGTCTCGAGTTCGTCGTAACGTTCTTTCCAGTCCAGAATCCAAGATTCTAGAGCATCGTAAAGATCTTCCCTATTGAAACCCCCAAATTTCCATGATGGTTCTTTGGCATGGTTAGAGCGGTAAGGTTTGTGTGAAGCTATGAAGCCATAACGATAAAAGTACATCACCTGATCTATCTCGTGCTGAGTGCGCTGAGCCATGACCTCAGAGTAGATCTCCGGTTTGCGGAGCTTTTCACGGTCCAGTAGGATCTTCTCACGGTGGTTCTTGAGATCCTTGAGACGCCATGTCTTTTTGAAGTTGTGAATCAGAAAGTTGGGGTCGTAGGGTTCCTTACATCCCATGCAGTGGGGCTCCATTTCCTTTGAAAGAATGTAAGTCTGGATACACTGAACACACGCAGCGAAGTCACACCCTCTGCATGACACTCTGTTGCGTCGGGCTCCAGTGAACTTCTCACAACAGACCATACAGTCTGACATTTTTCCTTTGCTACTGATAATATGGAGCGTCTAATCTCTAAATTGAATCGACCTCCGATGAGGTTCAATAAGGAAGGGTTCCTCAAGGCCTTGAATAAAAATTCAAAGCAGGCCATCATCGCCATGAGAGACTCTCCAGAACTTAAGAAGGCAGTTATCGTAGACGTGCTTCAGAGGTTCATCAATATACTCAAGACAGAAAAGTTCCCGGGTGGCGTCACTATGGTACCCAACGGAATATTTCTCTATGGAGGACAGGTCGTTCAGGAGATTTTTCAACAGACCAAGAAACTTGTCGATCCCAAAATCCGCGCCGCCATGGAGATGACACCGAGCTCGGACTACGACGGACAACTTATCCTCAAGTTCAAAGAGAATGGTAAAATTTCATCAAAGGAAAACATCTCCAAGGAAATCAAACTCAAGGCGTTCCTCAAAAATGCAATGACCAAGGCCGCTAACCCCTATGGAGCCCTGTTTGATGTCAGCGTGCGCACCAGACTCCCCCACGTTATCGACGTGTCTCTTTCGGATGGAATTAATGGATTTGACTATGCAGAGTTCCACGCAGTCAACGGGTATATATTGGATCGCGTAGGAAATGAATACACCGAAAGGGGCAGTGACCGACTTGCGCAGACCAAGTGTTGCATCGAGACACTCAAGAGCCTAGGTCTTCCAGTCTTGAACGTGAAGTCCCTATTGTATGATCAATTGTTCGCCCTGGATAGCATGCTCACCGGAAATAGCCATCGGAAGGCTGTCCGACCGGACAAGTGTCAACAGAGGTTCGTGAGAATGACCTTTCTTTACGACCTCATGAAAAAGACAAAAAAGAGCATCCCCAAGAACGTCACCTTGTTGGTCAATGACATCGTGGAAAGAATGGACAAACCCAAGTACAAGAACTATTTTAAACAGTGCTCGGTAAAGATACATTAAGAGAATATCAAGACCTTGGTGCTAAAGGCATACGGTGATAACCTACCCGAGTGCGCCATCTGTTTGGAAAACAACTCCCAAAAAGATGCCGATATATTAGACTGCGGTCATGTGTTCCATAAGGATTGTACGATAAAACTCAAAAGCCCGACGTGCCCTTGTTGTAGATACACTTGAACGTGAAATAGATGAGGAACCGGTTTATGTTCTATGTGTGGTATCGTGGGACACACGCGAAAAAGTAGGAGATGTTCTAGACATCCATTCGCTCATCGTAACTCTTCTTAGCATGACAATGAGGACAGACCGCCATTAAGTTGTACCTATCATTCGTACCCCCTCTGAACAGTGGTGTAATGTGATCTACCTGGTAAGTGTAATCCAG
>OBPR01000033.1_pt1 | contig 7474 bp, 7 predicted proteins | sample 1470861 | NCBI WGS metagenome assembly OBPR01 (sample SAMEA3282990, study PRJEB22092) | marine metagenome | biome: costal lagoon periodicay coneccted to the Atlantic Ocean; feature: ENVO:00002042 | collected 2014-06-21T11:40:00+00 | depth 0 m
ATAATTTGCAAAGCTGCCCAAATGCTCGGGTCCAACCCCCAAATACTCATCGAGAGCGAAGCCGCCAGCTAGTTGCATGTCGCCTAAGTCTTTGAGAGCTCCATACAGAGTGAGCGGCGTTCTTCCAGTTGCTACGCCTATTACAGCGCGCGGTGGGAGGTTCTCGGCAACATACTGAGCAGCGGCAATCGCCATATCTGCCGCACTACTGGAAACCCTGAGTTGCATTTACCCTCCGAGGGCGCCGATAGCTGCAATTGGCAACTGAGCCGGTAGCAGCTCCACCCGTGTAGCAAGCCCTTTGGAATCTAAGAACTTAGAGCTGGCTATGGTCTCGTTCCAACGCTCCAGCAGCAGCTCATAGGCCCCCTCCCAACTTGAAATCAGGCCGCCTCCCAGGTACACCCTCTCAGGGTCCATGCTGAGAAATACTGTTGTGATGGCTCTTACTGCATTGGCTAAGAAGGTCTCCCGAACATCCGGGGCCTTACCAGAATCCATTGCCGCAGCGAGCTCGCCGAATGTCGCGTGCCCATTGGCCCAGCGCTTCAGCCCAGACCAGGATGTGTAAAGCTCGAGACAGCCGCGCTGTCCGCAGGGACACTCATCGTCTCCACTGCCCACCGGGATGTGTCCGATCTCGCCGGCTATTCCTGAGAAGCCGGTGTGAGATGCACCGTTACTCACGAAACCAGCGGCGAGGCCGGTCCCGAAGTTCAAATAGGCCAAAGACAACAACTGGGGATTAAGGATTGCCAGTCCTGCAGCTGTGGCGTTCACATCATTGTGGACTGCAACCTGACAGCCAAACTCATTACTGAGAAGTTGCCCTAGATTCAGGCTCTCAATCCCAAGGTTCAAAGAGTGTGTAACGAGTCCTGATTCAGTATCAACGGTCCCTGGGGTTCCAATACCGATTCTGGCTGGGCCTTGGGTGTTTCCGCTGAGCTTCAAAGCGTCAGAGATCGATCCTTTAAGGCTCGCAAACACCTCGTCGTTTCCATGCCCCGAGAGCCTGACGTCCTTCGCCACAACTTGGTTGTCTGCTGACAGCACAACGCTGTGGACTTTAGTGCCGCCTAAATCAACCCCCACCCTCAAAGCATTCTCAGACAATTTGGCTTTCCTTTCGGGTGAGTGCGCTTGAAAGAGCAAGCGACTGCGGCTGCGCTGAGCCGTAGGTGATAATCAGCTGACACCCATAATCTTTGGGTGGAGCGTCGGTGGAAATCAGCAATAGTCTCTTGGCCTCTGGGTCGGTGAGCTGAGCTAGGGCTTCCCAAACAAGCTCTCCGCCTCGTGTAATGGCAATCAGCGTCTTCGCTTCAGCAAGCTCGTGGGCCAAGCTCTCAGGTTCTATCTCACGATCAAAATGGACTCCAGCAAACCAAGGCGCCTCTCCGACCGCAGGATTTGTGCCTGAGTTGATGCGCACCACCTCGGCGCTCTGAAAATCCGCGGGTATTTCGAAGCTGATGTCGTAGCTAGGAACTAGGCCAGCAACCAAGTGCTTGTGTGAGCGGCTATCGACAAATGCTTGCAGTCTCCGACTAGCGGCCTCTTGATTCTCTTCACGGACTTCGGCCGGTACCTCACTCCAAAGCTCTAAAAACTCAGCAATTGTCTCGCTTGTCGTCCTCGGGCCTAGACAGGCCAAATCATTACCCGCTAACACGGCGTAAACCGCAGCCTGTGCGATGCTCATGCTCTGTGTGATTGCCCCCATGTCAAGTGCATCGGTAACTATCAGACCCTCAAACCGAAGCTCTTCTCGAAGCTTCGTAACCAGCGCTGCGGACAGGGAGGTCGGCTGGCCATCACCAAGATCTAGATGTGCGAGCATCACAGCTGACGCGCCCGCACTGACGCCTGACTTGAAGGGCTCAAGGTGATGGTTTTCAAGGTCGGCAAGACCACCTGGAACTTTTGGGAGGGTCAGATGAGAGTCACTAACAACATTTCCGTGTCCCGGGAAGTGCTTCAGTGTCGTCCCAACCCCCGCTGCTTCGTGGCCTTCAACAAAGCTTGCGATGTGGCGAGCAACGCCAGACTGGTCAGTCCCAAAACTACGATTACCAATGACTGGATTCAGAGGATTTGTGTTTACGTCAGCAACTGGGGCGAAGTTGAGATTAATGCCCAGCCGCTGCAGGAGAGCCCCGACTATCTCGCCATCGCGTCTAGTAAGCGCTGCGTCATCTAGATGGCCGAGCCAACCATTGCCAGCGAACCTGCTGCCAACTTGGTAATCAACCCTCGTTACGTCACCGCCCTCTTCATCAATGGCGATGATTGCATCTGGGCCTAGCGCACCCCTGAGTTCGCTGACCAAGTGCTCGAGCTGGCTCTCACTCTCAACATTCTCGCCATAAATGACAACGCTTCGAACACCTTTGGCCGCCAGCTCCGCATAGTCTGCGGGTAGATTTCGGTCACTAAAACCAAGCATCAGTCGCGAGAGGACGTTGAATCTCTCAGGCATTAGCCCTTCACCGCCCCCGCAACTAAGCCCGAGGTCATGCGGCCCTGAACAATGATGAAGAAAATAAGCACGGGTATCGTCATGAGCACTGAGCCCGCCATGATTGCAGCCCAGTCGGTCTCGTTTGTGACCTGCTGATAGGTGCGCAGCCAGACCGGTAGCGTCATCATTTCCGGTCTTGCATTGATCACCAGTGCAAGTAGGAATTCGTTCCAAGCCTGAATGAAACCAAAGACTCCGGTTGCTACCAGGCCGGGTGCCAGAAGTGGCAAGGTAACCCTCCTGAAAGCCTGTTGCTTTGTGCAGCCGTCCACCATCGCTGCTTCTTCTAGTTCAATGGGGACGCCTGCGACAAACCCACGCAGCATCCATATTGTGAACGGTAGCACTGTGGCTATGTAGACAATGGAGAGCCCCAGGATCGAATTCAAAAGGTTCGCGTCGTCAATTAGGCGGTAGATGGAGATGATCATGGCCTCGCCAGGGATCATCTGGACACCCAGGATGATAATCAAGAAGGTTTTTCTACCCAGGAACCTAAACCTCGCGAGAGCGACAGCGCTCAAGAAGGCGAACGCGAGCGCAAACGTTACCGTCACGCCGGTTATCGCAAGCGAATTCTGCAGCGCCGGGATGAATGGGGTTTGCTCCTCGTCGAACAAAACGGTCGTGAAATTCTCCCAAGTGAACTCGGTCGGGAAGAAGCTTGGAGTTGGCCGTCTAGTCAGTCCGTTTGGAGTGAATGAGGTGTTGATCATCCAGTAAACCGGGAAGACTGAAAACACGAAGATGACAACGGCAAATAGCGCTAGGCCAATTTTCTTGGAGGTTTTTCTCATCAGTCGACCTCCCGAAGTGTCCTGCGAACGTAGTAGAAAGCGAAGGTTGACATCATTACGACCATGACAAGGGAGATGGCCCCGCCCATTCCATAGTTTCCGCTGCCTAGCGACACCTGGTAGATGTAGACACCTAATGTGTTGGTCTCTTCCCTAAGTCCTCCCAGGCCCTGTAGGGCGTAAATCTGCGTAAAGACCCTCAGGTCCCAAATGATCTGGAGCGTTATGACAATCGCGAAGACAGGTCGGAGGTAGGGGACGATTAGGTTTCTAAACCTTTGAACTGAGTTGGCACCGTCAATCATTGCTGCCTCCCGAACCTCATTTGGAATCTGAGTTAGACCCGCGTACAAGGTGAAGGCCACAAATGGGACTGATTGCCAAGTGATAATGACCGTCGCGACGGCAAAAAAGGAGAGTGGTTCGCTGAACCAAGAGTGGCCAAGATAATCAAGGCCCAAAAACTCCGAGAGGGCGTAATTGATTACCCCATATTCGGTGTTGAACATCCAACCCCAAACAATAACTGCAGTGAGTTGAGGCATGGCCCAGGCAACTAGCAAGCCCGCCTGAACCAAAAGTCGCCATGCCTTTTGCATTTGAAACATGGCCAGGGCGATCACGGTTCCAAGAACCATGGTGGCTATCACATTGACGGCGGCAAAAGCAATGCTGCGATTGAATACGCCCCAGAACTTGTCGTCTTGAAGAATAAAAGCGAAGTTATCCAACCCTACGAATTCTGGTGGAGCTCCAAAAACCTGAGCCCGCCCATACTTTTGGGTGGACATTATTACGAGATTGATAAGTGGCCATCCAACAATTGCCGCTAGCACAACGATGGCTGGCGAAAGCATCAGCCATGGAGGAAGGCTTTTTAGTCTTTTCATGATCTCGAATTCTGAAAAAGGTAGCCATCGGGGGGCCGAAGCCCCCCGATGGTTCCTAGTTACTGCTTATTACCTGTTTAGCAGCTCTTCAATCGCTTCGTCAGCTGCAGCAGCTGCGGTTGCGATGTCCTCACCGGTTGCAATCTTCACGAATAGATCCTGAAGGATGCCGGCTGCTTCAACGTCAGCCCAGTTTGGTGATGCTGGCGTTAGCTTGGCGTTTGCTGCTACAGCAGCAACTGCCTGTGGAACCTCACCATCGCCCAGCGTTGAGCCGAGGGAAGTAAGAGCTGGAACCAGACCTGCGTTACCCATAATGGTCTGGTACTCAGGGCTCAGCATGATCTTCAGTGCTGAGAGAGCTAGCTCCTGGTTTGCTGAGTTCTTTGGAATCGCAATGTTCGATCCACCAGCAAATACCTGAGCAGCACCGCCGCCTGCGCCTGGAAGAGCAAATACACCTAGGTCTTCAGCAGAACGCTCACATGGAGCATCTTCCCTAGGTACCAGCAATCCGCCAGCCCAGCTTGGAGCTGAAAGCATGCTGTGCTTTCCGGTGCAGTATGCGACCCATGACTCGGCCTCATCGCCGTCCTTGGCTGCAAGAGAGGTGTCCATGGCACGCTTTACAAGCGCTAGACCCTCGAGAGATGCTGCAGACGAGAGCTGAGCATCCCAGGTACCGCCATTAGCCACGGCTACGTCGCCGCCAGTCTCCCAAATGTATGGAAGTGCGTTGTACCAGTCTTTACCTGGGAAGTAGACGCCGGAGTTGCCGGTAGCTGCGTTTAGAGCTTCAGCGTTTGAGACGTACTCCTCAAGAGTGCTTGGTACTGATACTCCAGCTGCTGCGTAGTCTTCCTTGCTGTAGAAGACCAAGCGTGCGCCTGAGTAGTAAGGAGCGGCGTAGAAGCTGCCATCGTAGCTACCTACCTCAACGAATCCCTTCAGTAGGTCGTCGCCACCCAGCTCACCGAAGTAAGGGGTCAGGTCAGTGAACGCAAGAGCTGCTGTGAATCCAGGAGCCCAAGTGTTACCAATCTCAACAACATCAGGGCTGTCGTTACCGGACATAGTGGTGGTCAACTTCTCTACAAGACCACCCCAGTCCTGCTGCTCGATGGTAAGAGTTGAACCTGGGTGCATTTCCTCGAAGGTTGCCTTGAGGTAGTCTCTGGCGTCCTGAGGAGTGTCACCTCCGTTCACCCATACACGAATGTCGCCAGTGATGACCTCTGTTGTGTCACCACCGCTTGTTGCGGTTGAGCTTGCCTCTGGTGTGGACTCTGCAGCTGCACACCCAGACAGGACCAAGGCTGAGGCTGCTATTACAGCCAGCGAACCTTTTCTCATGCTCTATTCCTTCCATTCTCTAGGGTGCAGACTTTGCACCGCTAATTGCGGTTGGTGGATCGCCTACGCGACCCCCAACACTGCTGACAGGGCCATGGCTGCTGCTCCAAGCAACACCACGTCTCCGCCAAGTTTGGTTTCCCTCACGACAAGCCCTTCAAAGGTCTCGGGGAGGGTAGAGTTTCGAATCTCCGACAGCAAGGCATTGACTAGCTCGGGGCCACCAATGCCGTTTGGAGTCGAGAGGACGATCTCTCTAAGGTTCAATACGCTCACAATCGGAGCCAACACGGCACCAAGAAGGTTGCCGATTCGTTCAAGGTTCGGTGCCTGGCTTCCCAAAAGCGCCGATATCTCCGCTTCGAGGCATCCCCTCTTGCCACAGGCACATGATGCGCCGCCTTTGACAACAACAACGTGGCCCAGCTCGCCAGAAGCGAAGCTAGATCCCAAGAATGGCTTTCCGTCGAGCATTAGCCCGCCACCGACACCGTCGGCAATTCGAATCAGCATCGAGCTTTGCTCGGCACCACCAAAAAGCGAGTCTGCCTGAGCCGCAACATTTGCGTCGTTGGCGACATGAACCTCAATGTCGAAGTGGTCGGCGAGGGCGCCGCGTAAGTCAAAGTTGTAAAGCTTTAGCGCAGCTCCATCAATAACCGGCATCCAAAACCCCCGCCCGCGATCAATCGCCAAAGTGGTCCCCGCCATGCTCCGGCTCCGACGGTATCCCGGCCCCGGCCCGATCACAAGCGATTGGCAAAAATCAATAAGCGCGTTGAAATCGTCCGCTCTAACAGCTTGCCCCTTTGTTACTTTCGCCGGTAATTTCATCGCTCTTTTTACTCCCCGTAATATCTCTCCAACCACCCGCCTCGGCCCGAAAGCTCCCACGTTTTGTCAATCTCGAAAACGTCGCCCCGCTCCCGCGAAGTCATCCCGGTGAAGAGCCAATTCCGCGAAGCCGCCACCGCCGGCACGTCGCCGTCGGGGACCGAAATATCGCCCACCTCATTCAGATTCTCGGGAATTGCCGTCTCAATCGTCCGCGCCGTCCAGGTGACTTTAGGATCCCGATAACTTTCAATTCCGCGCTGGATGTCTTCGTAAAGCTCCACCTGGAGCGCCGGCCATCCGTCCGTGTCCACCTCCTCGACCGTCTTCCCGTCTTTCGACCGTGGAGGATTCTTTGCCAGCTCGACCGCCTCCGCGATTTGCTCCGCCGTAAGGTCATCGACGTATCGCGGGTGGCTCCCGATTGGCTCATCTGAAACCGCAATTGCTAAAACGTATTCCGGCTCCGGACCACCACCGAATCCCTCACCAGGCGAAGCCCCTTCATAATTCACGCGGAGCGTTGCTATCCGCCCCTCATGACCCACAATCTTGCATTCCACTACTTTCATAAATGGAATGAGTTCCCAAGATGCGCCCGTGTTAGGGATGACGGTCGCCAAGACATCGCGCTCACAATGGAATTCCTGCCACCCCGTCCAGAATCCCCGCCTGTCCCGCGTCGCCTCGAAATTAAATTGCGCGTTTAATCCGCCGTTCGTGATTGTCTGACCCATAAAAAAAATCTGTTATAACTACCCGTAAACCGCCACCGACCCCGAGCGCATCGCGCCCGTATTCCTCGCGATGTCCCGCAAGTATTCATTTCGCTTCATGTCGAGGGATTGCGGAATGAGCGAACCCGACCCCGCCCCACCAACCCGCCCCAGCGATGAAATCACCGGAGCCATGACCCGACCCAACATCCCGCCCGCCTCGATCTCCGGCACCACCGGCTTTTCCTTTGTCTTAAATTCTTCTTCCTGTTGGTTTTTTCGCTCCTCGACTGCCTTTCTCAGCCCTTCCATAACCTTCGCAAGTCGCTCCGTTTCTTCCTTAGTATCCAAAGGCCCGCT
>OBPR01000034.1_pt1 | contig 7364 bp, 9 predicted proteins | sample 1470861 | NCBI WGS metagenome assembly OBPR01 (sample SAMEA3282990, study PRJEB22092) | marine metagenome | biome: costal lagoon periodicay coneccted to the Atlantic Ocean; feature: ENVO:00002042 | collected 2014-06-21T11:40:00+00 | depth 0 m
GGTAACAGATACAAGTGGAACTTGGATATCAGAACATGCAAGAAATGGATTATTGTATGGCTGTTTAGTAGAGGCTTATACATTTATGAAAGGTGATCCTGATATGATGACCTTATACGAAAACAGATTTCAACAAGAAATGGCTAGGTTGAAAAACAAAGCTGAAGCAAGAGGAAGGAGAGACGAATACAGATACGATTCGCTTAGAACAACGGTTACATAAAGGAGAGAGAAAATGAAACCAATTAAGAAACTTGAAGGTAAGACTGTGGCTATTGTCGGAATGGGCAAGAGCTGGTTTGATTATAATTTAGCAAAATCACATGGCTCGCACTTTGATGAGGTTTGGGCTATCAATGCAGTGGCATCTGTTATTTACCATGACAGAGTCTTTATGATGGATCCAGCATCTAGATTTTTAGATAGCGATGATGCCGGGGGTCAAACTGATAGTATGGCTAAACTTCTTACTGAACATCAAGGTCCAATTTATACATGTGAATTAGATGATCGTTGTCCTGGCCTAGTTGAATATCCTATTGATGAAGTCTTAGCTGGATGCGGATCTCATTATCTAAACAATACTGTTGCTTATGCAGTAGCTTTTGCTTTATGGAACAAGGTTGGCAAAATTAAAATGTTTGGAATTGATTTTAGTTATAAAGGCAATTTGCATTTTGCTGAAGCAGGCAGAGCTTCTGTAGAGTTTTGGTTGAGTAAGGCTATGTTTAATGGAATTCAAGTTGAGGTTGCCGCTAGCAGTTATTTACTTGATACAGCAGTTCCAGCTGATGAAAAGCTTTATGGCTATCATCGTTTGGATGATCCTTTGGTTGTTATTACAGATGAGAAGGGAGTTTTGATTGCTAAAAAAAGAAGTCAGCTACAACAATTTAAACGAGAACAAGAGCCTGTTTTAATTGACAGGAACGACAGTCACCTTAAAAAAAATAAAGTAGGAGAACCAAAAAAATGGTAATGAGTTATAACGCTGGACCTGAGTTAGGAATAATTGAAGTACATACAACAGAAGAAGGAGGCCACCCAGTTGAGTTTTGGTCAAACCTTTGTATAGAAAGAATTGTGCAAGTAAGTCAAGAAGCGCCAGAAGAAGTTCAAAATCAAGTAAAAGAGTACAAAGACAATATTAAAAAAGTTATTGAACAATATATGCAAAATGCTATAAAATCTGATAGGATTACAATTAATAATCAATTAGAAAAAGCTGGTTTTAAAGAAGCGGCTGATTTAATTAGGAAACTATAATTATGGCAATTACATCAACACTTACAACAAGTTTTAAAGTTGAGCTTTTAAAAGGCAATCATGACTTCGATACTGGAGCTGATACTTTTAAACTAGCTTTGTATACTTCATCAGCAACTTTAGGCGCTACCACTACTTCGTTTACTACTACTGGAGAAGCATCTGGTACTAACTATTCTTCAGGTGGAGCTGATCTAACAAACGTAACTCCAACAAGTTCTGGAACAACAGCTTTTACAGACTTTGCTGATTTAACTTTTGGTACAGCTACTATTACTGCTAGAGGTTGTATGATTTACAACAGCTCTGATGCAAACAAGTCAGTAGCAACAATTGACTTTGGTGGTGATAAAACATCTACCGCTGGAGACTTTACTATTGTATTCCCAGCAGCAGCATCTTCTACAGCGATTATAAGAATCGCTTAATTACAACCAAACATGTTGTTTGGTAACGGAGCGGCTATAAAGTTAGCTAAAGACTATTCGTTCAAAACTGTATTAGATATTGGATCTGGTCCACCTCAAGGCGTAAACGCTGCTAATTTTTTTAAAGAACTAGCCAAAGATGTTACTCGGCAAGATATCAATCCTGATTACAAACCAGATCTATTAGGTGATTTTAACAATCTAGCTACCGATAAGCTTTACGATTGCATATGGTGTTCGCATGTTTTAGAACATCAACTTAATGTTAATCATTTTCTTATCAAAATTTTTCACACTCTTAAAGATAATGGCGTTCTTGCAATAACAGTTCCTCCGTTAAAACATGAAATAGTAGGCGGCCACGTTACCCTTTGGAATGCTGGCTTGCTTTTATATAATTTAATTTTAGCTGGGTTTGATTGCAAAGATGCAGCAGTAAAAAGCTACGGTTATAATATTAGTGTTATAGTAAACAAACGAACAGCAATTTTGCCAGAGCTTAATTATGATGCTGGCGATATAAATGCTTTAAATGAATTTTTTCCACTTAAAGTTTACGAAGGCTTTGATGGAAAAATAGAAGAATTAAATTGGTAACAAATGGCAATAATTAACGGTTGGGGTAGAGGCACTTGGGACGAAGGAGCCTGGGGTACTGCTTTACCCGTTACTTTAACTGGACTTGAAGCTACTGCATCAGTAAATGGTGTTGGTGTTAATGGTGCGGCTGTCGCAACCGTAGGAGCCGTTACAGCAACTCTTGGTGATGTTACGGTTATTGCTATTGCTGATGCAAACGTAGACGTTACAGGGCAAGAGGCGACATCTGCTGTAGGAACACTTGCAACAATAGCTAAAGCTAATGTAGTGCCAACAGGCCAAGAAGGAACAATTGCTGTAGGATCTCCTACTATTGATGCAGAAAGTAATGTAACGCTAACAGGGGTAGATGCTACTTTTGCTCTTGGAACTGTTGCTACAGATGCCGAGGCAAATGTAACACCTTCTGGACAAGAAGCTACTGGAGCAGTAGGTAGCGTAGGTATAGGAGCAGAGGCTAACGTATCACTAAGTGCTTTGACTGGTACGGTTGGAGCAGTTTCTGTTACAACAAATGCAGAAGCAAATGTAACTCTTACCGATACTTTAGTAGCTACTTTAGGCAACGTATCGGTTGATATTGATGCAGAAGCAACAATTATTATTACAACAGGCGTAAGTGCAACAGGCTCTACAGGAACTATTAGCACCATAACCGATAATAGGTTCCCTGCGACTGGATTTGCTAATTTAAGAGCATCAGATCCGTTTGTAAATCCAACGGTAAATGCGGCATGTAATTTTACAATAATAGGCGTATCAGCTACAGGAGAATTAGGCCATGTATTTAAATGGCAAGATATTGATGAATCTCAGACGCCTAATTGGACAGACGTAGCTGCATAATTTAATATACAATAACCAATTTAAAATGGCATAATAAATGCTCAGAGGTAAGAAATGGCAACTTATGTAAATGATTTAAGACTCAAGGAAATCGCTACAGGTGATGAGTCAGGAACTTGGGGAACAAGTACCAACACCAATTTAGAACTTATAGCAGAAGCTTTTAGTTATGGAACTGAAGCATCCTTTGGTTCTGACGCAGATGCAACAACAACGATAGCAGACGGAGCAACCGATCCTGCTCGTAGTTTATATTTAAAAGTTACTTCAGGAGTATCTTTAACTGCAACAAGAACACTAACGATAGCTCCTAATACTGTATCAAAAGTTTGGATTATTGAGAACGCTACAACTGGCTCTCAATCAATTAACATCTCCCAAGGTTCAGGAGCAAATGTAACTGTACCTAATGGTGGAGTAAAAATTATTTATACAGATGGAGCAGGTGCGGGAGCAGCTGTTGTTGATGCTTTAACAGATTTGAGTGTAGCTGATTCTTTAACTTTACAAGGACCAACACTTACCATAGGTGATGCAACAGCCGAAGATACTAAAATAGTATTTGACGGTAATGCTCAAGACTATTATGTAGGCCTGGATGATAGTGCTGATGATTTGGTTATTGGTTTAGGATCAACAGTAGGTACAACCCCTGCTATATCCGTAGATGAAAACCAATTTGTCACTATGCCTAAAAAAGTTACAGCTTCTACTTCAGCTAATATTAGCCAAGTAGCTATTACCTCAAGCTCTAATGCAGTAGCTTGGGATGCACAAGCAGCAGCTAATGCTTTTTACTCAACCACAGAAAACACCACTTTCTCAGCACCAACTAACGCTGTAGAAGGTGCAATTATTTCTGTAGAGATAGCACAAGGTGCTACACCTTACACAGTGGCTTGGAACACAGTCTTTGAATTTGCAGCATCAACTGCACCCACGATTACTGCCACAGCTAACAAAACAGACATACTGTCCTTCAGATATAATGGCTCAGTTTGGCAAGAAATTGGTAGAGTTCAAAACCTAGCACAAACCTAATATGGAAACGCTACAGCGTACAGCAAACAGAGGAAGCATATCTACTGGGTATGATATTGATAACTCTTTAAAGTTAGAGATTGATAATAACGAATGGATATACAGAAGCAGCCCAACAGCAGGTAATAGAACAACCTTTACCATCAGCCTTTGGTTAAAAAGAGCTTGTCTTGGTCATACTCCTGCTGGTAGTGATGAATACCTTGCAGGTCAAGGCTCTAATGCTCGTTACCACTTTGCAAATGATACTATTCGTTTCATGTTTGAAAGTAATTCAACAGAACTTGAAAGCACTAGGGTGCTTAGAGATCCTTCTGCTTGGTATCACATTGTCTTAGCAGTAGATACAACTCAAGGAACAGCAGCCGACAGAGTTAAACTTTATATTAATGGTGAGCAAGAGGCTTGGAACAATACAGAGTATCCTAGCTTAAATCAAGAAAGCGATTGGATGAATACACAAAATCTTTATATAGGTACAAGATATGCAGGTGATGGTGATAACGATTTAGCAGGTTACATTTCAGAAGTTGTGGTTCTTGATGGCACACAAGCATCACCTACAGACTTGGGTAAATACGATGAAGATAGTGGTATTTGGAAGCCTATAGATGTAAGTGGTTTAACTTTCGGTAGCGAAGGATTTTATTATAAGTTTGATAATGCAGGTTCACTAGGCGAGGATTCTAGTGGTAATGGTAATGATGCAACTCTAAACAACATCACAGCCGCAGACCAAGCAACTGACACGCCTACTAATAATTTTTGTACTTGGAATCCTTTATGGGCATATCAATACCAACCAACTATTAAAGAAGGTGCAACAGTAGCAGCATATGGTGATTCAACAGATGAAAATGCAAAGGCTACTATAGGCTTAACAAATGGTAAATGGTATTGGGAAGCAAAACCATCAGGTACTATTGGCTCTCAGTTTATAGGCATATCAACAGATGGTGATAGCAATATCTCTAGCGGACAGGGATTAACACAAAACTATCAAATGACCATAGAACCTCAAGGAAGATACTATTCTTACGCAGGAAGTTTAAGTGAAAGTGCAGCAGGTCAATTTACTGCTTTAACTACAAGTGACACTTTAGGAATAGCTTTAGATATGGATAGTGCCACACAAACAATTAAATATTATGCTAATGGTAGTTTAATTTTAACTCGTGATTTGATTTCAGAAATGCAAGGAAGAACAGTTTTTCCATTTTTGCAAAATTATGAAAGTAGGACATTTAATATAAACTTTGGTGGTTACACAATCAATACAATATCAAGTGCAGCATCAGACGAAAATGGCTACGGAACTTTTGAGCATGCACCACCGACAGGATACTATGCAATTTGCACTAAAAACTTAGCGGAGTACGGATAATGGCTTATACAAATATAGACGACCCATCTGCATATTTTCAGATTGCTTTATATACTGGTAATGGTACAGGTCAAACTATTACTAACGATGGTAATAGTGATTTACAACCTGATTTTCTTTGGTTTAAAAATAGAGACGAAACTGTATCAAACATCTTGTGGAATTCAAATGTAGGAATTACTAAATTTTTAATATCTAATAGTACTGCTGCTGAGTTTACAAATGTGTCAGGGTACGAATTAACTTCATTTAATACTGATGGTTTTGGATTAGGTATACACAATAATGCAGGGATTAACCAAAGCTCAGATTATACTTATGTATGTTGGCAATGGAAAGCCAATGCTGGTTCGACCTCAAGCAATACGGATGGAACGATTACTTCTACAGTTCAAGCCAATACTGATGCAGGATTTAGTATTGTTACTTGGGCAGGTACAGCCAGTACAGCCACAATAGGACATGGACTAGGTGTAGCACCTAAAGTTATTATAATTAGAGCAAGAGATAAAGGTGTGCCTACATCTTGGATTGTGTTTCATAAAGATGGTTCTACTTCCGATGATGATTATTTTATTTTGCAAGGAACATTTGCAAAAAACAGTCAAGCAGGTTTGTTTAACAATCAATATCCTAGCTCTACTGTTTTTGGTGTAGCAAATGATTTTTGGGTTAATAGTGCTAGTACCAATTATCTTGCCTACTGCTTTGCAGAAAAACAAGGCTACAGCAAGTTTGGCAAGTATGTCGGTAATGGAAATGGAAATGGTCCGTTTGTTTATACAGGCTTCAAACCTGCTTTTGTAATGGTAAAAAGGTCTGACTCAACAGGTAGTTGGTTTATACTTGATACAAAAAGGTCACCTTCTAATTTGGCTGATAACTATTTATCACCAAGTGCCAATAGTGCTGAAAGCAATTATTTAAGTGCATTTCAATTAGACATTGTAAGTAATGGTTTTAAATTAAGAACTAGCTATGCAGAAACAAATGCATCAGGTGGTTCATACATCTACATGGCATTTGCAGAAAATCCATTCACAACATCAACAGGTATACCAACAACAGCTAGGTAAAATAATTAATTTGAGGTAAAATAAAAATTATGTGGGCATCAGTAGATACAGACAATAATGTAACCAAGGTTTATACAAGACCAACAGCTATTACTTATGGGGATGTCAATTATCCTGCAAATGTAATGTCTTCTTGGTCAAATGCTGAATTAGCAACAATAGGGGTTTACCCAGTTGTTGAAGATACAAGCAATTATGAGGACCCTGCTTACTATATCAACACTAACGAAACTTTTACTTATTACGATAGCGTAAGCGTAGGTGGTACAACTTATACTAATACAGTTGTAGGAGCTTACGGTACAGCTACACCTATGTCTTTAGACGATACAACAACTACCGATCCTGATACTGGTGAAACAACTACAACTCCAGGTTTAAAATCAAACGCTATTACAACTCAAAAAAACCAAGCTTACAGCATATTACAGCCTAGCGATTGGTATGTGGTAAGACAGTCTGAAAACGGTACAGCAATACCTGCTGATTGGGATACTTGGAGAGAGTCTATTAGAACGACTTGCGAAAGCCAAGTAACAATGATTAACGCTTGTACTACAGTACCTCAGCTACAGGCTTTGTATGTGTATTCAGGAGAACCACCAACAAGACCGTTACCTGTATTCCCACCATCCCCTGATCAAACTTCATAGGAGTAAATTATGAAAAATGTATATTTAATTTTAATTGGCTTATTTGCAACTTCATGTGCAACTGTTAATT
>OBPR01000036.1_pt1 | contig 7026 bp, 14 predicted proteins | sample 1470861 | NCBI WGS metagenome assembly OBPR01 (sample SAMEA3282990, study PRJEB22092) | marine metagenome | biome: costal lagoon periodicay coneccted to the Atlantic Ocean; feature: ENVO:00002042 | collected 2014-06-21T11:40:00+00 | depth 0 m
ATCAGCTGTACGGTACGTCTTCCCTTTCATCACATAACTATGTACTCTCGCGTAGCCCCAGGCTTGGGGTGAGGCGCCTGGGCGGTGTCCAGTTCTCCATGCGGCGAGTCCTCGGTTGTATACAGTCTCCAAGGTCTTTAGAGGTATCTTTGTAGCTTTCGCTATCTCTGGGAGGGACTTGACACCTGGGTACTTCTTTCTAAATCTTTGGGTGTATGTGGATGTTCGAGTCTTTACACCTTTGTCCGTTTTAAATGTGGTGTAGTCTCTCTTGAGCATCTTTATGTAGCGGGTCTCCACATTTTTGAGGGTCTTGAGACCCCTGAAGTACTTGAGGGGGGCATATATGAGACCCCTCGTTTTACGCAACTCCCTAACTTTTTTGGAAATCTCCTGATCTGTGAGAGGCATCTTAATTATTATGTAGAATTAAATTAATGGAATGGGGTCAACAAGAAGCTCTTCTACCTGAGGAGGTCTGTAAAAATAACGCGTGTAATTGTTGTTTAGGTGGAACTGTATTAAGTTTGATGTCCAGTGTGGTTTTAGTAAAAATGTACTTCGCTGGTTATTTTTGACTCAAATGTTTGATGGCTTCGAAAATATTTGAGTAAATTGTGTTACCAAAGCGAACTCTCCCAGTCTTGGCGGACATCCACCCCCTGTGTCCGTTGAAATACGCTCGCTGTATATCAACCATTATAAAAAAGAAAGATTATTTTATAGAAAGTTGAGATGGGTCTCACGATTATTATGGGAAATATGTTTTCTGGTAAAACTTCTGAACTCATCAGGCGACTTAAGAGGTACAAAGTCATAGGTAAGAAAATTGTGGTCATCAACTCCTCAAAAGATACTCGCTCCCCTGAGGAAGTCTTAAGGACACATGACGGTGTTCAATTTCCATGTCTCAAAATTGACCACATTTCTCGTTGTATTATTGAGGAATCATTCTGTAATGCCGAAATTGTAGCCGTTGACGAAGCCCAGTTCTTCACAAACCTCAAAGAGTTTGTGGAGATGTGTCTTTTCCTGGGAAAATCGGTGATTCTCGCGGGTCTTGATGGAGACTATCAACAAAAGAAGTTTGGGGAAATCTTAGATTGTATTCCAATGGCGAGTGATGTCGTGAAGCTCTCTGCCCTCTGTATGGATTGCTGTAATGGAACACCTGGACCATTCACGAAAAGAATCGTCAAGAGTGATGCACTTGAATTGGTGGGTGGTACGGATATGTACAAAGCTGTGTGTCGTACACACCTAATAGAAACGGTGGATGTCCAAAATAAGAACCACTCGTTTTTGAAATCCGCGCTTCACGACTCGGTGGTATCTCGAGTGGTCAAATAAGAACTCGTGTCCAGATTGATGTCTGTGTGCCTCATATTCGGTGTACAACACACAATCACGACCACTCTTCACGGTGAGGTGGTATCTCAACATCATATTACTTTCAGCTCGATGTGCTGGTATACTCATGGGTGCGTCCATCACGGCGAACTTGGCGGTCTCTTTATCAACACATGGAATCTGGTCAATTATTTTTTGAATTTCTGGGAAGTCCCTAACGTTGTAGTAGTAGTATTTATCATTTTTCTTGAACCATGGGTCAAGTGTGTGAAAGTAGTGCTTCTTCGCAGTGCTGACCCCCTTTTCAAATTCATAGAGAATCTTAGTGTAATTTGCCTTGACAAACCAAAGATTTGGGTAATCCAAGATATCATAATCAAGTTTATGGTACATAAGGTCGATGAGGGTATTCCTCATACCCACGAGAGGTCGTAGTGGCTTTTGAAAGTATAATCTATCTATTGGGGATTTGAGATAATCATGAAGAACCAGAACGACTGGTAACAACAGGACACGCCACATTAATTTCTCAGTATAAAATAAAAATGCCAGGTTACGGCGCGAAGATGGAACGATTCACCCCAGAACCTACCAAGGACACCCCACAATTGGAAGAACGCTTTTTGATACCCAAGGCCCGTGTGCCAACGATGACTCTCGTTCAGTTGACCATCGCGGCGATGATTGGATACTATGCGTTCACTGTGCGTAAGATGAACAAGGCTCTCGTATCGACTGCGGTCTTCGCGATTGCTCTCCTCCACATGTATGACCACATGTACCGCGTGAAGCGTGGCGACGAACACCTCTTCTTGTTCCCCAAGAAGGAGGGATACTGTGGTGCCTGCCGAAATTAAAGTAGTTGTAGATTGTAAGTATGCGCGTCAAAATTATTCGTAGCCCAGACTCCAAAAAGAAGTTCAGGGCAATTTTAGAAGACGGTAGGACTGTTGACTTTGGTGCGAGTGGGTATTCCGACTACACCAAACACAAGAATCCTTCACGTATGCGTTCGTATGTCCTTAGACATGGTGGTCAAATCCCCAAGCGTATAGTGGCTGAACGTCAGCCAGCAATGATACACAGGATGATGCGTAATATCGATAGAAGCGACAAAGAAGATTGGAAAATGAGTGGTATTGGTGGGGCTGGTTTCTGGTCACGATGGTACCTATGGAGCCAACCAAACTTTGAAGATGTCAGTAGATTTATGTTAAAAAGATTTGGTATTAAAATCATCAAAAGTCACTAATGTTCCGTTGTCAATGAGAGACACATATTTATCATCACTTGTGGGCAAACTCGCCTCGTAGTAAACGCGCTTCATGTACATGTCAATGTTGTCAAAATACTTGAGAAGTTTGACAAGATCTTCATCACATACGGTATCCACCACTGTATTAAACTTTGCTTGCGAAAACTGCCCACGAGTCACGAGATTATCTCTGATGAACTCTTCAACTGGGCATTCGGGGTCGGCGACGATCTCATCAACTTTGTATGAACAATTCATGAGAACGTGAAGACCGCCACTGATCTTCTTGAGGAACTCTTTCTTTTCGAGGGTGAGAGGCATTTTTGAACTTGAAAAATGTAATTACAGTGCCCGACTTAGGTGTTCGATAGACCACGCCTCTTTAAGTTAGCCTTGAGATCAGCCATGAGAGCGGCACGTGGATTTTGTGGAACCCCCGGTGGTGGAGGTGGGGGTGGAGGCGCGGCCATCCTTCTTGGTGACATACGTACAACGCGTGGCGCTCGTGGTTGAGTGGGTTCAGCCTCTCTGAGAACCATTTTACACACCTTGATGAACTTCTTGGCACTCTTAGCTTGGTTTTCGAGACTTGTGTTCTTCTTTGGCAACTTTGCCATGAGCTCCTTTTTTGTAAGCTTGGTGCGCTTCCCTTTGACATTCTTAGTGACACGTAAGCCTAACATCTTGACTTTTTCTTTGAGCTTTTCGTACTCCATTACTATAGGTGAGGAAAATATTAGTATCTGACACCAGCTCGTGTCGCCGCATCATCAATTTCATCAACCATTTCCCAAGCCCAACGACACTCCTGAGCATTTTGGTGTTCACATATGGAATGTGCCAAGTCGAGGGCTTCACCCAAGATCATTTTGAGACGCACCTGTCTCACTGTGACTTCCGGGGCTTCCCTCAACGAGGGCGCCTCATACAATTGTTGGAGGGCAATGCGAGTGATTTCAGACTTCTTGCGTTCATAATCACCATTATGAGCTGCGATAATGCGCACACTTCGGCGTAGTGGCTTGGGTTCTGGTGACCAGTACCCAAACTTCTTGAGGGTCTTCATTACCCACGGGGAGACCTAAACTTTTAAGATACATACAAAATTAAAGATATGAAACGTTTTAAATATATGATGGAGTGGCGTGACGACCTACATGGTACAAACCAGCTCATAAGACACGTGATTCTTCCAAAGCTTATACAACTTGAGCTCGAACTTGAATCACTTCGAAGACATACTTGGCCCTACATCCAAGCTCGTAAAGAGATGGGTCAATTGGATGATATCGCGGCGAAGAGGGACTTTTGTAAACATCTAGATGATGATACGATTTTGGAACTCTTGAGAATTAAAGCAAAATACTCAAAGGCTACAGGACTTCAGGGCAGGGAATATGATATGCTCAAAAATAATTTTTGTTAGTGTATAGTAAATGGTATTACCCATACTACTTGGAGCTCTGGGTTTAGACGCACTTGGTGTGTCTATACCTGGTATAGGTTTAATCAAATCACCTATAACTGCGTTTGATAAGAACAAAGATTTAGATGTAAGCACTATCATATCCTTATTATGTTCGTGTATGTGTTCGGCTATGGTCGCCCAACGCATGATGGGTTTTCCATTTAAAAGTCCACCTATTATGATCATGTTGGCTGTGTGTTGTGTATCAAGTATTTTTTCATCTGTGATGTTAACTAAAGATACATACGATCGGTTTACTCGACCATCACCACCTCCAGGATAATTAGAAAAAATCATCCGTCCTGTACATATTCACTGCGTATGCACCAGTCTTACCCAAAACTGAGACTGATTCATTCCCATAGAGTTCTTCGCATCCAATGTCCTCCATACAATCCCGAGCGCCGTGACTCACTGGGATTGGGTACAGGTTTTCGCCACCGGTTGTGGTGTAGTAGTGGTAGCGGTCACGACGTCCTCTAACTTCCTTTCCGTATAGGGGGAGGGTCTCGCCATCACCTACGAGTATACCCATTTGTTGCATGTATCCAGGTTTGTACTGCTTAATTGGTGGACCTCTAAATTCGGGTTCACGTCTTTGGGTTGGTCGTGGTGGCACGGGCACAGGTACGGGTACTTCGACTGGTACTTTAACAACTTTTGGATTTTGGTACATATATCCCACAAGGAGCGCAAGTACAGCGAGGGCCGACCAAAGGAGTTGCGTCTTTGTCTTGTTCTTCATTACATTAGTTAAGGAATATTTTTCAGATAAAGAAATGAAGATACTCGCCATAGATATTGGGTACCACAATATGGGTCTCGTACTTGCCGAATGTGGAAAGGGTCCGAAGGTCACGGTTACATTCTTAAAAAAGGTAAGTCTTGAAGATTATAAATATATCTATTCAAATGACTTTGTAGACCTCATTCCTTTATTTGTAGATGACCACAAGCATGTATTCGAGGAAGCAGATACTATACTTATAGAGCGACAACCCCCAGGGGGATTTACAAATATCGAGATACTTCTACACTACATGTTCAAAGATAAAGTTGTTCTTGTTTCACCTGTGAGCATGCATACACATTTTGGTATGCGACACCTCAACTACGAGGAGCGCAAGGAGCGGGTGGTTTCTATTGCGAGCAAATATATTGAAGATGATATTCCATATGAGAGAAAGCACGACATTGCGGATGCGTTATGTATGATAATTTATCATAACTTTAGAATATCCGTACACTTCTTTGACCAATTTAGGCATCCTTCTCAAGCTTAGCCTTAATCACATCAAGTGCGTGCACAACACTGTTGAACATATTGAAAATTTCACCGCTGTTGCATCTATGCACAGCCTCTCTAAGATTTTGAATGTTATAGTCGAGGGATTCACGCTCCTTCTTCTTTCGTTCCTCGTTGTCTGTTTTGATTTTTTTAATTTTATTAATCTTTTCATCGATATCATGCATCACAATTTCAATGGCATCATCCATTTTTTCAATCTCACCTTCGTAAAAATCAATCTGACGCATAAGGATGTCGCGTTTTACTGAGGACTGTGTTCGGTCTATTTGTCTTGAAATCTTGTCTACTTTGGAATCCAACTTTTCGATATTTTCAACATACTTCTGTTGGTTAACCTCCCGAATCTGCTCCAAACGCGCAATCTCCCGGTCTACGTCGATGTACATGTTCATTGTATTTGTACACCCAACACTCCAAAACTTTATATTCATTTGGGAGTTTTACCGGACATAACCATTTTTAAGTCATCAATGAATGTATCGAAACGCCCAAGGCGGTACTGGACGAATGCCCATAGGGCGAAGAATACAGTTTTTGTTAAATTATTTACATCATTATCTTCCATCTTGTATATGGGGGAGACAACTCGGTGCATGAACGTTTCCTCCTTTTGCTGACCAGTCACATACATCTCAGCCTGTGTTAAAGCACATGTATCATCATTCACGGACCAGTGATAGAACAAAAATGGGATAAGTATAGAATAGAACTCCAAGTTCCTGCGGTCATTTGTAAATGGAACCACGAGAATACCGATGAGAAACACAAGATGAATCAAGAATATTATATTCATCTATACTAATATGAGCGAAGAAAATTTTGGAGGTATGTCCACAACCGCGATAAAACGGAAAGAGTTAGAGCTCCGTGAACAAAGTTGGAATGAACAACACGAATCCATATTGAGACAGTGGGGTGAAGCGTCTGGGTGTTACAGATATATGAACCACAGGGCGTATATTATGTACAAGGGTCTCTCGATGCGTTTTACTCTACCTGTCATTGTGTTGTCTACAATCACAGGTACGGCAAACTTTGCACAGGAACAATTTCCAGAAAGTATGCGAAGTATGGTACCATCAGTTATTGGTGGTTTAAACCTCATTGCGGGTCTCGTCGCGACTATCATGCAGTTCCTCAAGATTAATGAACTCATGGAGAATCATAAAACGGCTGCGCTTTCTTATGGTCTCTTATCTCGAAACATTCGTTTGATGTTAGCCCTCCCAAGAAGAGAACGAAGTGCGGATGGTCTCGATTTCGTGAACTCGTGTAAGGCGGAGTATGACCGTCTCATTGAACAATCCCCAGCTGTGCCTACAAGTATTCTTGTTGAATTTGATAGGGAATACCCCCTTGATAATATATTCACAAAACCAGAAATCCTTGATGTTCGAGCAATTCCAAAATTGAAAGTGCCAATCGGTAAGATTAATGAACTTGTAAAGTCAAAGGAAGCATATGATGCAAAAACTAAAATTCTCCAAGATATGGATGACGAAGATGAGATTACATCAGTGGTCTCTGAAGCACCGCCAGACGTCGAGCAAGGTATATCATCAGAATAAGCATACCCAAATTTGTTAAAATAGCACACGCGGCATATGGTAAAATTTTCCTTTTTAAAGGTTTTACGATACGTTC
>OBPR01000041.1_pt1 | contig 6697 bp, 6 predicted proteins | sample 1470861 | NCBI WGS metagenome assembly OBPR01 (sample SAMEA3282990, study PRJEB22092) | marine metagenome | biome: costal lagoon periodicay coneccted to the Atlantic Ocean; feature: ENVO:00002042 | collected 2014-06-21T11:40:00+00 | depth 0 m
AAACTTGAATTCAAACTCAATCTTCTGCCGATGACACGCACACGCGGGGAAATACGGACGATTCGGTTCGTTCGATTCGTACTCATCAGCGGCGTACTTGCGTGAAAAGAAAAAGTTCAGGGGCACCACCACATCCGACGCGTACTCGGCGTAGTTGTTGGCGCCATCGGACGTGTCGAACGCCAGGGACCGGTTGAGGAGAAAGCGGTTCGCCACCTTTTCAGACATCTCCGTGTACATCTCGTCATGGATGATGCCCCAGTCCCCCCAAAACGTTTCCACCTCAATCTCGTCCACGAACATCTTGACGTACTCGAAGATGTGTCTCCCAACCTGGTCGGCGTAGTTCCCCCCCACCTCGAGCGCGGGGAGGGTGAGGCTCACGTACATGTTCGAGAGGTAATCGCCCATGTTCGTTCGAGGGTCGTACTGCACCTTGATGGTTTCCCCGAAAGGCCACGTGGCTTGTCGGTTCGAAGGGGCGACGATGTTTCGGTTCCTATGAAACTTACGAAATTCGGCGTGTTGTTCGGTGTTGTAATTAAAAAAACTTTCCTCTGGGTCCTTTGAAAGCAGGTACGTGTCCTGTTTACCGATGGCGCTGAGTGCGACGTGCGCAGCTTCGCCCATGCTTACTTTACGCGTACAATTTTTTGAGGTCGTTCTGCCACATACGCGTGTGTGTTATTTTCTTCAACGTCTCGAGGTCCTGCGTCGCCTGCGAAGCGTCGCGCATCAACTGTTCCACCGCCTCTTCCGTGTACTGATAGGTTCGAATGTTCAGGAGGTAGTCAAACTTGCCATCGATCATGGGGAAGGTGTGGAGCATCTCTTGTTCGAGTTCATCCCTCTTTCGCTTGAACACCCGTAATTTTCCGTCAACAACCATCTTCACGAACAGGGCTTTGTGCGTGCACACTCTCGCTCGGTTTTCATACTCCTGGATGAGGTGGGCCTTGCGTTTCACGTAGTGGTCCACGCGCACCTTGACGAAATCGGCCAGGATGTCCTCGGGGGTGTCGTACCGATGGATGCCCTTCTGTGGGTGAAACAGGTGCATGTTGGACGTGTGTATGGTTTTGCGCAGTTTGAAATCCTTGATGGGGTCTGTCCCGGTGTACCCGGACACGATGAAGTGCACGTCCTCGATGGTGCTCTTGTTCGTGTACCCACTGATGATTTTTTTATCCACGAGTTCGTCGAGATACTCTTTGAAATCCTGCGTCCATCGACCCGGTGGAAGTTCCGTGATGACACCACCACTGTTCCACGTGCCCTCGGCGACCCACGACGTGCCATCGTTCGTGATGGTGCCCTTGAAGCCCCTGTAGTACGGAGTCATGACCAGTGGGGGATGACCCGCGAGGATGCGTTCGATGTTGTTCACGATGTCCCTCGGGTTGAACGGGGGCACCGAACAACTGAACCCGGTCCCTATGCCCTCCGTGCCGTTCACGAGAACCATGGGAATGATGGGGACGTAGAACTCGGGTTCGATGGGACGACCGTCGTCTTCCAGTTGGGTGAGCACGGGTTCGTCGAGGGGGTCGAACAGGACGCGCGTCTCCGGAGCGAGCTTGGTGAAGATGTACCTGGTCTGCGACGCGTCTTTCCCACCCATGAGACGGGTGCCGAACTGTCCACACGGCACGAGGAGGTTCACGTTGTTCGACCCCACGTAGTCGTTGGCCAACTTGACGATGGTGTCGGCGAGGGACACTTCCCCGTGGTGATAGGCGCTCTTGTCCGCGACGTACGCCGCGAGTTGGGCCACCTTCATCTCCTCCTTGAGGTTTTTGTGGAAACACGCGTAGAGCACCTTTCGTTGGGATGGTTTCAGACCATCCACGGCGTGCGCGATGGACCGTTTGAGGTCAGCCATGCTGAAGTTGACGAGGTCTCGGTGCACGAAATCACTGATGGTTATGCGCTCAATCTGACCGTACGGGATTTCCAACTGCGACGGGTCCTTCACGGACGTCTCGAGGAGCCACGTCTTCCTGTCGTCAGCCTTCTTCTTGTCGAACGCGAGCACGATGGAGGCATCGGTCATGGCGTCGACGTCGAATTTCACCACCAATGTGTTGATGTTTTTGAAATATTCCCTCGCCTCTTGGGACGTGGACGTCCCGAGACCCTTGTAATATTTAATCTTCCATCCACCGTACTGGTTCTTCGCGTACCACCCACGGAAGGCGTTGTCCGTGTAGAAACTCAGCGTCTCTCGGCCTTTGGTCGCCTTGATGATGGGCGTGACCATGCTCTCCACGAAGTTCAACGCGAGGAGGGAGGGCCAGAAGTAGTGGAACATGTTCAGAAGGAGACCTTTAATGTGCGAACCGTCGTTGTCGGCGTCGGTCATGATGAGCAGGCGTCCATAGCGAAGGTCTTTGAGGTCGGTGTACTCCTTCCCCTGCTGCAATCCAAGGATTTTCTTGAGGTCGGAGAACTCTCTGTTATCGGTGAGCGCCTTTACGGACGCATCGCGCACGTTCTTACATTTGCCACGAAGGGGGAACACGCCGTAGTGGTCCCGCCCCACGACGGAGAGACCGGCCACCGCCAAGGTCTTCGCCGAATCCCCCTCCGTCACGATGAGCGTGCATCGGTGCGACTGTGCGGTTCCAGCCTTGTTGGCGTCGTCCAACTTGGGCACCCCAGATATTTTTGATTTCTTCACCCCAGCGTCGGTCTTCTTCAACTGCTGCATCTCCTTGTACTTGGCCAGGGTCTGGAGTTCCTCCTGGATGCCCGAACGCAGGGCTGCTTTCACGAAAGACCCAGGGGGGTCGAAACGACTTCCAAAGTCAGCCACTTTGGACGTGCACTCCGACTTGACCTGCGAGGAGAACGTGGGGTTTTCCAGCGTAGCCTTGACGAAGACGAAGAAGGTGTTCCTCACCTGTTGTGGTTTCAAGTTGAACTTCCCCCCTATGGCGGCGACGATTTGCGACGTGACGTGGTCCACGTGGGCACCCCCCTTGGTGGTGCAGATGCCGTTCACGAAGGACACCTGTTCGAAACCATCCTGCGAGGGGGCGATGCACACGGACCAACGGTCGGTGCTGGTGCTCACGATGGCGTCGGACCGGGTGTACATCTTGGCGTACTTGTCGAAGGACAACTTTGCAAGGGCTTCACCCTGAAACCTAACCTTACAGTTGGAGGACGTGCACACGTTGCAGTCCCAGACCCGTTTTTTAAAAATGTCATAGACATCCTTCGTCATCGACGTCATCCCACCGAATCGTTTCCAGTCCGGCACGAAGGTTATGCTCACGACGGATGTGGACCCTGCAAATTTTTTAATTTTAGGGGGGTTGCACTGTGTCATATTGTGGCTCCAACTCTGGGTATATAGTCGTTTGTTTTCACCATCTTTAATCGTGATTTCGAAATGCGATGAGTAGATGTTTGCCAGCTTGGCACCGTACCCGTTTCGACCACCCACGATCCGTTTCTGCGTGTCGTCGTAGTTCGTGCTCGTGAGGAGATGGCCAAAGGTGAGTTCGGGGTTCCACACACCTTCCGTGGGGTGTTCCAGGACGGCGATGCCACCGAGGGGGCCGTTATTGGAGATGGTCACCGAACCCACCTCTCGGTCGACGTCCACGAGGATCGAGGACACCCCCTTGGGGAAGAGGCTGTTACGATCTATCGCGTTCACGAGGATTTCATCGAAAATCTTCAACAGCGCCGGGCTGTACTGCACGGACTTCTTGACGAACGCGTCGCCCTCGATGACCCAGTACGATTCCCTCGTCTGGTCCACGGGACCGACGTAGCTGTCCGGGCGTTTGAGAATGTGTTCGATGTGCGTGAGTTTTTGGATCGTCTCGGTCATGGCGATGCGTCGGATTCTGGGGGGTACATGAATGGTTCCATTCCACGAATCCACGTCGTGAGTTCCTCGCGGGTGAGACTCAAGAATGTACGCGGTCTCATACGACGCAGCCCTATTTCCCTATCACGGATGGCTCTGAAATTAGGTTTCTCGTGATGCATAAAACAATCCATGCACACGCGACGCAACTTTTTATCTATGAACTTGTAGTACATCGTGTTCATATAGAGGGGCACGGGGTTAAATATGAATCTATAATGGTAGTAGGCCACGTATTCGTACCCAGTCTCGGGACACACGTGGAGGTCGATGGGGTGTTCGCACACGAAGCATTGACGTTTCCACTCGACTATCATCGTTCATTACATTATTAGTTTAATATTTCCTTAAACGACACGAGGGCGATGTCGTGGGAATCGAATATGTCGACGAGGTCTTCCCAAGAACACGACTCAACCGTGCACTCGTCCACCACGAGGGCGTACTTGTCCCCGGAATCATCGGGAATCTTTTGCTCGAGCTCGCGAAGCACGTGCGGATACTCCTCCCCTAGGGTGGTCACGACGTCCACGTGAATCGTGACCCCATCGCCACCGAGGTCGACGCTCATCATGACGTCCTCCGGGTCGTCCTCGGAACAGAACGTGACCCCGCGCGATTTGTGCACGTCGCCGTACTCGCGCTGGAACGCGTGAGACACCCCGGAGTAGAGGAGGATGTTCTTATCCGTGCGCACGCCTAGGTCCCACTCGTCGTATTCGATGATGCTCACGATGTCGTTCACGTCGTGGTCGAGCTCCATCTCCCGGTGTTTCCATAATTTGCGGAGGGTGCGGTTTTCAAACTTCGGGCTGCGAAGGTCGCGCTCCATGACCCGATGGAACAGACCATTGCAGTAGGTGTCGATGAGGAAGAGGTTTTTGAGGGAGTTGTGTTCGAACGACATTTGGTAAAGAAATGGTGATAGTTTTTAATTGAATAATGAGGACCAGTTCACCAGACGGGCATCGTCACCACACATGAGATGCATGTGCTCCCGAGGGTCTACGTCATCGTGGTCGAATCCTAACTCCTTACTCCAGTACCCCTTCACGTCCCCCGGAATCTTCCGAGGGAGGACGTCCCCGAACTCGCGACGGAGCTTTCGACGGAGGTAGGTCGCGAACCCTCGACCCGGTACACGGGTCTCGAACCACTCCACGAGGGCGAGGGTGTCGTGGACGCGCACCACGTAGGCGTAGGCCAGGACGAAGGTTCCGTGTTTGACGAGGGATTCGTACTGCCGTGGGTTCAGACACGCCCGCCACCCATCGACGGGACCCACGGTCTTGAGGACGTAGAGCTGTTCGTAGTATGGGAGGAGGGTCGGTCTCTGGCTTTTTATGTACTCGTGAAAATCGCCGTGCTTAAAGGTGCGACACTCAGCGATTGCGGTATTCATGTTTGGGGCGATGATTTCTTGGAAAAAAAAACTGGGGGTATTTTAGACACAAAATGTACTTGTACCTCCTAGTTGTCATGTGCACGGCGTGCGTGGTGTCCCAAAACAATAAGAGAGGGAGGACCAAGACCATCGATGCGTTGATGAAAAGGTCGGCGAAATACGCGACGATGGCGCAACAGGATGGGTCCCCCATGCACGGCGTCGTCCACGCGAACCACGCCGCGGCCTACCTCTCCGCCGCGGGGGACATCGCCTCGCCGCAAGAGATTCACGACGCCACGGGCATCGACCTCAAGGTGTTCCGCGAACGCGTGCTCGCGGTGCAACACGAGGTCACGCAGAAGACCATACAGAAGTGTCCCGAATTCAAGGGGGAACTCGACCTCTACCTGTCCTCCATCGCCGATGCGTAAAATAAAATGTAGCGTTAATACAGAATGCGTTGGCTCACGAAAGACCTTAAAGAGAACGTCGGCGACAACAAGCACAAGAAGGAGGCGATGAAACTCATCGACCGCGCCGCGTTCCCGTTCCCGATGAAAGCCAACGCACAGAGACGACACGCGATGCAACTGTACCTCAGCGGTGCGTTGAACAAGAACGGCCTCCGCCAGTTCCTCAACAGAGTGGCCTACGCCGTCCCACCGGTGTCCCCGATGAGTTCCCCCGATCGCCTTAAGCCAAAGGGGGGCATACCCATCCCTCGAAAAAGGCGTTAAAAATATGGGTCTATTGATATGTGTAAGGACACCATGGTTGAAGTCATCCGTGACGATTCATGGTATGCCTTATATAAAGATGCACAGAACTCTGGGAAGGGGGAGGCGACGTGCATCACGATGGCAAACTCCATCTGGCGGTACAGCACGAAGGCGCACCAGATGAAGGAGGCGCGGTCGAGGCGCGCCATACAAGTGGTGAGCCAGAAGAAACGGGTGAGTGGTGCACCGAGGTCCGGGCAGTTGTGCCAAGGGAAGACCAAGTCAGGGGAGCCGTGTAGATTTAAAGCGAGTTGCGATGGTTATTGTAAAAAACACACATCTATGTAATTTTTATTAAAACAAGTTGATGAAATGTGAGTTCCTCTCCGTCATATTTAGTGCGGCGTATGGCCATGCCCGTGTTTTCTAGGTCATAGAGGAGTTCATAGGTCAGGTACTCCCTGGTCATCGTCTGTAAATCGGGCCACTGGTTCTCGAGGTCTATGTACCTCTTAAAGAATCGTCGACCCACCGTGGACTCCACGTGCCCCGAACGGTACACCTTGGTCTCCGCGAAGTGCACGAAGATGTCGTCGTCCTCGTCGCGGCGTCGCATCTTCCTCCGCCTCAGTGGTGCCGCGGGGGCTTCTACGAGGGCACGGATGCGTTGAGCGTCGGGGGTCTCCATTGTTGTGTTGTTGGGTGCAC